>Ga0307934_1000432_pt1 | contig 31797 bp, 30 predicted proteins | sample OrgLakmetageno90_FD_201838 | JGI IMG/M metagenome (GOLD analysis project Ga0307934, IMG submission 201838) | Saline water microbial communities from Organic Lake, Antarctica - #90 | ecosystem: Environmental > Aquatic > Non-marine Saline and Alkaline > Saline | place: Antarctica: Organic Lake...
GAGGAGGTGTTCCTACAATGAAATAGAATTGAATGTCCATTTCCTCTTGGTTTTGGCCACCTCTTTCTAGTGTAATCTTACGAGGGCCATTTAACACTGGGAGGAAATCACTCACGTCAAAATACCAAGCTTTGCCGTTGATGCCTAGGTCTAAGTTGATACCATACGGTGTAACAAAAGACATGATTTCTAGTTTGGCGGCACTTCTTCTAAAGTAAGATAAGGTGGAAGGAGTAATTTGAGTAGTATTAGAAGAAGAAGAGGTAGACTGCACACCACCGCTCAAATTAAACAGGATATTGTTTTGTGGCCAGTAATTGGTGGTTATCACACCTATACTATCTGAAAAGACAGTTCCTGGCTTTGGAAAAATGGTTCTTTCATTAACAATAAATGGATCGTAAAAAGTAGTATCAACTATCGTGTCGTTGCTTATTGTTAGATTATAATTTCCCTGGTAAAGTTTTAAATTTGGTTTAGTGGCAGAAGCAGAGAACTCTTTGAAATGAGACCCTCCTTCAAAGGCAAAAAAGGTGTTTTGAGCAAAGTAGCTTGCATCCCTATTATTGCTACTATTATCGTTTATAGTTCCGCTTTTTGAATCCAAGTTATATTCTAATTCTAAAGAAGAATAATTTGGATGACTAGGTAAAAGTGTTTTATACCTCCAGTCGTTAATAGTAGAAGCAGATAGTTCAGAAGACCAAATTCTTAGATTATCTACTTTTCCATTCCAATAGCGATTGTGAAAGCCTTTTGATATTTGAACCGGTAAAGATTGTCCTGTATTTACTAAAATATTTGAAATAGCTGAGGGGTTGTCTCTAACTCCATCCACATAGAACTTGAAGTTATACATCGTTGCGCCATTAAAAGTTACCGCAATGTGGTGCCATTCATCGTCATTTAATATTGCAGTGCCCACATAGGATCCTCCATTTACCTCTACTCTAAGTTTCCCAGAGCCATCTAGCCTGACTATAAACTTCTCTCCACTGGTATTTCTTCCCCAACTTACAATGTCGTTTCCTGCCGAGCCTGTTTTAATCCAAGCCTCAATAGTTCTAGTATTAGCACCGGCTATTCCTAAGTAAGAATTTGCTTCGACGTAGTTGTTTGGAGACAACTCTAACGCATAATCGTTAGAGGTAATTAGGTGTTGAACTGTGCTTGTTGTATCCGATTGGATTTGTAAGTTAGTGCTTGTAGTTTTTGGCTTGTACGATAATTCTACTAATAAATTGGAGCTTCCATTCCAACTGAATGGACTATAAAATTGAATCCTATTTGTTCCACCGGTCACCGAATAATCATGAAAGTACACTTCTTGTAAATTTCTAAAATCTACACTATCAGGTTGAGATAAATCGGTTAAGGTAGTGTGCTTTATTTTTACTCGAAATTGAGATAAGGTGGAGTTATTGGCCAAGTTGTTAAAGCTTAATGCATCAATATCTCCTGCAATTAAACCGCCATTCAATAGTTCTGTACTGGTTAATAAAGCATAGGTTTTTCCTCCATTTCCACTAGGATTGAATGCAATGGAGTCAATAAAGTTTCCCGATCCAACAGTAGCGGTATCTTCATTTAAAATCGACTGCAGTGTTACGTTATTCTGTATGGTTGGTATTCCGTTCCAAGTTGGTGTCGTACTATAAATTCCACTTGAGTTGGTGTCTGGAAAGATACTGTATTTGGGAATAGAGCTAGAACTAGAATCAGCTTTTGTGGAATCTGTTAAGTACGTATTACAAGAGTAATCCCACTCGCCACAACCAAGATTTCTTTGACCGCCTGTGGATATCAAGCCGCCTTTGCAACGCATTGCATAACGCATGATTACTTTTTCAAAAGAGAGGGTAGGGTTGGTTGGAAAGTTTACTACTACATTTCTAGAGGAATTGGAGTAATTCAGAACCGGAACAACAATAGTATCTCCAACACTTTGTGCTTGAAATTGAGCCGTTAAGATGAGGAATACGGAGAGGAGAATTAGGTTTGCTTTTTTCATGTGCTACATTTTCAGTAGCTTAAAAATAGCGATACTAATTCACATTATCGCAAAGAGGGAATAACAAACAAAAAAGCCTCGCTTCAAATAGAAGCGAGGCTTTGTATTAGCTAAGTAATTTACTAGTCGTTTAATGCTTCAGCACCACCAACAATTTCTAAAATTTCGTTGGTAATGGATGCTTGTCTTGCTTTGTTATAAACTAACTTCAGGTCGTTAATCAAGTCAGATGCGTTATCTGTTGCCTTGTGCATGGCAGTCATACGAGCACCGTGCTCAGAAGCATGAGAATCTAAAAGCGCTTTAAACAATTGTAGCTTGATTGATTTTGGAATCAATTCCTCCACAATGAATTGTTTAGATGGCTCATAAATGTAATCCGAAACCACAGTTGAAGCTTCTCCTTCTAATTCATTGGCTACAATCGGCATCATTTGCTCTACGTTCACATTTTGAACAGCTGCGTTTACAAATTCATTGTAAATAATCACTACTTCATCAAACTGCTTGTATTCAAATGCTCTCATGATTTTCGATGCAACCTTTGAAACTCGTTGAAAATTCAAGTCGTCAAAAAGAGTATCTAATTTACCAGGTAGAGTAGTTCCTTTAATGTTGTAATCTGTTTTCTTAAAAAAGTCATCTGCTTTTTTACCAATAGCTAGAACAGTAACATCTTTGTCTGCGTACTTTGTATTAATAACCTTGGTGGTTTCCTTGATAATATTGGCATTAAAAGCTCCTGCCAATCCTCTGTTAGATGTAATAGGAATAATAAGTACCCTTTTTACTTCACGTTGATCCGCATAGATACTTCCTTCATCGCTGTCTGCATTATCGCTCAAATTACCCAATAGCTCTTTCAATTTATTGGCGTAAGGTCTCATTTGCGTAATTGCATCCTGAGCTCTTCTCAATTTGGCAGCAGACACCATCTTCATGGCAGAAGTAATCTGCCTTGTAGATGATACCGAAGTAATCCTATTTCGTATTTCTTTTAAATTTGCCATTTTGTTAGCTAGTATTTAGCCATTAACTATGCAGTGTAATTTGCACTTAAGTCACTAGCTACTTTTTCTAAAATTGAAGTTTCTGCATCTGTATATTTTCCTGCTTTTAAAGCATCCAAAGTATCTCTGTGCTTTGCATTCAAATAGTCTAAATATTCTACTTCAAACTTTCTTACTTGGTTCACAGGAATACTTCTCAATAATCCTTTTACTCCTAAGTGAATAATAGCAACTTGATCTTCCACAGACATTGGAGAATTTTGAGCTTGCTTCAAAATTTCAACGTTTCTAGAACCTTTGTCCAATACAGATTTTGTTGCAGCGTCTAAATCAGAACCGAATTTAGAGAAAGCCTCTAATTCACGATACTGTGCTTGGTCTAACTTCAACGTTCCCGCAACCTTTTTCATGGATTTAATTTGAGCAGAACCTCCAACTCTAGATACAGAGATACCTACGTTAATTGCAGGTCGCACGCCAGAAAGGAACAAGTTAGACTCTAAGAAAATCTGACCATCTGTAATCGAAATTACGTTGGTTGGGATATAGGCAGAAACATCACCCGCTTGTGTTTCAATAATAGGAAGTGCAGTAATAGAACCACCACCTTTAACTTTGCCAACTAATGAAGGAGGTAAATCGTTCATTTGAGAAGCAATCGTATCATCGTTAATCACTTTTGCAGCTCTCTCCAATAATCTTGAGTGAAGGTAAAATACATCCCCAGGATATGCCTCACGGCCTGGAGGTCTTCTTAACAATAAAGAAACCTCACGGTAAGCAACTGCTTGTTTCGATAAATCATCAAATACAATCAATGCAGGTCTTCCTGTGTCTCTAAAATACTCTGCAATAGCAGCACCGGTAAATGGAGCGTAAAATTGCATTGGAGCAGGATCAGAAGCGTTTGCAGCAACAATAGTAGTGTAGGCCATTGCGCCTGCATCTTCTAAGGTTTTAACAATACCTGCAACTGTAGATCCTTTTTGACCGATGGCAACGTACACACAGTATACAGGCTCGCCTCTGTCAAAAAATTCTTTTTGGTTGATAATCGTATCAATAGCAACTGTGGTTTTACCCGTTTGTCTATCTCCAATAATCAATTCTCTTTGTCCTCTTCCAACTGGAATCATCGAGTCAATTGACTTAATTCCCGTTTGAAGCGGCTCGTTTACCGGCTGACGATAAATTACACCTGGAGCCTTTCTTTCAATTGGCATTTCAAATGTTTCCCCTTGAATTGGGCCTTTTCCATCTATAGGTGTACCAAGAGTATCTACAACTCTTCCCAGCATCCCTTCACCAACGTTCACAGAGGCAATTCTTCCGGTTCTTTTTACCGTATCGCCTTCTCTAACTTTGTTAGAAGATCCTAATAGTACTGCACCTACGTTATCTTCCTCTAAGTTAAGTACGATACCCATAAGTCCATTGTCAAATTCAATCAGCTCTCCTGATTGCACTTGTGACATTCCATAGATTCTTGCAATACCATCTCCTACGTAGAGAACGGTACCCACTTCTTCTAAGTCTGCTTCGGTTTTTACACCTGCTAATTGATCTCTAAGAATTGCAGAAACTTCTGCCGGATTTACTTCAGCCATTTTTATGTGATTTTTATGCTTGTACTAATTCTTGTTTAATGTCATTTAATTGTCTACGGATGCTAGCATCTAATTGCTTGTCGCCAATTCGTAAAACAATTCCGCCGACTAATGACGTATCTATTTTTTCTACTAATTCTACCGCAAAAAGGGAATAATCGGTTTTGATCTTTGTAATAAGTTCAACCCTTAAGGCATCTGTCAATGCAGAAGTAGTTGTAACCTCTACAATCGCAATATTCTTAATGGTGTTGTACACCTTAATAAACTCTTCACAAATCACCTGCAACGCTCGCTCTCTTTTGTGTGCAACAACGAGTTGCAAAAATTTTAGCGTTTGTGCGTTTACTTTGTTGTCAAAGATTGCAGTTAATACATTGCTCTTCTTGTCTGCCTTAATCAGCGGACTCTGAAGCATCAATGCTAATTCTTTGTTCTCAACAATGGTGTTATGAATCAACTTTACGTCAACAATAACCGTGTCCAAAAGCTGTTGCTCTTGAGCTAATTGTTGTAATGCTTTCGCATATCTTATTGCTGCTCTAACTCCTTTCATGTTGTTATTAGTTCAATTTAGCGTTTTGCATTGCAGTAGAAATAATTTCTTGTTGCTTTGCATCCGAAGAAATTTCGCTTTTCAAAATCTTTTCTGCAATTTGAACAGATAATACTGCAACCTGACTTTTTAACTCACTTACCGCAGCGTTTCTTTCTGCTTGAATTGCAGACTTAGCAGCTTCAATCATTTTTGCGCCTTCTTCTTTCGCTTTTTCTTTCGCATCAGAAATCATTTGTTCTTTAGCTTCTCTCGCTTCTTTTACAATCTGATCTCTCTCCATTCTTGCCTCAGCCAATAACGCCTTGTTATCTTCTTTCAACTGACGCATTTGCTCTTTCGCCTTTTCAGCAGATTCTAATCCTTCCTTGATCGACTCTTCTCTGTTAATTACAGAAGTCAAAATAGGTTTCCAAGCGTATTTTCTTAATAAGAACAATAACACCAAAAACAAAATGAGTTGCCAGAAAAATAGGCCAACTGAAAACGATTCTAATAAATTTTCCATCTTTTATTTTTTAATTTTAAAGAACACTGCAACCAACCGTTGCAGTGTTCTTTAAGTTGTTTTGATTACACTGCGAATAACGCGGCGAAACCAATACCTTCAATAAGTGCAGCAGCAATAATCATTGCGGTTTGAATTTTGTTTGCAGCTTCAGGTTGTCTTGCGATACCTTCCATTGCAGATCCACCAATTCTACCAATACCCATTCCGGCACCAATAACAATTAAACCTGCTCCTACGATTTCTGGAATTTCCATAATATATAGTTTAAATTAAAAAATACAAATTAATGATGATCGTGTTCCTCAACTGCCGCTCCAAAATACAATGCAGTTAGCATTGCGAAAATGTAAGCTTGCAAGAACGCAACCAGTAATTCTATGATTGATAAAAATAATGTTAATCCTAAAAATGCTCCTCTAGCAAACCAGTTGTTGAATACGTAAAGTAATCCAATCAAACTCATAATTACCACGTGACCTGCTGTCATGTTTGCATACAAACGAATCATTAAAGAGAAGGGCTTAATGAATACGCCAAGCAATTCAATTAAAGCCAGTGGTGGACGCATTAGCCATGGAACACTTGGGTTCCAAAAAATGTGCATCCAATAATCTTTTTTTGCTGTGGTTTGGGTGATCAGAAATGTAATTAATGCTAAGGCAAACGTTACGGCAATGTTTCCTGTTACGTTAATTCCCAATGGGGTTAAACCTGCAAGGTTGATGAACCAGATAAAAAAGAATACCGTTAAAATGTATCCCATGTATTTTCTGTAATGCTTTTCTCCAATGTTAGGAATTGCAATATCGTCTCTCACAAAAATCACAAGTGGCTCTAAAAATCTTCCAATTTTATTTGGAATTTGGGTGTCACCATAAGATCTGGCTACACTTCTAAATAGTAAGAAAATCAATAAGCCAAATAAGAAAATGGACGTTACGTTCTTTGTAATAGAAAAATCCCAAGGTTTTACTTGAGTAGGATGATTCGTCTCGGAATCTATGGTAATGGTTCCTTCCGCATCTGTTCTATATATTTTGTTGTGGTAGATTTTATAGAATTTGCCATTAGATTCTGCAACTGTTTCTCCGTGGTGAAAATTAGAAGAAGAGAAGATGTGCAGCCCTTCGTCTATTAAAATAATAGGAAGGGGGAATTCAAGACCCATTGCATGCCAAATAGAAAAATCATAAGAATCTTCAAGGTGATGACTTATGTATTCTTTGATGCCTTCTTTAACACTTGTTTCGCCAGAGGTAGCATGGCTTGTATCCGCCTCACTTGCGTATGTGACGAAAGGGCTCGAAAGCACTGCCATTAAAAGAAGAGTAAGTATTTTTTTTCCCATCATATCCGTGATTCAAATAGGCTTGTGAAATTTGCCGCAAACGTACTGAAATTTATTAACCTGAAAAAAGCATTTAGGTAATATAATTGTAAAAAATGTAGTCTAATTTAAATCGTCCTGATTCAATATTTTAACAATCACTTTTGTTTCATAAGCTAAACAAAAAGCATAAGAAACAAAAAAAGCAAAAAATTCTTGCGGGATAATTTCGTCATCCGCTTTGTAATGCGGGTTAAAAAAAAACATAAATATGGCAATTTTTAGAAAGAAGCCCATGAGGAATAAATAACCCAAACTGTGGCTTCCTTTTGCCTTTGCTAGCATGATGATAAAGTAACTAATAATTACCAAACAGAAATTAAGGATATATGCTAAAGGGAGTAAGTGAGCGTAAGAGTCAATGTTGAAATAGACATTAACTCCAACGTGAGCAGCTGCGACTAGGCTTAAAAAAAGCAGCAGTTTCCACGAAAATGAGATGGTGCTATTTATTGCCGTCTTCAGCATCGTTAATTCTATTGACTTGGCGGAGTAAATTGTACAATGAAAAGGCAACTCCAACTAAAACCAAGCTAATGGTCCAAGCTCTTCCTGTTGGGTTATAATTTTGGTCTAGGTACTTTCCTAGGTAGGAGAAGCCATAGATAGTGATTCCCATCTGAACGGCAATTCCGGTAAGGGTGATGAATTTAGGCTGTTTTTTCTTTGGAGCCTTCTTTGCTGCCATTTTTTAGTCCTTTTATGACAGCTCCCATTTTACAGCCTCCTGAGAAGTTTGCTCCGGGTTCAATTTGTAATTTGTTAGTTGTAATATCTCCAACCAAATTGGCGGAAGACTTCAGGCTGAGCAATTCGTTGACGAGTATTGTTCCTTTAATGTCTCCAAAAATCGTGGCGTGAGCGCATTCAATAGTTCCGTCAATGAATCCACCTTCCCCAACAACAACTTTTCCTGCAGACTTTAAATTGCCCAGAAGCTTTCCGTCAATTCTAATGTCTTCTTTACAATTAATGTCTCCAGTAATTTCTGTGCCTGTTCTAATGATGTTGATTGCTGAAGAATCGGCTTCGTTATTTCTTGCCATGATATTTGAATTTCTCTTAAACATAAGATTGCAAAAGTAACATTTAATTAAAACTTGCTAGTTGGTTAACGTTAAAGCAAATAGTCTTCACCAAAGAATTCGATGTATTCTTCTTCATTCTTGGTTTTGAAGAGCTTTCTGAAGTTGTTATTAGAAATCAAATATTGATTTCCGTTAAATTGATTTACAATGGTTTTTACGGGGGAGTTGTTTCGAAGTGCTTTTAAATAACGAATGGCATCTGCTTCGTTGTCGAACCCTCTTACTAAAAACATGGTTTTGTCACCTAGGGCCGATTCCGTAATGGACAATCGGATTTCTCGAAATGAATTTCTATTGAAGTCGGCAAGTTTGTTTTTCAGCGCGCTGAAGCCGGCATTTTTGGTTTGCTTGGCTGAGACAATCACCATGTGCTGGTCTTTTGGGTCTCTCTGGTAGGTTACCTTTGGTACTTCGGTTTTCGCCACCTCACCGGTAGAAATTTGTTTGTTTAGAAAATCGAGCATTTGTTGTGCTCTTGCTTGCTCCGGCGTACTTGGATGATCTTTTATTAACTTTTCTAATCCTACTTTAAATTCTCCTTTCGATTTTGACTTACCTATAGCTTGAACTTTAAGTAAATCGAACTTTGCTTTTAAGTGGTTTTTACCAAAAGAGGCATCTGCTTTTTCGCAGCTGTTTATTACATCGGTGTAGAGTCCATATTTGTACAATTTGTAGGTGGAAACATAAAATTCCTCCACCTTTTCTTTGGTTTCTTTTGACTCTTTGCTGTAGTTTGGATTCTTAATTAGGTAGGCATACTCACTAAAAGGGTGATTGTCTAAAACCCACTTCTTTTCTATTTCTGCTTTCTCTTCGTATTCGTTTATTTTATAAATACGATACAATTGATAGTGAGCAGGAAGGTTATATCGAGAAGTATCGTATTCTTTCGTTACTCTTTCAAATGAATTAATGGCATTAACGTAATCTTTGAAGCTTTCCTTAAAAATGCTACCAACGTTAAAAAGGGCCTCAGAAACTTTCCCGTGGGCCGTAAGTTGTTCTGCGTAATCCTTTGGTATTGCTTCTAAATAGAAATTTGGATTATAGCGTTGCGCCTGTTCAACGGAATCTTCAATCGCTGCTTCTATTTCTTCAGGGTTGAGCTTTTCAACAACTTCCGAGGAAACTTTATTCTTTCTTCTCCAATTGTCGCTTAATTGAATATCTCCCCATTCCGACTTAAAATTATTTAAACCCAACGCGGCAGTGGTAGGGTTGTAGAAGTACCATTTGCCTTTTCGGCCTCCTCCTGCCACATTTATTAAACCTGGATTTGATTGGTTTTGCGCAGAGGCCAACTTACTTAGTTCAGCTTGTTTTTTTCTTTCGTCTTCTTCTTGAAGAGCTTTAATAATTTCTTTTACTTTTTTCTCTCTATCTCCACTACTGAGATTGGATAAGGCGAGCAGGCTATCTTGGAGTTTAATAACTTTTAGGTTTCGCACCAAGTCTTGTAAGTTGTTGTTCTTATCCTCTGTTGGAAAATAATCGGGGTGTTCTTCCGGTAGAAACTGAAGTGTGCTATCGTATCTTTCTTGGGCGGCAATGTAATCGGGTCTCTCAAAATACAAATCCGCTAATCTTAAGTAAGAAAGTGCTTTTTGCTTGTCGTTCGATACGCTGGTATTAATGGATTTTTGAAGGAGCAAAACAGCCAACGGTTCATCGTCTTCTTTTAGTGCAAGTTCTGCTAAAGCGAAGTATATTTGGTCTCTAAACTCTTCATTTTTAATGTCCTTCAGCATTTTTCTCAATTCCTTTTTAATTGCTTTACTGTCGCCACCATTTACATCAAATGCAATTGCTCTGCTAATTCTAGCATTAAAACGCATTTTATAATCTGGATTTAATTTTAACACGTTGCCGTAGGCTTCCGTTGCTAATAAAAAGTTATTTTTCTCTTGGTATAGCTGTGCTAGGATGTAATTGTACCGCGCCTTTCCATCGCGTTTTTTGGTGAGTTCTACTGCCTTTTCTAAATACTCAATGGCTTTCTCGTAATCTTGATCTCGTTTAATGTTGAAGTCTGCAGCTGTAGCGTAAAATTCGCCTAAATGCTCTTCTGGATATTTTCTAATGTTGTCTTCTGCTAGGTCTAAAAACTCTTCCGCTCGGTCCCATTGCTCGGTCTCAATAAACGTTTTTATTAACCAGGTTAAGCCTTGATACCTTGCAGGATTTTTTTTGTAATGTTGATAAACGTAAAGAAAGGTTTGTTCTGCTAATCCAAATTCCTGCTTGTAGAGTCGCGCTTTCCCAATCAAAAAATAACTGTCGTCAATCCACTTTACGTATTCTACATTTCTTTTGTCAATGGAATGCCGTTCGATTACTTCCGAACACTTTTCAATCACTTTATCCATTGGAGCATAAAGGCTCTGGGCTTTTTCCTCGCTAGGATAAATAAAAATGGGTAATAATTGGGAGTAGTCATCGTTGAAACTTTCTCTGAGTAAAATTTCTTCCTTTACTATAATCTCATTGGCATTAAAGTACCCATTGAACCTGGAGGTCATGTTGTGAAAACCACGGTTTATCGCTTTGTTCTTGTCAGTAGAGCAAGAGCTTAGCAAAATGGTTGCCACCACAAAAAGACGGAAAATGTTCTTTACCAATGAATAAAATCTTTATCAATAAACTGTTAAAGTCGCTGAATAGTATGTGTTAAATAGAATTTACAAAATTAGTTAAAGTATCACGAAAAGTGCTTGGTAGGTGATTGGCATGGTATAAATATTCGGATATTTGGGAACCCTTTGCCAAGCCATGGAAAAAGAAAACAAAAAAAAGCGGATCATAAAGAAACTGAAGAACAAGTATCGTCTTGTTATTCTGAACGATGCTAGTTTTGAAGAACGCTTTTCTTATCGTTTGTCTCCATTGAACTTACTTACATTACTACTTACTTTTGTTGTTCTGTTAATATTTCTCGTTTCAGTGGTGATTATTTATACTCCACTAAGAGAGTCTATTCCCGGTTATACCGATGTTAGTTTACGAGAGGACTTAACGACAATGGTTTTTAGAGCAGACTCTTTAGAAAAGGAACTTTTACGCAACTCTGCTTATCTACGAAACATTCAAGGTGCTTTAAAAGGGGAATTACCCTTGTCGAAAGACTCCATATATAATGCTGATCAGGCAGTTGAGATACCGGAAGACCCTATGGTGAAGTCTAAAGAAGATTCAATGTTGAGAGAATATGTGGAACGAGAAGATTCTTACTCCTTGACAGACGAAAAGGAGAATGTATCCAAACAAATTTATTATTTCGCTCCTTTAAAGGGCACCATCACTAACGAATTCGATCCTTCGAAAGAGCATTTTGGAATAGATGTGGTAGCGCCAAAAGACGAAGCAATTAAAGCGACCTTAGATGGTACTGTAGTTTTTGCGGAGTGGACGGTAGAAACGGGTTACGTGATTCAATTGCAGCACGGGAATAATATCGTTTCTAACTACAAACACAATTCTGTTTTATTGAAAAAAGTGGGAGATGAGGTAAAAGCTGGAGATGTAATTGCAATCATCGGTAATTCTGGTGAACTTTCATCAGGGCCACACTTGCATTTTGAATTGTGGAAAGAAGGGAAGCCAATAAACCCCAAAGATTTTGTAAATTTTTAAAATGGGTTTAAAAGCTAGTTTGAGTAAGCCGTTTGCTAAGTTGGCGGTAAAGAATGTCAGAAAATGGTCTAAAAAACCACTAGAGACTCAAGAAGCAGTTTTTCTTTCTCTCTTGGCAGCAGCCCGAAATACAGCATTCGGGAAAGACCACGGTTTTGAAAACATTCACAACTACGAAGATTTTAAAAAAGCAGTTCCTGTTAACGATTATGAAGGTTTACGAAAGTATGCGGATCGGGTAAAAAAAGGAGAAGCGGATGTTTTATGGCCTGGGAAGCCCATTTATTTGAGCAAGACTTCAGGTACTACTTCGGGAGCAAAGTACATTCCGATTACGAAAGAGTCTATCCCTCACCATATTCAAGCGGCTAGAGATGCCATTTTGCATTACATTGCCGAAACTGGTAAAGCGGATTTTGTGAACCATAAAATGATTTTTTTACAAGGAAGCCCTGAGTTGGATACGAGTGGTCCAATACCTGTTGGTCGATTGTCGGGTATCGTTGCGCACCACGTTCCAGGTTATTTGCAACGTAACCGTTTGCCATCTTTGGCCACCAATATTATTGATGATTGGGAAACGAAAGTGGACGCTGTTTGCAATGAAACCTTAAAAGAAAAAATGAGCCTCATCAGTGGAATTCCACCTTGGGTTCAAATGTATTTTGAAAAATTGTTGGAGAAATCTGGGAAGAAAAGTATTCAAGAAATATTTCCAGACTTCTCTTTATTTATATACGGTGGCGTGAACTACGAGCCATACCGACACACCATGGAAAGCTTGATTGGTAAACGAATTGATGCTATTGAATTATATCCTGCCTCAGAAGGATTTATTGCCTATCAAGATTCTCAGAAAGAAGAAGGGATGTTGCTGTTACTGAATTCAGGAATATTTTATGAATTTATTCCGGCAGAAGAATTTGGAACTGAAAATCCAACGCGAGTTAGCTTGAGTGGGGTAGAGCTCAACCAAAATTACGTGCTCATTTTAAATACCAATGCAGGATTGTGGGGATATAACATTGGGGATACGGTGCGTTTTGTTTCATTAGCTCCATATCGAATTGTGGTTACTGGACGAATTAAACATTTTACCTCGGCATTTGGAGAACATGTTATAGCAGAAGAAGTGGAAAAAGCGATAGCCTTTGCTTCAGAAAAAACGGGAATAGAAGTGGTAGAATTTCACTTAGCTCCACAAACAGAATCTATTAATGGTGAGTTGCCCTTTCATGAATGGGCCATAGAATTTAAAGAACAAGGGATTGATTCAACTGAGTTCTCTGCAGTGCTGAATAGCAAAATGACGGAACTCAATTCGTACTACAAGGATTTGTTGGAAGGTAAAATGCTACAAGCCTTAAAAATTACCTCCATTCAAAAAGATGGTTTTCAAAACTACATGAAGTCGAAAGGTAAATTGGGCGGGCAAAACAAATTGCCGCGCTTGGCAAATGATCGGAATATTATTGATGCATTAAAATAGTAATTCGTATTCGCCTCTGTTTTACAAGTACCCGATGTAAATAGGAGGTTTGTAAAAAACTAAAAATTACTAACTTTAGCGAGGAGTCTGATTATCAATATTAAATAAATACCGTAGAAGGGAAGTTAATGTTCAAAGGTATTAGCCAAAAGAACAACTAAAAATTGACGTTAGCCAATTGACAAGAGGCAGTTGCCTTATGTATTGGTTGAAAGCCTCAACAACGGCATTTACTTTGTAAAAATTAGACTTCACTCAAATGAAACTATCACCAAAAAAATAATCAAATCATGAAAAAGCTACTACTCTTGCCGTTAATGCTAAATATACTTTCAAACAGTGAACTAAACGCTCAGGCATACATTCCACTTCCAACGAGCAATGCTGTTTGGGTAAATTATGAGAACAGATCTTACAGTGCAACAAATACCAACGATTGTTATACTTCCAGAATATTTACTGCGGGTGATACAACTATGAATAACATTTCGTACACAAGGCTTTTGCGTATTTTCGAACAGAAATCAGGGACCTTTGGATTGTATTGCAATACCATTGTTCAAGCTGCTGCATTAGATACCTTGGGCTATTTCAGAAACGATTCGGTGCAAAAGAAAGTGTGGTTAAAATTAGCTGGGTTAGCTAATGAAGTATTATTGTATGATTTTGATTTATTAGTAGGGGATACAGTGCCAACTGGTTATTTTGACGACCCAACTGTTCCTGTAATAAACGTAGTTGACTCCATTTACGCAGAGAATTATGGTGGAATAGTAAGAACTGTTTATCGGATCAATAGAATTGGACCTTGTTCTGATCCCAAAGTTTATTTAATTGAGGGAATTGGTAGTAAAAGTAGTTTCTTAAAACCTCTGGGAAATTGTGGGAATTTTGGAGTGTCAAGTGTCTTGTGTTTCTCTTTAGACAGTTTGATAGTTTTAGTAAATAATAATGTAACTATACAGCCTCCTTGTGGTTTGCTAACCAGTATTGCAAAGCGTAAATCCACGATGAAAGGCCAAATTCAAATTTCGCCGAACCCTACCCAAGGTGCCGTCTACATAGCTACTTCGCAGGGAATTGAACAGACGCAAGTGTTTAATTTACAAGGTCAAGTTGTAAAAAAGTTTAACTTCCCTAGTACGACTATTGATATCGGCGACCTGAATCGAGGGGTTTACTTTTTAAAAATAGAATTGCATAATGGGCAGGTGGTAACAAAGAAGGTGGTTAAGGAGTAGGTCTGAGAGTTCAGATTGCTTCGCTCCGTTGCACTTCACTCAAATAAAACTATCACCAAAAAAATAATCAAATCATGAAAAAGCTACTACTCTTGCCGTTCATGCTAGTTCTTTTATCCATATATGATATGAGTGCACAGGCTTATGTTCCTTTTCCTACCTCAAATGCTTCGTGGATAGAGTTAGAGTTCTGTCAAGAAAACCATTACGAAATTACAGGTGATACAACGGTTAATGGTAAGATTTATCATAAGTTATCTGTTAGGGTTAAATTTTTTAATCAAACTGCTAATGGAACTTGTCAACTTAATAGTGTTGGATTAATTACACAACCAAGTTATGTCGGAGCGTTCCGGAATGATAGTGTAAACAAACTTGTTTACTATTTACCTATGAATCAAAGTTTAGATACACTTTTACATAACTTTAATTATACTTTGGGAGATACATTAAAAAATACTTACAAATTCTTTGACCCTTTCTATTTTAACGGTCCTTTAACCGTTTCATCCATTGACAGCGTTCAACTTGCAAGTAGAACCCATAAAAGGATAAATTTTTCAGGTAGTTGTAACTCAGTATTTAGAGACACATTAAGGCTTATTGAAGGTATAGGGTCCAATCACAGTTTATTGGGGGATTATATTTTGTGTAATCCTTTTATTAATGCTTCAAGACTATATTGCTATAAAAATCAGGGTCAAATTATCTATTTTGACTCTGTTGGAACTTGTAATCTGATTAGTTCATTGGACAACAAAGTTCTAATCAAAGCTGCAATTTCATTTTATCCCAACCCTACAAAAGGAATTGTTAATATTCCATATGTGGCAGGTTTTCAAAAGGTAGAGGTGTATAATATAGCAGGGAAGCTACTTCAAAATTTTGTCGACTTCGACTCTTCGCCAAATGAAGTCGGACAAGCTGCTCAGTCTGACAAAAGCAATGAAAAGGTTAACAAAATTAACCTCTCCAACTATGAAGCAGGGATTTACTTTTTGAAATTGATTATGAAGAATGGAGAAGTGTTTACCAAGAAGGTGGTAAAACAGTAAACCGGTTGCGTCGTTCCTCGCAATGACGGTATGAATAGACAGATTGCTTTCATTCAGTTTCACAACATTCGCAATGATAAATACGATAATCATTGCGAAGGAGGTACGACTGTGGCAATCTTGTGATTAAAGAGCAGATTGCTTCGCTCCGTTTCTCCTCGCTCGCAATGACCTAAGAATTAGTAGACTGCTCCTTCCGCTGTCGCTTCCTCGAAATGACAGTTTGAATAGACAGATTGCCTCATTCAGTTTCATTTCATCCGCGATGACAAATTTAAAAACTTAACTATTCTTAAACTGTCCAGTTACTTTTTCAATTACCAAATCTATGGGTTCGAATTCAAATTGTAACTCCGTTTTGATTTTCTCCGCAGAGAAACATTTTTGTCTAAAAGCTGTGTCCACACTTTGTTTAGTAAGAACCGTTTTGCTTCCCAATAAGAAATAGCGCATTTCGTCCAACCTTCGTAATCCATTGGCTAGCCAGCGAGGTGCGGCTTTTTGAGGCGGCCTTTTATTTAAGCCTTTTGCTAGGTGGGTAAACAGTTTTTGAAAGCTCCAATTGTCAGCAATTAAAACATAACGTTGGTCAGAAATGGAAGAATTCATCAATTGGTGCATGGCTTTCACCACATCGTTCACTCCAATAAAGGCATTGCTGCCGGGAGTGTAATAATTTAGTCCGTCGTTTATTTTTTTAATAATCGCCGTGCTGCTTTCTTCCCAATCGCCAAAGCCGATAATGGTGGCTGGGTTTACAATAACTGTATTAAGTCCTTCTTCAGCTGCTCGCCAAACTTCGTTCTCTGCGTAATACTTGGTAATGGAGTAATAAGAAGTTTCGTCGCTGTGGGTCCAAATGGCTTCTTCATCAGTGCAACGACCATCTGCATAGCTGCCTAAACTTGCTACTGAGCTGACGTAACAAAATTTTTGAATCCCATACTCCAAACTCAAGTTTACCATGTTTTTAGTACCCTCTACGTTGATTTCATACATCTTGTCGCTCTTTCTTCTATCGAAAGAAACGACTGCTGCACAATGGTACACGTGTGTTACTTCGTTAAAAACATCTTTCAAGCTGAAGTAATCAGAAACGTCGGCTTTCACCCAATTGATTTGACTAAAAAGTTCGTTGGCGTGGTAACTGGCGAATACTTTTTCCGTTTTTTTTAAACTGTTAGTGGTACGATAAGTGGCTTTCACTTTTTCGCCATTTTTCAGCAACAAATGAAGCAAATGACTTCCTACTAATCCCGTTCCGCCGGTTACTAAAATCATTTTACAAAAGTAGGGTATAAAAGCGCTGTGTTCGCCTTGGTGTTTTCTCGAATTGACAATTTAAATTGAGAATTGAGAAATGAGAGCATAGAAATGAGAAAAGAGAGACGAAGGATTAAAGATGAAGGTCGAAAGGTAAAAGTGGAAAGCCAAAAGCGTATGGTTGGACGATTAATGATTCAAGATTAACAATTCCCCAATTCGTAATTCTAAGATTCATGATTCGTAATTCCTCGTTTACCTATCTTTGCCGAAATTTTTTGAAAATGGACTTTGTAGCAGAGCTAGAATGGAGAGGGATGATTCATAACATCACTCCGAATACACAAGAGCAATTGAATAAAGAGATGACAACTGGTTATGTCGGGTTTGACCCAACAGCAGATTCGTTGCACATCGGGAATTTAGTGCCTATTATGTTGTTAACTCATTTTCAAAATGCAGGTCATAAACCGATTGCTTTAGTTGGCGGAGCTACAGGAATGGTAGGCGATCCTTCAGGAAAGTCTGAGGAGCGTAAATTTCTATCGGAAGAGTTATTGAATCACAATTTAGAGTGCCAGAAAAAGCAGTTGGCAAAGTTTCTTGATTTTGATTCAGATGCTAAGAATGCAGCAGAATTGGTAAACAACTACGATTGGTTCAAGGAATTTTCCTTTTTAGACTTTTTACGCGATGCCGGTAAGCACATTACCGTGAATTACATGATGGCGAAAGATTCGGTAAAAAAGCGCTTGGAAACAGGAATTTCCTTTACCGAGTTCTCGTACCAACTCATCCAAGGCTATGACTTCTTTTGGTTGAATCAAAATAAAAATTGCAAGTTGCAAATGGGTGGTTCAGATCAATGGGGAAATATAGTTACCGGAACTGAGTTTATCCGAAGAAAATCGGATAGCGAAGCGTTTGCGTTAACTTGTCCGTTGATTACAAAGGCAGATGGGAGTAAGTTCGGAAAATCTGAAGGTGGAAATGTTTGGCTAGATGCTGAGAAAACTTCACCGTATAAGTTTTACCAATTTTGGTTGAATACCTCGGATGAAGACGCAGGGAAGTACATTCGAATATTTACCTTAAAGCCTCAAGAAGAGATTTTAGAATTAGAAAAGCAGCATGTAGAAGCTCCTCATTTACGAGTGCTTCAAAAAGCATTGGCAGAAGACATTACCATTCGAGTTCACTCTAAAGAGGAATTAGACAACGCGATTGCAGCGTCAAATATTCTATTTGGAAATTCAACAGCAGAGAGTTTAAAAGGTCTTTCAGAAAGAGATTTATTAAGTGTTTTTGAAGGAGTTCCTCAAGCTGAAATTTCAAAAGCTACTTTGGAAGTAGGGCAGGGGATCATTGACTTCACGGTTACTTCAGCAAAAGCTTTTGGCTCAAATGGCGAAGCTAGAAGAATGATTCAAAATAACGGAGTGAGTGTGAACAAGTACAAAGTAGACTTAGAAAAAATAGTGACAACAGCGGACCTTATTTTGGACAAATATGTTTTGTTACAAAAAGGAAAGAAAAATTATTACCTGATTACTGTTGTTTAAGCGTTTTACATATCGTTTTTTAACCTTCTTGGTTATTGCCATAGCATTTGTTTCGTGTAAAAAGCAATTGTCCGACGAAGAACTCTTTGATCGTTTGCACGGGAATTGGGGAGCTACCATGAAAGTGATGGAATACGAAAGTTTTCACTATGAGGTGGATTCGACTCTTTTTCATACTGAAGGGAGGAGATTGGGAATTGTTTTTAGTTCTAAAGGAAATTTTCAAAAGACTTTTGAAGGCGAAGAAATAGGGAGCTATTGGGTAGAAGAGGGTGATTTGGTACTTTCTACTTCAGACACGGCTTCCATGCAAATATTACACGTGAACGCTCGTAAGTTGGTGTTGCAGGATGACTCTGTGAAGCTTTATTTTGAGAAGTATGTTTATTAGGGTGTTGTAAAGAATTCCCGAAAATGTCACTTAAAGTATCTTTTTACGATTAAGATTTGATTTTATACATTTATAAAATGAAATCTTAAAGCTACTTTATTAAATTTAAAGTAAACTCTTTCACCACATCCTTCTGTTGAATGTAATCGTCAATACTTTGACTTATAAAGTGGTCAGGTAAAATTCCAACTTCATCTGGCAAAGAAATGGCAGTTGTTTCATGCGTGTTTGTAGCTATCCAAAATTTCAACTTAGTATTCGATAGTCTAGTTTGGATCATTCCTCCAGAGCAAAATTGATTGGATCCTAACTCTTCACCTACTATCGGGCCTAAACCATGCAACTTGACTAACGACATAAAGTGGCCAGTTGTAGAATTTCCATATCCATCAATAAGGAAATACTTATTTCCCTTAAACCTATTTTCAAATGGTACAACTGGCAGTTCTTCAATAGTTTTTTCAGTTTTTCCCTTATACTCAGCCTTAGAGAAATAGGTAAAAGGCTTATCCATTAAATATCGTAATAAATAAATACTGGCTTCTGGCGCTCCTCCCCCATTTGCTCGCACATCTACTAACAAATTCTCTATTTTCTTTTCATTAATTACCTGCATACTGCTGTCTATAAATTTGGTAAAAACTGGAAGTATATCATGTCGGTAGTAGTAGAAGGAAGAAATAGATAAAATGGCCGTATTCTTATTTACAAGCTCTAGGCATAAATTGTTATCACAATTTTTTATAGTTGGGTCCATTACGACATCAGTATATGTTTCAGACTTTCTTAAGCTAATCGGTTCAGACTTTCCCTTTACTTGAACTGTAAATGTTTCAGGAAAATCTAATGCATATGGAATAATTGCTGCCGCCCATACATTGAATATATTATTCTTAGAAGTTATAATATTACCTTGAGAAGGTAAATGTTTGTAACTATCTGATATAATATCAGAAACAGAAACTCCATTGATACTTACAATTTCATCTTTTATGTTTATTCGATCTGCGTTATTTTTAGTTTTAATCACAAATAAATGGTTGTTGATTAAACGCACTTCAATTGGGAAGCCCATCACATAAGGCAGCATGTTTCCTTCGAGAGAAAAAGAACCAAAACTGGTATGAGAGCAATTGATACTTGCAATAATTTCGTCGCAATGCCATATAAATTCACCACCAGTAGTTTGTGGTGTAATGAGAGCTTTTTTGTTTTCTATTAATTGAAGGAGGTTGGCTTTAGATATAAACTTAGTAGAATTGGGATGAATGGTTAGCAGCTTATTACCTAACTGATCCAAGTCGTTTTTGTATTCTTCTACGGTATAAACTTTGTCAAATTTATCCGATAGCTTTTCCTGTGGTTTATCAGGGTATCGCATTTTTTCGATTTGATCTTCTGCGTTAAAATTGTTAGGATCTATTTCAACTGATTTTTGATAGTTGACAATAGAAAGTGTAGTATCTCCAAGTAATTGGTACGCCTCTCCTAAATTATCGAATGAGTTAGAAGAACCAAACTCCGAATTAATTAATTGAAACACTTTTATGGCATCAGCTACTTCATTATTCCATAAATAAGAATAGCCATACATCGTCAGTTCAGTTTCATTTTCAAAATTATATTTATTTGTACTATCTCGTTTCAGTTTTTTGTAGAGTTCAATCTTTTCATCAAGTGAGAAATTTTCTTGGGCTTTCATTTTTTCTACAATTGGAATTTTTTGAGAATTATATATTGGCTCTTTTGTTACCGTCTCCTTTTTATTATCTCTACAACTATATAAAAACGTAACAATTAATAATCCACTTACAAAATAATATACTCTATTCATAACACTAAATCTATTTGACTCTAATAAAAGTATAGCAAAACCTTTTACAATGGCGTTAATTACTTGTTAATTAAAGAGAGTTAACATTCTATTTCATCGCATTTCTACTAAACTGAACTTACTTAATTTTTGCAACTTTACCACTATTCCGCTTCGCTCTAACATTTGAACTGAGAAACTAATTCAAAACGTACTTGACTTCTTGACTGCTCCAATTTCAACAAGGTAGATTTTAATCAAATAAAATCGCAAATTTCAGCTTTCCAATTTGGTGCTTAGTTTCAGTGTAAATAGACTAACATCTTGACTCGAGTGTTTTCTTGTGAGTAGTTGGCTGTGAGAATAATAACTCTTCGTAACAGGCTGTACAATGCATTGTGGGTTTAGCAGTTTGGTTAGCTTTTTCCTTATTTGAGAGTCCATAAAATCTGCTCGCAGATTTTTACGGATTAAAAAAGTTAAAAAGCTGCTTCGTAGCTTTTATTATTTAATAAACTGAAAGTCTTATTTTCATCTACCTCACAACGTGCCATACAGGGGTCGTTGTGCTCAATTATCCATGAAAAAAGTACAGATTTCCACTTCGTTAACTTTTTTTTTAAATTCGTCTTTTACCCTTTTGTATTGACTTTTTTGGGAATCTCTTTCCTATTCTTTTTCGAATTTTGGGGTGGTCTAGTTGTTTTTCTCTTCATTCCATGGATTTTAATTTTCTTATACTATTATTCAAGAGTTATTAATTATCCCAAAGTCTTTCTGGACAGAAATTTCATCTACGTTAAAAATAAAATGGGGGAATCAAAAATTCCAATTAGTGACATTATCAATGTTGGTGAAAGAATGACTTTTGGTAACCCTCGTGAAATAACTATTTATTTTAGTGTTAAAACTAAATCTACCTACCAAATTTCATTCTTGGGATCATATAGTCCAGGTATTTTATTTTCTAAACATCCAACGACTAAAACTATTTCAAAGCTAATTAAGCCTGACGATGAAAAAAAAACTGAGCACAAAAGTAAGGATATGGCATAAGCACTTCTATTTCAAAACGACTGTATTGGCACCGCCAAATGTGTAAAAATTTGATATCCAAATAAAGACAATTCCAATCCTTCTTCCTTTATCTTTTATCCAAAATAACGCAGTTATTTTAGTGTATTAAAAAAAGTACGTTCCATTTCAATTGGCCCTTCAGCGAATGCTTTACTAATGCCACCCTGTTCGTTAATTAGAAAGTAAGTTGGAACAGTTGTTATTTGATAGGCTTCTCTCAGTTCGTAATCACCACCAAAATGCAGAAAGTCCCAAGTATAGTTATTTGCTTGGGCTACAGATTTGTTGATGGCAAGGTCGTCGTCCAAGTTGATACTCACAAAATGAACTTTATCTCCATATTCTTCATGAAGTTTTTGCATCACCTTTAACTCTCGCAAACTAGGAATGGAAGTATTGGACCAAAAGCTGAGGTAAACCTGCTTTCCTTTGTAATCTGTTAAAGAATGCTCTTGACCTTTTGCGTCTAACAATGTAAAGTTTACCGCCTCCATTGATTTTCCATAACGTTCTAGCGCTTTGATAATGTTAACAGCTATTGCCTTGTTTTCCGAAGTTTGGCTCTTTTTTGCAATTTCTTGCAGTATTTTTTGACTACTTTCTTGATTAATTACCTTCTTATGATAGACCTCAAAAAGTCCATAAAGAAGGTACAATTCAGTTAGTTCAGCACTTTCGAAGTTTTTTAATATGTTCAACTCCTCCAAGGTTCGCTCTAACGACTCCTCAAACATTAACGCTTTCATCATTTTTTGACTGCCGCTTTTTATGGTCAGTTGGTCAAAATCTTCTTGGTAGAACTGCGTAAAGAAATTCATGTATTCTTTATGGTGGTACAAAATAGGCATGCCTTTTATGAAGGTATTTTCTAGCGATAAATTGTTTCCCCCGCTGATGTCTTCCAAATTTGCTAAGGCATATTTAATGTAATTTTTAAGAAAATCATTGTTCCCTTTTTCGCCCTTAGTTCTCCATTGTGCCAAGAATGCTTGTGTTTCTTTAGAAGCACCTTTATACATCATTTTAGCATAATTGAGTTCAAAAAAATCTTGGTAGGCCTTGTTAAACGTTTTGATCTGTTGATTCAGTTCCGTCGCTTTTGGAAAAGGAAAGCTGAGGTTTAAAAATTTGTCGAATGCCTGACCTCGGTTCGCCTCTTCATCAAAACTCAAGGTAACGTTATACACTTGTCCAACTTCTGCAAACAAGCTCGTTTCCTTGTCTTCAATTTTAAGCACCACCTGATTGATGGTATTCAAATCAATACTCAGCTTAAAGCTGCCGTTCTCAATGACCTGTTCGTCCAGCCATTTTTTTTCATTGGTAATATAATCGCTGAAAACCCCAATTTTAATGGTTTTGGAGTCGAAACCTTTTATTTTACCTTGTATAATTGTTTCCTCAGCAATAAGTTGGGAGCTAAGAAGTAAAGTAAATACAAGGATTAACGTGTTTCGAATCATACGATTAAATGCTTATTTCTTTGGGTAAAAACTGATTGGCTTCGCCACCATGTCGAATGATATCACGCACAGTGGTTGAATTTATTGTTGCATAGTCTAATTCGGTGAACATAAAAATGGTTTCAATTTCGTCGTTTAGCTTGCGGTTCATTTGTGCAATAGTGTGCTCGTATTCGTAATCCAACTGATTTCTCAATCCGCGTAAAATGTATTTTGCCTGTACTTTTTCACAATAATCAACGGTTAAACCTTGGTAAATGTCTACTTCCACACTGGGCTTACTCGCAAAACATTGTTCAATCCACTTTTTGCGTTGTTGTAAATCAAACATGTATTGTTTGGATGAGTTGGTTCCAATAGCAACGATAATTTTATCGAATAGTGGAATTGCTCGTTCTATGATCGAGGTGTGTCCTAAGGTAATTGGGTCGAAGGAACCTGGGAATATGGCTATTTTTTTCATGTGTTTAACTTTCTTCGAAGAAAGTAAAGTTAACGTTTCCGAATTTTCTAGTAGAAACGAAGTTCGGGTGTTCTTCAAATGAGGTTTCTTTGCCGTGCTCAACGATTAGAATTCCATCTTCAGCAATTAATTTCTTTTCAAAAATGGTGGTTGGTAATTCGTTGGTTTCACCTAATGCATAAGGAGGATCGGCAAAAATAATATCAAACTGCTGGTTCAGTTTTTTAACGAACTGAAAAACATCTCCCTTTAATGCAGTAATGGCAGAAAACTTTAATTCAGTGGCTGTCTTTTTTATAAACTGAACACAACCGGCGTGTTGATCGACAGCTAAAATGGAACCCGCTTCTCGAGAGGCGAACTCAAAAGTCATGTTGCCTGTTCCGGCGCATAAATCCAAAACTTTAGCTCCTTCAATAGTGGTTCTATTTCGTAGCATGTTAAACAACCCTTCTTTGGCAAAATCTGTCGTAGGGCGAACAGGCAAACCCTTTGGTGGGTAAAACTTTCTTCCTCGATGTGTTCCGCTAACTATCCGCATAAATGCTGGTGAAATAAACTAAAGTTAGAATAGTCATTCAATTCTCCCAAAACTGCAGAGAAGTGAATATTGGATGTTTTTTTACCAAAAGTTACCTCGTGGATGTAAGTATATAGCAATTTATAAATAGCAGAATCTTTCTCTATTTCTCCCATCAAAATAAGTTTGCTCTTTTCTCTGTCTAACTTTAGTTGCTCTAAAACGAAAAGTAGGTAGTAAATAAAATCTTCTTTGCTCTGATACGGGAAGCTATTGAAAAATACCAGTTTCCCTTCAGGTGCATAAATAATTTCAAATTGCTCTCGTTGCACGTTAATGACCAATTCGTTTTCCTGCATTTTATTTAACCCAATGGCTTCTAAAATGGGTGCTGAAAAGTGCAACAATTGATAAGGAGGTAATTTGGCTTTTAGCAGAAATTCTAGACTTCGCGGAACTGCGAAAACTACTACAGCGTCAAAACTCTCTAACGTGGTATAGTGGTAAATGAACTGCTTGGAATCATCAATTGGATGGTTAAAGCTCAAGTAAGTTTCTAGTTCTTTTTCATCGAACAGCACCTGAGGCACCAAGGTGTATAAGGAATTCGAAAGGCAAATTTGCAATCCTTTTTGGGACTGGAATTTATCTTCCGGCAGAATTTTTTCAAGTTCTCTTAACGCTTGAACCCAATCGTCTGCTTTGGTAAAATCAAACTGTTCGAAGGAAACGTAAGTCTGCGTTTGGTCGTCGAAAAATGCCGACATCATCTGCAGTTTACTCAGAACGATAAAGTGCTGGAGTTGTGTGGTTTTTCCACCATAGCGTTCGTCAAACAATCGAAGCTGTGGGGTTGGTGTGGAAGTCATGTTCTGTTACCAGTTCCCTGTTGTAATTGGCTCGCTCATGGAACCCACTTTGATTTGGTCAGACAAATTAACTGCTTCGTTTTTCGTTTTAAGTCCTTTGTATACCGTAGCTAAGGTGGTAGAAACTTCAAAAACATTTACGTTGACTTTGTTTTTTTCAATTACTCCAGCTTGAATCTTAAATTCTTCTCCTACACCAAAAGGCACATATTTTAGAGAATCAACAGCAACACCATCTGCAAAAATAGAAGATGCTGGAACAAGAGAGGTATCTCGAATTACGATTCCTAATTCTACCGCTTCTACTTCCGTCAAGGAATCTGGAACGTTACCAATTGCTTTAATAATGGTCAATGAATCGTTATTTACAAAGTTTAGTAGCTCTGGAAAGTTGGCAGCATATCTACCTTTCTCTTGCTTAAACTTCTTTTGTGCATCGGCAACTTCCTTCAATCTATTTTGCACAACTTCACTTCTTTTCTGTGCCATGTCTCTGAATTCAATCTTATTTTGAACTCCATCAATAATGAAGTAAGCTAATACAATTGCGATGACGAATAAGGCTGCTTGAATACCGATTTTCATGAATCCTAATTTTTTAGTTCTTTGCCCACAAATCTACCATTTTTTTGATTTTATCGGAAGGCCTTTATCTGATTCGATAAGGTTAAATTTACCAACCGACTTATTTGGTTATTCATGAGTGCTTTTCAGCAGAAATTTTATGGTTTTTTACCTGGTGTTCCAACTTCCGACCAAGTTGATTTGGTGGAGCGTATGGAACGTTTTCTGTTTCAAAACGCAGAAAGGGCTGGGTTTATTATTCGAGGTTATGCGGGAACAGGAAAAACGACTGCAATTGCTGCAATGATTAAAACCTTTCCCAGTTTTCAGTTAAAATCTGTCTTATTGGCACCAACTGGTCGCGCTGCAAAGGTACTTTCTAATTTTTCAAAGAAGCCTGCGTATACCATTCACAAAAAAATTTACCAAAGCGAACGAGGTAAAGATGGGCAAACTCATTTTAAACTTGGAGCGAATTTGCACACCAACACTATTTTTATCATTGATGAGGCCTCCATGATTTCTGATGGAGGTGCTTATGAGCAGAGTTTGTTGGATGATTTAATTGAATATGTATTTAGTGGAAAGAACTGTCGCTTGGTTTTTATTGGAGACATTGCTCAATTGCCACCGGTAGGCAAATTGCTAAGTCCGGCCTTAGACCCGAAATATTTAATGTCCAATTATTATTTGAAACTAAAAGGGGTAGAGCTATCGCAGGTGATGCGTCAATCGTTGGAGTCTGGGATTTTACACAACGCAACCTTAATTCGAAATCAGACACAAGAAAAAAAGCCCGTTCTGAAATTTGAGTTAGATGGGTTTGATGATGTGAAGCGAATAGATGGAATGGAGTTGGAAGATGAATTGCATACGTGCTTTTCAAAATATGGAGCGGACGATACCATCGTAATCACTCGATCGAATAAAAGAGCGAATGTTTTCAACCAACAGATTCGAGTTCGAATTAAAGATTTGGATAATGAAATTGCTACGGGAGATTACCTTATGGTGGTGAAAAACAATTACTATTGGTTAGATGAAAAATCGCCTGTAAGCTTTGTTGCGAATGGCGATGTTGCAGAAGTTATGGGAATGGGAAACATTGAAGAGTTGTATGGTTTTCGCTTTTTAAACGCGACTGTTCGATTAATTGACTATCCGACTTTGCAACCGATTGATGTAAAGCTGCTTTTAGACTCTATTCATTCCGAAGCACCTTCCTTGACCAAAGAGGACAGTCAGCGGTTATTTGAAACGGTAATGGAAGATTACGCTGAGATACCGAACAAAGGAATGAAGATGGAGCTGCTGAAACAGAACCCTTATTTCAATGCCTTACAAGTAAAGTTTGGTTATGCAGTAACCTGCCACAAATCGCAAGGTGGGCAATGGAAAGCTGTTTTTGTGGACCAAGGTTATTTAACGGAAGAAATGTTGGACACCGAATACGCTCGATGGTTATATACGGCAGTAACTAGGGCAACGGAGCGCTTGTATTTGGTGAATTTTAACGATATGTTTTTTGATTAAGTTGGAGACCTAACAGGTTTTCAAAACCTGTTAGGTCTTGAAAGTCAATAAACTTGTTATGTATCTTCAATAATAATTTCTGCTAAAAGGTCGTGATTTATTTTCTTATACCTATGGTTAAATTTAAAATTATCAACATCTTCAAAAAGGCTAACTACTTCACTTCGATTTAGTAAAGTAGGCTTTAATGAAAGAATACTATTATACGATGAATGTGGGAAATTTTCAAAATTGGAAGTTAATCTATGACTTGCTGGGTTCAAGTGAACATAAATAATGACTTGTCTTAGATACTCTTCTGTGTTTATTTCCTTCCTTTTAAGGTGCTCTTGAAATAAACTGCCACTTCTTTCATATTTTTTATTAATTGCCTTGGTATAGGCATTAAATAGATTGGAGAAAGGTTGGTGTAATTTTTTTTTGCCACTCTTGTAAACGTCTGGCAAATCGTTGGTTTTAATTTGAATAACAAAGTGAAAGTGGTTTTTCAATAAACAGTAGGCAAGAATATCAACTGTGGGAGTGAGGTGTTTTTTAACCAGCTCGAGGAAGTACAGGTAATTTTCTTCATCAAAAAAGATGGATTGTTTATTATTTCCTCGATTAAATAAGTGATAATATTTACCAGTTTCAAAATTGACTTGTTTCATATCTGTTGAATATTTATAGACAAGATCAAGTAGTTTTTGCTCATCCCGGAAGGTACGTAATTTTTGACGATCATGCTTACTTGGGATACAAGACCTAACAGGTTTTTAAAACCTGTTAGGTCTGATTCTTCATCAAAATTTGACTTTAAACCAACTCCGTTTTAATCACAACTTCTGAATGCAAGGTTTTATGAACCGGACATTTATCGGCAATTTCCAATAGTTTTTGTTTTTGTTCGTCGGTAAGGTCGCCTTCCAATTCAATTTTTCTACTAAAGTGATCAATTTTTGAACTGGATTTTTCGCATTCGGCGCAGTCCTGACCATAATCCTTGTTATGGTCAACATGAACAAGAACCTCTTTTAAATCCCATTTTTTTCTCGCAGCATACATGTGCAATGTCATGGAAGTACATGCGGCTAATCCAGAACTGAGCAATTCATAAGGCGAAGGCCCTAAATCTGCACCACCAACATCCTCTGGTTCGTCTGCTAAAAAGTGGTGCCTGCCTGCTTTTATTTCAGTGGTGTAGCTGCCTTGTTCTGTTTTGGAAACCACCTGACTTTTACTTTTCAGCGGAAGACTCTTATCGTCTGGATTTAAATACTTTTCTACCCAAGCCGCAATCATGTTGCCTGCGTAAATAGAATCTGCTCTTTTGCTCAATAAATGATCGGCACCGTCCAAGGAAATAAAACTTTTTGGGTGCATGGCGGCGAAATACATTTTTGCAGCATTGTCAATACCAACTATAGTGTCTTGAGGGGAATGGAGAATTAGTAATGCTTTGCGCAGTCCCTTTGCTACTTCAATAGGTTGGTGTTTTTTTAAGTCGTCAATGAATCCTTTCGCAATAGAAAATGGTCTGCCTCCGATGTTTACTGTAGCTTTTCCTTTTTCCTGAATTTCTTCTACCTTTTCTGCTAATAATTTTGTTACGTGGTATGGATCAAAAGGAGCGCCTATGGTTACCACGGCTTCAATACTGTCTAATTGCGACCCGGCAAATAAGGCTGCAGCTCCACCTAAAGAATGACCGATTATTATTTTTGGAGCTTCATAATTTTCTGTTAAGAAATCTGCGGCAGCAAAAATATCTTGAATGTTGGAAGTGAACGTAGTGCTCTCAAAGTCTCCCTCGCTTTCACCTAAACCGGTAAAATCAAATAATAAGACTGCAATGCCTTTGTTGTTTAAGCCTCGGCTGATGTGCTTGATGGCCAATAAATTTTTGGAACAAGTAAAACAATGGGCAAAAATGGCAAAAGCTAGTGGCTTTTGATCTACCGGAAATTCAATTTTTGCGCTAAGTTGATGGCCATTGTTATTGTTGAAGCTGAGTTGTTGAGATTTCATTAAGTTGAGTTTGTTGCTAAGTTAGAAAGAAATGCTATTGAACTGGTCTTTTGAAGATGCGAAATGATGTTTTGTAATTTTGCATACTATCTTGTAGAATTATACGTTAACGTGCTTTAGCCACCTCTTATGAAATTAAAATTACTATTGATATCTCTTACGTTCTTAGTTTATTCTAATTCCTTTTCTCAATATTTTGTTGGGTATGAGAACAATCTTGGTGCGCTTTTCGAGGAATTACCATATGGTAGCAGGGTTGTTGATACTGTGATTGAATATCAACCTAACTATCAGCAAAGTTGGGCTCGGTTAGATTCAGTAAATCAATACTCTAGCGTCGACAGTATCAAACAAGGAGAAAATAACACTAACAGCCAATATTACAGTGAAATGATACCTTTAAGAGTTCATTGCAGAGCGGGGACAGGTTCAACCAGCCAACTTATTCTTGATACAAACGGAATTCTTTTTGATACATTAAATTTTAATCAGTTCATGAATTCGTATACAGAAACAATTTTTTTCATATCGAATCATTCTACAATTTCTTCCCGAATAATCAATCGAACAGCAGGGCGCTACTATGATGTACATTTCAATTTAGAATATGACTCTTTGGTAAAACTGATGGTTACATCTGATTTGCCTTCTATGGATACGGTTTTTGTAGATTCGAGTGGTAATCGGTATACTCAGATACCTCAAGGATTTGGCGCAGTTGATACAAGTACTATAAAAATTGACAGTGTAATTCAAACAGTACTTTGTACTGCTAGCAATAGTACTAGCGACATACCATATTGGTTTAGGAACGTAAAACCTTATAATAAATACTATTTAGCATTTACCGTTTTTAATTTAGGAATTAATTCTGGTAAATTTAGTCTTGATTTAGATACCGTAAATCTATATAATAACGTGTATGCGGGTCAAAGTGGCCCTCCATTTCGTCAGGTGCACTACCTAAATGATACAGTTAGTATGGATTCCAATCTAACCTTAATACTAACAGTTCATGGAGGGAAGAACAGCGCAGTTGGTTTTACGAATGAACTTTTTAAAACGGAGACTCGAATTAAGATAGAGCAGTTAACTAATATTATTGAAAACTTTCAAGACAATCAGCTTCGAATATACCCAAACCCCGTTCAATCCGTTTTGAAATTGGAAATTGACAATGCTTTAAATCAGGAATACATGATTTTTAATTTGGCAGGAAAATTAGTCCGAAGTGGAACGATGTTATCGAATGAATTAAATGTAGAAAGCATTTCCTCAGGAATTTATTTTCTTTCTATTCCGGAGTTGCGATTGAATAAAAAATTCGTCAAACAGGATTAAATCATTCTCTTCTCTATATTATTTGAATTTTCAAGAAACCTAGGCTTAATTTAGTTGTTCAAACACTAAAACAACTATAACTATGAGTAACATAAAATTTAAAGGAGACCCAATTGAAATTAGTGGAAAAATTCCAAGTGTTGGAGAGAAGGCATTAGACTTTACTTTCGTTAAAGACGATTTGAGCGAAGGTTCGTTAGCGGACTACGCAGGAAAAAAGAAGGTGTTAGTTGTTGTGCCAAGTTTAGATACAGGAATTTGCCAACTAGAAGCAAAAGCTTTTAACCAGCAAATGTCAGAAAGAGACGATACAGTGGGTCTGATGATCTCGAAGGACTTGCCATTCGCCATGAAACGATTCTGCGCCTCTGAAGGACTAGAGACGATCGTAAATGCCTCTGACTTTAGATATAATGATTTTGCTAGTCAGTACAATGTGGAGATGACCACTGGTCCTTTGAAAGGATTGTTCGCTAGAATTGTATTGGTGTTGGATAAAGACAATAACATTACGTATAAGGAAGAAGTAGATGACATTACGCACGAGCCAAATTACGATGCAGCTAAAGCCGCAGTGGAGGCAATCGGATAATTTTTTCTAATAAAGGGTTAAAGAACAGGGGCGAGTATTTTTATTCTCGCCTCTATTCGTTTAGAAATTTCCTCCGCATTGTTGTAAATCATATAGTGTGTGGCACCTTTTACTGTTTCTGCCCGGTCAATGCTTTTGATGGGGAAAATTAAGTCTGCCGTTCCATGCAAATGGTAAAAAGGACAGTTCAACTCCTCGTTAAATTGCCAATTGGCTATTTCCCTTACACCCCAAGCCAATAAGCTGTGGCTTGCCGCGTGAATCATGGACGTGAACAGCTTATTTCCTGCATCATCCGATTTGTCGTAATAAGGTTTGAAAGCTACGCTGGCATCAATGGCAAGTTTAGATGCCGTTTTATTTCTAGTAGGCAATAAGTCCATGTATTTAAAAAAACTTGGAACTTCAGTTTTGCTTTTTACGGTAGAGATCAGAAACAGCTGCTCTGGTTTTTTAATTCTTGAAATTTCAATCGCTAAAATCCCACCTAGGCTCATTCCAAGTATAGAAAAACGCTCTTCTTTTATCTGCTCGGACAGTCTTTCCGCATAATCCGAAATAGATTCATCTTCTTTCGGTTCCATGTAATCTAAAAACTTTAGATGAGCTCCCGAAATAGAAAGCTTTCCAAATACTCGATGATCTAGCCCTAAGCCGGGAATACAATAAATAACTGGTTCTTGCATCATGATACAAAAGTAGAAAGAACGGAAGGTTTTACGTTATTACTCTTTAAAGAATAGAGAAACTT
>Ga0307934_1000433_pt1 | contig 31788 bp, 47 predicted proteins | sample OrgLakmetageno90_FD_201838 | JGI IMG/M metagenome (GOLD analysis project Ga0307934, IMG submission 201838) | Saline water microbial communities from Organic Lake, Antarctica - #90 | ecosystem: Environmental > Aquatic > Non-marine Saline and Alkaline > Saline | place: Antarctica: Organic Lake...
TTACACATAATGGTATAAAACCTCAATATTCATTTGCTCAAGCTAGAAAGTTGCTTGTAGATCGATATAATAAACTACGAGTTTGTAAAAATGACACAAACCTGCAAAAAAATAACAAAGCTTTATGACTAAACCTTATTATAAGGTTAGCCGCCTGACGAAAATAGGGAAAGTTTAGTTGAACGACTAACTTGCATGGCTGTATTTTTTTATATAGCTCAACGGTATGGGTTAACCTCAAGCGAATCCTTGAATTTTTTCAGAGTCTCGATGGAATCATTGTTTAAAGTAGACATAATCCTTGTATTTTCTATCATTCTTTCTTATCATTTAAGCAGTTAAATATATTATGATAAATCAATGAATTTCACTGGCAAAAATTTACTCAAGCATATTGCTATCATTATGGATGGTAATGGTCGTTGGGCAAAGAGTAGGTTTAAGCCAAGAATTTTTGGTCATCGTAATTCAATCAAAAGTGTCGATGCAGCTATTGAGTACTGTGTTGAAAACTCTATAGAGATCCTTACTCTATTTGCATTTGGTCGAGATAATTGGTCAAGACCCGAGGCGGAGGTTGCAGATTTGATGGAGCTTTTTTGCAAAACGCTTGATGATAAAACTCCCAAGCTCCATAAAAACAATGTCAAATTAAAGGTGGTGGGAGATAAGTCTCGCTTGTCGCAAAAGTTGCTACAAAAAATATATGACAGTGAGAGTTTTACTGAATCTAATACTGGTATGGAGCTTAGATTAGCGGTTGATTATGCCGGCAGGTGGGATATCTTACAGGCAATGCAAAACCTTATCAAAGATGGTGGTTTTAGCAAAGATAATATCGAAACCTTGACAGAAAGAGATATTGAAAATAAACTTTTGGGTGGAGTTGCTCCTATTGATCTTATGATAAGAACAAGCGGAGAAGTTAGGTTAAGTGACTTTATGCTGTGGCAATTAGCTTATGCAGAGATGTATTTTACTGATACAATGTGGCCAGATTTTTCAAAAAAAGAAATGCAAGAAGCGGTTGATTGCTTTTACACAAGGCAACGAAGATTTGGCAAAAGTGATTAATAATTTTATATAAAAGGGTGTTTATGAAACAAAGAATTATAACGGGTATAGTGTTGGTGGCAGGTGTTTTTACCTTTTTAATTTATGCAACAGACTATTTATTTGGGGTAGGTGTTTTTCTTGTTGCAATACTTGCTGCTATAGAGTGGTTAAAATTTGCTGAAACCTCGGAGGAAGATGTTACTAGAAATCTCGTAATTTTTGGGCTGACAACATTTTTGGTTTCAGGATTTTTTCAATATCTGATGTATGTATTTCCAGTATTTTGGCTGTATGCAATATTTAAGCTTAGTCAATACGAGCGAGAAAAGATAAGTACCTTAGGTCGTTCGCAAGTTCTTGTTATGGGTTTGTTTGCTATTTCTCCTTTCTGTGCATCACTCTATGTGCTGCATAGCAATGGAGTTGCTTGGATATTTATGTTTATACTTGTGGTAGCTGCTGCTGATAGTGGTGCTTACTTTACAGGTAAAGCTGTTGGCAAGAGAAAGATGTTGCCGCGTTTAAGTCCAAACAAGACTATCGAGGGCTTACTTGGTGGATTGGTTTCTGCTGTTGTAGTTGCGGTTGTATTTTTGTTTTATATGGATTTGGAATTGGTGCAGTATATTGCGATGGTGGCGATCTCTGCCTTGATTGCAGTTATATCTGTTATCGGTGATGTGTTTGAGAGTATGATGAAGCGTATTGCAGGCGTCAAAGATAGTGGCAATATTTTACCAGGACATGGTGGTGTGTTAGATAGGCTCGACGGCTATATGCCTGCATTGCCTGTATTTGTAATGCTTGGTTACTTGTGTGGAGTGTTCGCACTATAAGGATTGATGATGAAAATTCAAATGAAAATTTTAGATAATAAAAATATTAAGCAAATTCCGCAGTATGGTACGGTAGGTTCAGCCGCTGTTGACCTAAGTGCTTGTGTTGAAAAGGCAGAGTTTATAAAGCCCGGTGAATGTAAGTTGATTGGTACGGGTATAGCTATCAATATTGCAGATCCTAATTTTGCTGCTTTGATCCTGCCAAGATCTGGGCTGGGTCATAAAAAGGGCTTAGTGCTTGGCAATGGTACGGGGCTTATAGATTCTGACTATCAGGGTGAGCTTAAAGTATCTTGTTGGAATCGCTCTCAAGAGACTATAGAAATTGAACCATTGATGCGTTTTGCACAGTTGGTTATTGTGCCTGTTGTCCAAGCGCAGTTTGATTTAGTTGATGAGTTTTCTCAATGTTCAGCTAGAGCAGAGGGTGGTTTCGGCCATACAGGGGTTTAGTTATGTTTTTTAGTATTCCAAACTTACTTACTTTTGGTCGTTTGCTTTTAATTCCATTTATAGTTATATGCTTTTATTATCCATTCCCTCATCATCACGGTGTAACGGCGAGTCTATTTTTAGTTGGAGCTGCTACTGATTGGTTGGATGGTTATCTAGCGCGTAAATGGGAGCAAACTAGCAAGCTAGGAGCATTTCTAGATCCTGTTGCAGACAAGCTTATTGTGGCTACTGCACTTTGTTTGTTTATAGAGATGTATCCTTATTGGTGGGCGACTATTCCAGCTATTGCAATGATTTGTCGCGAAATAGTCGTTTCAGCATTGCGTGAATGGATGGCGGAACTAGGTAAGCGAAGTGTGGTAAGAGTTGGTATCTGGGGTAAGGTTAAAACTGTTGCTCAGATGGCAGCGTTGTTTATATTTCTTATTAAGCCCGCCATCAATTTTGATAAGGCTGTAGATTATTCAAGTTTCAATACTTGGTTTATCTATCTTGGTTTCTTAATGCTTTATATAGCTGTTGTCTTGACAGTGTATTCTATGTGTAACTATCTTTATGTTGCATTCAAGTCAGTTTTCGGAACTGCTGATAAATAAACTATTTCTCTTTCTTTTCTTTTGATTTTTTGATACTATGACAGTCTAATGCTATTTTTGCACAGAGACTGTGTACTTATGGTGTTATAAATTTAATCAAACAAAACTGATAATAAAATGGAGAATAATAACTAATGGCAACTATAAATCAGTTGGTGAACAACCCTCGTAAGAGATCGGTTGTTAAATCTAAGGTTCCTGCGTTGAAGGCTTGTCCTCAAAGAAGAGGCGTTTGTACGAGAGTTTATACAACTACTCCAAAAAAGCCTAACTCAGCTCTTAGAAAAGTGGCTCGTGTAAGATTGACGAGTGGCTTTGAAGTAACAAGTTATATTGGTGGTGAAGGTCACAACCTGCAAGAGCACAGTGTTGTGCTGATTCGTGGTGGTAGGGTTAAAGATTTACCAGGTGTGCGTTATCACATTGTTAGGGGTGCTTTAGATACTTCTGGTGTTAATAATCGTAAGCACGGTCGTTCTAAGTACGGAACAAAGCGTCCTAAGTCTTAGTTTGGTGTTTAAAATTTTTAATATAAAGAAGGTGAATTAATGTCTAGAAGAAATAGAGCTCCTAAAAGAGATATCCTACCTGATCCTAAGTATAAGAGTCATGTAGTTGCAAAGTTCGTAAACCAAATAATGTTGGACGGTAAGAAATCTATCGCCGAAAAAATTGTTTATGGTGCGTTTGATAAAATTAAAGCAAAAGATGCTTCGGCAAATGAAGTTGAAGTCTTTGAAAAAGCTTTAGAAAGTATTAGCCCTATGGTTGAGGTTAAGTCTCGCCGTGTTGGTGGTGCTACATATCAGGTCCCTGTTGAGGTTAGACCAGAGCGTCGCCAGTCTCTAGGTATGAGATGGATCATTGAGGCTGCTCGTAAAAGAAAAGAGAGTACTATGGGTGATAAGCTGGCTGCTGAGTTGATGGAAGCTGTTGAAGGCAGAGGTTCTGCAGTCAAGAAGAGAGAAGATACTCACAAGATGGCTGAAGCGAACAAGGCTTTTGCTCACTTTAGATGGTAATTAGGGGGAAAGTATAGTGTCTCGTAAAACAGTTATAGAGAAATATAGAAACATAGGTATTTGTGCCCATGTAGATGCAGGTAAAACTACAACTACTGAGCGTATCCTATTTTACACAGGCCTTTCTCACAAGATTGGTGAAGTGCACGATGGTGCTGCTACTATGGACTGGATGGAGCAAGAGCAAGAAAGGGGTATTACAATTACTTCGGCTGCTACTACTACATTCTGGAAAGGTATGGATCAGCAATTTCCTGAGCATCGCATAAATATCATTGATACTCCAGGTCACGTTGACTTTACTATTGAAGTAGAGCGTTCGTTGCGTGTACTTGATGGTGCTGTGGTTGTGTTTTGTGGTTCATCTGGTGTTGAGCCTCAGTCAGAGACTGTGTGGCGTCAGGCTAACCGTTACGGCGTACCTAGAATTGTCTTTGTAAATAAGATGGATAGAGCCGGTGCAGACTTTGAGAGGGTTGTTGGTCAAATAAGAACGCGTTTAAAAGCTACTGTAGTGCCAGTCCAGTTAAACATCGGTGCTGAAGAAGAATTTAAGGGTGTGATCGATCTTGTTAAGATGAAAGCAATTATGTGGTGTGAAGAGGACATGGGTTTGACTTATGACCTTGTTGACATTCCTGCTGATCTTCAAGAAAGAGCAGAAGAGCTTCGTATGGATATGGTAGAGGCTGCGGCTGAAGCATCTGAAGAGATGATGGAAAAATACCTTGAAGGCGAAGAGCTAACTGAAGAAGAAATTCATGATGGTTTGCGTAAGCGTGTAATCAATAATGAAATCGTTCTTGCTTTCTGTGGTTCTGCATTCAAAAACAAAGGTGTTCAAGCTGTACTTGATGGTGTTGTTCGTTATTTGCCTGCTCCAAACGAAGTTGCTGCAACTAAGTGTGAGCTAGAAAATGGTGAGCCTGCATCGAGAGAATCTTCTGATAGTGAGCCTTTTGCGGCTTTAGCATTTAAATTAGCTACAGACCCATTTGTAGGTAACTTAACTTTTGTAAGAGTTTATTCTGGTGTGATCAAGTCTGGTGATGCTGTATACAACTCTGTTAAAGGTAAAAAAGAGCGTATTGGTCGTATTGTTCAGATGCATGCTAACAAGCGTGAAGAGATCAAAGAAATACGCGCTGGCGACATAGCTGCGTGTATTGGTCTCAAGTCTGTAACTACGGGTGATACGCTTTGTGATCCTAGTAAGATAGTTATTTTAGAGAGAATGGAGTTTCCGGAGCCGGTAATATCTGTTGCTGTTGAGCCTAAAACTAAAGCTGACCAAGAAAAAATGGGTATCGCTTTGGGTAAGCTTGCTGCTGAAGATCCATCTTTCAGGGTTAAAACTGATGAAGAGAGTGGTCAAACAATTATTTCTGGTATGGGCGAGCTTCATTTGGATATTCTTGTTGATCGTATGAGACGCGAGTTCAATGTAGAAGCTAATGTGGGTAACCCAGAAGTTGCATACAGAGAGACTTTGCGAGCTACTGTTGAGCAAGAATCTAAATTCGTGCGTCAATCAGGTGGTCGTGGTCAATACGGGCATGTATATGTTAAGTTTGAGCCGTTAAATGCTAAAAATGAAGATGGTACAGACAAAATATTTGAGTTTGTTGATGAGATTGTTGGTGGTGTGATCCCTAAAGAATTTATCAGTTCAGTATCTAAGGGTATTGAAGAGCAAATGATCAATGGTGTATTGGCGGGTTATCCTATGATAGGTGTTAAAGCTACTCTTTATGATGGTTCATTCCATGATGTCGATTCATCTGAAATGGCGTTTAAAATTGCTGGTTCTATGGCACTTAAAGAAGGTGCTAAAAAAGCAAAAGCTTGTATTTTAGAACCAATGATGAAAGTTGAGGTTGTAACTCCAGAAGATTACCTTGGTGATGTTATGGGTGACCTTAACAGAAGAAGAGGTCTTATCGAAGGTATGGATGATAATCCAACTGGTAGAGTTATCAATGCGATAGTTCCACTTTCAGAGATGTTCGGTTATGCTACTAATGTTCGCTCAATGAGCCAAGGTAGAGCATCATTCTCTATGGAATTTAGTAAGTACTCAGAAGTACCAAATAACATTGCTGATGATATCATCAAAGCACGCAACTCATAATTAAAAGGATACAATAAAATGGCGATAAATAATCAACGCATTAGAATTAGATTGAAAGCCTTTGATCATAAGCTTATTGATGTTTCTACACAAGAAATTGTTGATACTGCTAAAAAGACAGGCGCACAAGTTAAGGGTCCTATCCCTTTACCAGTGAGAAAAGAGAGGTTTACAGTTTTGACTTCTCCTCATGTGAATAAGAAAGCAAGAGATCAATTTGAGATTAGAACTCACAAGAGATTAATCGACATAGTTGAACCTACTGATAAAACTGTAGATGCTCTTATGAAGCTAGATTTAGCATCAGGTGTTGATGTTCAGATCAGTTTAAGCTAATATATAGCCTACATTTTAAGAAATCTTAAAATGTAACTATTAGGTCTCTGCAGTCAATCGTAATTGTAGAGTTAAAATAATAATAATAGAGGATAAAAACAATGTCTTTAGGATTGGTTGGTCGCAAATGTGGTATGACTCGTATTTTTACCAAAGAAGGCGTATCTATTCCTGTAACAGTTGTTCAGGTTGAGTCAAATAAAGTTACTCAAGTTAAAACTACTGATACGGATGGTTATAGTTCTATTCAGGTAACTACTGGTTTCAAAAAGCGCTCTAATGTAAACAAGCCTTTGTCTGGTCATTATGCTAAGGCTAGCATAGAGCCTGGGAGAGGGTTGTGGGAGTTTACTGTCGAAGCTGGTCATCAGTATGAAGTGGGTGCATCGCTTGATGCGTCTATGTTCGAAGCTGGTCAGAAAGTAGATGTAAGAGGTGTGTCGAAAGGTAAGGGTTTTCAAGGTGGCGTTAAGCGTCATAACTTTGCTATGCAAGATGCAACTCATGGTAACTCAGTTTCTCACAGGGCACACGGTTCTACTGGTCAAAACCAGACTCCAGGACGAGTGTTCAAAGGCAAAAAGATGGCTGGACATATGGGTAGCGAAAGCGTTACTATTCAGTCTCTTGAAGTTGTGAGAGTAGACGCAGAAAATGGCTTATTGCTTTTAAAAGGTGGTATTCCAGGTTCAGTTGGTGGTGATATAATCGTTTCACCAGCAGTAAAGAGCTAGTAGATTAAATACTAATATACCGGAGAGTTATTGTGGACTTAAATATTAAATCGTTAACTGGTAAAGAAGCTGGTTCAGTAGTTGTTGCGGATGCTATTTTTGCAACAGACTACAATGAATCACTTATTCATCAGGTTGTAGTTGCCTATATGGCAGGTGCTCGTCAAGGTACGAAAGCGCAAAAAACTAGATCAGAAGTATCTGGTGGCGGTGCTAAGCCTTGGAGACAAAAAGGTACAGGTAGAGCAAGAGCTGGTACAATCCGTTCTCCTATCTTTAGAAAGGGTGGTGTAACATTCGCTGCCAAACCAAAGAGTTATAAGCAGAAAGTAAATCGTCAGATGTATTCTGGTGCTGTTAAGTCAATCATATCTGAGTTAGTCAGATCTGGTAGAATGACTATTGTAGAAGAGCTTAAACTTGAAACTCCTAAAACAAAAGAATTTAAAGCTTTAGTTGATACTTTAAACATCAAGGATGTGCTTTTTATTGCGGCTGTAGAAGAGTTTACTGAAAACTTATATCTTTCTTCAAGAAACTTAAAAAATGTAGCGGTGTGTGACTCTATGGATATCAATCCAGTTTCTCTTATGTGCTTCGAAAATATAGTTGTAACTAAGAAAGCTATAAAAGAAATAGAGGAGAAATTAGCATGAGTTCTCAAGAAAGATTGTTAAAGACTGTTGTTAGGCCTCATGTATCAGATAAAACTTATGGTTTGTCTGACTCTAACTCTACTGTTGTTTTTCAAGTTGCAAGAGATGCAACTAAGCTTGAAATCAAAGATTCGGTTGAGCAGTTATTCGAAGTTAAGGTTGAGTCAGTAAATGTCCTTAATGTTAAAGGTAAAGCGCGCAAATTTGGTCGTACTCAAGGCAAAACTAAGACTTGGAAAAAGGCTTATGTGAAACTTGCTGAAGGTCACGATATCAATTTTGTTGGTGCTGAATAATTTTAGGAAGGTTTAAATCATGATTGAAATAAAAAAAGCTAAACCTACTTCACCTGGCCGCCGCCATGTAGTGAGCGTAAAGAACACTGAACTGCATGCAGGTAAGCCATTTAAGGGTCTAGTAGAAGCTAAAAGCAATAAAGCTGGTAGAAACAATACTGGTAGAATTACAGTGCGTCATCAAGGTGGTGGGCATAAGCAGCATTATCGTATAGTCGATTTCAAAAGAAATAAAGATGATATCGTAGCTAAGGTTGAGAGAATTGAATATGATCCTAACCGTAGTGCAAATATCGCTTTGCTATTGTACGCTGATGGTGAAAGAAGATATGTGATCGCGCCTAAGGGTCTAAGTAAAGATATGTCTATTCTTTCTGGTGAGAAAGTAGATGTGGCTGTTGGTAACTGTATGCCGCTTAGAAGTATTCCTCTAGGTACTGTGATTCACAATATCGAAATGAAGCCAAAAAAAGGTGCTCAGATGATTCGAAGCGCTGGGACTTTTGCTCAGTTGGTTGGTAAGGATAATGCTTATGCAATTATTCGTCTAAGATCAGGTGAGATGAGAAGAATCCTTTTGGACTGTAGAGCTGTTATAGGTGTAGTATCTAACTCTGAGCATAACTTAAAATCTTTAGGTAAAGCTGGTGCTAATCGTTGGAGAGGTATCAGACCTACTGTTAGAGGTGTCGCGATGAACCCGGTAGATCACCCTCATGGTGGTGGTGAAGGTCGTACTTCTGGTGGTAGACATCCTGTAAGTCCATGGGGTATGCCTACTAAGGGTTATAAGACGCGTAGTAATAAACGCTCTAATAAGTTAATTGTTCAAAAACGTAAGTAATTAGGGAGAAGGTTGTGCCTCGTTCATTAAAAAAAGGACCTTTCGTAGATCATCATCTATTGAAAAAGGTTTTTGAAGCGCAAGAAAGTAATTCTAAAAGACCTATCAAGACTTGGTCTAGAAGATCGTTAATCGTGCCAGACATGATTGGTTTAACTATAGCTGTACATAATGGTAAACAACATGTACCTGTGCTTATGACTGAAGAAATGGTAGGTCATAAACTTGGTGAGTTCGCAATTACGCGTAATTACCGTGGTCACGCAGCTGATAAAAAAGCTAAGAAGAAATAGTTGAGGTAGATATGGAAGTACAAGCTAAATTAAAATTTGCAAGAATCTCGCCTCAAAAGTGTAGATTGGTTGCGGATCAAATTAGGGGTTTACCGGTAGAAAGAGCTATTAATCTTTTAACTTTTAGTAACAAAAAAGCAGCTGTGTTAATTAAGGAAGTTCTTAATTCTGCGGTTGCAAATGCTGAGCATAACGATGGTATGGATGTTGATACATTACTTGTATCTACTGTCTTCATTGATGAAGGTCCTACTATGAAGCGTTTTGAGGCAAGAGCTAAAGGTCGCGGTAACCGTATTTTAAAAAGAACTTCACACATAACTGTGAAAGTTGCTGAGAAAAACTAAGAGGTATAGTAAAAATGGGTCAAAAAGTAAATCCTAATGGTATTCGCTTAGGTATTGTAAGAGACTGGCGTTCAACTTGGTATGCTGACTCTTCTAGCTATGCTACTAACCTTAATCAAGATATTAAGGTTAGAGAGTTTTTGCATAAAAAACTTGCAGCAGCATCAGTTAGTAAGGTTCAGATTGAAAGACCAGCTCAAAATGCTAAGATCACTATACACACGGCTAGACCAGGTATTGTGATTGGTAAAAAGGGTGAAGATGTTGAAAAACTTCGTAATGAAGTTTCAAAAATGATGGGTATTCCTGTTCAGATCAACATCGAGGAAATTCGCAAGCCTGAAATAGATGCTAAATTAGTGGCAGATAGTGTTGCTCAGCAGCTTGAGAAGCGTGTTATGTTTAGACGCGCTATGAAAAAAGCTATGCAAGGTGCTATGAAGTCTGGTGCTAAGGGTATCAAGGTTATGGTAAGTGGTCGTTTAGGCGGTGCTGAGATTGCTCGTTCTGAATGGGCGAGAGATGGTCGTGTACCTCTTCAAACTTTTAGAGCGGATGTAGATTACTCTACAGCATCAGCTTTGACAACTTACGGTATCATTGGTGTTAAGGTTTGGATCTATAAAGGTGAAATTCTTCCTGGTCAAGTTCCAGCAAAGAATAATAACAATAGAAAAGGAGCGAGATAATGTTACAGCCTAAGCGTACAAAGTTTCGTAAACAGCATAAGATGCGTAACAGAGGCTTGGCTCACAGAGGTAATAAAGTAAGCTTCGGTGAGTTCGGTCTTCAAGCAACATCTAGAGGTAGAATCACTGCTCGTCAAATCGAAGCAGGAAGAAGAGCTATTAACCGTCACATCAAGCGTGGTGGTAAAGTTTGGATTAGAATATTTCCAGACAAGCCGATCACTAAAAAACCTCTTGAAGTTCGTATGGGTAAAGGTAAAGGTTCAGTTGAATATTGGGTTGCTCAAATTCAGCCGGGTCGTGTTCTATATGAAATAACTGGTGTTAAAGAAGAATTGGCTAGAGAAGCTTTTGATAGAGCTGCTGCTAAGCTACCAGTGTCAACAACTTTTGTTGAAAAGCAGGTGATGTAATGAAAAGAAATGATACTTTAAAAGATTATAGAAGTAAGAGTATTGACCAATTGCAAGAAGTGAAGATTGAATTGTTGCAACAACTTTTCTCTCTTCGTATGCAAAAGGGTACTGGGCAATTGAAAAAGAACCACTTGTTTAAAAGTGCTAAAAGAAATATTGCTCGTATAAATACTGTAATAGCTGAAAATAAGTAGGTACTTGAAATGCAAGATAAAATTAGATTGATAGAGGGTAAAGTTTCTAGCGATGCTATGGATAAAACTGTAGTAGTAAAAGCTGAGAGATTAGTAAAACATCCTTTATACGGTAAGTTTGTAAGAAAAACTACTAAGTACTATGTTCATGATGAAAAGAATGAATGTAAGTCCGGCGATGTTATTAAGTTTAAAGAAACTAAGCCGTACTCAAAAACTAAAAAATGGTGTTTAGTAGACATAATCAATAGAGAAAAATAATAAATTTGATTTTATTTCTGTTTATTGGTATATTTATCGGACTGCAAATCTAGTATTTGTGGTCTTATATAAAATAAATAAGGGTTATTTGTATGATTCAAATGCAAACTGAGCTCCAAGTTGCTGACAATAGTGGCGCTAAGAGAGTTGAATGTATTAAAGTTTTGGGTGGATCGCACCGCAGATATGCATATATCGGTGATGTGATTAAGGTGACTGTTAAAGAAGCCGCTCCAAGAGGTAAAGCAAAGAAAGGGTCTGTTTATGACGCTGTAGTTGTGAGAACTGCTAAAGGTGTGCGTAGAAGTGATGGTTCTAAGATTCGTTTTGACGGCAATGCTGCTGTGCTATTAAATGCTAACGGTCAACCAATGGGAACTCGCATCTTCGGTCCAGTTACAAGAGAGCTTCGTAATGAGAAGTTTATGAAAATTGTTTCTCTAGCGCCAGAAGTATTATAGTTATTATTAAGGTGACGATAAATGAATAGATTAAAAAAGGGTGATGATGTAATAGTTATCGCTGGAAAAGATAAGGGTCGCAGAGGCGTTGTTAAGACATTCGCTAAAGGCGGCTCTTTAGTGCTTGTAGAGGGTATTAACATTGTAAAAAAACATGTTAAGCCTAATCCAAACAAAGGTGTTGAAGGTGGAGTTGTTGAGAAAGAGCTTCCTGTAGACGCATCTAATGTGGCTATCTTTAACCCATCATCAGAAAAAGCTGATAAAGTGGGTTATAAGTTTGTTGATGAGAAAAAAGTTCGCTACTTTAAATCAAGTGGCGAACTTGTAGACTTATAGGACTTGAGTTTAATGGCAAGATTAAAAGAACATTATCAAACTAAGTTGATTTCTGAATTGAAGGAAACTCTTAAATTAGATAATATAATGGAAGTGCCGCGTATTGAGAAAATTACTCTTAATATGGGTGTTGGTGATGCTGCGAAAGACAAGAAAGTTATGACTTTCGCTGTTAGTGACTTGACTGCAATTGCAGGTCAAAAGCCAGTTGTTACAAAATCTAAAAAATCAATCGCTGGGTTTAAAATCCGTGATGGTTGGCCTATAGGTACAAAAGTCACACTTCGTGGCGAGCGTATGTATGAGTTTTTAGATAGACTTGTAACAATTGCTATTCCTAGAATCAGAGATTTTAGGGGTCTAAGTCCTAAATCTTTTGATGGTAGAGGTAATTATAGTATGGGTGTGAAAGAGCAAATTTCTTTCCCAGAAGTTGATTACGATAAAATTGATACTATCAGAGGTTTAGATATTACAATAACTACTACTGCTAAAAATGATGATCAGGGAAGAGCTTTGTTAAAAGCATTCGGTTTCCCTTTGAAGTCTTAATCTATTGGGGTTTTAAATGGCAAAAGAATCAATGATTCAGAGAGAACTAAAGAGAGAGAAATTAGTAGCTAAATATGCTCAAAAAAGAGCTGAGCTAAAAGCTACTATTCTTGGCGTAGATTCTACTGAAGAACAAAAATGGGAAGCAACTATTAAACTGCAAAAGCTACCTGTAGACTCATCTGCATCTCGTGTGCAAAGAAGATGTAAGGTTACGGGTAGACCACACGCTGTATACAGAAAGTTTGGCTTATGCCGTATTAAACTTAGAGAGTATGCAATGGCAGGTGATGTTCCTGGTTTGAAAAAAGCTAGTTGGTAATAAGGAATTATAAGTTATGAGTATGCAAGATCCTATTGCGGATATGTTTACGAGAATTAGAAACGGTCTTTCTGCACATAAGGAAACTGTTTCTATTCCTTTTTCAAAAATGAAAATGGAAATCGCAAACTTTTTGGTAAAAGAAGGTTATGTTGCTAGCTGTGCTAAGGGCACGCAAGCATCGGGTCATCCTTCTATAGATGTTGAGCTTAAATATCAATCAGGTGCTCCTGTGATCGAAATGATTAAAAGAGTGTCTAGACCAAGTTTAAGAATCTATAAGTCATCAGAAGATCTACCTAAAGTGTATGGTGGATTTGGTGTGGCTATGGTTTCTACTTCACAAGGTCTTGTGAGTGATAGAAAGGCTAGAACTCTTGGTGTTGGTGGCGAAATTATTGGCTATGTAGCTTAGTTTGGAGGATAGAATATGTCAAGAATAGGTAAGAAGCCTGTTGCTATTCCAAGCGGTGTTACAATTAATGTAGCTGCTGGTAATGCAGTGGAAGTTAAGGGTGCTAATGCAACTTTAAGTAAAACTTTCTCAAGAGATGTGAATTTCGAAATTGCTGATGACCATGCAAATATTACGCCCGTTAATGGTAGTAAGAATGCGGTTGCTCAGTCTGGAACAGCTAGATCCATATTAAATAATATGGTTGAAGGTGTAAGTAAAGGTTTTGAAAGAAAGCTAAAAATTATAGGTGTTGGTTATCGTGCCAAAGCTCAAGGTAGTGATATTAATCTTACTTTAGGCTTTTCACACCCTGTAGTATATAGCTTGCCTCAAGGCATCACGGCTGAAACTCCTGTACCTACAGAGATCGTTCTTAAAGGTGCAGACAAAGAGCTTTTAGGTAAAGTTGCTTCTGAAATTAGAGCTTACAGAAAACCTGAACCTTATAAAGGTAAGGGTGTGCGTTATGAAAACGAGTTTGTAGCTAAAAAAGAAGCTAAGAAGAAGTAAAGGATAGTATTATTATGAATAAGAAAACTTCTCGTTTAAGTCGTAGTAAGCGTACAAGAATCAAGCTAAGAGAGTTGGGTCATACGAGACTATGTGTTTTTAGAACACCTAGACATATATATGCTCAAATAATTTCTGGTGATGGTTCTACTGTTATCGCTTCTGCATCTACTGTAGAAAAAGATATAAAAGCAAAGTGCAAATATACTGGTAATGTTTCATCTGCTACAATCGTTGGCGAAGCTGTAGCTACTAGATGTAAAGAAAAAGGTATTGAGAAAGTTGCTTTTGATAGATCTGGATATAGATATCATGGCCGTGTAAAGGCTTTGGCAGATGCTGCTAGAGAGCATGGTTTACAGTTTTAATAAATAAAATATGGTGATTATTCATTATGTCTAATGAAGTAAAAAAGAACGATGAACTAATTGAGAAATTAGTCAGTGTCAAAAGACACTCAAAAACAGTAAAAGGTGGTAGAATCATGAGCTTTGCCGCTTTAACTGTTGTGGGTGACGGAAAAGGCAAAGTAGGTATTGGTAGAGGTAAATCGAGAGAAGTGCCTGTAGCAATCCAAAAAGCTATGGAAGACGCTAAAAGAAATATGGTATCAGTTAGTTTAAATAGTGATACGCTATGGTACTCAGTAATGTCAAATCATGGTGCTTCTAAAGTATACATGCAACCAGCATCTCCGGGTACTGGTATCATTGCTGGTGGTGCTATGCGTTCAGTTTTTGAAGTTGTGGGTATCCACAATGTATTAGCAAAAACTTATGGCTCAACTAACCCTGTAAATGTAGTGAGAGCTACAATTGCTGGTTTAGCTAAGATTAATTCACCAGAACAGATAGCTGATAAAAGAGGCCTATCTGTTGAAGAAATTCAGGGGTAATTGATATGAGTGACGCTAAAAAATTTAAAGTTACATTGGTAAAAAGTCTTATCGGTCGCAAGAAAAATCATATAGCATCTGCTAGAGGTTTAGGCTTAAGAAAGATTAATCATACAGTTGAGATTCTTGATACTGTTGAAAATCGCGGTATGGCTAATAAAATTTATTACATGGTTAAGATAGAGGGGTAGTATAATGAAATTAAATACAATTGCTCCTGCTGCTGGCTCAAAAAGCGCACCTAAAAGACTTGGTCGTGGTATCGGAAGTGGCTTAGGCAAAACTTCAGGTAAAGGACATAAAGGTCAAAAGGCTCGTTCAGGTGGCTATCATAAGGTAGGTTTCGAAGGTGGTCAAATGCCTTTGCAAAGAAGATTGCCAAAATTTGGTTTTACTTCACCAACTAAAAGATTTGTTGCTGAGATCAGACTTCATGAGTTAAATCATGTGTCAGCTGAAGAAGTTACAATAGATGTGCTTAAAGATCTTGGTCTTATAAGAAAAGATATTAAATCAGTTAAAGTAATGGCTTCGGGAGAAATTTTGAAAGCTATTAGCCTTAAAGGTATAGTTTGCACAAAAGGTGCTAAAGAAGCTATCGAAAAAGCTGGTGGTAAAGTAGAGTAAGATTGTAGATATGTCTAAGTTTAATGGTGCCCAAGGTACAGGTGAATTAAAATCTCGTTTGATTTTTGTTGTAGTAGCAATACTAGTATTTAGGTTGGGTGTGTATATACCTATTCCAAATATTGACCCAACTAAATTAGTGGATATTATTTCAAAACAAGGCTCTTCAGGCACAGGTGGCTTGATGAGTATGTTTAACATGTTCTCTGGTGGTGCTCTTACACAAATGAGTATATTTGCTTTAGGTGTTATGCCTTATATTTCAGCTTCAATTATATTTCAGATGCTCTCAGCAGTTTATCCGAAATTTATTGAGATGAAAAAAGAAGGTGAATCTGGTCAAAAGAAAATTACTCAGTATACTAGATATCTGACTCTTGCTTTAGCTATAGTGCAATCATTTGGTATTGTTGCTTTTATATTGCACCAAGATGGCTTGGTTACTACAAACAATATGGGGTTATTTTATTTAACAACTGTTGTTTCTGTAACTACGGGTAGTATGTTTTTAATGTGGTTAGGTGAGCAAATTACAGAAAGAGGTGTAGGAAATGGTATTTCGCTACTAATCTTCTCTGGTATTGTTGCTAACTTGCCTTTCGAGATTTCAAACACACTGTCACAAGCTAATCAACATGTAATATCATACTTATCTGTTTGGGTTCTTTTAATATTGCTTTTGCTAGTAGTAGCGTTTGTAGTATTTATGGAAAGTGCTCAAAGAAAGATTACTGTCAACTATGCTAAAAGACAGCAAGGCAGAAAAATGTATGCAGCACAGACAAGTCATTTACCATTAAAGCTTAACATGGCTGGCGTAATACCTGCTATTTTTGCTTCGTCAATACTTATGGTTCCTGGTGTATTATTTGGATGGTTATCTAACTACAGTTCATTGAGCTGGATGGCAGATATTTCTGAAATGTTACAACCAGGAAGTATACTATATACAGTGGTCTTTGCAGCTACTATTATATTCTTTTGTTTTTTCTACACTTCTTTAGTGTTTAACCCTAAAGAAACTGCAGATAACCTCAAGAAGTCAGGAGCTTACATTTCTGGTGTAAGACCTGGTGAGCAAACGGCTAAGTATATTGATGCGGTAATGACAAGATTGACGCTAGTTGGTTCATTGTACATAACAGCGATATGTTTATTGCCAATTTTTGTAGTGAAATTCTTTGCAACAGGACTTTCATTTACATTTGGTGGTACATCACTACTTATCGTGGTAGTTGTAATGATGGACTTTATGGCTCAAGTTAGGTCACATATGATGTCTACTCAGTATGATTCACTTCTTAAAAAAGCGAATCTTAGTGGTAAGAGTAAATAGAGAATATTTTGGAGAAATATAATGAAAGTTAGAGCTTCAGTTAAAAAAATGTGTAGAAACTGTAAGGTTATTAAGCGTAACAGAGTTGTTCGTGTGATCTGTACAGATCCTAGGCATAAGCAAAGACAAGGTTAATAAGTTAGGCTTTTTAAATAAAGCTTGATTATTTGTTTTTAAAAAGTTATCCTAGCAAGTTACAAATTGCTAAAGATAGCACTAAATTAAGAATAATTATTAGGAGTGAATAAATGGCTCGTATAGCTGGTGTTAATATTCCTGTTCATAAACATGCGGTAATAGGATTGACTTCAATTTATGGAATAGGTAAAACTAGAGCGATTGAGATTTGCGAAGCTTGCAAATTAGATCCATCTACAAAGATAAAAGATTTATCTGAAGTACAGGTTGAAAGCCTAAGAACTGAAGTTGCTAAATTTACTGTTGAAGGTGATTTGCGTCGTGAAGTTTCTATGGATATAAAGAGACTTATGGACTTGGGTTGTTTTAGAGGCAGAAGACATCGCCGTAGCCTTCCTGTAAGAGGGCAAAGAACTAAGACTAATGCTCGTACTCGTAAGGGTCCAAGAAAGCCAATAAAGGCATAATACAATTATAACTATAACGAATTAAAGGTAGATTATATGGCTAAGTCTGTTAGATCATCAAAGAAAAAAGTAAAGAGAGTGGTAACTGATGCAGTTGCTCATATTTACTCATCTTTTAATAACACTATAGTAACTATCACTGATAGACAAGGTAATGCATTATCTTGGGCGACATCGGGTGGTAGTGGCTTTAGAGGTTCAAGAAAAAGTACACCTTTTGCGGCTCAGATAGCTGCAGAAAGAGCGGTTGATGCTGCTTTAGAATATGGTGTAAAGAATGTAGATGTTTTAGTAAAAGGACCAGGTTCTGGTAGAGATTCAGCAGTTAGAGCTTTAAATGGTAAAAACCTAAAAGTAACTAGCATAACTGATGTAACTCCGTTACCTCACAATGGATGTCGTCCTCCTAAAAAGCGTCGTGTATAATATTTAAAGGGAATTAATAATGGCTAGATATCTAGGACCTAAGTGTAAACTTTCTAGAAGAGAAGGTACGGACTTATTTTTGAAAAGTGGCGTAAAATCTCACGAAGAAAAATGCAAAAACAATACTGTTCCAGGTCAACATGGTGCGAGAAGATCGCGTCTATCTGACTATGGTTTACAGTTGAGAGAAAAGCAAAAAGTGCGTCGTATGTATGGTGTTTTAGAGAAGCAATTCAAAAAATACTATCTTGAGGCTAACAGAAGAAAAGGTAACACTGGTGCTACTTTATTAGAACTTCTAGAAGCGAGACTGGATAATGTTGTTTACAGAATGGGTTTTGCTGCGACAAGAGCAGAAGCTAGACAGCTTGTAGTACATAAGGGTATCGTTGTAAACGGACATACCTGTAATGTACCTTCAGCTCAAGTCAAAGCTGGTGATGTTGTAAGTGTTCGTGAGAAGGCTAAAAAGCAATTAAGAATTCAAAATGCTGTAGAGCTTGCTAAGCATAGAAAAGAACTTTCTTGGATTGATGTAAATACTGATTCTTTAGAAGGCAATATGAAAGCTTCTCCAGATAGATCTGAATTATCTTCAGAGATAAATGAACAATTAATTATCGAGCTTTACTCTAAGTAGTAGACTGTTGATAAATTTTTATCAAGTAGTTTATTATATTTTAGTGGCTCATTTATAGCCTTATTTCAAGGAGATTTTTTAGTGAGTAACAATAATTCAAAACAGGATTTTATACCAAATATTCAACTTAAAGAAGAGTTGAGTTCTTTTGGTTATAAAGTAGAACTTTCTCCTGTTGAAAAAGGTATGGCTCATATCCTTGGTAATTCTATCAGAAGAGTGCTGCTTTCCTCTCTACCTGGTGCGTCGATTATAAAAGTAAACATCAAAGATGTTTTACATGAGTATTCTGCGTTAGAAGATGTGAAAGAAGATGTGGTTGAAATTGCGACCAATCTTAAAAAAGTAGCAATCAAACTTGATGATAGTATTGACAATATTGAGCTAGAATTAGCAGTTAATAAAAGTGGTATTGTAACAGCAGGCGATTTTAAAACCACACAAGGTGTTGAGATCGTTAATCCTGAGCAACCAATCGCTACATTAACTAATAAAAGAGAATTTGCTCTAGTAGCATCTATAGAGAAAGGAAGGAATATAGGTATTCTTTCTACTTTGCCTACAGAGCTTGAGCAAATAGGTGACATAGCAGTAGATTCTGATTTTAACCCAATTAAAAAAGTAGCCTTTGAAGTTATTGATAACGGCGAAAGTGAAACTTTAGAAGTGTTTATGAAAACAAATGGTACTGTTGAGCCAATTAAGGCTGTAACTACAGCTTTAGAGTATTTTTGTGAGCAGGTTTCTGTCTTTGTATCTCTTAAAGTACCTAGTCAAGGTAGAGCAGGAGATATGTTGGCTGATTCTAACATTGACCCTATACTACTTAAACCAATTGATGATTTAGAGCTTACGGTTAGATCTTCTAACTGTTTAAGAGCAGAAAATATCAAGTACCTTGGTGATTTGGTACAGTATTCAGAGAGTCAATTGATGAAAATACCTAATTTAGGTAAAAAGTCACTTACTGAAATCAAGCAGATCCTTATCGACAATAGTTTATCTCTAGGTGTTCAGATAGACAATTTTAGAGAACTAGTCGAAGGCAAATAAATTAACAATAATAGTAATCAAATAATATTAACTATAAAGGAATTATTACTATGAGACATCGCGTAAAAGGTAGAAAGTTTGGTAGAACTAGTAGTCATAGAAAGGCTATGTTTAAAAACATGTCAGCTTCTTTGATTAATCATGAGCTTATCAAAACTACATTGCCAAAAGCAAAAGAACTAAGAACAATTGTTGAACCTTTGGTTACTTTAGCTAAAAGAGAATTCGTACTTAGAAGCACATTAGATGTAAACTCTAATGAATTCAAAGCACAATCAGTAGCTCTAAGAAGACAGGCATTTGACTTCCTAAGAAACAAAGCTGCAGTTACTAAACTCTTTGAAGAGTTTGGTGAGCGTTTTGCTGAAAGAACTGGTGGTTATACTAGAATCATGAAGTGTGGTTTTAGATTCGGTGATAAAGCTCCTATGGCTTTCATTGAACTAATTGACCGCCCAGAAGTTGATGCTGAAGAAGCTGTTGAAGTTGAATAATTTAGTAAAATCTTACTAAATCCTATATATTTGTCATATATTTTTATATTAAAAATTAAAATGTGATTGACTTTATTTATTTATTTAAAATTTCTATGTGTTTAATAACTTATGGAAGTTTAAAATGAAAAAAATAACATTCGCTGTTTTGTTAATTATGTCCTCGACAATTACTTATGCAAAATATAGATATCTTCATGTAGTAAATAATACTGATGCACATATGTATTTTGAATTTATCAGTAATAGCCAAAGCATGGGCGTCTGTCCGACTAAGATTTGTGATTATTCTAACAAGGAAACAAGCTGTACTTGTGATGATACTCAAAAACTTAAAAAAAGATATATATGGACTTTTTTGGCTCATACAGATAGTACTGGAACAATTACACAGACAGGAGGTAATGTTCAACTTATAGCTACTACACCTACAGGTCCAAAAATATACCCTTATATCAGTTTCACTCTGCCTTCTTTTAATAAAGGAAAAGTTTATGTAAGGAATATGCCTGCCATAACCTCATCTGATGGTGAATCTGGAGAGAAAAATTTTATTGGGAGCGGTTTTTCTATTCAAATAGACTATAATGATGACGGTACTCTAAAATATACTCAGATTGATTAGGTTTAACTAAGCACTTGACCTGTTGTGAAATATACTCTAAAGAGACAATTCTTTATTTATAGAGTTATACCAATCCCAACACAAATTCATTAGTTCTCTCGTTACATTTCATACCTACTTTAACCCCTTGATATTTACCAATAGCTATTGTTGTTACTTATATATCAAAAAATTAAACTAGTCATAAACTTCTTTGCGATAATCTACTAATTTGTATTGGGATTAGAATTATAGTTTGTAATTTTTCTATTTCGCTAGAAGTCTATTGTCTATTAGTTTTATAAATACTTTCACTAGAAAAATACACAAGCATACTTGAGTTAGCTAAGTTTGAAGTATATCTGATTGGATTGATATCTATACCACCACGACGAGTATATAGGCACTGCACTAATAGCTCAGTTGGTTCAAACTGTAGGTAAAGATCATTATAAATATTCTCACAAATCTCTTCATGGAAGTGTTGTTCTTTACGCATACCAACTATATACAATAACAAACTTTCTTTAGATGGGCGTGTAGAGGCTTTTATGTGGATATAAACATCACCCCAATCTGGTTGATTGGTTACTCTACAATTTGAGCGTAGAAGCGCAGAGTGTACTGTTAGGGTGCTCGCTGTATTGTTGGCTATTTCAAATAAGTAAGGAGATTCCCGATCGGTTTCGGGAATGACGGAGGTGCTATTAGAAATTTCAATATCTATATTATCGATATTTTCAAATTCCTTATGAGCAATTGGAGCTTGTATAAGTTCGATACTATTAGCACTATATATCTTTAGTTTGATACGATCATCACCAATATGCTTTTGCAGATCTTTTGTAATGATTGTTTCAAGCTCGATTTTTAAACTATCATTGGATACTGATTTTAAGTGATATAGATTGAAAGAGTTCAGGTATAATTTTAAGCTTTTTGATTCAACGATATTTGTAGAGTCTGCAGGGAAAAATATTTTCATAATCCCACTAAAAGGTCTACCTTTTGCATTCAATACTGATAGCTCGTAGCAATTCCAAGTATCAAAACCGTTAAAAAGTTTTGCATTGATGTTATGAGTTTCTCGATTATATATTCTCGGAATAGCAACTAAAAGTGAGCTGTCAATTTGCTCAGGAGCTTTATATGTGGCCATTTGATTGTTTAAACTATCTTTACCTAAAAATTTTGATGCTATTTTGTCTATATTTTGCATATTTGATTAATCTCTACTTTGTATTATTTCTTGCTTGACGATATCCCAGCTAACTTCATCTTCATTTTCAAAATACATAATTGGGTCTATAGCATCGTTAGCGATAAAAGCTTCTATTCTTTCTATGGAAGAGGCTGATTTGAAATCGCTGTAGATCTTGCCGTTTATTTCTTTTGGTTTGTAAGATGTGAGTGTGTGTGAATAGTACTCTTTATAGTCGATATCTAGTTTGTTGAGTATTCCTAACCCTTTTGCTAGAAGTTCATCTTTGGTCACATCTATAAAAGGGGTGTAGTAAACTACATTTTCAGCATCATAGTTGCCCTCTAGGAATGCTTGATAGTCCTTTTCTCTAAATTCCATGGTGCAGTCACGATATAAGTCATGATCGCCAGCGTGGACACCCATGGCTATGAAAGTTTTGATTTTCGTCTCATTGAAGACTGAAAGAGCTGATGCTTGGATTATAGATGAAAATATTTTATTGCGATTTGATACAACTGTATCCCGCATATTGTTTTCACTATAACGACCCTCAGGAACTTCGCTATTGCCTGCTATAAGTGATGAGTAAAGTATATCTTTCATAAAAGACATATCTAAAACTTTGTGCTTGACGGCAAAACCTTTTGAATTAATAAATTTAACTAGCTCTATAGCTTTGTCAATTTCATAGTGATGCTTTTGTCCATAATTGAATGTAAAGCAAGTTACGCTGTAGTTTTTGTCTAAAAGATCTAGTAGTACTGTTGCAGAGTCAAGTCCGCCAGATAATGAGAGTATTGCGTTCATTTGTTTGTCTCTATCGTGAAGAGATCCCCAGTCCACTTCGACTACGCTCAGTGACCGGAGGATTTCGTTAATAATGGTGTTTATCGTCTAACTAAATCCATAAATTCTTTTCTACAGGCACTTTCATTCATAAAAGCACCACCCATAGCAGATGTGATAGTGCTAGAGTTATGATCCCTAATACCACGACCTTTTACACAATAGTGCTTTGCCTCAAGAACTACTGCGACATCATCTGTTTCGAGTATAAATTTCAAGGATTCAAATATTTGGCGAGTAAGTCGCTCTTGGACTTGTGGGCGAGCAGAAAAGAAATCTACAACTCGGTTGAGTTTTGATAATCCAACTATTTTTTTATTTGGGATATAGCCAACATGAGCAAAGCCATCGATCGTTACAAAATGATGTTCACATACAGAAATAGAGGTGATATTTTTCTCAATTACAATATCGTGATATGAAACATTATTTTCAATAGTAGTACATTTCGGGAAGTTGGAATAATCCAAGCCCTTAAACTGCTCTTCAAGAAACATTTTTGTGACTCGTTGAGGAGATTCTTTGAGAGAATCGTTTGTTAAATCTAGACCTAAGTGGTGCATAATATTAGTAAAGCTTTTTAAGATTTCATCTTTGTTTTCATCATTAGCTTCAAAGTTTTTTCGCATTGGAGTTTCTAGGTTTTTTTTTACAAGTAAGTCTCTTACTTTCAGTCCTAGTTGCTTGTCTGTTTTCATATATATTGTCCATCTAAAATATAAAAGTATTTTAACATTTCGCTACTTACTCCGTAAGTTTTAGCGACATACTTTTTTCATTGCAGAAAAAGTATGCAAAACTGCTTAGCACTACGCTCCCGTAATCTAAAAATTAATGGAAAATAAAAAACTCGTAATATTTTCCATATTACTCAAGCAGTTTTATTTTCTTATCATTATTTTTTTGAAATTACTAACCGCTATGTGCTGACACTATCCGCATGAATTCCGATGAAGTTAATCATCAAAACACTTGAGTATATACATGTAGGATCTTACCATCTTAATCGACCCTTCGACTCCGCTCAGGGATCTAGTAATAAAAAGTCTTATTTGAGGTTTCATTTTTTACTCGTTTGGTGATTGTTCATATAAACACTCTTAGACTTAGGTGTCTCAAAAAACGCTATTTTTTCTACACAAACATCAATCTGAGACATTTTATAATCTACGATTTCGCATAGCCATTTGGATAAATTTTCTGAGGTTGGTATAAAATCAACGACTATAAAGCTATCATAATATTCTTTAAGATATTCATCTAAACCTATATTCTGACAAATTTTTTGAGCAATAAACTTTTCTTCAAAATAACAGTTTTCTAGTGGTAAATTATCTATCAGTTTCATCAATAATGGGTCGTTAATGTCCACTATAAACTTATGGTCGATATAGTTGTCTAACCATTTTTTAAACCAGCCAAGATGCTTAAAATCTGTAACCATTCCTTGAGTATTTAGTTCATTGGCAGTTAGATAGATATTTATGGTCGCATTATGTCCGTGTAGATGTCTACAAGCACATTTTGAGTCTTCGCTGAATCCTTCAATCAACTCTTGTGACCATACGCGATGCCCATAACAAAAATCGAATTGTTTGCTAATTTGCCACATTTTGAATTATGTCCCTATTTCATTGCCGAATAAATAAGTATGCACTCTTGCACAGGTATAGTAGCCTTTCTCGCTAGCAAAGTCTGAAACTGCTCTAGCTATAGACTGTTGTTGCTCTTTTAAGGCTCCACTTGGCATACACCATATATTGTAGCATATATCGTTTTGCCTAAGTATTACAATGACTTCTTCTAGCTCATTTTGACTAGCTTGATTATCATCTATTACAAATTTTAATTGTCCTTGGCTGCTTAGCTCATAGTACTCTTTGATGTGGTTAGGCTTTAATGCTTTATCACGACTTTCACCGGTGATGCTATATAGCTTAGGTGAAATAGAAAAAAACACTTCATTACCATTTGCAATATACTCTTCAAAATAATCCTTAAATTCAGCAGTAAGTTTCTGTGTACCATTAGTCTCAAATGTTACAAATTTTGGCAAATTGTTTCTAGCTTCAAATTCTTTGAATAATCTTACAATACTGCCTTGCTGTAAGAGTGGCTCTCCACCTGTGATGCAAAGGTGTATTTGTTGGTTGGAATGAGAATGCTTAAATGTATTGGTTGGTAGTATATCTTCTAGCTCATCAGCTGTATCTGATACTGATTTTGATTGAGTTAGGTGTTTATATTTTTTTGCCCAAGAATAGCTACTATCGCAACCTTTTTCAAAGACGGGTAAATCAGTCATTTTCTTGATGTTGCTAGCATCAAAACTTTTGTAAGGTAGCTCATAGCTAGAAGTGTCTGTAGGATCTTTTTGTCCAAAGCCATCGCATTGCAGGTTGCATGAGAAAAGTCGTAGCCAAGCACTGCACACACCTGTGTAGTGTCCTTCTCCTTGCGGAGAGTAGAAAATTTCAGAATAGTTGATATTTTGCATTTTTGATTATACTTATAAAGCTTTGTGTAAATACTATATTTATATACTGAAAGGGTCAATAGTTTCGTGTGGTAAGAAAAGTATTTTATCGATAAATTTCGCAATAAATATCAAACAACAGCAAATTAGTTTAGAATAGAAATTAGGTAGAAGAAATTTTCTTTGAATAATGATAGATAAAAGTGGTTATAGAGCAAATGTGGCAATCATATTGCTCAACAAGCAAAATAGGGTGTTTTGGGGGCAACGAAGAAATCGCAGCTCTTGGCAATTCCCGCAGGGTGGAGTATCTCCAAATGAATCTCCGCTTGAGTCAATGTATCGTGAACTTCACGAGGAGATAGGTTTGCGACCGCAAGATGTAGAAGTAATTGCGTCAACTAGAGATTGGATAAAATATGAAATTCCAGATCATCTAGTAAGAAAAAAAGAGCCTGTATGTATAGGTCAGAAGCAAAAATGGTTTTTGTTACGATTAAAAACTTCAGAAAGGAATATAGACTTAGAAGCTAGTGATGAGACTCCAGAGTTTGATAATTGGCGTTGGGTTAATTATTGGTACCCTATAAATCATGTAGTAGATTTTAAAAAAGAAGTCTATCGTAAGGCTTTGACTTTTTTTAAAGAGTATATTGGTTAGTGTTTTAAAATATAATCCGTATATATGAATAGACTGCGGATCAAGTCCGGAGATTCGTAAGATTTGAACTGTGTATAAACCTATATCGACATTCGAAGTCTAATAACTGTTCTAGTTATTTTTGATAGTGATTAATTAGACTTTCGTTCTACCAACGACTTTGCCCATAAGTAGCAAAAGATACCTATATAAGCGGCAAGGATCACATCTGATACAAAATGATCTAGAATTATGATTCGGCTGATTGCAATTATACAAGATAGAAGTATAGCTAATACAGTGATGTAGCTTTGCTTGAAAAAATTAGCAATAGCTAGGAGCCCTGCAAACGAAAGAGCAGTATGACCAGAGGGCATAGAATTGTAAGCTTTTTTTAATGAAAAAAAGTGGAAACCGTATTTCTCATCAAATAAAAGCATCTCAGGGCGGTATCTTGCGAGTGATATTTTTACTATAGTGGTTATAACAATTGTTGCTATCAAAGCAAGAGACATGGTGTAGAATTTGCTAGAGGTATTTTTATGCTGTAAATATATAACTATAGATATGGCGGTGGTTATAACAGCAACAGCTGCCCATATCTTTGGGGAGAATAATTTAGATACTAAATCTGCGACAGTACTTATACCAGTACCAAACAAATCGTTAGTATGGACGATGTCTGCTACTTTGACATCTAAAAAATTGTAGCTTAGTACTACTAGTATAAGGGTTAAAACACCAAAAAGAAGGGTGTTTTTTGCAAGTTTACAATCTATACATTTCATATAATTATTCAAAGTTATTTAATTAACTGCTAGAGTATATATTAGCACAACAAATATGCAAAATATAAAATGTTTGGTGGGTAACATCAGTTAATATTATTATATTACTCAATATCCGCTCTATCTCCATGGACTTCTAACCAATCACGGCGGTCTTTTGAGCGTTTTTTTGCTAAAAGTCTATCGAGCATTTCGTCATCATTGTCGGTAGTTGAAAGAGTCAGTTGTAAGAGTCTTCGAGATGATACATCCATTGCTGATTCGCGTAGTTGTGGAGGATTCATTTCACCTAGACCTTTAAATCTCATGATATTTATCTTGCCTGTTAGCTTGGCATTTTCTTTGAGAATTTTTTCTTTTTCATATTCATCAAGTGCATAGAATGTGCTTTTGCCAATATCAATCCTAAATAGTGGTGGCTGAGCAATGTAAATATTGCCATTTTCTATAAGCTTGCGGAAATGCTTCAAAAACATTGCACATAGTAGTGTTGCTATATGTAGACCATCTGAGTCGGCATCAGCTAGTACGCAAATCTTGCTGTAGCGAAGTCCCGAAATATCATCACTATCGGGATCAACACCTATTGCGGTAGCGATGTTATGCACCTCTTGAGAGTTCATAATAGTGTCAGCATCAAGCTCCCAACTATTCAAAATCTTGCCTTTTAAGGGCATTACAGCTTGGAAGTTTTTGTCACGAGCTTGCTTTGCCGAGCCACCTGCCGAGTCTCCCTCTACTATGAAAAGCTCGGTAGAAGCTACATCTGAGCTTATACAGTCTGTAAGCTTACCTGGTAGGCGAATAGAGGTGTTCATTATGCGTTTACGAGCAGTTTTTTTGTCGGCATTTACACGCTTTTGAGCTACCTTGTTGATATTTTCAATTATCTCACGAGCTTCATCAGGATGTTGGTTGAGCCATATAGTCAGCAAATCTCTTATTGAAGTAGCTACAAATGCAGTTACATCCTTGTTTGAGAGCTTTTCTTTAGTTTGCCCTGCAAATTGAGGGTTGGTGATTTTTACAGAGATTACATAATTAAGTTGAGCAAACGAGTCATTAGCTGTGACTTTAATATTTTTCAAAGCTAGAGAATTTTTTTCGATATAGGTCTTGATAGCATCGTAGACACCATTTTTAAGTCCTGCTACATGAGTACCATCTTGCGGAGTAGGGATAAGGTTTACATAGCTGTTTTTTATATGCTCAAGTGGAGCGTCACACCAACAAAATACAGCGTCTAGAAAAGAATCACCATTTGAAAAGTTATCTATAAAAAATGGTTCAAGAGGCAGGGTGTCGGCATCGAGCTTATGCTCAAGATAGCCTTTTAAGCCAGCATTAAAATGCCATGTTTGATTGTCTTTTTTACTCTCATTGGAATACTTGATTGTAAGGTCTTTACAAAGTATAGCTTTTGCTTCAAGGAGGTTTTTTAGAGCTTTGATGTTTATCTTTATTTCATCGAAATATTTTTTGTCTGGCCAAAATCTAACTTTTGTACCAGTGTTTTTTTTACCAACACTACCGATGATTTCAAGCTCTTTTGTTTTAAAACCATCTTCAAAAACTATGCTGTGAACATTGCCATCGCGTTTGATCTCAGCTTCTAGTCTAGTTGAGAGAGCATTTACTACTGATACACCTACACCATGAAGACCACCAGAGTGAGTATAATTTTTGTTGTTGAATTTACCACCAGAATGCAGTTTTGTCATGATAAGCTCAATCCCAGAGATTTGATGGTCGGGATGGATATCTACAGGCATACCACGCCCGTTATCAATAACTTCGATACTATTATCGTTATAAAGATTTATGGAAATATTGCTAGCGTGACCAGCCAAAACTTCATCAACACTATTGTCAATAATTTCTTGGATAAGATGATTAGGGTTTTCTGTATTTGTATACATTCCTGGTCTTTTCTTGACAGGATCAAGACCGGTAAGTACTTCAATTGATTTAGCGTTATAATTAGACATAGTTTTTTGTAAGAGTGGAGTCGTAAGTTTGTTAATATTTATAGTAATTATTTTTTTAAGAAATAACAACTATAAGGTAAAAATATCGCCAATCCAATGGTTGGCAATATCACAAAAGCAAAGGCTAGGCAAAATTCGCTGCCATAGTTCAGTTGGCTCATAATAGCTGTTGTAATAGATGCTATTCCCATTTGCATAAAGCCCATAATCGATGCAGCGGCACCGGCATTTGTCGAGAAGTTCTCAAGAGCGATGGGTGTAAGTAGTGGCACAGTAAATGATATACCAACAAATGCAAGCGATAGTACAAGTGTAAGAACTAATGAAAGCTCAAATCCTGTTAGCATTTTGAATGCATATACACATGAAATGCCAGAGATAAGTGTGCATACCATACCAAAGTTTATTATGAATTTATGGCGAATTATACGACTAAGTTTTGCACAAACTAGAGATCCAAATATAACTGCTACAACCATTATTATGAGTAAATAAAGAAAATTGGTTTTTTCGAGCTTTAGGATATTGACAAAAATATCAGGAGCTTCTACAAGGCAAGCATAAATTACGCTAATATTCAATCCAAGCACAAAAGTGGCAAAGAAAAATTGATGATCTTTAAATAATGAAACATAGTTTTTTAGTAAGCTCTTAACGGTCAAAGCATCGTAGCTTTTTGCTTGGATAGTTTCTGGAAAAAACAGCGTAACACTAATAAATAATACTGCAGCAGCAACAAGGAGAACCCAAAATATAGTTTCGGGTGATAAAAGTACTCCTAGTAAAGCACCAACAGCAGGAGCTAGAGCAAAAGCTATATTCATAATAGCAAATACCGCTCCTTGATCCTTTAGTTTGAATACATCTTTTACCGCAACTGTAGCTATCACACCACCAGCGGCAGCACCAAAACCTTGCAGAAGTCTAGCATAGATTAGCGTGTCTATATTTTCACTAAGTAGGCATATTCCCGAGCTTAAAATAAAAAAGAGAGAGCCGATAAGCATCAGAGGTTTGCGACCAAACCTATCAGAAAGAGGACCGTATAAAATCTGGCTAACAGAATAGCCAACTAGGTAAGATGTAATAGTCAGCTGAACATGAGAGTAATCTGTAGCTAGGATTTTTTTGAGTTCTGGCAGTACAGGTGCGTAAATGGTATCGCTAAATGGGCCCAATGAAATCATCAGTATAAGTATAAGAATCGATGGTTTTGCAGCTTTGTACATTAACTTTTCTTGGCAGGTTGAGGTTTTGAGGGCTTACTAAAGTCACCAATAATAACGCTTACATTTAAGCCCTTAGCATCTGCTTTAGTATCAAAGGTACTGATTTTTTGTACTTTATCTTTGTATTTGCTACTTACAGCTATGCTATCTATTTCGGAACCCTTGTCAGCTTCATAGTCACTCAGTATAGTATCATAAATAACCTTGTCACTATAAGCATCCACTAGATAAACTCTGCCATTTTCTGATTGAACAATAATACCTTTCTCAGTTGGGATCAATTCTGCAGATATTCCATGATTAAATATACTGCTTTTAGGGGTAAGCTTATGGCGACCAAGATAATCTCCATTTAAAGAATTGAAAAAATGTAAATACCCTTGAAAATCAGCAACCACAATAAGTCCTTTGTAATATACAGGAGCAGTAATTTTACGCCAATTAAGCGTGTCGTTTGTCCAAACGGTATCACCAGTTTCTATATCAAAAGCTTTTAGCTTACTATCGTCTTCGGTCGTGAAAATAACATTATCATTGATGGTTATATTACTTACTATAGATGATTTTTTAGCCCAAAGCATCTTACCGTTATCTTTGTCTAAAGCTACAATAGCACCTTGATAAGATGCAAATATCAAGTAGTCGCCATAGAGTAATGGATTGGCACTAATATCTACCATTTTATCGGCAGGAGATGAGCCTTTTGCTATAGCTATAGGGATGTTTATAGTTCTGTCGCCGTCATCAACCGTAAAGCCAAGCACTGTACCAAATTCTGAGCCTATCATCACGGTATTGTTTAGTACAATAGGAGAAGAGTTACCGGGTAGGGCAATTTCTGGGACATTGTTGGTGACCGTCCATCTCTTTGAGCCATCTTTTGCATCAAACGAAGTAACAGAACCATCGTGTGTATGAGTATAAATAAAGCTATCAAAAATTGTTGGGCGTGCAAATATACTACTAGGAGCATAAGAATGCCAAAGTGTAGAGCCTGTTTTTGTATCTAGAGCCATAAGGTCGCCCTTTATAGATCCTAAAATCACAGCATTAGCGATAGTTTCGGCAGGAGATGAAAGGCTGGTCAGCATATTTCTTTCCCAAATAATTTTACCATTTGTGATAGCTAGAGCATAAACTCTACCGTTTTGGTTTGGTACGAAGACTTTATTATCTTTGTATGTGGGTGCTACATTGTAGTTACCTAGACCAGTATTGCCATTACCAACTTTTTTGTGCCATTGGACTTTCACTGTAACATTTTTAGGGGGAATTTCATCTAATGGAGTTGGAGGTGGTACATTGCTCTTTGAACAGCTAGCAATTAAAAATGCTAAGATAAGTGTGATGAAGCTAAAAGAATATTTTTTCATATTTTGAAATATTTCCTTTTTACAACTAGCTCGCATTATTTATAAGTTGAGCAATAATTTTCTTAAATTCTAGTGAACTGTTTTTATCTTGTTCAGCTTTTTGCCAGGTTTGAATAGCTTTAGTTTTGTCCTTTTGCTGCAGGTAGGCTTGACCTAGCAACATTAATGGATAGCCATTTTCTTGCAAGTTTGTAGTGCTTTGTAGAATTTTGATTGCTTTGTCAGTCTGATTTGAAGCTAGACATAGTTTAGCGATTCTAGTCTTTGTGATATTTGTGAGATTATCTTTTGGGTTGTTTTCAGCACTTTGTTGCAATATCTCAATAGCCTTAGGAATATTTGCGATATTCATACCGAAGCTTTTAGTGTCTAGCTTTGTCGGGGCTACAGATAACTCAGCTAGCTCCCAACTTGCAAGTATACCATAGCTAGTACGGGGGTAGTTTTTCATAACAGCTTCAAACTTAGCAATTTTATCAGCTACGGAGATGCTAGAGTTTTCATTTGTTATGACAGCTTTTTGATAGCTAGTAGCGGCTTGCAAAAGTTGCTTAGTATTGTTTGAGTTGTAGAATTGTAGAGCAATGATGCAGACTATAGCTACTGTCAAGAGCCCAGCGATCATGTATATAGATTGCATTTGTTTTTGTGTAAGGTTTTTCATATTCATTTTGAGAGGTTTTAGTTCAATAAACTTGTATTATCTTATCATAAAATGCTTGTGATGTTTAAATTTATTGTGTGAGATTATAATTTG
>Ga0307934_1000440_pt1 | contig 31593 bp, 29 predicted proteins | sample OrgLakmetageno90_FD_201838 | JGI IMG/M metagenome (GOLD analysis project Ga0307934, IMG submission 201838) | Saline water microbial communities from Organic Lake, Antarctica - #90 | ecosystem: Environmental > Aquatic > Non-marine Saline and Alkaline > Saline | place: Antarctica: Organic Lake...
CTTTAATATTAGAATCTTTGAACTCGATATCATAGGACTGTGCCCACTTTTTAAACGCTAATTCTCCAACATAACCTCTCAACTTGCTATCTAAAGCAACATTTGGATGTCTGTTTCGGAGGTTGTCGATAAAATTTTGTTGTAAAGCAGTGTTAAGTGCTGAAAGAATTTCTTCTTTAGAGAGTGCTATGTGAACTATCTCGCTCACTTTTTAGTAACTACTTTAAAATATCTCAGTTGATTATTTTCCAACCCTTTAATTTGTTTGCCTCTTCTTGTTTCGTAACCATCAATTACTGCCTTGTTTCTCGCATAAGTAACTTCTTCGCAAATCTTATTCTCGTTATTGGTAATCAGTGTACAAGTCCTTTTCCCTCCGTCTTTTTTATTCTGTAGCATGGTGGCGTGCAACGTCGTGCCACTACCTGCAAAAAAGTCTAAAATTTGAATGTCTTTTTTAGGAAGCAAATCGATTACGAACTGCAATAAATCGGTTGGCTTTGGATAACTGAATATATCTTGTTTTAATATATCCTTCAATTCATTGCTACCCTTTGAATTATTGAAGTCAATTAAAGCTCGGTGAGGTAGCTTTCGAATTCTAATTTCATCCTTGTTATCTACAAATTGGTATTGTTTGATGTAAACTTTCCATCCCTTCGGTGTTTCTTTGAACACAATGTAATCGTTTTTTAAGCCCCAATTGAATTTTGCCTTACCCCAACGCCACGTATTAGGTTTGCCAAACATACCTCCGGAAAGCATGGTGCTGCCATCCGGAGCGGTAATTTCGAAATCCAATGTCTTGCTGTAACTACCTTTGTAATCCAAATCTCGGAGGTAGTATTTTCCCCTGCGCTGAATGTGTTTGTCTTCTAACTTATACTTGGCATCGTTTTCTACATCCACTATTGCTTGGTTAAAAACCAAATTACTAACGTTGTTGGCGTAGCACAACATATAATCAAATTCTACAGCTACTTGCTTGCTATCATGCCCACTACCTGCTTTGTTTTTGCGAATGAAATTGGCAACAAAGTTGTGTTCTCCAAAAATTCCATCGCAAATTAATTTCACTCGTGCTTGTTCCGCATCGTCTATAGCTAGAAACAAAACACCATTATGTGATAAGAGTTGTTTTGCTTTTACAAGTCGCTTGTACATGAACGAAGACCATGTAGAGTGTCTGCTTTCGTCTTCCGCATTGTAATAAGCATCTGTATATTTAAAGTCTTTATTACCCGTATTGTAAGGAGGATCGATGTAAATGAGATCGAACTTTAACTTCTTCTTTTCTAATAGGTGTAAACCTGCTAAATTGTCTCCTTCAATAATTTGATGCGAGGGACCAAGTTTTCCAATTTTTCTGGATTTAACTTCTTTTAGTGCAAGTGTATCTTGAAGGATGAATTGTTCCACCTCTTCTTTTTTATTTTCCCAATAAAGTCCGTTGTGGTAAATGAAATCTTTGTTAGTTTCCAATTTAATTTTTTTGTTATTCCAGACCTTTTTTCAACTTTCAAGCGAAAATATTTCTATTTGACCTGTAATTTACTTCTAACTTCTGCTTTCTTGATTCCTACTACTTACTTCGAGAACCATATTCCTTCGTTCTTCCCAATGACTAATAAGTAAAACCTTTTCTTTTAACTAATTCGTAATTAACAGACTCGTAACTATTAATTTATTTTTTTCTAACTTCTAACTTCTAACTTCTAACTTCTAACTTCCTAACTTCCTAACTTCTAACTTCTAACTTCTAACTTCTAACTCCTAACTCCTAACTCCTAACTCCTAACTCCTAACTCCTTCTTTTCAACTCTTTTTGAATCAAGGTAAGCTCTCTACTCGTTTGACCAGCTACCGAAGTATTTTCTTCTGCTCTTCTAATAAGATAGGGCATTACTTCAATTACAGGGCCGTAAGGAACGTACTTTGCAACATTAAAATTAACCTTTGAAAGGTTGTAACTAATATGGTCACTCATTCCTAGTAATTGAGAAAAATAAATACGCTGATCGCTTTCTAAAATCTGATTTTCTTTCATGATTTCAGTCAATAGCAATGAGCTTTTTTCGTTGTGCGTTCCTGCGCAAATTGCAATTCGATTAATTTTTTCTACGCAAAATCGAATTGCTTTATCGTAATCCACATCCGTTGCAGCTTTGGTAGGTTGAATAGGGGAGTTGTAGCCTTTTTTCTGAGCTCTAGCTCTTTCCTTCTCCATGTATGCTCCTCTAACAATCTTTAAGCCCACATAGAAGTTCCCTTCTTCTGCTTGGTCGTAAAGGTTTTGAATGTATAAGAAACGATCGTGACGATACATTTGAGCTGTGTTGTAAACGATTGGTCTTTCCAAATTGTACCGCGTCATCATTAAGTGTGCAATTTCATCAATCGCATCTTGAATCCAACTTTCTTCGGCATCAATCATGAGCGGAATGCTTGCATTGAAAGCATTTTGAGCAATAATGTCTACTCGGTTCCTTCCTTTCAAAAACTCAATACTTTCTTCCTCGGTTAAGGTTTCTTTTGCACTAACCTTTTCTAAAAGATCAAAAGGGATTAAGCCAGTTAACTTGATCACGCAGAATGGCACATTCTGGTCTAACTTTGCTCGCTCAATGGAAGATACTGCTTTACCCAAGCACATGTCAAAATCAGATTCGTCTTGTTTTCCTTCAACAGAGTAGTCTAAAATTGTTTTTACATTGAACTTAGCCAGTGCTTGAATTCTGGATTCACAGTCTAAAATATCTTCTCCACCACAAAAGTGATCATACACCGTAGCTCTAATTAATCCTTTAATCGGCAATTTTAGTGATAAGGCTAGGGTGGTTAATCGGGTTCCTATTTTGGTTAAAAAGGAATTACCGATAAGTCCGAAAAGTAGGTTGGCTCGTCTTAGTTCGTTATTGCTTTTGTTTGCAAAAGCAATCTTTGTATTTTCAAACGATAACATTAAATCGAAGCACTTTCGGTTGGAAATTGACGGTCTACCTTTTTAATGAGACCTTGAAGCACTTTTCCAGGACCAACTTCTGTTAAATGTTCCGCGCCATCCTCTATCATTTGGTTCATGGTTTGGGTCCACTTTACCGCACCAGTAAGCTGAGCAATTAAGTTTTCTTTAATCTCTGTTGGAGACGTAACTCCTTTCGCCACTACATTTTGATAGATGGGACAAATAGGTGAAGTAATCTCTGTATTTTTTATTGCCGCCTCTAATTCCGCTCTAGCAGGTTCCATTAAAGGAGAATGAAAAGCACCGCCCACAGGAAGTTTTATCGCTCTTTTCGCTCCAGCTTCTGTTAATTTTTCGCAAGCAATATCTACTCCGGCGATACTACCGGAAATAACCAATTGACCAGGACAATTGTAATTTGCCGCAACAACAACTTCATCAATGGAGGCACAAATTCTTTCAACGTCAGTATCTTCCATACCTAAAACTGCAGCCATGGTTGAGGGTTCCGCTTCACATGCTTTTTGCATGGCATTTGCCCTCTTGGCAACTAAATTTAAGCCATCTTCAAAGCTCATAGCACCACAAGCAACCAAAGCAGAAAATTCTCCTAGTGAGTGACCGGCTGTCATGTCAGGTTGAAATTGGTCGCCCAATACTTTTGCTAAAATGACAGAATGTAAAAATATAGCAGGTTGAGTTACGTTGGTTTGCTTTAATGCTTCATCCGTACCTTCAAACATAATGTTAGTAATGTTAAAGCCCAAGATTTCGTTTGCTCTCTCAAACAACGACTTAGCTTCTTCAGATGAATCGTATAGGTCTTTCCCCATCCCTATGAATTGGGCTCCTTGACCAGGGAAAACGTATGCTTTTTTCATATAAATTTTTTTGTAAAACTTTTAGAATGTTAGACTCCTAGACTTTGAGAATATTAGGCTAATTGCTTCGCCACAAATCTGTAGTTAAATATATTCTTTTAATTGTATAATTAGTTTTTGATTTAAGTATTTACCTTGTGTTAGTCTTTTAGCGAAGCTTTCTCATAGTCTTAAAGCAAAGCGATCTTATATTCTTAAAGTCCCTTCACAAGAAACTTCGTATTAACGTCTGTCGCCAAATAATCGAAGCAACATCATGAATAAATTCACAAAATCTAGGTAAAGATTTAGTGCCCCCATAATGGCCAATTTATTCGATGATTCTGAACCATATTCAACACCGGCTCCAATTCGTTTTAATTTTTGCACGTCATAGGCGGTTAAACCTGTAAATACCAAAACTCCAACACAACTGATAATAATATCTAACATTCCGTTGCCTAAGAACATATTTACTACAGAAGCAATGATGATTCCAATAAGTGCCATAATTAAGATAGACCCGAACTTAGTTAAATCTTGTTTGGTAGTGTAACCTAGAACCGCCATTACACCGAATGTCGCTGCAGTAATAAAAAAAGTAGATGCAATACTCGCACTTGTATAAATATAGAATATAAAACTCATACTTAACCCCATAACTGCAGCGTATAACACAAATAATCCAAGTAAGGCAAACGACGATAGTTTGTTGAATGCAAAGGACATTACCAATACAAAAGCTAAAGGAGAAAACATCACTACATAGCCCAGAGTGGTTGCCCCGCCAGTAGGACTAATTAAATTGGTCATTAAATCTGGCGTAGTTCCAAACCAGTATGCTAATAATCCTGTTATTGCAAGCGCTCCTCCCATATAAGTAAAAACGTTTGCTAAAAAAGTACTTACAGCATCTTTAGCTTGAACTGAATTTGTCTCTATGTTGGAGTTATTGTTAGTGTAGTCTATCATGGTTTCTTTTTTTTATGGGTGTTATCAAAAATAATACCCACAAATTTAAACTGAATTTTTGACAGATTTATGAGAGCTTCGCTGACAATAAATGAATAAATTCTCTTCGGGTGGAATCTTTTTCGAATGCTCCTGTAAAGGCAGAAGTGGTGGTAACAGAGTTTTGTTTTTGAATGCCTCTCATTTGCATGCACATGTGTTTGGCTTCAATAACTACTGCAACTCCTAAAGGATTCATAGTATCTTGAATGCAGGCTTTAATTTGATCGGTCAACCTTTCTTGAACTTGCAACCTTCTTGAAAAAGCATCTACCACTCTTGGAATTTTACTTAATCCAACAATTTTACCATTTGGAATGTAGGCAATGTGTGCCTTACCCATGAACGGCAGCATATGGTGCTCGCACATACTATACATTTCAATGTCCTTTACGATGACCATTTGATTATGATCTTCCGTAAACATGGCACTTCTGAGTATTTCAGCAGGATCTAAATCGTATCCATGTGTTAAGTACTGCATTGCTTTTGCAACTCTTTCTGGTGTTTTTAACAAACCTTCGCGATTGACATCTTCACCTAAATCTGTGATGATGCTACTATACATACTTGCAATTCTCTCAATTTTTTCGTCGTTGTATTCGTCAGATCGAATATAACCTTCTTTAAATTCTTCAGCCATTTAGTCTGTTTCCTTCGGTTAACTTAATTAACCGTGATATTCTACATAATTATTTTCAGTTTCCGAAATCTTTACGCAATGTAGTTCAGCGCCTAGTTTCTTCACAGGACTTTCTAATTGCTCCCATATTGCAATGGCTAAATTTTCAGTAGAAGTCATGATGTCTTTTGTGAAAGACACGTCGACATTCAAATTCTTGTGATCTACATGTTGAATCACTTCTTTTTTTATAACGTCACCTAAAGCCGACAAATCAACAACAAAACCTGTCATTGGTTCAGGGGTGCCTTTTACGGTTACCCAAAGCACATAATTATGACCATGCCAGTTTGGATTCGAACACTTTCCGAATGTTTCGTAATTTTTCTCTTCAGACCAATCCGGTCGTGCTAGTTTATGTGCCGCACTAAAGCGCTCTCTTCTTGTGATATGTACAATTTTGGACATTCTTCTTAATTTTTTGCAAATATAATTGGTTGGGTCGGTTATTTACGTTTAATCTTTAACAATAAAACTTGCATTCCTGTTCTCAATAAGTTTAATTGAGTGCAATATAATTCTTCCTTTTTTACTTCCTGATTCAAGCCCTAGGGCTTACCTTTGGACTACTCAAAAAAGAAATACTATGTCAAAAAATGTAGCGGCTTTAGAGCCTCAAATCATGTGGAAAAATTTTGCTGCTTTAAACGCAGTTCCGCGCCCTTCTAAAAAGGAAGAACGAGTCATTAAATTCATGCAAGACTTTGGAGCGAGGTTGGGGTTGCCGACTAAGACAGATGCTTGTGGCAACGTTCTAATCTCTAAGCCTGCAACTCCTGGTATGGAAGACCGTAAAAAGGTTACGTTGCAGTCGCACTTGGACATGGTTCACCAAAAAAATAACGATACCGTTTTTGATTTCGATAAGGAAGGAATTAAAATGTATGTAGATGGTGATTGGGTGAAAGCAGAAGGAACCACTCTAGGATCAGATAATGGAATCGGAGTCGCCTCCATCATGGCACTTTTAGAATCTAAAGATATTGAGCATCCTGCTATTGAAGGATTCTTCACCATTGATGAAGAAACTGGTATGACCGGTGCATTTGAATTGAAGGCCGGTTTTTTAGAAGGAGAAATTCTACTGAACTTAGATACTGAAGATGATGATGAGTTAACGATTGGTTGTGCAGGTGGTGTGAATGTTTCAGGTGAAGCGTTTTACGATGAAATTGAAATGAACCAGAATTTTGAAACGATTCATGTAACAGTTAGAGGTTTATCAGGCGGCCATTCAGGAATGGACATTATTAAAGGACTTGGGAATGCGAACAAATTAATGAATCGTTTCATGCACGAATTGATGCAAGTAACTGATTTTTCTATTATAGAAATTGAGGGCGGAGGATTGAGAAATGCAATTCCCCGAGAATCGAATGCAATTATAGGAGTTAGCAAAAAGGATTTGGAGCATTTTAGAGCGGCAAAAGACAAATTCGCCGCTGAAGTTATTGCTGAATATAAGGACACTGACCCAAACTTTGTTCTTGAAACGAAGGCAGTTGATCATCGAACAAAAGGCGCGTCAGTTGAATCTTCTAAACGATTTATAACTGCCATTTATGCTGTTCCAAACGGAATTTTCAGAATGAGCCCAACCATTGAAGGCTTGGTGCAAACTTCAAATAACTTATCTCAAGTGCGAATGAAGCTAGGAAAGGCGGAAGTTTTATGCTTGTGCAGAAGTTCTGTAGATTCAGAAAAGCATGACGAAGTGAGAACCATAGAAGCAGCACTTTCCATTATAGATGCTAAAGTGACCTTAGACGCGGATTACCCCGGTTGGACTCCAGAGCCATCTTCTGCCATTGTTTCCATCATGAGTGACTTGTACGAAGAAATGTTTAATGAAAAAGCACATGTGATGGCTTGTCATGCGGGATTAGAATGTGGAATTATTGGAACAAATTATCCAAATTTAGACATGGTCTCTTTTGGTCCAAACATACGCGGAGCACATTCGCCAGACGAGAAAGTTCAAATTAGTTCAGTTCATAAATACTGGAGCTTTTTGTTGGAAGCTTTGAAAAGAATTCCAGTGAAAGATTAATTATGAATTGTGGAATCTAAATCAGAGAATTTGAAATTGTAATAAATGAAAGTTCTAATAGTAGCAGCAACAGTAATAGAGTTAATTCCAGTTCAGCAAAGGTTGGAAGCTGTGGAACCTGAGCTTGATATTTATAGCCTTATTACCGGTGTGGGAATGATTGCGACTGCGTTTGAATTAACCACTACGCTAAACGAGAAACAATTTGATTTAGTAATTAACATTGGAATTGCAGGAGCATTTGATAAAACGTTAGCTCTAGGCGAAGTAGTTGAAGTTGTTCAAGATCAGTTTTCTGAAGAACTTGTTGAAGATGGAATTGAGTTGAAATCGTATTACGACATAGGTTTAAGGGGTAAAGACGAGGACCCATTTGAAAATGGTGTTTTGAACAGAACTTTTCAATTTGCTCGATCTCCTTTTCAGGATCCAAAAAAGAAAATTAGGGAAGTAAATGCCATTACTGTGAATACCATCCATGGCAACGATTTTTCCATTATGCGGATTCGAGAGCGCTTAAATCCCGAGGTAGAAACGATGGAGGGCGCAGCATTTTTTTACGTTTGTAATAAAATGGAAGTTCCTTGTTTGCAATTGAGAGCTATTTCAAACTACGTAGAAAAACGTAATAGAGATGCATGGGAAATTGAACTTGCCATAACAAATTTGGCGGAGGAAGTAGTAAACACCTTGAATAAATTGGTATGAAAAAACTAACGTTAGGCTATTCTCCTTGCCCGAATGACACGTTCATTTTTGATGCCATGGTCCACGGCAAAGTGGAAACGGAGGGAATAGAGTTTGAAGTGGTTTTAGGTGACGTAGAAGAGTTGAATGATAAGGCTTTTAAGCAAGAATTAGACATCACCAAGCTTAGTTATCATGCCATGGCTTTTTGTTTGAATGACTATCAGCTGTTGCATTCTGGAAGTGCATTAGGAAGTGGAGTAGGACCTTTATTAATTGCAAAGAAGGAGTTAACTATAGAACAAATTAATGCGGGAACGATTGCCATTCCTGGAAAATATACCACGGCTAATTTTTTACTTTCCATGGCCTATCCAATCGCTAAAAACAAACAGGAAGTATTGTTTTCTGAAATTGAAAAGATGGTGTTGGGAGGTTCTGTAGATGCAGGATTAATTATACATGAAAATCGTTTTACATACGCTGACAAAGGGCTAAAAAAGCTGATGGATTTAGGCGATTTCTGGCAAAAGGAGTCCGGAGGGTTAATACCTTTAGGTGGAATTGTAATCCGAAGAAGTTTTGACACCGAATTACAGCAAAAAGTGAATCGGATTATTCGCAGAAGCATTGAGTTTGCAGCTAAGAATCCAAGTTCTTCAAGAGAGTATGTTCGCCAACACGCTCAAGAAATGGATGAAGGGGTAACTCAAAAACACATTAATTTGTATGTAAATGATTATTCGACTGACCTTGGAGAGAAAGGTCGTGCTGCTGTGGAAAATTTATTTTCGGTAGCTATAGAAAAGAATATTATTAAAGAAATAACACACCCTATATTTGTAGAAAAATGATTGTAGTAACAGGTGCAGCAGGCTTTATTGGTAGCTATTTGGTCAGCTTTTTAAATAAAAAAGATCGTGAAAATATTATTGTTGTAGATGATTTTAGTTTTCCTGACAAGAACAAAAACCTTAATGGTAAGCGAATTGTACAACAAATAGAGCGAGAAGACTTTATTACTTGGTTTGAAGAAAATGCAGAAAACGTAACGTTTGTGTACCATTTAGGTGCGAGGACCAATACGGCAGAGTTTGATGAAGCTATTCTTCAAAAATTAAATGTGGACTATTCAAAATCCATTTGGAACATTTGTGCGAAACATAATATAGGGTTGATTTATGCCTCTTCTGCAGCAACTTATGGCCTTGGAGAGCATGGCTACAAGGACTCCGAAGAGACGATGAATAAATTGGAGCCACTAAACCCTTACGGTCGGTCGAAAAATGAATTTGATAAATGGGCATTTGCCCAAAAGACTCAACCACCGTTTTGGGCAGGGTTGAAATTCTTTAACGTTTACGGACCTAATGAATACCACAAGGGCAGAATGGCTTCAGTTATTTTTCATGCACACAAACAAATTAAAGAATCCGGAGCAATGAAGCTGTTTCAATCGCATAACCCAGAGTACAGAGATGGTGAGCAAATGCGTGATTTTGTTTACGTTTGGGACTTGGCTAACGTCATGTTTTGGATGCGCAACAATTTGCCTGCGAATGGCTTATATAACATGGGCTCCGGTAAAGCAAGAACCTTTTTGGATTTGGTAAAAGCTACCTTCAAAGCGATGGATAAAGAACCTAGTATTAGCTTCATTCCAACACCAGAAGATATTCGAGATAAATACCAGTATTTTACGGAAGCAGATATGAGTAAACTGAAAGATGCTGGTTACCCGCATCCATTTCATACCCTAGAAGAAGGGGTAGAGGACTATGTGAAAAAGTACCTTTCATCTGGTACATATTATTGATGAAAAAGTTAGCATCTATTTCTAATCTTTTCATGCATGGCATTTTCATCTTATTGATGATAATGTCCGTTGTATTGTACAAAGAGCGAATGTTTGCAGACGCCTCTTATTATCTATTTCACGCAATTAATAGTCAGTGGTTTCATATAGAGCATGGCAGAACAGTTTTGGCGCTCTCTCAAATTTTCCCAATTATAGGTACTTGGCTTCATTTACCATTAAAGGTGGTGGTTGTTTTGGGTTCTATTGGGCATGAGTTTTTTTATTACGGAGTGTTCTTAATCTGCTTGTATGTGTTGAAAGACAAACGAGCAGCATTGGCAGTAATTGCGGTACATGTAATAGGCCAACTATCGCTGTATTGGTCACCCATGCTAGAAATATGCTATGGTGCAGCACTTTCATTATTATTTTATTCCATTTTACAATCGGGGAAATGGAAAGATGATAAGTGGTTAATTTTTATGTTGGTGGTGCAATGGTTTGCCATGATGAGCCATCCTGAAAACTTCTTATTAATCGGGGTGGGAATTGGGTATCACTTTCTTCAAAATGGGTTTCAAAAACGAATTCACTTAGGTTCAGGACTTTTTACTGTGGTTGGTTTTATTGTTGAAGTTCTCACTTTTTCAGAATATGAAAAGGGCCACACTCAACTTGTTGGAACCGCTCAAAAAGCTTCTTCCCTGAATTTGTTAAAAGCTGAATATTTACAAAGAGTAATGGATGTTTTTACGAATTACTTCTTTGATCTTCTTCTATTGTTCGCCATTGGACTAATTTATATGGCGTATAGAAAACGTTGGAAAGAATTGTTACTCTGTCTTGGAAGTGCATTGCTACTAGTGGTGGTAGTAAATCAAGCACAAAATGGAGATACATACAGTCGTTACATTGAATCCATGTACAATCCTTTGGTATTTATCGTGGTTTTCTTCTTTGTTTACGAAGTTGTTGGTTTCACCAAAAGAATATTTCATTTTTCCGCAGTTGCTCTACTGATAATCATTTCTTTGTTTCGCTTGGGTTGGATTTATCAACATGGAGAACCTTTACGAGTGAGATCAGCGCAGTTGGAACGTTTGATTGACTATACACAAACTCTGGAAGGAACGAAATACAATATTGATTCTAGGAATATCTATTATGCAACTTGGGCCAACCCTATTGAGAGTTTATTTTACTCAGCGCTCGATGGAAAAGAAGAAACAGTTAGTTTGGTAACCAGTTCAGATATAGAGTATGGAGTAAATGAGCAGAATTTAAAACAGGAATTATTTCTTTTTAGGAAGTTCGAAATAGAACCGCTTAGCTTTTTAAACCAACAATATTTTCAATTGGATACAGGGAATTATATACTCTTGAACAGCGCTACTTTTAAAAAGCCGATTGAGGAGTATGTCAAGAACATAAGCATAGAGCTGCTGGAGCAGGAGTCTTTAAAGCACAAAGAATCCACTCGGTTTTTAATTAAGATAATTAATGATAATAGGGAACCACTACCGTCTAATGTAGACGAACAACTGTTCCTTTCTTACCATTGGTTCGATGAAGCAGGAGGGCAGAAAGTGTGGGACGGTGAAAGGACTAAATTAGAGGTTGATGTGCACGATTCTCATGTACAGACCATGACGGTTATTCTACCCGAGCACGAAGGTAATTTTGTTTTTGTACCGGACTTATTGATTGAGGGGAAACAGTGGTTTAATCTGACTCAAGAATTTAAAATACAGGTAGATTAAAAGCTGTATTTAAGGATACAAAAGATAGCTTTCACACCATCTTGCCAGCCAATCTTTTTACCATCTTCGTATGTCCTAAATTCATAGGAAACAGGTATCTCTCCATATTTGATACTCTTTATTTTTGCCAATTTAGCAGTGATTTCAGGTTCAAATCCAAACCGCTTTTCTTCTAATGTTATACTTTTGGCAATTTTTGAATCTATCAACTTATAGCATGTTTCCATGTCGGTTATTTTCCAACCGCTGCAAAGGTTAGATAACTTCGTAAGGAATTGATTTGCATAGTAAGCTGCACTCTTGTTTGGGTTGGTTGCAGCTAAAAAACGAGAGCCAAAGACTACTTGTAGTTTTTCGTCGATAGCTTTCTCAAGCAGAAGATTAATCTCCTCTGGGTTTAGCTCCAGGTCAGCATCTTGTGGAATCAGATAATCACCTGTTGCTTTTTCAATTCCATAATGAAGCGCCGCTCCTTTGCCTTGATTTACTTTTTGGTTAAAGAGCTTAATTCCAGCTTCAGGATGGGCAGCAATAAATTCTTCGGTCAACTTTTGTGTTCGGTCTGAAGAACAATCGTTGATTACAAGAATTTCTTTTTCAATATTGTGCACTAGACTGAGGTTAGAGACGATATCTAATACTTGCGCAATGGTCTTCTCCTCATTAAAGGCTGGGATAATTATAGAAAGTTTTTGAATCATCGGTTTGAATTAAAGCTCTTCTTTTAAATCGAGCAAAAAGGATCTTATTTTTTTCAAAGATTTTAGCATCTCAGCCTCATTGATAGAATCAGATTTATTCTCTTTCAACTTTTTCTTGGCACCCTCTAGCGTAAAACCTCTTTCCTTTACCAGGTTGTATATGATATGAAGGTTGTCAACGTCCTTTTGAGTAAACAGACGATTTCCTTTGGCATTTTTTTTGGGTTTTAGAATGCTGAACTCTTTTTCCCAAAAACGAATTAATGAAGTGTTAACGTCAAACATCTTGCTTACTTCACCAATAGAATAATATAGCTTAGCGCTTTTTTCCGCCATTTTAATCGAATGATTGAGTTTGTTGAGAAGAGAATTCAATCATTTTTTCATATTCCGCAGGAGTTAAATCATTGAAGTAGAAATTAACCGGGTTTACCTTTTGGTCATCTTTCCAAACTTCATAGTGTAAATGAGGGGCAACAGAGGTTCCCGTATTACCTACGTAACCAATTGTTTGTCCGCGTGTTATTTCTTGGCCCTGGCGAACATTAAAACTACTCATGTGCGCATACAATGTCTTGTAGCCATACCCGTGATCAATTATGATGTTGTTTCCATAACCTCTTCTACTTGTTTCAGTATGAACAACTTTACCTGCACCTGTAGCATAAATTTCTGTGCCTCTTTCAGCTGAGAAGTCCATACCGGTGTGCATTTTCATTCTTTTGTAAATTGGGTGCATTCTCATGCCATAGCCCGAAGCCATTCTTCGTAAGTCACTGTTTGAAACAGGTTGTATAGCAGGAATGGATGCAATCATCTTTTCCTTGGCCATGGCCATTTCAATCACATCATCGTATGATTTAGACTGAATGTATAATTGTTTTGTGATTTGGTCCAGCTTCTTTGCACTTTCAACGATTAATTCTGAATTTTTTAATCCTTGAAGTTTCTTGTAACGATTCACTCCACCGAAACCTGCCGTTCTAATTTCTTTAGGAATTGGCTCGGCTTCCAAAATAACTCGATAAATGTCATCGTCCCTTTTTTGAACATCTGCCAAAACTTCTTCCGCTTGACTCATTCTTTTATTTAGGATATCGTACTGCGTTTTGAGTTGACTGTTCTCTTGTTTTAAGAGTTTTTCTTTTGGCGAATCAAAGTATTTGGCACCAATAAAAAAGAAAATAAATCCGGCAAATAAACTAGCTACTAAGAAGGTAGAAATTTTTAGTGAACGCTGTTTCCAGTCCGCTTCGATTTTTTCGTAGCTGAGTGTTTTGGTGTTAAATCTATACTTTATTCGAGCCAATTTACTTTCTTATTTGGTTAAGTTTGCATCGTAAACATCCTTGCGAAAGTACTGCTTTTAAAGCATTTTCGCAATAACAAAGGTGATTTGCAATTGTTAATATAACTTACAGATTGTTAAAAGTTTTCAACAGATATGACTTCACAAGCAATAAGAGAAGCATTTTTTAAATTTTTCGAAGCCAAGGGACATCAATTGGTAAAATCAGCTCCAATTGTCATTAAAAATGACCCGACTTTGTTGTTCACCAACGCGGGGATGAATCAGTTTAAGGACTATTTTTTGGGCAATGAATCGCCAAAATACTATCGGGTAGTAGATACTCAGAAGTGCTTGCGCGTTTCTGGCAAGCACAACGATTTAGAAGAAGTAGGTGTTGATACGTATCACCATACGATGTTCGAAATGCTGGGAAACTGGTCATTTGGTGATTTTTTCAAAGAAGAAATGATTCCTTGGGCGTGGGAATTTTTAACGGATGAATTGAAGTTGGAAAAGGATCGTTTGTATGTGACCATTTTTGAAGGTGATCAAGAGGACGGAACAAAGGAGGATGCTACGGCTTTTGCAGCTTGGGAGAAAATTATTGACAAGGATAGAATTCTTAAAGCCAATAAGAAAGATAATTTTTGGGAAATGGGTGAAACTGGTCCTTGTGGTCCTTGCTCCGAAATTCACATAGATTTAAGAAGTGATAAAGAACGAAAGGCAGTTGACGGAAAAACCTTGGTGAATGAAGATCATCCGCAAGTGGTGGAAATTTGGAATTTGGTTTTCATGGAATTTAACCGTTTAAAGGACAAGAGCCTTCAAAAACTTCCGGCACAGCACGTGGATACAGGAATGGGTTTTGAGCGTTTGTGCATGGCAGTGCAAGGTAAAACATCGAATTATGACACGGATGTATTCATGCCTTCTATTCATGCTTTGGAGAAAATTGCCAAGAAAGAATATGCTGCAACGGATGATAAAAAAGATGTGGCTTTCCGTGTAATTGTAGATCACATTCGTGCCATTTCATTCTCTATTGCCGATGGTCAGTTACCATCAAATACAGGTGCTGGATATGTTATTCGAAGAATATTAAGAAGAGCGGTTCGTTACGGTTATAGCTTTCTTGATTTGAAAGAGCCTTTTATGTACCAATTGCTCACACCACTTATTGAAACTTTAGGAGGTACTTTTTCGGAGTTAGAGGCACAAAAAACGTTGATTTCAAAAGTGATCAAAGAAGAGGAAGCTTCTTTCTTGCATACACTCGAAAGAGGGATTCAATTGTTTGAAAAGAAAGTGGCCGACAAACCATTGGAAATCGAGGGAAGCTTTGCCTTTGAAATGTACGATACTTTCGGTTTTCCAATTGATTTAACGCAATTGTTGGCTCAAGAGAATGGATTGAAAGTGGACATGCAAGGGTTTGAAATGAACTTGAAAGCGCAAAAAGACCGGTCAAGAGCCGCAACAAAGGTGGATACCGGCGACTGGGTAGAAGTGTTCAAAGACGATAAGGAAGAATTCATTGGATACGATCGAACAGAGTCGAAGGTAAAAATATCTCGTTACCGAAAAGTGAATCAAAAAGGGAAAGATGCTTACCAGTTGGTATTCAATTTAACGCCGTTTTACCCAGAAGGTGGTGGACAAGTTGGCGATACTGGATACATTGAAGCAGAAGGTAAAAAATATTCGATTCTAGATACTAAGAAGGAGAATAATTTGATTATTCATTTTATTGCGGAATTACCCGATAATTTAGAAGTGGATTTTCAAGCAGTAGTAAGCTCCGGTAAAAGAGAGTTGACAAAAGCAAATCACACCTCTACACATTTGTTACACCAAGCATTACGTGAAATATTAGGAACACATGTGGAGCAAAAAGGCTCCTTGGTAAATGACTCTTATTTAAGGTTTGATTTCTCTCATTTTCAAAAAGTGGAACCGGAAGATATTCGAAAAATTGAAAATTTTGTGAATCAAAAAATTCGGGAGAATTTAAATTTGCAAGAAGAGCGTAACCTACCCATTGAAGAAGCAAAAGCGAGAGGAGCTATGGCACTTTTTGGTGAGAAATATGGCGACACCGTTCGTATGATTCAGTTTGGTGATTCAGTTGAACTGTGCGGAGGAACTCACGTGAGAGCGACTGGTGAAATTGGACTCTTCAAAATAACGCATGAAGGTGCAGTTGCGGCAGGAATAAGAAGAATTGAAGCTGTGAGTTCACAAACAGCATTAGCACAATTTTATACTCAAAATGATTTGATCAATGAGCTTAAAACAAGCTTGAAAAACCCTAAGAACATTCAACAATCTGTTGACTCATTATTAGCCGAAAATGCTAAGTTGCAAAAAGAAATAGAAAGCTTTAAAGCAAAGGCTGCCGGTAATTTGAAAGGGGAGTTACAAGACAAAATCCAATCTATCAATGGAGTTAACGTATTAATTGAAGAAGTTGGAGTGGATGCAGCTTCTGCTAAAAACATTGCTTTTCAACTGAAAGCAGAAGTAGAGCGCTTGTTCTTGGTTTTAGCCTCAAAAGCAGGAGGGAAGCCAACCATTACCATTTTAATTAGTGAGGAATTGGTGGCTGAAAAAGATTGGAATGCAGGTAAGCTCGTTCGTGATTTAGGTAAACACATTCAAGGTGGTGGCGGTGGTCAAGCCTTTTTTGCTACAGCAGGAGGTAAAAATCCCGACGGAATTGAAGCAGCCTTGAAAGCGGCGAGAGAGTTGGTATAAGAATAGGGAAATAACACAAAAAAAGGTCTATTCGAAAGTAATTGGATAGACCTTTTTTAATTTAAGTTGTAATCACGGCTTACCGCTTAACAAACTTCAAATCAACTACTTTATCTTGACCAATAAGCTTTAACAGATAAAGCCCATTTTCAAATTCAGAAACATTAAGATTATTCTGAAAAGGGAGAACTTGAATCACTCTTCCTCGCATGTCAAAGACGCGTATTTCTTTAAACGAAGTTCCAGAGGTTTCAATTTGTATCAATTCATTGGCAGGGTTGGGATAGAGGTAAACTCGTTCCTCGTTCGACATCTGGTCTTCTATTCCGGTAACCAGTCGAGGCGTACCCCAGGTTTCATTTCCTTTTTTGAAGTAGATCATGGAATAGTACTCAGGATAACCACCGCCACCACTTTGATTGTTCCAATAGTTAGTAAAGTTAAAAACACCTATTAAATAATGATTGGAATACGGACTCGCTAGACTGTTGTCTACAATCCATGAGTTCCATGTAGAATCATATGCAAAAAAATAATTTTCGGGATTGATTGTAACTCTGTTGTTGTAAGTATTGGTGTTATAGAATGGCAAGTAGTGAGAATAACCTGTAGTGGTTGCAACAGAGTCATAGTAACCATTAGTTGTATCGCGCCAACTTTTCACTTCGAAGCCAATATCTGAATTAAAAGTCGCATTTGGATGTAATATGGCTCTCGTTAAACTTCTTGATGAATTGGTTGTATTGTAAACTAACGTCGGTGGATTGGTTGTAAAATCAACCGTAGATGTTCGTTTCTCTCTATGTTCTAATATTCGTAATCGAATGGTGTCACCATTTGCAGAAGAAGTTTTAGTCGTAACTACATGGTTGTAGATGTCATGGCCTGGTGGTGTGTTCGGTGGGCTGTCATTTAACATGAAATGATATTCATCTCCAATATTTAAGTCAAATACTTCTGCGTTAGTGAAGGTTGTAGTCTTAAAAAGTTGATTGAACTTTCTCAATCTATACGAGACAGATTGCTCTAGCGGATGATCGTATAGACTAAAAGTATTGACAAATCCATTTGACTTGGAAATGAATATTCTTTCTGAATTTATTGAGTGATTGATTAAATTGTTTGAGCTATCTCTAAATTGAAATACAATTCTTTTAATACTGTCTTGTACTTGTCGAATAGTGTCAATATAAACGCTATCAACGTAAGCTTCAATCTTTGTATTTCTAAATTCAACTAAATTCCATATATAATTAAGTGGAGATTTTGGTTTTATATATAGCTTTTCCCCTAAACGATTTGTAAAAATTACGGAATCATGCCGCTGTATGGCCTGACTACCAAAGATATTTGGTTTGCTAATGTATTGAACAGGATATCGAAAAAATGGAAGATTGTAAAATACCGAATCATTTAAAGTCCTGTTAAAATAAAAAATAGTGTCATTTCCGAGAGACTTAACAGAATCCACTCGAACTCCATGAATATTGTCAAAATTGAAATTGTAGGTTTCGTTCGCTTTGAATAATTCCCAGTTTTGACCAAAGCAAAAATTAGAAATAGTAAGAAATAAAATTAGAGAGAACTTTCTCATAGCGCCTATGTTGAGCGCTTCAAACGAAGAATACAAGTATGTGTAAAAAGTAGAGTTTGAAGCTATATAATATGATTTAAATATGTACCTACAAGATAGTGAAAAAATTGCAATCAATTCACCCTCACAAACTTCTCCACATCACCTTTTGTAATTTCGGTTTCACCCAAGATGATCAGGCGTTCCACAACGTTTCTTAACTCGCGAATATTTCCGGTCCAGTCACAGTCTTGTAACGCTCTCACAGCGTCCAAACTGATCTTTTTCTCAGGCATTCCTTGTTCGGCGCAAACTTTCGATAAAAAGAAATCAACCAACATTGGAATGTCGTCTCTTCTTTCATTCAAAGCAGGAACGTGAATTAGAATGACACTTAACCGATGGTATAAATCCTCCCTAAAGTTACCTGCTTCAATTTCCTTTTTTAAGTCCTTGTTAGTTGCCGCTAAAATTCTAACGTTTACCTTAATGTCTTTCTCACCACCAACTCTTCGAATTCTGTTTTCTTGCAACGCGCGTAGGACTTTTGCTTGCGCTGAAGCGGACATGTCGCCAATCTCATCTAAAAACAACGTTCCACCTTCGGCTTGTTCAAAGTTTCCCTTCTTCTGTTTTACAGCAGAAGTAAAAGCTCCTTTTTCGTGGCCAAAGAGTTCACTTTCGATTAATTCAGAAGGGATTGCCGCACAATTCACCTCAATAAATGGCGCTTTTTTACGACCTGAATTTTGGTGTAAATTCCGTGCAACCAATTCCTTTCCAGTTCCATTACTTCCGGTAATTAATACTCTTGCATCGGTAGGCGCAACCTTTTCGATCATGGCTTTAACTGCCATAATGGGTTCGCTTTCTCCTATAATGTCGTTGAGTTTGCTTTTGTATACTTTTTTACGAAGCTGTTTGGTTTCTTCCACCAATTCATTCCGATCCAATGCATTCCTTACCGTTACTAACAAACGGTTTAAATCCAATGGTTTGGCAATAAAATCAAAGGCTCCAAGTTTAATGGCGCCAACAGCTGTCTCAATGTCGCCGTGGCCTGAAATCATCACCACAGGAATGTGTGGTTTCAACTCCTGAATTTTTTGCAACACTTCAATGCCGTCCATTTTTGGCATTTTAATATCACAAAGAATCAAGTCGTAATCGTTTTTTTCAACTTTAGAAATAGCCATTTGACCATCTTCCGCATCTTCTACTTTGAATTTCTCGAATTCAAGAATCTCCTTTAACGTGCTTCTAATTGGACGGTCATCGTCCACTATTAATATTGTTGCCATATTATGTTTTTGTTATAATCCATTTGCCAATTTCCTTAAAACTTGGCTTCTTTCCATACATCAATATTCCTATCCGGTATATTTTTCCTGCCATGAAAGTAGTCCCAACAAAGGTTGCTGCTAATAAGACCATAGAAAGAATCACCTCCCAGGTTTCAACTCCAAAAGGAACTCTTACCATCATTACGATGGGAGAGGTGAATGGAATTATGGATGCCCAGAAAGCTAACGTTCCATCTGGGTTTTGCATCACTACTTGAGCCATCACTATTCCCAAGATTAAGGGAATGGTGATAGGTGCCATAAATTGTTGGGTGTCTGTTTCATTATCCACTGCAGCACCAACAGATGCAAAAAGGGAACCATATAACAAGTAACCTCCTATGAAATAGAAAATAAAACATCCAAGAACAACCGGGAAATTGATGGTACTCATTTTTGCACTAAGTTTGGCAACAACATCGCCACCGGCCGAGGATTCTGCTAGCTCATTGGTAGCTTCTGGATTTACACTTTCTAGTTGTTCTATGGTAGCTTTTTGATTGGCCGCCATTTCATCTCCAAATACTGCCATGACGCCTGCATAAATACCGGCACTTAATACTACCCAAAGTGCAATTTGAGTTAAGGCTACCAATGCAATTCCAACAATCTTTCCCATCATCAATTCAAATGGCTTAACAGATGAAATCAGGACTTCTATTATTCGGTTGGTTTTTTCTTCAATTACGCCTCTCATCACTTGCACTCCGAAAATAAAGATGAACATGTAAATTACAAAAGCGCTTGCTAATCCCAACCCCATTGCAATATCATCAGATTTTTCTTCTACCTCGCCGGACTCGGTTAACTTGTTTACCACAATTCCAATACTAGGTCGTAATCCTGAAACTTGATCGTAACTTAAATTGTATAAATCTTGAAGTTTTTTGTCTTCAATGTTTTTTGCAATCTCTCGCTTCATGTGACTAACAGAACTACCTTGAGGTTTGTCTTTATAGAATAATTGAACCGTTTTAGGATGCGTTACCACCACGCTTGGAATGTGCAATATGGCAGTATACTTACGATCTTTACTATTTAACTCTTCTTGAGCTTCCTTTAAGCTTCTGAATTCGTAATTGAAACGTACTTCTTCATTGTTTTCAAGTTTGTTTACAAACATTCCTGTTTCGTCAATAACCTCCACATTTTGACTGTCGTCATCTTCAGATGCTAACCAAATGGGGACAACCATTATTCCTGCAAAAAGCAATGGCCCAACAATACTCATGATTAAAAATGATTTCTTTTTAACCCGAGTTAAGTATTCGCGTTGTATGATTAGATTAATCTTATTCATCGTTTGCCTCCTTTTTTATTGAGTTTGCACCTACTTGCTTAATGAAAATGTCGTTCATGCTTGGAATTACTTCTTGCAACCCAAATACTTCCACTTCTCCGACAATCGCTTTTAGTATATCGTTAGTACTAATGTTTGGTGCTAGTTTTACTTTCGCAGAAATTCTTCCATCCAACTCTCCCGAACTTAAAAGTTCACAAGCTGCTCCTAAAGCATTGGTAAACGAAATCATATTTCCCTTGAATTCAATGTTATAAATGCCTTCTTTGAAATCTTCTTTTACTTGCTTTACCGTTCCATCTAGTATTTTTTTGGAGTTGTTGATCAAGGCAATGTGATCGCAAATTTCCTCTACGGAGCCCATGTTGTGAGTAGATAGTATGATGGAAGTACCTTCTTCTTTTAATCGAAAAATTTCATTCTTAACAATGTTGGTATTAATAGGGTCGAAGCCACTGAAAGGTTCATCAAGAATTAACAATTTTGGTTCGTGCAAAACGGTGACAATAAACTGAACTTTCTGAGCCATTCCTTTAGAGAGTTCTTCCACTTTTTTATTCCACCAAGGTGAAATATCGAAGCGCTTAAACCACATGGAAAGCTTTTCTTTCGCCTCTCGCTTACTCATTCCTTTCAGTTGAGCAAGATACATGGCTTGTTCACCCACCTCCATTTTTTTGTACAATCCACGTTCCTCCGGCAAATAACCAATTTGGCCAACATGGTTTGGAGATAGCGGCACACCATCAAAAAATACCTGCCCCTCATCTGGATGCGTAATTTGATTAATGATTCGAATTAAAGAAGTTTTACCTGCACCGTTAGGTCCTAAGAGTCCGTAAATACAACCTTTGGGAACTTCAATGCTAACATCGTCTAAAGCCCTATGCGCTGCATATTGTTTAACAATGTTATCTGCTTTTAAAATGCTACTCATAAAATTGAAATTTCAACAAATATAATAGGAGCAATTGACGCACCATGAGTTTTAGGAAGAAATGTTAAAAACAAATGATGAGCGGTTGTTTGTGGCATAAATTTGGCATACGAGCCAGAGAACAAATTAACTTTACCACCTTAAATTTAAATGCTATGAAAAATCTTAAAAAAATTGCAAGAATCACCACCTTATGTTTAATGGGAACATTTTTTCTATTCTCTTGCGCAGAGGATGGAAGAGATGGTAGAGACGGCTTTGATGGCTTTGACGGAAGAGACGGCTTTGATGGAAGAGACGGTGCAGCTAACATTCAAGCGAACACCTACTTTGTAGGAATTGGTGATTGGAACACAACCTCTTTCGGAGCGGAAGTTAATGTTTCTAATCCAGCCATTACTGCAGACGTTGTAGCAACTGGCGTAGTGCAAGCTTGGTTTTCGTTAGATGCAAACCCTAATGCACGACGATGGATTGCTTTACCTTATTACGATTTTAGTTATTCTTACATTCAGGGTTTTACCACTTTCGAACATTATGACAATCCAGGCTCACCAGATGATTTGTGGTACAAGGTGGTTGTAATTCCGCAAGCTTCAAAAATAGAAGGACTTGATTTACAGGATTACGAGGCGGTTAGTAAAGTTTATGGATTAGAGGACTAATAAAATCTGAAGCGGTTGACGTTTTTGGCTTATTCTGCTTCATTAAAATCCAAACTCACAGAGTTAATGCAGTACCTCAAACCGGTCGGTTCAGGACCGTCTTCGAAAACGTGACCCAAGTGAGAACCGCATTTACTGCATTCTACTTCTACTCGGTTCCAGCCGTAACTGTTATCCACTTGTTCGTTTACATTACCTTTTATGTAGTCGTAAAAACTTGGCCATCCGGTGCCTGATTTAAATTTAGTTTTAGATTCAAAAACTGGGGTTTTGCATGCATTGCACGTGAAGGTTCCCTGTTTTTTAAAGTCAACATACTTTCCCGTAAATGCTCGTTCAGTGCCTTCGTTTCGAAGCACATCATACTCTATCGGGGATAATTGTGCTTTCCATTCTTCTTCGGTTTTTACAATTTCAAACTTGTTGTCTGTTTTAGTTTCCGATGGTTTTTTGGATTGTCCGCAAGCCATTAAGGATACAACAATATTCAAGAGCACAAATAAGCCGATATTTTTCATGAAGTAAATTTTGGTTTTCTAAAGATACTAACGAATATTGTAGGGCTTTCGTTCACCAAGTTCGAAAAGATTTTTTTTCCTTTATGACACAGCAAACAACACTCCTGAATTGGTTGACTAAAACCCTCAATCTGCCTCAAAAATCCGTTCAAGCAACTCTCGAATTATTAGATTCTGGGGCTACCATTCCTTTTATTTCTCGTTACCGAAAAGAAGCAACCGGAAATTTAGATGAAGTAGAAATTGAGTCTATTTTCAAAGAAAGTGAGCGATTCAAGGAATTAGAAAAACGAAAAGATGCAATTCTCAAAAGCATTAACGAGCAAGGCAAGTTAACAAGCTCTTTGAAAGAACAAATTCAAGGTACTTATGAGTTGACAACCCTTGAAGATATTTACCTACCGTACAAACAGAAAAGAGAAACGAAAGCCGACAAGGCCATTAAAAAAGGATTGGAACCTTTGGCTAAAATTATCATGGCTCAAGAAATAAAAGGATTGAAAAACACTGCTTCGAAGTTTGTAACGAAGGAAGTTGCTAATGTGGAAGAGGCATTGGAAGGTGCAAGACACATTATTGCAGAGTGGATCAATGAAAGACCTGCAGTTCGCGATATTTTGCGGAGAGCGATGGAACAAAGGGCGATTTTAGAGTCTAAATTGGTGAAGGGAAAAGAAGAAGAGGCAGAAAAGTTTAAGGATTACTTCGCTTGGGCGGAACCGCTGAAGAGAACACCTGCACATCGTTTTTTAGCAATTGCAAGAGGTGAAAAGTTGGGTTACTTGAGAATTAAACTCGCTTTAGAAAAAGAAGAGGCAGAAGAAAAAATTTCCAACTATATTCTTCGCAAAAACAACTTTGAAACTGCAGAGCAAATTGAGTTGGCCATAGCAGACTCTTGGAAACGCTTACTCCATCCATCTTTAGAAAATGAATTTAAAAAGAAACACAAAGAAGCAGCGGATTTATCTTCTATTCAAGTGTTTTCTGAAAACTTGCGACAGCTGCTTTTAGCACCGCCATTGGGTCAGAAACGAACCATGGCTATTGATCCGGGATTTAGAACTGGGTGTAAGGTGGTTTGTTTGGATGAAACGGGAAAGCTATTGTATAACGAAACCATTTATCCTCACCCACCTAAAAATGAAGGAAAAATGGCCGCAAAGAAAATAGGAACCATGGTGAGTGCCTATAAAATTGATGCAATTGCGATTGGCAATGGAACTGCCGGAAGAGAAACAGAGCAATTCATTCAAAACTTAATATTTGACCGAAAAGTGTTTTCTTACATGGTGAATGAAAATGGAGCATCTATTTACTCTGCATCGAAAATTGCAAGAGAGGAATTCCCAGACTACGACGTAACAGTACGGGGCTCTGTTTCTATTGGGAGAAGATTGATGGATCCGCTAGCAGAGTTGGTGAAAATTGATGCAAAATCGATTGGCGTTGGTCAGTACCAGCATGATGTGGATCAAAAAATGTTGCAAGAAAGCTTAGATCGAGTAGTTGCTTCGGCAGTGAATAAGGTGGGCGTGAACCTGAACACAGCGAGCAAGCACTTGTTGGCATATGTTTCTGGCTTGGGACCGAAACTAGCAGAAAATATAGTTAGTTACCGAGAAGAAAAAGGTGCTTTTGAAGATCGGAAACAATTGAAGGAAGTAAAGGGAATGGGAGCAGTAGCGTTTCAGCAATCGGCCGGATTCTTGAGAATTAGAAATGGAAAAAACCCCTTGGATGAAACAGGGATTCATCCAGAGCGCTATAAAGTGCTAAAGAAAATTTTGACTGACAATAAAATTAAATTGACCGACTTAAAATCTGAAAAAGAAAAGATTGAAGCCCTTCAAATGAAGCAATACATTTCGTCAGAGATTGGGGAATTAACGCTGAATGACATTAAGAATGATTTGCTAAAACCTGGAAGAGACCCACGTGAAAAAATGAAAGTGTTTCAATTCGACAGCACCATTAAAACGATTGGGGATTTACGCATTGGAATGGAGTTGCCGGCATTGGTGACCAACATCACCAATTTTGGTGCTTTTGTGGATATAGGTGTGAAGCAAGATGGCTTGGTGCACATTTCCAATTTGGCCAACAAATTTGTGAGCGATCCAAATGACGTGGTTTCGTTAGGTCAAGCCATTCGTGTAAAAGTGCTTGAAGTAGATGCACAACGAAAAAGGATTCAGTTGTCCATGAAAGACATAAGTTAAAATATATGAGAGGGTTTTATTTGATATTGTTTTGTTTCTGCACAGTATTTAGTTTCGGTCAATTACGAAGAGGGCACTATTACGATTTAGATGGGAACAAGGTGGAAGGGAAATTTAAAATGAAGGGAAACTATTTCGGTGCAGGTTCCAAATTAATATTCTACACGAAAGAAGGAGAGAAGAGAAAATTAAAGCCTGACAAAATACAAAGTGCAGTCTTGGGAGTAGATAGCTTTGCGATAATAACATTTTTCTCTGCCGGCGACTTTTCTTATTTTGATGCCGACTTTGGGCTTGTACGCAACACCGGGGCAATTAACATGTACTTGCATCGGAGCAAGCGGATTGCTTCTAATAGTGGAGGTGGTGTGAATACATATCCCAGCTTTGAAACGAGGGAAGTGTTTGTGATTAATTTATCTGGAACGAAGAAAAATTATGGCATAGCAAAACTATCCGATTTTAAAAAGTATTTCTTACCGATGATTGAGGATAACATGGAGCTTACAAATAAGATTTTAAATACGAAAAGTCGCTTTTGGATGGAAAGCTTACCTGCTTTTGTACAAGAGTATAATGACTTTAAAGCGAATAGATAAATAATTGATTATGAAAAAAATACTTATATGGATAGTGGTGTTAGTTGCCTTTTCCGCACAATCCCAAACCACCAAAACCCTTGCAGAAGAGCAGATCAAATTGGTGATGAAATTTCAAGAAAGTGCTTGGAATAGAGGAGATATACCCGGCTACATGAAAGGGTATTGGAATTCAGACTCCTTGTTGTTTATCGGTAGTAAAGGACCAACTTATGGCTACACAAAAACCTTGACCAATTACTTAAAAAGCTATCCTACAAGAGATAAAATGGGTCAACTCACCTTTGACTTTGTTAAAATTGAAATTTTATCCAATACTCAAGCTTTTGTAGTTGGTAAGTGGCATCTGAAACGGAAAGATGACGATGTAGGAGGACATTTCACTTTACTTTGGAGGAAGATAGATGGGGAATGGAAAATTGTAGTAGACCACTCTTCCTAACTCTACATTTGTATTTATTAAGGGTTATATTTGTGTTTTGAAATGAAGAACAACCGAATTATTCTCGATCAAATTCAGTTAGAGCTAGCTATACAGCGACTTTGTTATCAATTAATTGAAAATCATAACGACTTTTCTAACTCCGTCATTCTTGGCTTGCAGCCTAGAGGAGTAATCTTGGCAAAACGAATTCATACCGAGTTGGTAAAAATCACTTCCAATGAATCCATTCCTTTGGGTAGCTTGGATACTACTTTTTTCAGAGATGATTTTAGACGGAGAGACACCCCGATTATCGCCAATAAGACACAAATTGATTTCATTATTGAAAACAAGAAAGTGATTTTGATTGACGACGTGTTGTACACCGGACGAACCATTAGGGCGGGGCTGGATGCTATGTTGGCATACGGAAGACCTGACCTTGTAGAACTTTTAGTCTTGGTAGATCGCAGATATGGTCGTCACTTGCCAATTGAACCCAACTACATAGGAACTACCATTGATTCTGTTTCCAGTGAAAGGGTGGAAGCAAAGTGGGTGGAAACGGATGGAGTGGATGAAATAATTTTAAAAGAAAATACGAAATAGATGGAAAAATTATCAACTCGGCATTTATTGGGAATTAAAGAACTCAGCAAAGCTGATATAGAGTTGATTTTTTCTACTGCAGGAAATTTTAAAGAAGTTATCAATCGACCTATAAAAAAGGTTCCTTCACTTCGAGATATAACCATCGCAAATCTCTTTTTCGAAAACTCTACCCGAACCAAGCTATCTTTTGAACTTGCAGAAAAAAGACTTTCTGCAGACGTGATCAACTTTTCAGCATCTGCCTCATCTGTGACAAAAGGGGAGACCCTTATTGACACCGTGAATAATATTTTAGCCATGAAAGTGGACATGGTGGTAATGCGACATCCTAACCCAGGAGCGCATGCTTTTTTAAGTAAACACATAGATGCTACCATCGTAAATGCCGGAGATGGAGCGCACGAACACCCCACACAAGCGCTATTGGATGCTTTTAGTATGCGTCACGAATTGGGCGACTTAACAGGTAAAAAAGTGGTAATTGTTGGCGATATTTTGCATTCGCGCGTAGCGCTTTCCAACATTTACTGCCTCCAAAAATTAGGCGCAAAAGTGATGGTTTGTGGTCCTCCAACACTTATTCCGAAATATATTTCTTCCCTAGGGGTACAAGTAAGCTATAAATTAGATGAAGCCCTGGAATGGTGCGATGCTGCGATGATGCTCCGAATTCAATTGGAAAGACAAGGGGGTGATGAGCATTCCGGTGTAAAGTTCTTTCCTTCGCTTCGAGAATACCATAATCTGTATGGCTTAACGATGAAGCGTCTAGATCAGCTGAAAACAGTACCTATTATTCTGCACCCGGGACCAATAAACAGAGGAGTGGAAATTTCATCTGAAGTAGCAGATTCAGAACATTCCATAATATTAAATCAAGTAGAAAACGGAGTTGCGGTGAGAATGGCAGTTCTGTATTTATTAGCTTCGAGTAACAACTAGGCAAGCTAAATTTTATATATTTGTCCGAAAGGGTTTAAACATGAGTTCAGAAGCATTTACGATAGATATTCAAGAAAAGTACACGCATATTTCTGTATTAGAAGATAAATTTACGGCTAGAGTCGCTCCCGACCTGAAAGCAGAACTTACTTTACTTAACTCTAAAGGAATTAAAAATATCATTTTTGATGTTGCGAAATCTAGTTATTGTGATTCATCAGGCTTAAGTGTAATTTTAGTTGCCAATCGAGTTTGTAAAGAAAACGACGGATGTTTGGTTGTTTGTAACCTTCAACCTGCAGTTTCTAAATTAATTGATATTTCCCAGTTAAACAGTGTTTTAAATATTACTCCAAGCTTCAACGAAGCGGTAGATTTCATTTTTATGGATGAATTGGAAAAAGGACTAAATGACGGAGAAGGAGACTTTAATTAATGCCATTAGAAGTACTTATACTTGGCAGTGGCTCTGCATTACCTACCATTTCCGCTAACCAAACAGCACAAGTTGTATCCTGCGGGAACCAACTCTTTTTAGTGGATTGCGGAGAAGGAACTCAAGTACAATTGCGTAAGAATAAAGTCAAAATACAGAACATCAATCACGTATTTATTTCGCACTTACATGGAGACCACTTTTTTGGTTTAGTTGGATTACTATCTACCATGCATTTATTGGGTCGGCGGTCGGAAATTTACATTCATGGACCAAAAGGTTTGGATGAAATCGTAGAAATTCAATTTCGAAATGCGGGGAGTCATTTGTCCTTTAAAATGGTTTTTTACACAGTAGAAAAGGAAGGACAAGTTCTATTTGAAGATTCGAAGATTACGGTAACCTCTTTGCCTTTAAAACACCGCATTCCCTGTTTCGGATTCCATTTTCAAGAAAAAAAAGGATTGCGAAAATTAGATGGTCAGAAACTTTTAGAACATAATATTCCGGTTTATGCCAGAAAAGGAATTGCTGAAGGAGAAGATTTTCGAAGTGAGGAAGGAGTAGTTGTGAAAAATTCAGAATTAACAATGGACCCTCCCAAGCCGAAAGCTTATGCGTTTTGTTCTGATACCGCTTATTACGAGAAATTAATACCTTTTATTCTGGAAGTTGACTTGCTTTACCATGAAGCAACTTTTTTAGAAAGTGAACGAGAAAGGGCGAAAAAGACGTTTCATTCTACGGCAAAAGATGCCGCTACCATTGCCTTAAAGGTGAATGCCAAGCAACTGCTTATGGGGCACTTTTCAAATCGCTACAAAAATAAAGATGGCTTTTTGCAAGAAGCGCGAATGATTTTTAAAAGCACGCACGTGGCGGTAGAGGGAAAATCCTTTGAGGCTTAAGTGACTGAGATATCCGCTGTAAATCAATAAAAAACGAGTAACCACTTACATGCAGTTACTCGTTAAATTTTAGTGAAGGCAGAGTCCAAAGTAGGTCAGAAAGATTTTAGACATATTCTAGACATATTCTAGACTTTCCAAAAAGGTTAAATGTTTTCAACAAACTCTGCAAAGACCTTTTTGTGCAACTCTAAGTCCAAATTTGGGGAAAGTGATGCACGAACAATGTAATCTTTATCGCCCTCCTTAGTTGTTCCTTGAGTAGAAGTGGCGGGTATAGTCCAGTAACAGCCCTTTAACTGTCCATAACTCACGCAAAATTTACTTTCATTTGGAATTTTAGTAATCATCAGGTTGATCAATTTCAAATTGAGCGCTCTTTTATACGTTTCTCGCTCTTCGTCCGTATTTCCCTTGGTAGGTAGGTCTAGAGAAAAAACGGAGGGGGTGAAGCCCTGAGAAGCCAATTCTTCTGAAACGAAATTAATTTTTGCACCAGGTAGCTTCTCGTGCATGAAGTTTACAAATTCTCGGGTGTTTTTATAAGCATCAACGATTCGCTGGTTCATAGATGGCAATTGATTTGCCAAAATCTCATACTGAAGACCAGTTGCTTCGTTGTCACAAAGGTCTAAATGGGTTTCTATTTTTTCCATCAATGCTTCGGCTTTTACATTTGAAATGCAGTAACCCGCTGTGCATTGCCCACCACTTGGAAATTTTGACCCACTAGCGTAGGAAATTGCTCGAACTGACGATAATATTGCATTGTCTCCTAAAAAGTGAACGTTGGGGCAAAAGGTTTGATCTAAAATAAATACTGGATCAATGGCAACTTCTCCACTGGCAGTTTTGCGGACAGCCCTTAAAACGCGCTTCAGTGCGTCGAGGTCTGGAACTTCAACACGAGGGTTGGTTGGTATTTCTGCAATAATATATGGTACAGCATCCTCTTTCGCTATTTTATCTAAAACGAAGTCAATACTTTTAACCATATCGTTATCACCATCCACCGGTAAATCTACAACTTCAACATCCTCGATACAGGCGGCAACTCTTCTTGCTTGGTCATTCGTTCCGCCATAGCAATTGGGGGGAACAATGAATTTAATTGCTTTCCCTTTATGGTTTACCCGAGCATCGTGAATTAGTCCCATCATAATGGCATACTGAATGGATAAGCCACTAGATGCCACAAGTGCGGTTGTTGTGGTTCCGTTAATTGCTGCGATAGACTCTAATACTTTTGCTTTATTTGTTTGCAGATTCTCTTTATTCAGTTGATCTGTAGGTTTACCGATAAGTAGTTTTAAAGCGGTGAGCGAATCAGCAGGAGTCATGGCCACGGTCTCTCTTCTTCTTACGTGTTGAATGTCGGAGACGTAACTTTCGTTAGATGGGCCGTTGATAATTAGGACACTACCCAGTTCTTCGTGCAAAGTGATATAGAAGTCAACTTCAGTTTGTAGATTCACAGAGCCCATTTCTTCTTCCTGAGCTACAAAAACAGTACTGCCATCGAAACTTCCAATATCATTCAGGTCATGGATCTGTTTTAATTCAAAATCGTAGCCGTATACTTCTCGCACTACTTCTACATCAAAAAAATCGGGCAAGTTGTCGGTGTGTAGAATTCGAGTATTTTTTTTGTCGAATAGGTTCTTTCTCAGAATTGCTAAAATTGGAATTGTTTTGGAGGAGAAACTGATTACGTTTTGGTTCGGTACATTATTCCGCTTTGCAATTCCCCATTCCAATACACAAGATAGCGGATGGCCTAAACGTATGTAGTCATATGCAGTGGGTATTTCGTTCAGTGCAGTAGTTTCGAAATTATTTTGTTGGAATAATGTATCAAAGCGATCTATAAATTGAGTTTTAGCCAATTTCTCATTGTAAATATCTAGTCGATGGGTGGTGATGTTTAACCAACCTGATGGCATATTTTCTAACACCTTTTCGATATAATTTTCCATTGTAGTTTCTTCCATAATTTTCACCTTTAACTAGGTGCCTTTTTAAATATTACTATGTCTTTGTTTAATAGGATTACGAGCTATTTTGTTCGATTCTCTGCAAGGATTAACATTGCGCTATAAAATTAACTTTTTCCCAACAAAGGAAAAGTTATTGAGGCTGTTAAAAAGGAAATGGGACAGAATAATTTGGTTACCTCGAGCACTTCACAATTCTAAGGAATTACGAGTTAGTTTATTGTCGGAAATGTAGGTCTTGCAAACCTCATTATTTTTAAAGGTATCTCTTTAATGTGGAAAGTAAGCTCGGCATTGGTGTACTTTCAATTTGTACTGTTATAGGGGAGGCTGCTCTTATTTTTCATTGGGAAAACGTTTAATCTATGTTGAAATTAATAGAAATAAAGTGAAAGTCATGTTCCTTAAAATTTAGGCTTGCTAAAGATACCAATAAGCAAGAGCGGGCAAATTTGGATTTAAAATAGGAAAGGATTATTTTGAATAAGTTGCTCTCTGACCACAACCCTACACGCCTAATTTTTCTTTGAAAAATTTCTGGTCTGCGACCAGAAGGGG
>Ga0307934_1000441_pt1 | contig 31550 bp, 32 predicted proteins | sample OrgLakmetageno90_FD_201838 | JGI IMG/M metagenome (GOLD analysis project Ga0307934, IMG submission 201838) | Saline water microbial communities from Organic Lake, Antarctica - #90 | ecosystem: Environmental > Aquatic > Non-marine Saline and Alkaline > Saline | place: Antarctica: Organic Lake...
GATAGCTTGTTTGAATATTAGAAAATCAACTTGTGAATCTACATTCGTAATATCTTCAAGATTCACTTTATCCTTTTTATCAGATAACCATTTTGCAAGTCTTCCGTTTTCATAGCTGACATCAAATTCAGTCATTAATATTTGTTCCACGAAATCAATCTTTTGTTTGTCGGTCGAGGATACTGCTTGGTTGTTATTCGGTAATTGTATTAATACTAACGGTCGCACCTCTGACTTTTCTTGTTGATATAAACTCTCAAGCTCTTCTCGTTTTGCGATTGCCTTGTGGAGCACTAAGGTATCGCCATCAAGTTCTGATTCCAAGATATCATCTTCATCAAGATCAGGATTGATCACTACTTCTTGTTTAATCATTTTCTGCTCACGTACTTCTTTGAGTGTTACAAATTCACCATCGCGATCTCCGTAATCATAATTGAGATCTTTTGGTGTAGCCGTAATATCAATACGCAAGTCTGGTTGAATAATGCCTTCAATAATTTCAAGAGCTCCTGCGGTGATATTCAAGTGTGACTCATCAATAATAAGTACAATCTTTCGTCCTGCATTTCTCGTATTATCACAAAAAACTCGCAGGTTTCTATCCTGTTCGTTTTCTCTCATAAAGACATTCGTATAATCTCCTGATTTAATATCTTTTGCTGGATTATCTCTGTTTGCTTTAGTAAAGAGTTTTTCCCAGTTCGTGAATAGAATTTCGTTATCTTTGATCTCATTATCTGATACCTCGTCAATTGATGAAAATCTCATTCCACCTCCACCAAGGTATTTTTCAAATGAATGCTTACTTTGATCCGCAAGCTGTCCTTTTGATAGCCATATAAATGAGGTTGGTTGATCATACTCAAAAGAAATACGTTCGATGATCTGACTTGCCATCAAAGTCTTTCCTGAACCCGTTGGTGATCTGAATATAATTTTCCAGTCTTCGCCGTTGTCTTTTTTACCTTTTTTCAAAAACTTGATTGATTGTTCAAAGATACGATCAATAGCTTGTTTTTGATATGGTCTAAAAATAATATTCATAGTATTTAAAAGTTAAAAATTTCTTGATATGTTTCGAGTAATTTTTCAGGAATAGGTTCAACAGTATATTCCACCGCCTGGGACAGATTTTGAAATTCTTCTTTTGAGAAGTTCTTATCGTATGCAAACACATATACCGATACTTTTTTGTCAGTCAGCTTATTTAATACTTCGGTAAACTCTTTGAGGTAAAAGGTATCAAAAAGAATAGCGGTATATTGGTTACTGTTTTCGTAAATCTTTATTTTTTCTTGGATATTATTTTCTATAAATGTTGATTCTTTCAAGCACAGTATCTGTGTTGACGCTTCAACTATCTTTTCTTTTAAGTCATCGATTGAATTATCTATTTTTATGAAATCTGTTTTGAGATATTTCAAATTACCACCAAGACCTTTAACTTTTTCTCCTTTTTTATTTTTATATCCTTGAGATACTCGTTTGATGCGTTCGTAAGTAACTTCTTCACAAATATTACTTTCATTGTTTGTGCAGAGAATAAATTTTCTATTACCGCCATCTTCTTTATTAAGCTCAAGAACAGCATGACCTGTGGTTCCTGACCCAGCAAAGAAGTCTAAAATTATTGGATTTTTAATCTTTTTCTCTAAGAGAGTAATTATGTCTTTTACCGTATGAATAGATTTCGGAAAGTTAAAGGTATTTTCTTTAAAAATTTTCTTTAATAAATTTGTTCCGTGAGAATTAGCATCATATGAAGGATCTACCCATAATGTTTTTGCTTTATTTGTTGATCCTCTGGTAATCTTTCTATATATTTTCCATTCTCCAGCACTTTTTTTAGCAAAAATTAAATTTTCATCTATTTCTTCTTGTAATGAATCTTTAACTAGCTTCCATACTCGATCACCATTTCTGTTTTTTGGATAAATTTCATACTTATATTTTTTATCTTTAACAATGGAGACATCACCATTATCACTGACATATAGAGGGTAATATAGATTAGGTCTTGTCTCTGGTGTTGCATCTTCACGAGATCTTATAAGAGAATCCACTTCTTCTTTTTCAGCAGTTGGAAAACAAAAATCTGATTTAACTTTTGAAATATCTTTTGCATAAAATAGTGCGTATTCATGTGTCGTAGAGAAGAAATTACTTTGTGTCCTACCTCTTGGGTGATGTCGAATAGCCAATAGTCCTATCTTATTCTCTTCTCCGAAGATATTAGCTAATAGCATTCCAAGGGTATGTATTTCGTAGTCGTCAATCGCCACACATATCATCCCACTATCTTTCAAAAGATCTTTTGCAATTCGTAAACGTTTATCCATAAAAGATAGCCATTTTGAATGTCTAAAAGAATCTTCCTTATCTACATAATTATTATTATATTTCCAATCAGTTGAACCAGTGTTATATGGTGGGTCAGCGTAAATTACGTCGACACTATTTCTATGCGTATATTTCAATACCGAAAGAGAGTGATAGTTATCACCCTCTATAAGAATATTAAAATCACTTTTTTCATCAGAAATAATATCACTAAATTTCTTTTCTTTTTCAATTAGTACAGGTAGAGCATTTTTTGATTCTTCATCAAAAATCTCAGGTTTATTTTCCCAGACTAATCCATATTTCTTTTGCTTCTTAATTCGAGCATTTTCTTCTTGAAGACCTTTTATAGTTTCAAGCAATTCTTCGTATTTTTGAGTTGCCATTTTGTGATTAGTTTTTAGAACCACTCATCGTATAAATACGGCGGTTGGGCTCTGGTTGATTAGTAATAGATTTAGAAAACAGAAATCTCCCCACGAGAGATGCTAAGATTCTAAGAATCCATATCCATTCCTGAATATGACTAATCACAGTTTAAACAGCCTCATGAGGAGGTTTCTACTGTGATTAGTTTTTAGAACCACTCATCGTATAAATACGGCGGTTGGGCTCCTAGTTACGTCAGTAACTCTTATTCAATTTACAATGTATATTGTATCAGAATACGAAGATATAATTAAGGAGGTATTTTCTTAAAAAGTAGGTAAAAGTTCATATATTCAATATATTTTACTTATTCATTAGCGTTAACTCTTTATCCTCATAAACAATCCTCGATCTCAGATTCGATAGCAACAATCTCTTTTCACTCGTCGATCCCTCTTTGAGAAGATACTTTGCATAATTCCGTATATCTGTTTCTGGATCAACCTCCATTTTATCAGTAACACCAAGCACTGATCTTTGGAATTTGTTAAATCGTTTCATCTCATCTTCTAGCTTCTTTTTCATTCCAAGTTCGTTAATGTCTATCTCATCAATAAATGAAATGATTTGAAGGATGAGGTCCTTTTCTCTAATGTATTTGTTTTTGCAATTTCGATCTCTTGCTCGTGAACATGAATAGTAGACATATCTATTCGAGCCACCCGCCTTGAGTTGTTTCCACTTTTCTTCGGCTGATATTCCTGAACCACATTTTCCGCAGGTGAAGAGTTTTGTGAAGGCGAATTCTTTTGATTCTCGCACAATCTGATCTCTCTTGAGTTGCTTCTGAGCAAGATCATATAATTCCTTAGTTATAATAGGTGTATGTATTCCTTGGTAGACCGTGTCACTACTTCTTGGATATTTGAATTCTCCATAATAAAAAGTGGAGTCTAGTACTCGGTAGACTCCACTTAAGGTGAGATGTTTATTTCCTCGTGTGTAAAAATTTAATTCATGTCGTAGCCAGTTGTAGACTTTTCTACCGCTCCAATGCTCGTGAGCTACTTTCTCAAAGATCTTTTTAATAATAGGTGCTCGAATCTCGTCTATGACAACACGACACTTTTGATCCATGTGTTTTTGATTGGAATATCCAATAGGTGCCATACCAGGCCATAATCCCATTTCACATCTCGTTCGTAGACCTCGTTTTACGTTGATACCTCTATTATCGTTTTCTAGTTTCGCTTGTGAACCTAGAATCATGAGTAAGAATTTCTCATTCGGATTATTACTGAACGTCTGTCCGAAAGTTTGAATATGGTGTAGTTTTCCTGCATCCATCATATCAACAATGGCTCCGAGGTCTCCTGCGTTACGACTCAACCTGTCTGGTGCCCATGTTAATATCGCATTAAACTTCTCATCTCGTATATCTTGCAATAGTTCATTAAAAACAGGACGTTGTCCTGTTTCTTTTGCTGAATGAGATTCTTGTTTAATTGATACAATTTCAAGATTATCTCGTTCAGAAATTTTCATCATTTCTTTGATTTGTGAATCAATTGACATGACCTGTCGCTCTTCTGATTCGGTTGATTTTCTTACGTATAAGCAATATTTTAGTTTTTCTATTTGTGTTTCCATACACATACATTAATGACACAACGGTGGTAGGTATCTAGGGCGTCCCAAGTGCATCTGTTGGTAACTATTTCCATTCATTTCCTAAATATTTTTTTGCCGTCTCTTCAAAAATATCAAGACTCTTTCGTGATTGAGGTTCTATTTGACTAATATCAAGTTTGAAATCATCAAAAAACATTTCAATAGAAAAAGTGAATTTATTCTTCATAAATAAATCTTCTCCCATTTTATCTCGTATTCCGTATATATAGAGGTTTAATTGCTGAACCTTTTCCTGAATCTCATTTAAATAATAATCTGCGAAATCTGTTGCTTGTTCACCAACAATCTCAGACATTTTGTCAGTTAACAAATCAAGAGAGAAAGACATACTTAGAAATATTTATAAAGAAACATTAAAAGAAATATGTAAAGACATATCGCAGTACATATATCGATAGAACAATGACTAATATGTTAAAAAATATATTAAAAACTTTTTTAAATAGGTCCATCATACAGATAGTAATTCTACCTTGTTTATCAAAAACAAAAAAGCCTTATGAGGCTTTTTTGTTTTTGGGTAATTCTTTTAGAGGAATACCGTATTTTTTAATAATTTTATTATAGGCTTCTTGTTCGAGGGTTTCCACTGTTAGCAAAGTCTCGGCAATTTCTACAAAAGCATCATTATGATCTTCGATTACCTTTCGTGCTTTTTCTAATCCTTCGTGAATGATTCCAGAAATCTCTGTATCAATAGTTTCAAGCATTTTTTCTGATCTGTCTGAACCTTCGACTCTTCCACCGAACATTGTCTGTGCAGGTTTTCCATCAACAACAATAGGTCCGATCGCATCTGACATACCAAATTTAGTCACCATATCTCTGGCGGTTGCTGTTGCAACCTTGAGATCATTTGATGGTCCTGTGGTGATATCTCCAAAGATTTTTTGTTCAGCCACATAACCACCCAATCCCATCGCAATATCGTCTCTGTAGACAGCGCGCGTTGGTAAACGACGTTCATCCAGAGGTAATTTCATGGTGAATCCACCTGCACGTCCACGTGGAATAATCGTCACCTTGTGAACAGGGTCCGCATTTGGTAATACAGACGCAACAATAGCATGTCCTGCTTCGTGATATGCGGTTACTTTTTTCTCGTGTTCACTGGCAAGGTGTGATTGACGTTTTGGACCAATCATAACCTTTTCAAGTGCCTCAAGAAGGTCTTCTTGGGTAATAGTTTTTCTGTTATGTAGGGCTGCCATGATGGCTCCTTCGTTCATCAGAGACTCAAGATCAGCCCCAGAAAATCCTGCAGTTCTCTCGGCAATGACCTGCAAGGCTACTTTTTCTTCGAGAGGTTTTTTTGATGCGTGGATTTCAAGAATCTTTTTTCTATCTTCTCGATCAGGTAATTCCAAAATAACACGTCGATCAAATCGACCCGGCCGCATTAATGCTGAATCCAATACATCAGATCTATTGGTTGCTGCCATTACAATTAATTTTTCGTTAGCCTCGAAACCATCCATTTCAACCAAAATTTGATTTAATGTTTGTTCACGTTCATCATTTCCACCACCAATACCAACACCACGAGAACGTCCAACCGCATCAATTTCATCGATAAAGATAATTGCTGGTGACATTTTTTTTGCCATTTTGAAGAGGTCTCGAACACGTGAGGCTCCGACTCCTACAAACATTTCAACAAAATCTGAACCTGAAAGATAGAAAAATGGTACTTTTGCCTCTCCTGCAACAGCACGAGCCAGCATTGTTTTTCCTGTTCCCGGCAACCCTGTCATCAGGACACCTTTTGGAATTTTTGCACCCATTGAAATAAATTTCTTTGGATTTTTGAGGAAATCTACCATTTCTTCGAGCTCTTTTTTGGCTTCTTTATTACCAGCAACATCTTTGAACGTAACACGTTTATCTTTTTGACTGGGAAGAATAATACGAGCCTTTGAATTACCAAAAGTCATTGCCTGACCATTGGTTCCTTTTACCTGCCGCATAAAGAACCAAATAATGAATAATAACCCCAACAACGGCAACAAAAACGGAGCCAATTGCCCTAGCCAATATCCAAATCCTGAAGGTTGATTAATTTCGATACTAATTGCCTGTAATTGTTGTGGTGTTACACCATAATTAACCAAAGTATCTGAAAGAGGTGTTGTGGCTTCTTTTTTTGATTCTTTGATTATTTCTTGTGCACCTTCTGCCTCTGGTAATAATGTAATCTCTAGGGTCTCACCCTTTACGATAATTCCTTTTACTTTTCCTTCGGTAACCAAGGTTGCGGTTTCTGATATCGTAATTTGATTATCAGGTTCTGGTGTAAAAAATGAATCCACCAAAAACCCAATAAGAACAAAAATCATTAATGCCGAAATAATTTGAGTACTCATTGAGGGAGTTTGATTTTTGTTCCCTTTTTTCTTTTTTGTTTTCTTTTTCTGATTAAATAACATACCTATGATTATAACGATGCACAGGATTGTGGCAAATAAAAAAGCTACCGTAGTGGTAGCTCTTGGTTAAAATTTTCTCGATTTAAGTAAAACTATAATTATTATTATTTTGTACAATAATAACCATATTCTGTTTGCCTTTTTTTCTTAAAGATTCTACTGTTTTTTTTAATTGTTTAGTAGTATTAACAATTGGAGAACCAGATTGGGAAATTCTTTTCTTTGCCATAATATACGTAGATTTGATTCTTTATTATTATTTCACACATTCCATATTAAATTAATTGATATTTTATTAAATATATTGCATAATAATATTCTTGAAATATTCATCACATCTATAGATTAGTTCATTTATTTCAAAATTCTCTTATACTATGAGTATGAATGTATTGGTAAATAAAACAGTTCGTCGTAGTTATGAAATAATAGAGACGCTCGAGGCTGGAATTAAATTGGCTGGCTGGGAAGTAAAAACATTGCGTAAAAAACATGGCTCATTAAAAGAAGCCTATGTCACCGTTAATGAGGAAGTCTGGTTGGTCAATACCTATATTCCTCTTTTTCAACCCAATCAACCGACCCATGAATCGGCTGATCCTTATCAAAAAAGAAAACTTCTCGTTTCTAAAAAACAAATAGCATCATTAAAATCATCATTAAAACAAAAAGGTTTGACTATTGTACCTATGCGAATATATACAAAGGGTCAGTTATTAAAAATAGAAATAGCCGTTGCCAAGGGTAAGAAAAATTATGATAAACGCAAAGACCTCAAAGACCGAACCAGTAAACGTGATGCCGAGCGAGCTCTAAAAGAGTATTAGAAATTTATTCTATAGTTTTTTTATTTTAGTATCATGATTAGTACAGTATTCATTTACGGTGATTTTATTTGGTGTATCATAGTCAATGTACTCCCCTTGGTTTGATTCGCTAACGCTCATATCAACCATCCTTCGGAGCGGGCTGAAACTTCCCGCCAAATTATCACCAGTATTCATTTACGGTGATTTTATTTGGTGTATCATAGTCAATGTACTCCCCTTGGTTTGATTCGCTAACGCTCATATCAACCATCCTTCGGAGCGGGCTGAAACTTCCCGCAGGGGAAGTTTCAGGGGATGACAGGCTTCGCTAGGGAGACCGTTATCTTTCAATTGCATATCCAGTTGGTCGTGAACTGGTAAAACGCGACACCTTCTAAATGGAGAAAAATCAATTGCTTCACCATACAACGTGAACACTTTCGCAATCGCGTAACATACCTCGCAGCGAATGCATCTTAATCCAATGTTCCTGAGGATTAATGATGTATAATAACCATGGAACTAGAATAGTATAGCTGTCTCCTACCCTATTTAAAACAAAGAAGACTCGAGCAATTACCGCTTTTGTTTGCCTTTTAGGTAATCTGCTCTAAATAAATTAAGGTAAACTATATATGTAGACGTTGAGAGATTTCCTTCTTACACGGCGGTTCAATTCCGCCCATCTCCACATGTGGGGAGTTTGATGCGTCAAACTGCTCAAATAACCTTATATAACAACAACTTTTCGTGGTTCGATAACCTTCAGTACGTGAGTACCGTAATTTCTCTTGAAAGATGAAATAAAAAAGTTTGTGTTTTTCATCAAATGTTAAACTGGTCCATATTTTGTATGGGCTTTTTAACATCGTCATTGATTTTTCTAATGCGGTTCGATAAGGAATATCAAAATCGATATTTTTTGTTGTAGCTTGTTTATTCTGTAAACTTCTTAATTCGTTACCCAGTGACTCAATTTTATGCTCATATGTTGATCTCAGACCCTCTGAACGAGCATTCAATGCCATATCCATAACATCATCTATCTTTTTCTCCAGAACCCGTATTATGTCGTTTCCGTTATCTTCATCTTTTTTAACAGACTTCATTTCCCTTGCCCATACTCTATCAAATACTTTTTGTACCAAGGGAAAAATATCTTCTTGTAAACCAAGATCTTTTAACAACAAATCAAATTCAGAATGTATAGAGATTGCACTCATAGATTTTCGATAACTTGGACATCCTTTTTTCTGACAAATGTAATATCCATATCTTTTATTTCTACCTCCACTATATGCCCCAGTTAAATGATTATCGCAGTCGCCACACAACAGTAGATTCCTTAGAGGAAAATCTTCTGACCTATCAACTCTAGGCAAACCACCAGAAGACTTTCTATCTAATCTCTTTTGGTTTCTCTCAAATGTTTCAACTGAAATAAGGGCTTTGTGGTTTCCAGACCTTCTTTCTACTTCCCATTTTGGATATTCAATATACCCTGCATAGAATGGATCTCGAAGAAGTTTTGCGAATCTATCAATATATTTATCAGGACTTTGTTTTTTCCAAAACCCTTTCTCAACAAGGAACCTACATGCTTCAACCTTATTAATAAATATTCCATTAGAAAATCCTTCAAGTGCTGGCTTTAACATTTCTAACCCTTCATCATTTACTATTGAAATAGTTCCATGGATTTTACTCTTAGTCATTTGATATCCTTTCTTGCTTCCGAAAGCCCAATACCCTAATTCAAGTCTTGATCTTTGCTTTTGAATAACCTGTCTTTTATTTTGTTTACGTTCTAATTGAGCTTGAGCAGCAAAGATAGTTTCTGAGAATTCACCTTCTGGAGTATCAACAAAGTTATAATTTAAACACTTCAACATAACCTCACGTATTCTGAATGTAGATCTTAATTTAAAGTGGAACTCAGTATCTCTTGCAAACCTTTTAAGGTCATCAAAAATTACCATTATTTTTTTATGAGGGTTTTTATCGATATATTCCAATAGACTTCTCATTGCAGGCCTTTCCATAAAGTCACCACCACCAGTGAAGCTATCTTTAAATGTTTTTAAATGAGGTACTTGTAAGTAATCTAATTCTTTTAAACACCTTCCCTCCTGGCTTTCCAATCCACTACCTTCATTCTCTTGTTTTTTTGAAGAAACTCTACAGTAAACAATACCCTCGAATCCTTCGAGAGTATTGTTTGTATTTTTAGGTTGTCTCTTCGCATGGCTCATAATATCTTTTAAGTTCAAGATTGATTATGTTCTGGCAAAATGCCTCAAGGTAATCAACTTGTTTTTTTATTTCATTATCTGAAATAGTTTTGTTCTGAGTTATCTTGCGATACTCTTCTGTTGAAATTATGGCGCGATTCCTATTGGACGTACACATAATTAAATAATTAAACCTAGAATTCTTCTCTAGGCTGAGTCTTATCTTTTAAAACTTTTATTTTATCTGCCAATATTGATAAATCTTTTTCAACAAAACTAATACCACTAAGAGCATTGTGAATGTTTTTATAAATATTTACGTAAAGAATTTCTAATTCTGGAATTTCAATATCTGATTCCAGATTAATAATTTCATTTTTAATTGCATTTTTTTTCATGATTTTGTTTAGTAAGCTCTGTTTCGACCCACATCGCACAAAAATGTTAAAAGTAACATATTCGTATTCCACACAAGTAACTTTTTGATATGGAGAGATATAGAGCTCCAGAGAGCTAATTAATTTAATAAACTCTTAGGTATCTTTTCAAAAAGAAATACCATAAGATTACTCTCATCGTATTTTTAAACGGCTATTCTGTATAAGAGGTTTAAGTTATCACTTAAGTCTCGCTTTTTTCAATTAATAAACTCACTTTCAAAATCATGGATATCATCTGGATCATGCCCTACCTTATCTGTATCATTTTGGTATCCATTTATATACTCATTTGAATTGTTTATGTTTCTCTTGTCTCTGTTTATAGTTCTATATCTTTTTTCAATTGCTTCAGATGATAATCCTTCAATGTCTCTTTTAATAATTAGTTCCTTGTATTCATATTTTTCAGTAGTGGTTATATTTTGCCATGAGTTAAATATTTCTATATTTTCAAATAAGTTTTTAGGAAGCCTTATTCTGTCTCTTTTTACAGCCATATCTCCATTTACTAAATGCCTACCTCCTTCAATTCCATTATTTTCATATATAAGATTTATATATTCAGAAATTTCATGTTTAGTTGCAGACAGTGGTAACCTGAAATTAACTTCTTGATTATCATAATCGATATGATCATCACCAAAATGTTTCAAATAAAAACCTGCATCAAATCTATTAAATAAGATATATTCATAAATAAAAGTCAGAATAAAATTTTCACTAAATTCAGGCAAGAAATAATAAAGATTAATTTTATCAATATATGATTTTAAAGCATCCTCATATTCAATTGGAAATACTAATTTCGCCTTCTTTGTTTGAAACATAATATTTAAATAATCGACTACGACGTGTTCCTTGAAAATTTTATTACGCTTATCTTTTGAGATTCCGATTTCAGATGTACCTACTTCTGCTAAACCATTCTTAGGTATATCAAATACATCTCGAAAATCAGATACTAAATCCTTAAAATCATCATGCAAAAGTAAATGCCTAAAAAGAAGAGCACCTCTTCTACCGATATTCTTTTGAGATATAAGGTCAGCATAAGCCCTTTTATCTTTTTCACTATATGAGATTTCTTTCATAACTTAATAATAATTCATATAAACATTAATAACCAATTAAAACCCCACCACTAGGTATTTCATTTTGTCTTGTAACAGCATCTTTCTCTATGTAATAACAATCAGTTGCACTTGCGACGACGCAACATCTAAGGTTCTTTGTTTCAACTATCTCTTTTGCTTTATTAATCAGTTCATCTACTGATAGGTTTTCACCTTCATATTGTCTTTGGTAGACTGCCGAGAACATTCTGATTACGAGATATGGATAATTGTTTTTGTTTGTTTGTATAGTTTTCATAAAATAAAAGTATATTAATTAAATAATATACTTTCATCGATTCTCTCTGAGTATGTGGGTCATCAGCTGTAAATGGAGCACCTTGTAATTACTTATAGGTTGCTGGTAGGTCTTAGAGTTACATCTCTCGCTACACTCTCGATGAAAGTGCTTTAATTATATACGTTTTTGGGGTTTTTCCAAAGGGCCGGAAAACTATTTTTCAAAGCATCGAAAAAATAATCTTAAAGAGTGAGAAAACTATTAGTTTTAATAACCAAACCAAGAAATAATTCGTTTCCAAAAAGAAACTTTCTTTGGAGTTTCAGTTTCAGTTTCAGTTTCAGTTTCAGTTTCAGTTTCAGTTTCAGTTTCAGTTTCAGTTTCAGTTTCAGTTTCAGTTTCAGTTTCAGTTTCAGTAATATTTTCTTCGATTTTGATATCTTTTAATACTTCTATTTCTGCAACTACTGGAGCAACTACTGGAGCAACTACTGGAGCAAAGTAATTATTTACCTCGTCAAAAGAATCGTCAAATGTGAGTGAGGACGATGATACATCACAAACACTAGTACCTATCACTAATTTATCACCAAAATCTATACTAAAATCTGTACCCATATTAATTACAATTCTATCTCCTGATGTGAAATACCAGTCATAGCATCCATAGGAGTAATCGATTTCATAGTTACTGTAATCATATTCACTTTCAACAATAATTGCATTATCGTCTTCATTTACATCTAGTATGGTGAAATAAGCACTATTATTCTTTTCCTCACACGAACCATTTTTTAATGTATATCCATCATCACACTCACAGGTACTAGATAGTGAGTCATAAGAAGAATAGTATCCATATTTATCTGAACAAACAGAATCTGCATTTTCACATTTTCCACTGTCACCAATTACATAACCATATGAGCATTCACATTTATCTCCATAAGTAGATCTTGAATTGAAACCTAGTTGATTTTGACATGCATCATTATCGGAAATACATTTAGTACGACCTATTGAATCTTCCCCTAGTACGTATCCATATGAACATTCACATGAACCAGTTGAGCTATTGTAATCTGATCCATAACCAAGTTTGTCACTGCAAACAGAGTCACCACTTACACAATAATCCTCGCCCATAAAATTTTCTCCGAATACATATCCCGACATACATTCACAATTACCTGCGTAGTTTTCTATTGCAAACGTTCCGTATGCTGAACATCCACCGTATGCTTGAATATTATTTGAGCTAAACATTGTAGCTAATAATATAAAAGTTAAACTAAATAAAATTTTAGACATTTTTTTCATATGATTAATCATTAATAATAAACACCAATCGAGAATAATATCCCGGTAAGTAATCTATTGAAATTATTGCTCTTGTAAAAATTAGTATAGTAAGACAAGTAACCATCAACGATAAGAGGAATCACAAGTATCGCTCTAAAAAGTAATGAATAATTCATCTCTAAGTCCAGTAACGACAATAATACAAAACTAATTATAACACCTGTACATCTCCAGCAAAGTAAAAAACAGTATCCAAAAATGACCGGCGCCCTGTCTCTACATTTATTACAAATTGGAACCTTTCCTATTAATCTAATATAACTTAATAGGAAATCTTTAATCTTATTAAAAATGTTAGTCATTATTCATTGATCCGCAAATACAACAAATAATTATCGTAATGATAATCCACATTGGTATATACATAGGCTATTTATTTGCTTTTATTATCAAGAAATATGTCCCAGCAAATACAATTGGGGATAATAATGCTACATAGTCCTCAGTGCCGTATTCTGAAAATAATATGTATGAAAATACAAACAGGAGTATTGTATTAATTATTGGTTTTTTACTTTTGATATATCTTTTAAATTTACCAAAGAAAGAATCTCTTTCTTCATTATTTTTTGTATCATTATTCATATCATTATTCTTATTAGTTATTTATAATTATTTATTTGAACATTGAGGTAATCAAAAAGCCCACCACCAAAGTAGAAATAAATTTCTCATACACAAGTTTCCAAGGTACGGCACTAGAAAGAACACCCCTGATGATGGGGTTTTTACTTTCTAGTGACTCTTGTATTTGGAACATATCCTTATTAAATAAGGGGTTAGCTCACTGGTTTGTATTTATATTATATGCTAAATGTAAAATATATAAAATAAAAAACTTAAGTAAATAAGTTTTTTATTTTATATATCTCTTTTGAAAGGCATTTCTAATTGTCTCGCCCTACTTCTATGCTCTAAAACTCTTATAATTCTATATTCCGTCTTCAAACCAGAACCTGTAATATACTGACTTTTTTCAAGCTTAACTTTGAGAATGTCATCGTGCGCAAATGCTGATTGATTAGATTTAACTTTTGAGATAAAATCTTCATCATCTACAATTGCATAAAAAGTAGTTGCTCCGTCAGTAAATCTCCATTTATTATTATCCTTGAATGCAATATTAACTATTTCCAGAGAAACCACCTCTTCTATCATAGATAAATGTTCATCAACATCTTCAGGGGCTTCAAAATATGAAGCATTACTAGAATCAATTTTATTTACGACCGTTTTATCATTGTCTTTATATATGAAACTAATCTCCTTAGCACCTTTTTCTATTCTTTTTTTAGTTATAGTTTCTACAGTCTTTCTTATTTTAACTGAACGAAAAGCTTCTAATTCAAACTTAGTAATTTTCCTTTCTTCAGAATCTTCTGTTTGGACACTATAACCTTCAGAACCATCACTTAATACGGTTGGTTCAATATTCTGTATTTTTCTATTCTTTAACCATTTTATTAAGTCCAAAATACCTTCATTACCAAATAATAATCCTATTATTTCATTTGCATTAAGAACAGCACCCATAGTATTAGAGCCAAAAACCTGAACAAACTGATCAATTAATGGAGCTGATTGCTGATAAACATCTAATAAAAGTTCAAAAGATCCAGCCTCATGAGCCTTAACGTTTACAATAATGTTTGCTTGCTTTGAATTCACTACCTTATTAGTTTCTTCAATTAACTCCCCTAGTGCCACTAATGCCTCAGCTAATTCAGAAGCTGATATTGAATGTTCATCATATTTATTACCATCAAACTTTACAATTAATTCTTGCGTAGATTTCATTAATAACATTATATAGCATTAGTTCATATTTGTAATTAGAATGACATATTACTTAGAAATATTATAATAAAAATATGAAAATTAAGTTTACAAAAGAAAGAGCAATAAAGATAGATAAGGAAAAGGAGAAGATTGAAAAACTACTGAAATTAACAAAATTAAGTGAAATTAATGATGAAGATAATCCTACTTACACTTTTTCATCTCTAAATTTCCAGCAAGTGAAGTTGGTACATTTGATTATATTAGATGGATATCTTCAAATAGATGCAAAAATGAGTATCTTAATTAACGATTTCTTTTTTGATTATTGTCAAAATGATTATGATAGGGTTGAAGAAATAAGCAATTCTAATAAATTTAAAGTTTTTCAAAAAAAGGTACTGAACCAAATGCCTTTTTTAAGAAAAGTATCGATTTTAAAAGAGCATATGAAATTATCAAAAGAAATAATCAAAATAATTGAAAAAATTAATGATTTGAGAAATGCAATTACACATTCTTTAGTTCCTAAAAATCTTGGAGTAGAACGAGCAACCTATAAAAAGAAAAGTATTTATGAAATAGATACAGCAGAAAAAATAAGTGAGGACATAGACAGCGTAATGAAAATACTACAGAAAAAATTTGTTCTCTCTTTTGATGAAAAATAAAAAACTATTCTATACCCTACATGTGCTAACTAATATATCTAAAGCACTTGCTCTGTAAGGGCTTTTTGTATGTATTCATTGTTTTGGTAGTAGTTCCAGAACCCTACAAGGTAGTCTTTTAATTGGTTCGTTAACCCAGCATGTGTGTCCACGAGAACCAAAACCAAGGCAGCTGCCTTGGTTTTGTTGTTCAAGTGAGAGATGGGCGGAATTGAAAAGAGACTTCTGCGAAGCCATAATTTTTCATCAAGAAAAATTATGTAGAAGTCGGCGTGGTCAGGGCGATGAGATATTTTAAAAATCCTTGATTTGAGAAAATATCCAGAGCGATGACCAATTCTCGCTATCTCCACAACTTGACAATTATATTTGTATATGATAATATATTTATATTCTAGTTACTAGAATATAACAATTAAATATACAAACATGAAAGAAGTAATAGAAATATTAGGATACAACAATGTGCACAGTTTAGCTGATTTATCAGCATTTCAATTTATGCAAATAATCGTTATTGGTTATTCTGGACTAGTCATTTTATGGGTATTATTTTCATTCTCTTTTGAGATAAAAAATAAATTCAATTCACCAAAAGCAAAAATGGATATGTTCAGAGTTATGAACGTACTACATGGTAAAACAACAATCTTATTACCATTTAGAATTTTATCGATTGTTGCCATGGTTTCTTGGCTTATATTGGCGATGCCATGGATGGGAGTTTTCACTGGTATTCATTTATATTCAAGTATAGATGGAGCAACGTTGATTACTCCTTTTGGAGAATTTGCAGGTAAAATGGGAGACTACTATTTTACTACGATATTTCTTGGAATAGCAGGGGTAAAAGGTTTCTTTGTTGTAAAACGAATGGCTGATATTTTAGCTCATGACCATCTTGCAGTTACTTCATTCGGTGAATGGGGTGGAAGAAAGGAGATGATATAATTTAATAAGGTCTACAAAGAAAAGTTCTACTTATTCTTTGTAGACTTTTCTTTTACCTTATTTCTATTATATATAGAAAACTAACTGAAATCTTTATTTATAAATATTAAACAGTATATTCAATTTCTATTTTAATTTCATTTGTGCGCAGTAAGGGAAACATTGTTGGACGATTATATTGTAACAATTGTGCCTCTGATAAAATGGTTATACCATCACGTTGTAATATTTTTTGTAACTTTTTTATTTTTTTTGCAGTTTTTTTATCTCCCGCAAAACCAGTAAAAGAAAGAATGGCAAATGTTCCAGATGGTACTTTTTGAAATGATATATTTTCTGAGTTTGCAGTAGGTAGATTTTTGATCGTAAATTCTGAAGGCATCATAAATGACATAGTCATCATATTATTTATTTTTTTGGTAGTGACAGGTGCTGTCATGGCGATACTTTGACCTGTTTGTTGTGTGGTAATTGGCGCGGTCATAGCAATATTTTTATTTCCTCTGTTTGCTCCAAAAATATATCCACCTAGTTCCCTAAAGGCTAAGCCCTGTGAATTCCCCATTACCGTAGTTTCTGCGGTTACATATGAATCGTATTTACGAATTTCATATCCTGATTTCCTTTCAATACAAATATACCGAGGAGATTCAAGATTCGTATCCGCAAAACTGCTCCACAAAATCCATACAAATAAAAATATTACGATGATGATCATTAAAATATTCATATATGTATTATATATTTATACAATAAAAAAACTATTACATATTTTAAAAGAGTCACGGGCAATTATGCTGTGACTCTATGTTAATATTATTTTTTTCGATGTTAGCTTTTTGTTTCTCCATTCCAATGTGAAATATTGGAAGAAAAATTATCATTAATGCTAACATCAGTCCGTAAAAGAGATCGGTTTTCTTTTTCTTTTTTTTCATCTTTTAATTTTTTGTTCGTATATATTATAGTTTATTATTTCTACAAAGTCAAATATTGAAAATGTATTAGGGGCAGTTATTGTTTATAAAAATGGTATGATGTAAAAGTATTAATCATTAATTATAAAACTATTATGAAAAAGTATCTTAAATTTATTCCTCATATTATATTTGCAGGAATACTTGTTTTTATGGGAGCTATCGGAAAATTAACAGGTGCCGAAGGTTCGGTATCAATGTTCCAAGAAATTAATCTTTTTGGGCAAGGCGAAGTCTTTGGGCGAATTTTAGTTGGTCTTGGGCAACTAGCAGCTGCAGTAGGTGTCTTCTTTAAACCTACACGAAAAATTGCAGCAATTTTAGGAATCGCTATTATGCTGGGAGCTATTTATTTTCACTATGCGCTAGAATTAGGAGCACCTACCCTACCAATTATAACAGCAGCTCTTGGGCTGTGGATTCTCTCAACAACAGGATGTAAAGGGTGTAAAAAAGTAGTATGCTCTGGTAAAAAGTGCCTCATCAAAAAATAAAAAATTGATTGAAATACATCAAATAAAAAACACCGCAAGGTGTTTTTTATACTTATACCACACGCTCTGTGATTAAGATCTCAATTCCCAACCAGCATCAAGATAGGTTTGTAGTTTTTTCTTTTTGACCGTTCTTACTTCGCCTTGTTTTGTAATCTGAACTGAGTCAGATTTTGTAAAATTTGGTGTGTCTTTTTGATCCTTATTATCAACCCTGGTTTGATCTTGCGCCTTTTTAATTTCGACATGTGCCAAGAGTTCGGCGACTTTATTGGTAAACATATTTCCCATTTCTTGATATAACCGAAGTCCTTCTTTTTTGTATTCAACCAACGGATCTCTTTGTCCGTAGGCCCTCAGATTAACTGATTGCCTCGTATAATCCATTACCTGCAAATGTTGCATCCACAATTGATCCGTCACGTACAATGTAATCTGCTTCAAGGCTCCGTGATATTCTTTTTCGGTTAATTCTTGTTTTTTGTTTTTGATCTTTTCGGTAAAATCATCGGAAACCTTCAAGATATCAGCCTCAATATTATTAAGAGTTTCCTTGTCGTCATGTACGATCTTTTGACGACGTTCGTAAATAGTATCACGTTGATACGACAACACGTTATCATAATCTAAAATTGCTTTTCGTCCATCGAAATGAAATCCTTCGACTTTTTCCTGGGCATTTTCAAGTTGCTTTGAAATCATTTTATTTTGAATAGCTTCGTCGTCTTTCAGACCAAGAGTTGAAACAATACTTTTTATTCGATCTCCTCCAAAAATCTTCATTATTGGATCATCGAGTGATACATAAAATTGTGTTTCTCCAACATCACCTTGACGACCGGCACGTCCACGTAATTGGTCATCAATACGCCGTGCATCATGACGTTCTGTTCCTAAAACAAAGAGTCCTCCGAGGTCTTTTATTTCTTGTTCTTGTTCTGGCGTAGCTGGATTACCTCCCAGTTTTATATCAACTCCACGACCTGCCATATTGGTTGCAATAACCACTGAACCTACCTTACCGGCTTGGGCTACAATCTCACCTTCGCTCTCGTGATTTTTTGCATTCAAGGCCTTGTGCGGTACACCAGCCTGTTTCAAAAAGGCAGAGAGAAGTTCATTTTTTTCCACAGAAACCGTACCAATTAAGACCGGTTGCCCCTTTAATTGTTTTTCTTTTACTTTCTGAGCAATAGCCTTGAATTTAGCCTGTTCATTTTGATAAATAAGATCTGTTTGATCTAGTCGCTGGATTTTTCTATGCGTAGGAATAACAATAACATCCAAACCATAGACCTTTTGGAATTCTTCTTCCGAAGATTTCGCTGTCCCGGTCATTCCAGAGAGTTTAGTATAAAATTTAAAATAATTTTGATACGTAATTGATGCCATTGTTTTTGATTCACTTTGAATGGTTACACGTTCTTTGGCTTCTAGGGCTTGATGTAATCCATCAGAATAACGACGACCTTGTTGTAACCTACCGGTAAATTGATCGACAATTAATACCTCGCCTTTTTGAACAACATAATCTTTATCTCGTTGAAATACCGCATGAGCCTTCAAAGCCGTTTCCAGATGATGAACGAGTTTAATATTTTCTTGGGTATAGATATTTTTAATTTTCAAGGATTTTTCAGCTTTGACGATTCCCTTGTCATTAATAGAAACAGCTCGTAATTTTTCATCAACCGTATAATCATCTTCTTTGATCATTGATTGTGCGATCGTATTCATAGCGGTATAAATACCTTCGGCATTATTAGCAGCTGTTGAAAGAATCAATGGTACTCGAGCCTCATCAATCAATATTGAATCAACCTCGTCTATCACCACATAATGATGACCACGCTGTACGATTGATTGTTCATTTTGCGCCGTGTGGTCGCGCAGATAATCAAAACCAAATTGGCTGTTTGTTCCATAGGTTAAATCAGCCGCGTAGGCTTCTTTACGCGATGAAGGATTCAAAAATTCGTAGAATATTTTAAATGAACCTAATTCGTCACGTTCCTGATCGACTTCCTGATGACCAGCATCATAAATAAATGATTGGTTTTGATCATTTACGACACCAATTGATAATCCGTGAAAGGCAAAAATCTGACCCATCCACTGAGCATCTCGACGAGCCAAGTAATCATTGACAGTAACGACGTGAACACCTTTTCCCTCCAAGGCGTTTAAATAGGTTGGTAATGTTGATACCAATGTCTTTCCTTCACCAGTTCTCATTTCTGCAATTAATCCCCAATGCAACATAATTCCACCAATTAATTGAACATCATAATGTCGTTGGTTTAAGGTTCGCCGCGCTGTTTCGCGTATCACAGCAAAAGCCTCAGGTAAAATATCATCTAGGGTTTTACCTTCTGATAATAGTTGTTTGAATTCTGTGGTTTTATTTTTTAACTCAGAATCATTTAATGCCGAAATAGACTCTTCAAGATCATTAATAGTATCAACGATTAATTGGGCTTTTTTTATTTGTTTTTGATTTTCATCACCAAAAATTTTTGTAAATAGTTTCATATAACGAGTGTATCATATGGGTATGAAAAAAACAGGAATGAACCTGTTTTTTAAATCATCTCCTATGAGAGCTGATGGGTGCGAGCTCCGGAAACATCCTATGTGAGTGCCGCCATCAGCTCTCGCAAGAGACGACGGTACCATTTTAGTATATCAAAGAAATATAAAAAACAGAAGACTATTCCTCTGTTTTTGTCATTTCCTCTGGAGCTCCTTCGGAAGCAGTTTGTAAATCTTCTGATGAAGGTTCTTCGACTGATTCTTCTTTGGTAACTACTTCTTTTTTCTCTTCTTCTGTTTCTGCACTAGCTTCTGATTCTTGCGCAGCTTTTGCTTCGGCGGCTTCTTTGGCTTTTTTTATTTGCGCAGCTTTTGCTTCGGCTTCCTCCTTTTCTCGTGCGATTTTTTCTTCATCAATAACAGGAGATTTCTTTGGAAGTACGTTTTTCTTTCGCCCTTCTATAAGACCTTTTGTTACCAACATATTATATACAGTATCAGATGGCTGTACTCCGTTGGCAAGATGTTTTTTAACCTTGTCTTCGTTCATTTGAACTGTTCCCATTTTAGGGTTATATGATCCTACAATGTCAACATATTTTTGAGATTTTGGACCCTTTGTTTTTTCAATAACGACAATTTTAAAATGCGCTTCATTTCGTCGTCCTATTCGTTGTAATCTAAGCATTAACATATAAACGAGATACTACCAAAAATATATTATTGCGCAAGGGTCTTGATGTGAGTTTTCATAATCATGATATACTTTGGCTATGAAAATAAACACAGAATTCCAAGGAATCTACTCGCTGGGTAAAAATGGTATTGCATATATCAGGAACAAAGAAACAAAAGAAGTCATCGAAGTTCCGGCTCACCTACATAAAGGCGCACTGCATCGAGACCTGGTAAGGGTAAATATTACTAATGCCGAAAAAGACGAAGGAGAAGTTTTAGAAATTATATCACGAGCAAATGCTGGGTACGTGGGAGTTCTTGAAAAAAAAGGAGAGAATTTTATGCTTAAACCAGATAATTTTAAAATTCCTGATATTACGATTCCTGCCAGTTATGCACATGACGCACCTGTTGGAGAAAAAGTATTCGTAGAGATAACTGAATATACACCCAATTTAATAGGAAAAGTTACTAAATATTTAGGAAAACCAGGAAGTAACGACGCAAATATGAATGGTATTGCTATGGAACAAGGGTTTGATTATTCATTTCCTAAAGATGTTGAATCTGAGGCAGAAGCATTAGAACAAAAAGGGATTACTGAATCTGAGCGAAATAATCGCCGTGATATACGCGATACGCTGACCTTTACTATTGACCCCGAAGATGCAAAAGATTTTGATGATGCTTTGTCTTTCAAAAAACTTGATAATGGGAATTATGAAATTGGAATCCATATTGCCGATGTATCTCATTATGTCACCCCCGGATCAGCTCTAGATACAGAGGCTCAAAAAAGAACGACATCTGTGTACCTTGTGGATCGAACTATTCCTATGTTACCAGAGGCATTGTCTAATGGACTCTGTTCCCTAAGACAAGATGAAGAAAAATTAGCCTTTTCATCTATTTTTGAAATTCAACCCAAAACAGGTGATGTCGTTGGAGAATGGTTTGGACGAACAATTATTAATTCGAATAAACGCTTTACCTATGAAGAAGCGCAAAAAATAATTGACGATGAATCAGGTCTTTTTGCGGAAGAATTATTAGAATTCAATCGAATATCAAAAATCTATTCGAAAAAACGGTATGAACATGGGGCATTAAATTTTGAAACACATGAAGTAAAATTTATTCTTGACGACGAAGGAGTTCCTGTCAGCGTCAAAGTAAAAGAACGAATTGACACCAATAAATTAATCGAAGAATTTATGTTGTTGGCAAATAGCCGAGTAGCTGAATATATGAAAGATGCTCCTTTTTTTGTATATCGAATACATGATAAACCAGAACAAGAAAGAATGGAGAAATTACAAGAATTTTTAAAATTACTTGGATACGAAACAAAATTGGTTGATGGAATGATTCCCGTCAAAGAATTACAGCGTATTATTGCTGAATCAGAAGGAACACCCGAATACGAAACCCTGCAGACAGCAACCGTTCGATCAATGCAAAAAGCTATTTATACTACGAACAATATTGGACACTTTGGTCTAGCCTTTGATGGATACAGCCACTTTACCTCACCTATTCGACGTTTTCCTGACGTGATGGCTCATAGACTATTGGAACATAAAATTAAAGGTACGACATCACAATACAACCAAGAATGGTTTGAAAAAATGTGTGGTCATAGTTCAGAACGAGAACAACAAGCCGTAACAGCAGAGCGAAATTCAATCAAATTGAAACAGGTTGAATATATGAAGACTCTTGATCCTGATAAATTCCTCGAGGGTATTGTAACTGGTGCTGGTAAATTTGGTGTCTTTGTCGCAGAAAAAGAATCACGTTCAGAAGGAATGATTAGACTCTTTGATCTTGGGAATGATCGATGGGAATACAATGAAAAAAGTGGAATTATTGAAGGTAAAAATACCCACAAAACGTTTAAAATAGGAGATAACATAGATATCAAGATTAAACGCGTTGATCTAGAAAAACGTCTTATTGATTTCTCATTAGTTATTGATGGAAAATCACAAGAAGCTCCTCCCCGATTCCCCAGAAGGAATAACAATTATAAAGGTACAAAGAAATTCAAGGGAAATAGCTCAAAATAAAATAATAATTCAAGAAAAAATAATGAGTATCCGATTATAAAAAACACAAAGAAAACGAACTCTTTTCTTTGTGTTTTTATAAGATATTTCTTGTAAAATTGGTTATTGATTCTTTCGAATACTGAAATTGACACTATTATATGAATAATTTATAATATGAATAATGAACTTTAAAAAACAGGAAAATTCAATAGGTCATATTGCCCTTGCTTTGTCGCTACTTATTGGGTCTTTTTCTCTGTTTTCAATTACCTTTGGACTTAACAAGAATGATTCGCTTTCTTTTTATACAAATAAAGAAGATCAAGTATTTACTCAAAACGATACCGTATACCCAGAAATACCTACCAATATTGATCTCTACCCAGTGGCAGAAAATGAAATAGATCCAAAATATATTTTACAACAATTACAGAGATTGGGAGGTATCAATGCCCGGAGTTTTCTCGTAGGAGATTTGGATACTGGTGAAGTTATTTTTGAAAGAAAATCATCAACAGAATTCCCTGTTGCATCTATTACAAAATATATGACAGCCTATACTGCGGCTGAAATATTAGAACCTAATGAATTAGCCACCATTACCCGAGACAAATTAAGGGTCGAAGGAAGCAGGGGCGGATTTAAAACAGGAGATACATTGACCATTAGGGAATTAATTTACCCTCTCTTGTTGGTTTCTTCTAATGACGCTGGCGAGATTATTGCACAACAACGTATGCGCGAAGGATTTATATTAACCATGAAAGATCTCGCCTATAGTTTAGGAATGAAAAATACCAATTTTGAAGATCCTACAGGTCTTTCAAATAATAACTATTCAACGGCTCGAGATCTTTTTATTATGATGAGAGCTGTTAAAAATACCTATCCTCAAATTATAGATATCTCACGATTAACCTTCAAGGAAAATGATAGTTATTTCTGGAAAAATATTAACAGAGCGGCTCAATTTCCAGAATTTAGAGGAGGTAAAACTGGATATACGAATGCAGCAAGGCAGACAAGTATTGGTTACTATCAAATTAAACTTGCTAATGATCAAATTAAAAATATTGGTATCATCATATTACAATCCAATACACGTCAACAAGACACCCGAAATATACTTGATTATCTTAAACGTTATGTGGCCTACCTATAGTAAAAACCAATAATATTATTGGTTTTTATTTTGCATAATTTTCGGCATCCTCTAATCGCAATGATAGCATTGTTGAACTGTCATCTCTTCCTAATGTCACACCAAATAATGTTTGAGCGCGACTCATAGTTTCTCTGTTGTGGGTTACTACAATCAATTGAGAATATTTTGATAATTGCTCTACCATATCTCCATAGCGCTGTGAATTCGCTTCGTCTAATGCTGCATCAGTTTCATCTAACACCAAAAATGGTGGTGGATTAACCTGTGACAAGGCAAAGAGTAATGCAATAGACGTCAGTGACCGCTCGCCACCAGAGAGCATATCTAGATCAGAAACCTTTTTACGTGGTAATTTTACCTTTATATCAATTCCATATTCTTTTGTTTCATCATCTTCTGGGATAAGGACAATCTGATCTTCGGTATCGTCAGATTTCTTTTTTCTTTTCTTAATCAAGGATGATTCTAATTCCGCCTGACCTCCCCCAAACATTAATTTAAAGAAACGATCAAATTCAGTATTAATCTTTTTGATACCTTTATTAAATTCACTATCTAAGGTCTTTTTTAAGTCAGAAATTATGGTACGCAATGAATCAATCGTTTTTTCAATATCAGTTATTTCTCCTTCAAGAAAGGTATCTCGCTCGAGGGTTTCGTTATATTCAGTTATTGTTTCAATCCCAGAACCGCCCCCCATGTCTTCTAGTCTGATCTTTAATCGTTCTAATTCACGACGTGATTGTTCTTGGGAGCGAGCAGATATTTCCATATCGTGTTCGATCATAATAGACTGGAAATCAATAGCATCAATACCAAGAAGAATTTTTGCTTCTTGGTACTCTTCTGTTCGAGATTGATTTCTGGAACCCAAAGATTCATCACGTGCAGCAATAAGCTCTCTTTTTCCATCTAATTCTCTTTTCCTAGCGATACATTCGTAATACTGGCGTTGAGATTCCCTTTCTTTGGCTTGCAAAGATTCAACCGTTTTTTGAAGCTTGGAAATTTCAGATTCAATAAGCTGTTCTTGTTGTTGCAGATTTTCAATCTGGATTACAAGATCAGATTTTTGCTGTTGTAATTTTTGAATTTCTTGACTATTATCAACCTGTACAAAAACAGCAGTATTTGATTCGGTAAACTGTTGTAGGTCTGATTTAATTGAGTTTAGCGTATCTAATTGAATAGTTTCTCGATCAGAGATAATAGTATCAATACGTTGAATAATCTTTGCGAGAAAGTCTTTTACCGCAGCATAGGCAAATGTTTTTGGTGTATTTTCTGGTGAAGGTTTTTGACTTTGTTGTTTTTCTAAAAGACTTATCATTCCTTCAATGCGACCTAATTCCTGTCTTACTGAGACAATCTTCATAGATCCTTCTTTGAGACTTTTTTGATTAAAGGCAATAGTATTTTCCTCAGTATATGTTTGTTTTTCTTGTGGGTCACCGTATTCTTTCAGAAATAATTGAACCTCGCCATACTCTTTTAAAATATGATTTCTATCGATATCAAGTTGCGTTGAAAGTTTTTTGATAAGATAATCTTCCCGAGCAAAATAACCTTGATAATGTGTTGCTAATTCCCCGCGAAGGTTTTTTGCTTTTTCAATTTTATCTACTTGTCTTTTAAGAAATTTAAGATGGGGAGCAATTTCGCGTCTTAATAATTCTGACTCGCGCATGTTTTCCTCAGATTTTTTTAATTTGCGTTCTGATTCCTTGATTCTATATTGATAGAGTTTTAACCCAAGAGCTTCTTCGATCAGTTCACGTCGATCTTTTACATTAGCATTTAAATACCTGTCAGCTTCTCCCTGAGAAATAATATGATGACCAGAAGCTCCAATATTCACCGACGCAATAAGCTCATGAATATCTTTCATCCGAACTTCATGACCATTGATCATATATTTATTAGCACCATCAATGTAGACTTCACGTGTTATGACAACCTCATCAAAATCAACTGATAATTTCGTATTATTCAACTGATGCAAATGAAAAACCCTATCAGTATTGTCGAAGATAATAGAAACAGAGGCGCGAGACATTTTTGAAATTTCTGATGACCCCTTGAAGATTAAATCAGAACCTGTTTTTCCGCGCATTGATTTAACTGATTGTTCGCCTAAAACAAAACGTATTGATTCAACGACATTAGATTTTCCAGATCCATTTGGACCAACAATAGCGATAATAGGTACATCAAAAACAAATTCACTTTTTTTAGCAAATGATTTAAATCCATTCAGTTCTAGTTTCTTTAAGTGCATAATAAAGAGAAATTATATAGATAAACTATATCATAACCGTTGTTTATTTTATTGATTAATCTTCCCACCCTTCTTTTTCAATAGCTGATTGCGCTGCTGATTGCTGGGCTTTTTGTTTACTGTTTCCTGTTCCCTCTGCAATTTTCTTGTCACCAAAATAAATTGCCATAATAAAGTCCTTTGAATGATCAGGTCCTTCGGCTGAAACTAATTCATAACGAGGTGTTTCGTTGTATATTTCTTGGGATTTTTCTTGGACATAGGATTTTGCATCACGCCATGACCCCTCGGAAATAATTGATTCTATCGTATTAAACAATGATTCAGCAATGACTTTTTTTGCATCATCATACCCTTGATCTAAATACACAGCACCTACAAATGCTTCAAAGGTATTTGCAAGAATATAATCCCTGGCTTTTCCTTGATCTTGGGATTCTCCTTTTGATAACATAAGAAGATCGTTCATACCTAAATCACGCGCAGCCTTTGAAATACTTTCGGTCCGCACCAATGCAGAACGATATGATGTTAATTTGCCTTCGGGTGTTTCTGGAAATTTTTTATATAAAAAATCCGTTACGACCAGTTCTAGAACAGCATCACCCAAAAACTCCAAGCGTTCATTATGCTCTAGATTTGAATTATTTTGTTCATTTATATACGAACGGTGAATAAAAGCTTGTTGTAACAAACTTTTATTTTTGAAATTTAAATTTCGATCCAATTCAAAAGTAAGATATTTTTGATCCATATAATTATTTTGATAACGCCGCAACAAGTTCTGCCTTTTTCATTGTTGAATACCCTTCTATATTGCGATCTTTGGCCAAGGCTTTTAATTCAGTAAATTTAAGACTTTGGATATCTATGGATTCATCGGCAACCTGTTCATTTTCTCTGATTGGTTTTTCCTCTGTCTCTTCTTCAGCATCATCACCATTAATAAGAGTAATTGATTTGATCAACATCTGAGATACGTCTTCGTAGATATTAAGATCAGAAATTTCAGATAATTCAAACCAACGCACATCATCAAGTCCACCTGAATCTGCTTCAAGCACAGGAATTGTATATTCTGATTTTGCCAAATAATATGTGACTTGTTTTCGTACAGGACCTCGCTCGGGTGGATAGGCAATATATTCGTTGTTACCCAAGGCACTGATAATTTCAACATCCCAGTTCGTTTCTTCTTTTACTTCACGGATAGTTCCCTGTTCTGAGGTTTCATTTTCTTCGATGGTTCCTTTTGCTAATGTCCAATATCCAAAAATATCATGTACCATTCCAAAACGCATAATACCATTATCGTCTATTGAATAGATAACGGCTGATCCTTTTTGATCAATCGGCATTTTTTCATAGGGAACTTCTGGAATTTTTTCTTTGGTTGATTGATCTTTTCCTGGTTCACCAATTTCTCGATATACAGCACCAATAACACCATTAATAAATTTATTAGATTTTTGTCCCCCAAAACGTTTTGCTAATTCAACAGCTTCATTGATGGCTACTTTTGGTGGAACAACATCATGATCCCCAAATAATAATTCGTACAAACCATACCGCAGCACATTACGATCAGTCATCGCAATTTTTACCAGCGGCCAATCAGGAGCTGCCTTGGTAATAATCTCGTCGATAACAACGTGTTTTTTTGCAATATTTTGAATCAATTCAAGCATTTCCTTAGAATCCTTGATAGGTGTATCTGCATTAAATGAGTTTAAGATATATTCAAAATACACAGGAATCATTTCATTTTGATATCCTCGCATATCCCACTCAAAAAGTGTCTGTAAAAGAATCGATCGATATAACTGTCTGTTTGCCATAGTGTTACCAGTATACCCAAAAAAAACACGCTTACCTAATGGTAGCGTGGATTATTAACCTGATTAAACAGATTTTTTAGCTTTCTTTAAAGCCTTTTTGGTGACGTCTATTACTTGTCGCCCTCGATACATTCCTGTTTCCATATCAACACGATGTCGTTGACCTTCTGCAGTGATTGTATTTGCGGCTGTTTTAAGTGCGTGGTGTGAACGTCGGTTACCAGTATGCGCACGTGTATGTCTCATTCGAATTACCATAATGTTACCACTATAGATAGTTTAATATTTTTTGCAAGAAAAAAACCACACTTAAATAAAAATTAAATGTGGCCTATAGTCTATAATAAGAATTTTCTTATATTTTTAAGCGCTTTTACGATTCTTTTCAAAAAACATAATATCTCTTGCTTTTCTATGGAAACCCTTTCCAAAGCTTATTTGCCTAAAGACTTCTTTCGTCTTTAGTCCATCAATATCGCACGGTTCGCCTGCCTTAGCTTCAACTTTAGTAAATTTAGGTTTATCATCAGGATGTAGGTTTTCCTGATTTTGTTGATGTGGAGACTTTGCTATTTCATTAAACTCAGATTCAGTTCGTAAAACTGTACCTAAAATCTGATAATCTTGACAAAAATAGTCAATACCATTTTTAGGCAAATCGTTCTCAGAACGTATGAAAATAAATTGATCTTTTTCTAATGAATACGTCATGGACGTATATACTTCATAAAAATATTTAGTATGATCACCTATTTTTAAAATTTCGATAGGTTCACTACTAATTTCCAAGGGAATTATTCCACCTTCTTCAATCCATTCAACAATTAATTGTGTTTTGGGTGCATCTCCTAAAATATGTTTAGAAATCAAACTAAAAATATCTTCTAGGATATTTTCATGTTTATTGAAAACTTTTTGGGTGTAAACACTTTTACATATAGATTTAATCTTTTCTAATGATTCTGCTTTAGAAAAAATATTAAAGTGATTTTTTTCTTCACCTCGGTTGCGCATAGATTTGATATCACTATAGCTACCTCCCATATTTGTATAATATTCAATCCCTAATTCATTTCGCTGTAAAACAGCAAGATATTTATCTTCTATCCACTGGCTTCCACAAGCGTATAAGTTTACTGATGTTTCTGTTTTATTTTTCATGGTACTTGTTTTTAAGTTAGCCAAGATAATAAACAATTACGATCTTGGCTAACTTAAAAACGATTCATATATTATATTACACTATATAAATATATTGTCAATACCTTATCTATCCATTATTACCGAATACAAAAAACCTTCTGAGAATCTCAGAAGGTTTTATTTAAAATTTTATATAATACCTTATATTGTTTTGATGAACCCTGATATACCTGGATGTCATGATAATTGAGAATACCTAAATAATGTGAACCTAGAGAGTATTTTCCATAAACATCTTCCTGTGAAGATTGATCAATATAATGAAACAATCCATTATCAATCGGTGACCATGCAATACGCACATGGAACATGTAGGTAGCCAAGGCTGTATTTTTCTTTTCAGTGTGTGCTACAAAATGTAATTGAGCTGGATATATTCCTATCTTTTCAATAAAAGAAAAGATGACACTACGAAAATACAAAGCAACCGAGCCGCGCTCTTTATCATAGAAACTCTCGTGCTCGAGAATTTTTTCGACATGAGCATGGTCAAATATTTTTTTACCTCTGGGGTCTGTAGAATATTTTAATAACTGCTCTAGCGATTTCATGTAACTATCATGATCACTGAACCTATCGTCATTAAATCGTAATGTTCTACCGCAAGGTTTGAATTTTTTACCATTATTGACTAATAAAATTTTTCTATGGTTTTTATTTTTTTTTACAATGACACCACATACATAAACTTGGTCATCAGGACTTAGCTGAAAATTCTCGAAAATACGCATGATATTTTATTTTTTATTTCCTTAACTATGTATCATTATGAAATATAATCAAGTCTTTATCCACGTTCGTCTATGAATATCTATTATGCCAAATTCTTTGATGGCGTCTCGGTGTTTTTGTGTTCCGTAACCTTTGTGTTTTTCAAATCCATATTCTGGATATTTTTTTCCATATTCGATCATTTTTTTATCCCGCAAAACCTTGGCAACGACTGAGGCTGCGCCTATTTGCCAGATTTTGCTGTCTCCTTTTATGACGGTTTCTTGGTCATAGTCTGCAGGCGCATGTAACCCGCCATCGAGATATACAAAAGCTTCGTCTGGATTGAGATTTAGTTTTTCAAGGCAACTATCCAGAGCGCTTTGTAGAGAGGGCACGATACCATTACTATCAATACGTCGTGCAGAGACTGCAGAAATAGCTACGTTTACTAATCCTTGGTTATGTAGGTCTTTTATTACAAGAGTGTATTTTTCTCGTTTTTTCTCAGAAATCTTTTTTGAATCAGTGATACCATGCAAGAGAGCCAAGACTTTTTCAGAATCCTTGACCGCAACACAAAAAGCCCCAACAACAACAGGTCCCGCCAATGGACCTCGCCCGACTTCGTCGATACCGATTATATATTTGTAATTATCATGAATCATAACTGGGTTTAATAACAATAGTATAAAGACTCTAGATTTTTTAAAAAGAACTTGACAAATATATTTATAAGTGTATATTTATATTAAATCAGTTCCCCGTTTTAGATTAATAATTTTGTTTGCGAGTTTCGTTAATAAGATTATTAATCTAAAAACAAATACTATGGATATTCCAATTTCAGAAGCTGCAAACTATTTAAGCAAACTACAATTAATTCATTTATTAACAATATCAGTGAATATATGGATGAAAAAAAGTAGGCAATATTTATGAAGGGAAAATTACTATTGAATTAGACCTAGAGAGATATGAAGAAAAAAAATATGAACAAGATGAAATATGCCCATTATTTATAATAGTGGATCATGAAGAAGACGGTGAACTTGATTTTTGTTTTTATGTTTATAATAAACTACCCCGGCCTAAAGGCACGGGGTATTTTCGTTACTCGATACTATGTTGGGAATAAGGTTTTTTGAGAAACATGGATTTGTTCATATTCAGGGAGTCCTTGGTTCTTAACATAAT
>Ga0307934_1000443_pt1 | contig 31459 bp, 27 predicted proteins | sample OrgLakmetageno90_FD_201838 | JGI IMG/M metagenome (GOLD analysis project Ga0307934, IMG submission 201838) | Saline water microbial communities from Organic Lake, Antarctica - #90 | ecosystem: Environmental > Aquatic > Non-marine Saline and Alkaline > Saline | place: Antarctica: Organic Lake...
GCGCCAGGTTTCAGTCTACATCGAGGATATTAGCGGCCCCGACTCGCCCGACGAATACGGCCTGCACAGTGACCGGCACATGGCCTGTTTCAACACCGTACTTTGGCTAACCGAAGAAGGCCTGATTCGTTACAGCGACCACGAACGCTCACTGGCCATCAATCACTGTGTGCTGACACTCGATGGCTTTCGACTGCTCAGCCACTTTGATCCGGTTCGGGGTGGGGTTTCACGCATCGATGAACTGAGGCTGGCACTGCAAGAAGGCTCCTCGGATATGACCGAGGACGTATTGCGCAAGTTACTGCAGGAACACCGCCCTAACCGTTAGAGCAACATTTGATCAATGCTCAACGTTCAACCAGCGTCGCCGGTACTCTCCTTCAGCATCGTACTGCCGACATTGCTTGTCGATATTAAACACCCTGCCGCCGCGCGGGTCTGCGCCGATGCCAGCTATGTACTGCCAATTACCATAATTACTGGCCACATCATAATCAACCAGGAAATGCTCAAACCACTCAGCCCCAATTCGCCAGTCAAAGTGACCATCATAAATACAGGCACTGGCCATTATCTGCCGCATCCGATTGGACAAATAGCCCGTGGTTTCAAGCTGCACCCGCCCGGCTCGCACCAGAGCATGCGTATTCGAATCGCGGAGCCACCGTTTAAACGCCATTGAATCGGTCTTGAGGCCGGGAGTCTGTCCTGCGCCAGCGGGCGGGCGGAACAGTTGACTGCCCCGCTGTCGGCTAGACCATTGAAAGTACTCGCGCCACAGCAGTTCAAAATAAAGCCAGTACGTGGATTCATTGCGCGCTACTTCAACTTCAAACTGACGTATCTGAGTCGACAATCGTCTTACTGACAGGGAACCGGCTGCCAGCCATGGAGAGAATCTGCTGGAAGCCGACTCGTCATCCAAGGCATTGCGCGTCTCCTTGTAGGTTAGGATGGACTGGTCGTCCCAAATATAGCGATGCAGATGATTTTTCACCATTAGCTGCCCTCCAGCAAAAGCTGAATCCAAAAAATTGCGCGCGGGACACCGGTGTCGCTGATCCAGGTCAGGCAGTTTGATCGCAGGAGGCAGGGAGCTAGGCTCTCCGATAGACTTGGCGGGCTGAAGTGGTTGCTTCTCAATCAACCGTCGAAATTTCGAAAAGGTATCAGGCAGAGCACCTAACTTAAACGGCAAGTCAGTCTCGTTAAACAGCGTCAGTGTTTCAACCAGATCACATTGAATGCATGGCAACGCAGCTTCGATTACGCGCCACTGTCGCCATTCATCAATTGCCGTCGGCCGACTGGCTACCAGACGGTTGCCATCTACCGCTTTTATTATTTCGGGTAAGCCGGACTCTGGCGTTTGCCAACGAATAATCAGACGCTGACCAAATGCCGAAAGCGAGCTTTCCAGTTCCATCAAGCTTTGCCACAAAAACGCCCACCGGTGAGGGCCCATAGAAGGCCAACCAAACGGACCGGGTTCAAACCAGCGAGGGTCAACCATAAAGACGCACACCAACGCCTCGCCCTGGGCCGCTTTACTCAGCGCAGGGTTATCGTCGAGGCGCACATCACGCGTTAGCCAATACACGACCGTCATTCTATCGCCTTTGCGTTACCGGGTTACCCACCCTGTACGAAGGCAAACGATAAAGAGATGGGCGTCATCTGTCCCGTTGCCCAATGTCGACCCTATTTCGTTTATACTCTGAGCGTATTACCCGTCGTTTTGCACTCGGCATGTCAACATTCATGGAACCTGAATGACCTCTATTGCTATCAGAAACCTCTGGTTAAAAGCCACACCCATCCTGTTTGTTTTGCTCTGGAGCACCGGTTTTATCGGTGCCAAGTACGGCCTGCCCTATGCCGAACCCTATACCTTTTTGTTTATACGGTTTGTTGGCGTTCTGATCGTGCTCTTTGCTCTGATTCTGCTCCTGGGTGAGCGGTGGCCCAAAGAGCCGCTACTCTGGCTGCATATTGGTATCGCCGGGATGCTGGTTCACGGGCTTTACCTGGGTGCCGTGTTTACCGCCATTGACCTGGGAATGCCCGCAGGAGTCACTGCGCTGATCGTTGGCTTGCAACCTTTGGTGACAACAACTCTGGCTCGATTCTGGCTAAGTGAACACATCAGCCGGCGACAGTGGATTGGCATACTATTGGGGCTTGTCGGGATTGTTCTGGTTATGACCGAGCAGGTTGATCTGGACAGCCCCGGCCAGCTGTTCACCGGGTTTGGCTGGGCCGCCATTCTGAGCGCGTTCTCAGCCTTGCTGGGGATTTCCATCGGCACTCTTTTTCAGAAAAGGTACTGCACCGGTATGCCTTTGGTCACCGGCACCTTTATCCAGTATTTAGGGGCCAGTTTGGTGCTCGGAGCCGGCGCTTTGTTGTTTGAAACCCGAGAGATTAACTGGACCCCTACATTCGCCTTTGCCTTGCTATGGCTCATTTTCGGTTTGTCAATCGCGGCCATCTTACTGCTGATGACCATGATTCGGCGTGGTGAGGCGTCTCGCGTAGCCAGCTTGTTTTATCTGGTACCGCCGGTTACCGCTGTAGAAGCCTGGATACTGTTCGGTGAGCGCCTGGGTGTGGTGGCACTGATTGGCATAGCCCTAGCGGTGGCTGGCGTGGCGTTATCCGTTAGGCAACCCAGAATACCCAGTAGGCCCATTTCAAAACCGCAGTGAAACGTCAACCCAGGACAGTATTGGATACGCCAACACAGCTATTCATTTGCACGCTTAACTGTCAAAAACACTACGACCATCCAGAATACCAACGCTATTTTGGCATACGCGAACAATGTTTGGAGGCTATAATTTGCGCCTGATATCAGAATAGATGGTCCGACATTTCGGATCTTCTGCGGAAAACCTGCGACTGGTAAGTCGTTGATTGGGTGAGTACAGTAAACACCATGATTTTTTGCTTTTCGTGCTGTGGAAAGGGCTGGGAGCCTTTTTCAACAACTTGCTAAACGGTGACATCCGGTCGCATCGATCTGATTATCCAGGGGCCAAAATGCGCAATATGAGTAGCATGCGAACAGTCATTCCTGCCATCAGAACCCCAATACTGGCCTGGATTCTCACTGCCTTTGTCAGCAGCTTGAATGCCGAGGTAATCTCTACACAAGCATTACCTGAGAGGCTTTCCGGCGAAGTTGAACTGTTGCAGGAGCCCGAAAACAGTGGCCCATGGAGCCTGACTACGGCCCTCAGTCGCCCCGACTCGGCCTGGATCCCGCTGACCGAGTCAGTCCTCAACTTCAGTTTCGACTCATCTGCTTACTGGGTACGTTTCAAGGTTCACAACCCGACAGCCCAGCCTGTCCGGCTGATTTTCGATGTTGCGCAACCGCTGCAGGATTATATTGATGCCTGGCTACTGGATAACAGCAACACGCCCATACAGACGTGGCAAACCGGAGACCGGCTACCTGCCTCGCAACGTCCCTTTGTCTATCGGGCGTTTGCCTTTCCGTTCAACGTTGAACCGGATCAGCAAATCCAGTTTGTCGCGCGGTTCAATACCCATGATGGGCTCTACGATGCTTTGCCCTTATCGTTGCTCGATCAACCCACTTTTTTCAAGCAAAAGGATCAGGAATCACGCTGGTTTGGATTCTACTACGGTGCAATAACCATTCTGCTGCTCTACAACCTACTGGTTGGCGTTGCTAACCGCGAACGAGACTTTCTGTTTTACAGTGTCTATCTGGGGTGCTTTGTGCTGTGGAACCTCGCTTTTCGCGGTTATCTGGCTTTGGGTCCTCTGGCAAGCGCGCCCATTATCAACAACATGGCCACCGCAATTTTCGGCGCTGGCATTTTTATAAGCCTGACCATTTTTACGCGTCGTTTTTTAGCTCTAAACACGCGCATGCCCCGAGCCGACGGGCTACTGGTGATACTTGCAGTGGCTATGGTTATTCCAATCGTGTTGGCGATGCTCGATTACTATGCCCTCGTATTTTCGATGATCATCCCGTTAGCGCTGTTAATCATGGGGATCATTCTGGCGGTAGCGACTTACTTGTCCTGGCAAGGTATCCGAACGGCGCGGATCTATCTGCTGGCCTGGGTGTTTCTGATCATTTCGGCGTTTGCATACTATGGGCGAGTGCTGTCACTGGTGCCATCGACCTGGCTAACAGAAAATGCACTGAATATCGGTTCCTTGATAGAAATGCTGGTGTTGTCACTGGCCATGGCTGATCGTATTCGAGCGCTTAAGCTAGAACACTTGCAAGATCAGGCGTACCTGATTACCCGTGAGCGGGAAATGAACCAGGAGCTAAAAACACAGGTAGACACTAAAACCCGGGCACTCACCCTCCTTGTGGAGCGCTTTGAGCAGGAATCCATCACTGATGCCCTGACGGGTCTGAAAAACCGGCGCACTTTTGAGTCAACGTTAGAACTCTCCGTTCGTCAAAAAGTCCGGGACAACCCCCTGCTGTGCCTTGCGCTGATCGACCTCGACTATTTCAAGAATTTTAACGACCAGTTTGGACATCCCGCTGGCGATGCATTGCTGCAACAGCTGGGTAGTCTGTTGCAACGCCGCTTTCAACGCAGTGATGACCATGTTTTCCGAATCGGCGGTGAAGAGTTTGGCATTGTATTTCGAACTGAATCCACTTCAGCCATCAACACAATAATGCACCAGTTTCAGACTGAACTGGCGACAATTGCTACACAGCCCGAGGCAGACCCCGTGACGGCATCAGTAGGCATCGCCTATGTACCTAATGAATCAATGGTGACACCCAACGAACTCTATGAACATGCTGATGCATTGCTCTACCAGTGCAAAGCAGAGGGTCGCAATCAATTCCGGATTCAACAGTTACCGAAGCCGAATCAGGACACAGCCGGCTAGACCACGAACCCCAGTTTGACCAACCAATCTTTCGCCTCATCAGGTACATTTGCCAGCCTGGCAGCCGCGAGCTCCCGGCGTTTCGGATAGTGCTTGCGCAGGCCATCGAAGGTATCCGGTTGGATTCGGCCGTTTTCCAATGCATAGCGCATCGCAACCGTATCGCGTGCCGGGTCATGCAGCGCCTGAATGAGCTCGCTACCCAGTTGCTCGGCGGTGTCAGCATTGAAGAAGTGGCTGTCGAGCCTGGGTCCCTCGGGTATGTCCGGGCCTTGGGGCAGGGATACTCCAGCCCAATGGTGCAGCGCTTCGGCCAGCATGCGGGTACCCGCCCATTTACCTTCCTGACTGTAGCCAGCAACATGAGGACTGGCCTGAGCTACCGCATTCAACAGAGCTTCACTAACCCGAGGCTCGTCCGGCCAGACGTCGAGTACAGCGTTTATTTTGCCCGTTTCAAGCACCCTTTGCACAGCCAACTCCTGAATAACCGGGCCACGGCCAGCATTGATCAACCAGGCACCGGGTTTTAGCCAGTTGAGTTGCTCTGCACCAATCATACCTTCAGTGGCGTGGTCGCCGTCTTTGGTTAACGGGGCGTGCATACAAACAACATCAGCAGCCTGAAGCAGGGTACGCAATTCGACAAAATCGCTGGCCACGTTTTGTGCTGCTTTGGGCGGATCACACACCAGAGTGCGAACGCCCAGAGTGTTCAATCGCCCGACCAGTCTAGTGCCTACATTACCGGCGCCAACGACACCAATAGTCTGCTGCCACCAGTGCTTCTGATGATCCAGATGCAGACGAGACAATACGGACAGTACCCAGTCGACGACAGACTGGGCATTGCAGCCAGGAGCATGATGAAAAGCAATGCCCTGCCCGGCCAGCCAGGCCTGATCAATATGATCGGTGCCGATGGTAGCACTGCCGACAAAACGCACCGGTGTTCCATCGAGCAAGGCCGCATTAACAGCGGTGACAGAGCGCACCAGCAGTACGTCGGCATGCATCAGATCAGATCGGGAGAGTGTGCGACCCGGTAGCCGGGTAAGGGAGGTCGCGAGCCCTGAAAACCAGGGCTCTACGTGGGGCATGTTCTCGTCTGCGACGATGCGTAGCCCCGGTCGTTCAAAGGTCACTTAGGCAGAACCGTCTTTGCGGTTGCCTCGGTCATCGTTCGCTTCAACCGGATCGGCATCATCCGAATCGGCTGTTACTGCCTGATCGGACTCGTGCGCCGTTTCAGTGTCTTTCTCATGATCGGAGTCTGCGGCCTTCTGCGCATTTTCAACCTGCTCTGCGTTTTCTTCAGCCTTCGACAGTGGCGTGGTCTCGCCAATCTCTGCAAGCCACTCTACCGGTGGCTGTTCCAGATCGATCTTGCGCTTAATGTAGTCTTCAATCGCCGGGATCTGGAAAGAATCATCTTCGCAGGCGAAGCTGATCGATACACCCTTGGCACCGGCACGGCCGGTACGACCAATCCGGTGTACGTAGTCTTCAGCGTCTTCCGGCAACGTGTAATTGACCACATGCGATACGCCCTCAACGTGAATACCGCGGCCTGCGACATCCGTCGCAACGAGCACGGCTACCTTGCCTTCTTTGAAGTTATCGAGGGTTTTGATGCGCTTGGCCTGGGGCACTTCGCCGGACAACACCTCGCATCGTATGCCGTCTTTACCCAGACTCTCGCTCAGATCCCGAACAATATCGCGGCGATTGGCAAATACCATTACCCGGTCAGCATTTGGTTGGCGCAGCACATGGCGCAACAGCGGGTACTTTTCAGCGGTGGTCACCAGATAGACATGCTGCTCGACATCTTCGGCGGCTTTTATCGTTGGCTCCACTTCAACCTGCACCGGCTCACGAGTCCAGCGCTCGGCAAGGTTCAGGATGTCGTGGGAGAAGGTGGCCGAGAACAGTAAGGTCTGTCGCTCTTCGGTTTTCGGTGTCGCCCGGACGATGGTCTTAATATCCGGAATGAAGCCCATGTCAAGCATACGGTCGGCTTCATCAATAACCAGGGTTTCCACCTGATCCAGAAATACCTGTTTACGATTCATAAAATCGATCAAACGGCCCGGTGTTGCCACCAGAATATCGAGTCGGCTTTCTTCCAGTTGCTTGCGCTGCTTATCCATGTCCATGCCACCAACCAAAGCTGCCACTTTAAGGCGACTGTGTTTGGTCAGGCCTTTGGCATCTTCAGCAATTTGCAAGGCCAACTCACGCGTCGGAGCAAGAATCAGTGCGCGGGGCTCACCGGCGTACTGCTCAGGCAAACGATGCTCCATCAGATCGGTAATGACGGTGATCAGGAAGGCTGCTGTTTTGCCGGTACCGGTTTGCGCCTTGCCGATGCAATCGTGGCCGGCCAGGGTGTAAGGCAGCGTCATTGCCTGGATAGGGCTGCAGTACTGGTAGCTCATTTCATGGATGGCACGCATCAAGGCAATGGGCAAAAACAGATCGTGAAAACGAACTTTGCCAGATTCTTCAGGGACTTTGAATTGAGAGATGTGCCAACGAGGTTTACGAGGTTTTCTAGCTTGACTTGTCACAGATTCACACAGACCAATAAAGTTGGAGGCATTCAGCGATTCACCGGCTGACACCTGTTGGTTTTACGGTAACAGACCCGTCCGTCCTGTCAGGACCGGCAATATGGATCGCTACCCTTCGTTGTCCGAACGCTACCTGGGTTTGATGTGTTCCTGATAGCTGGCTTCGGCGGTAATACCTTACTAAAGAACAAAACAAGGGTCGTATTGCCCCTATGTTTTATCGCACTTGCATGGGCCGACGGATCTGCAACCAAGCGCGTTGCCGGACTTATTTAGCTAACCGGTCAACCAGGTAAATCGCAGGGGCTGGGCCAATAACACCCATTCTGACAGGGTGTTGCAACGGCGGCTGTGCAAGCGATACCGATTGTAGCGTACTTTCTACACACTCTCGACCTTTTCAGCACGATCAGCGGGTTCAACGCCAGAGCGACCCTGAACCCGCTGCCGGGCGCCTCATTTTCCTGGCCAGTCTGGCGCCAGTCTGCGGATAAGTACTGAGGTATCACAGCGGTTCATTCCGGCATCCTGCAATTCCCGATAGAAATCATTAACGTCAGTAGCAACCGGCAATTCCAGACCCAAGCGACTGGCCTCAGCCAGTGCGTAATTAAGATCCTTGCGCATCCAGTCAACAGCAAAGCCGAAATCGAATTGATCTTTGGCCATAGTCACAGCCCGGTTGTTCAGTTGCCAGCTTTGTGCGGCACCGCCGCCCAGTACTTGCTGCACATCCTCAATGTTCAACCCCGACGCCTTTGCCAGGCTGATGCCTTCGGCCAAGCCCTGCAGAATGCCAGCGATACAAACCTGGTTGACCATTTTGCACAGCTGACCGCTGCCAGCAGGGCCAAGCAGTCGGGATTGTTTGCCAGTAGCAGCAAACAAAGGCCGGGCCCGGTCAAAAGCCTCGGGCTCACCGCCACACATAATACTCAACTGACCGCTTTCTGCCCCGGCCTGACCGCCCGAGACCGGCGCGTCGATAAAGACCAGGTCCGCCCGGCGGCACGCTGCATCCAATTCGCGCGCAAGATCGGCCGAGGTGGTGGTGTGATCGATGATCAGGGTACCCGGCCGGGCGTTTGCTACAGCACCATCCGCACCCAGCAAAACCGACCTGACGTCTTCGTCATTGCCAACACAGACAAGTATCGCGTCGGCTTCCTTTGTTGCCTCAACTGGCGTTGCTACCTGACGGCCCCCGTAGGCTTGTACCCATTGATTAGCCTTGCTGATGGTCCGGTTAAAAACACACACGTCAAAACCGGCTTGCTGCAGATGCCCGGCCATCGGGAAACCCATCACGCCTAACCCCAAAAAACTGACGCGTTTGATCGATGCCATATGCTCTTCCCTACCGGTGTATTCAGACTAACGTGACAATAAGCGACAAGCTGCGCACTCGTCCAGTCATGGATGAGCAGTTCACTTGAATAATAGAATCACTAACGCGGAAGATTGGTAAAACACCTGGTGCTAGGCCAGGGACGAGCGAAATTGTCGCACAATAGCTTTACGGCTGACTGCGCACGAGTCGGCAATCCTTGTGCCCGATAGCGCTGCGCTTGTTGTTGAACTGCGCAACGAAAAGGCCGGTCATCCGTCCCGATGCCGTTCAGATTATCGGTACTGGTGCGGAAGGATCGGTCAGTTGCCAGCGCCAGCCACCACTCTAGGGCCTGGGGTTTTACTTCCACCTGCTCAAATGCCGCTTGCTGTTCAGCACTGCGTCCGTCCGGGCAATACCAGTAGCCATAGTCTTCCCTTAACCGACGCTGAGCGCCCGCCAAACACCAGTGCGCCAGTTCATGTAAAGCGCTGTTAAAATAGCCATGGGCGAAAACAATACGATGCAAACCCCCGGGTGAAGAAGCTGGCCAGTAAACCGGCTCGGATACGCCGGCAACCAGTTGAGTTTGCCAGTCACGCTCAAGCCATGGATTCAGGCACCTGATCAGATCGGCCACTCCCGCCTCCCAATGAACAGCAGGCAAAGCAGCCAGAACGTTGTGGGTGCGTTGATCAGGTTTTGAAGTTACTGCATGCATGAAGGTGCCTTCGATCCGTTCGCAGCGCAGTTTACTGTTTGCGAAACGCTACGCAAGCCCGACCTTGTCAGGCTGTCATTCCATAGCAAGCCGCCCCAAAAGTGAGCATAATACGGCGCCTATTCACCACCCCAAAATACGGCGCCTATTCACCACCCCAAGTAGCGTCAAGGAAATTTCAGTGGACCAAAGTCAGCAGCCCAAGCCCATCCACCAGGCGAGCCTGGTCAGTCGTACTCTGAGCGAATGGAAAACGCTGGCGCTGCTGGGCGGTCCTATTCTGGTGGCGCAGCTGGCGCAAATGGCTAATGGCGTCATCGACACCATCATGGCAGGACATGCCAGTGCGGAAGATCTATCCGGCGTAGCCATTGGCACCAGTCTGTGGGTACCCTTGTTTCTGTTTTCGATGGGGGCCCTCAGCGCCCTTCAGCCCATTATTTCCGGCTACCGGGGCGGCAACACTCTAAACCGTGTCATGCCGATCACCTGGCAAGGAATCTATATTGCAGCCGCCGCAGCCGTGCTGATCATTGCATTCCTGGTCAATGTACGACCCATTCTGAATGCACTGCAGCTAGAGACCAACACCGCGCGCATCACTCAGGGCTATTTATCAGCCTTTGCCTGGGGCATTCCCGCGATCCTGGTGTTCGCGGCGCTGCGCGGACTGACCGACGGACTGGGTCATACTAAAGTATTCATGGCGTTTTCACTGCTCGGTACAGCTTTGAACCTACCGCTCAACTACATTCTTATTTACGGTAAACTTGGCATGCCGGAACTCGGTGGCATCGGTTGTGGTTGGGCGACGGCCATTTCCAATTGGATAGCGGTAACCGGGTTTATTGTCTATCTCAATCGCAGTAAGCATTACAGCCGCTTTCATCTTATCGATGACTGGGTCAAACCGCATTGGGCAGACATCAAATATGTGCTGAAACTGGGCATCCCGATTGGTTTTACGATCTTCATCGAAGCCAGCGTATTTTCTGTGATCGCCTTATTTCTGGCACCGCTCGGACCGGTGATCGTGGCCGGCCATCAGATCGCATTGAACGTCGTGTCATTGGTGTTTATGGTTCCGCTAAGCTTGGGTATGGCGCTTACCTTACGCATCAGCTTTCTGATCGGTGCGCGGGCACCGGATGCGGCCCGGCTGAACGCGCGCAGCTCACTGATTCTGGTGCTGGCCATTGCCGCCGTCTACGCCACGCTGTTTTTTATGGGTTCCGGCTTGATCGCCCAGCTATACACCAGTGACCCCGACGTTCAGGCCGTTGCCTCGCTGCTACTGGCCTATGCGGCGATATTCCAGATCGCCGATGTGATGCAGGTCACCTGCATCAGCGCCCTGCGTGGCTATCGCGATACCCGCATTCCGATGTACATCATGATGCTGTCTTTCTGGGCGATTTGCCTGCCACTGGGCTATATTCTGACCTTCACTGACTGGCTCTTGCCTGCCATGGGCGCTGCCGGATTTTGGATTGGTCTGATCGCTGGTTTATCCAGTGCGGCGCTGCTGCTGGTGATTCGTCTGTTCTGGTTCAGTCGCCAGCCACTGGCCGTATTGGATATACCTGCCGCTGCATAGCGGGCCGTCAACGGCCAACTTTCCGAACCCAAAAACAGTAGTCGTCGTCCGTCCTGGAATGCTGAATCAGGGTATGATTCAGAAATTCACAAAACTGCGGAATATCGCGCTCGGTTGCCGGATCGGTTGCCACCACACAGACGATGTCACCCGCGGCCATCTTGCGAATCTGTCGATGCAGCATCATTACTGGCTCCGGACAGCGCAGCCCGCGCGTATCCAGCAGTTCATCAAAATCGGGTGCTTTCATATAAACTCCTGATCAACACCGAATACCGGGTGCCGGTGTCATCGCCTGCCGATGTTTGGGCTCGTCGTGACTCCATTCTGCAAGGCCGGACTAGCTGTTTTGGACTCTGCTGTTTTCAGGATGCTTCGGGCAAAGGCCAATGCCCGGTACTCAGACCACAGGGGCCGGTTAAGGCGCCAGCGAATAAAGCCAACGTGGCCGCCGCGCAATGGGGTTTCTAGCAGTAGATTAGACGAGGCATTGCTGGGTCGGCGGTAACAGGCGCTGGCAAGAAACGGATCGTCCAGCGCGTTAACCACCAATGTCGGTCGGCGCAGCTTATTTAGCACCGCACTGCTGGAACATCTGTGCCAATAGTCTTCTGCGTCACGATAGCCGTGCAGGGGGCCGGTGTAACGATCATCGAACTGTTTGAAATTGCGAATTTTGTCATAGCCTTGCAGACTGACAACGTCGGGAAAGCGTTCAGATTTTTCGGCAACTTTAACTTTGAGATGTCGCAGAAAGCGACGCATGTAAATGCGTTGCGCCGGTCGCGCCAGCGCATGAGCGCAGGCCTCGAGATCCAACGGCACACTGAAAGCGGCACCACCGATCACCTGTGCGGGCAAGTCTGGTTCGGCCAGGGTTAACACAGTCTGGTTGCCGCCCATGCTGAAACCGACCAGGAAGATGCGATCAACTCCCCGCAGCAAGGCATGGTCAATGACGACTTTCAGATCGGCAATGGCACCACTGTGGTAGAAGCGCGGTAAGCGGTTCATGTCACCACCACAGCCACGAAAGTTCCAGGCAATGACTTGCCAGCCTGCGTCATGAAAATGGCGCGCCATACCCTGCATATAGGATCGTTGACTGCTGCCTTCGAGACCGTGAGTGATAATGACCAACGGAGCCTGGGCAGACGCAGTGGGCAATTCATCCAGGTCCAGGAAGTCGCCATCGTCCAATTCCAGCCGGGTTCGCTGATAGGGTACCCGGACCTGACGGAACACCGAAGGCACAATAGACTGCAAATGGCCGTTGGCCATACCCCAACCGGCAACGTAAGGTGGAAATTCCAGATCGTCGTGAGTCACCGTAGGTTTGCCTCGACCGTTCAATTTACTGTGAACGCAGCATTCTACTGAAACAGCAAAGGCAGTGCGACCCTGACGGGCACAACTTGTGCTCGTGGATCAGCTGAATGCCTTGCCAGGCGGCTTACAAGCCCGTCAGGCGATGGCTTTTAACAAGCCATAACCCAACAGCAGCAAGACCACGATAACGAAACCGGTATAACGAACCTGCTGACAGCGCTTACAGGGCTTCCTGGCCATATTCAGGCGGCCCGACGTGGCATATAACGGGTACTCAGGGCGTCAAAGAAACTTTCTCTGAGCTGGGCAATCTCGCGTTTCACCTCATCCAGTGTATGCAATTCCTCACCACTGAACTGATGTTTGTCGGCATGCACCTGACGACGCAAATTAACAATTTTGGAGCCGTAGATGCGCAGTGCCCGCTCCAGTTTCTTCTCGCCTAGCAGCAGCAGAGTGCTCTCCGCCTCGGTCAGATCGTGAAAGACCGACACAAGCTCTTGTCCAACCCGGGTCAGTTCATCGCGCCGGTTTTTTGGCCATTGCTGGCCATAGCGAGCGAATTCCGTCGCCAATGACAAATACTGCTGATAAACGTGGTGTACCTTGCCTACATTATTGGCCACCTGCTCCATCAACTCACGTCGTTTGCGCAGATCTTCCACCACTTTCTGATCAAGCGAGGTGTGCCGGTGCAGATACCACCAGAAGAACAGACCACTGACCAGCATACCGATTGCCACTTTGACACCAGCATCGACCAATTCCAATGTGACCATGGGGTACCTCGTTAATTTTTTGACGGTTATCCAGCTATAGTCTCAAATTAGCAAGTTTCATACCTAAATCCAATTATTTAAAGAAGCGCCGAATGCGAGGTAGGCAATGACCGGCAAAAAAGCGGGCCTAGTTGCAAAAAACCTAAAAAAAACAATGCATTAGTGTTGACACATAAAAGCGAAGCACTAGAATACAACGCCGTTGCTCCTCGATAGCTCAGTTGGTAGAGCAGTAGACTGTTAATCTATTGGTCGCAGGTTCGAGTCCTGCTCGAGGAGCCAAAAATATAACACCGGTGTCGATTTACTGGCACGAAGACACCGGTTCGAGCTTATTCCTCGATAGCTCAGTTGGTAGAGCAGTAGACTGTTAATCTATTGGTCGCAGGTTCGAGTCCTGCTCGAGGAGCCACATCAAAAAAGGCATACCACCGGTATGCCTTTTTTTGTGCTCGACTGTTTTTAAAGCCGTAAATACTGTCTTGGCTAAAAACAGTACATACCAGCAACGGCTTGGGTCGAACGCCGGTGCTGGTATGAGCAAGTACTTACAGTACTTCCAGCAATTCCACTTCAAACATCAGTACAGAGCCAGCTGGAATGGTCGGGCTCGGGCTATTGTCACCGTAAGCCAGTTCAGACGGAATGAAGAACTTGTACTTGTCGCCTTCAGTCATCAGCTGCACGCCTTCAGTCCAGCCAGCAATCACACCACTGAGCGGGAATTCAATTGGCTCGCCACGATCAACCGAACTGTCAAAGACGGTACCATCCATCAGCGTACCGTGATAATGCACACTGACGGTATCTTCGGCGGTCGGGGAAACACCTTCGTCAGTCGACGACATGACTTCATACTGTAAGCCCGAATCAGTAACGGTGACATCACTGCGCTCGGCGTTTTCCGCCAGGAGCGCTTCACCAGCCGCCTTGTTCTGGGCAGCCTGGCCCTGTTGCTGAGACTGCTGCTCAGCCATAGCAGCCTGTTGTTTTTCTTGCAGTGCCTCAATAGCTGCATTGATCTCGGCCTGACCCAACGCCGTTTCAGAGCCACTCATCGCAGCCTGAACACCCGCTATTAATGCGTCTGCATCCAGTTCCAAGCCTTGAGTCTGCTGCATCAGGTTCGACGCAAACCCGTATCCTATGCCATATGACGCTTTTTGCTCATCGGTGGTGAGATCTTCTGCCATTAGCGTTCCTGCAAAGCCCAGTGCGATTGCACCGGCCAATAAACTTTTTTTCAACTGCATTAATTTGCCTGCCTTCTTGTTTGTCCAGCGCTTCATTCTTGTCAGCGCCAGATGGTCATGTAGGGATAGGGCTAGACCCGGTCCCATGAGCTTCTTTCGGCGCCTGACCGGTGCAAAACAAAGAACACCGGTTACCGACGTCGCTTTATTTTCACCACGCTTTGCGCTTTACAGCGCGCTTCAGTGGGGCCACCTTACATATTATCCGGTCGCCGCCGAAAGACGGTTGCATTTTAACCCGATGCTTTGACCAGAAACCACCGCATTTACCGGGAATTGACTCCCAAAAAGGCCTTTTTAACGCATTTTTAGCAGAACTTCGGCAAATCGGCCGGATATCCTAAATGGTCTCGCGCACTTGCGCTGACTCGTTCGTTGCCTCATCCCGTTGGTGATCCCGGGATTTGAACCGGGCCGCAAACCAGAGCGGAGCACTGATAAAAACATCGTATAGCGCCTGCACAGCTTTGTTAGCGTAAATCAACCAACCTGACAAGAGGCGCAAAAACAGGGCTATAACCCTCAACGTAAGGCTGACTGCTGCTACCAGAAACAGTCGAACGCCATGCATCAGGCGCTCAAATGGCACGGCAATAAAGATCAGAATAAAGGGCAATATAAAAGCCAGTAACATGCGCGCTGCCAGCACCAGTCCCTGGCCCAGCAAGGGGGCTTCATACACTATGACGGGGTATTGAATCAACCGTGCCAGCTCAGTGGCTGGCTGGCCGGAACGATACTGTAAATACACCAGCCCTGACTGGGCTAACGCCAACAGCACCAACAGACTGACCAGACCCCATATCAACCGACGTCTTATCCGAACATCCAGGCCATAGAAGCCATCAAATAGTCGGGTAATTCGCAGCAACTCCATCAACATTAGACCGATCGCCACACTGGCACCAACCAGCATCAGACCGGCCCATTCGTTCATGGCCAGTCCTAATAGCGGCTCCGTTGGTGCCATTAATGTTTGCAAGGGTGCGTTCATTAATTCGAACGCTAGCCAGGCAATCCCCACCCATAGGGTGATCATTACAATCGACACGGTGGCTTCAGTAAAGAGCGAAACACGAAGCGCCCGATGAACTTGATTGCTGCCGGTCAGCAGGCGTTGATACTGCCCCATGTGCTTGTCGATTTGACGTGCCTGAATCAACAGATTATGAATGCTGGTGCGAACACTCTCGATCGCGTGGCTGAGCTTGCGCCATTGAGGCATCATACTGTGCAGCACGCGATGCCGATGCCCCATACTCTTGCGATAGTCGCTCAGTGACGTCTTATGCTGGCGGTTCAGGTTCGATTCCAGATCTTTTAACACCTTTGATACCGCCGGATTGCCGCTCTGGGTCTCTTTTAGACGCACGACTGCAGAAATCGATTCGAGCCAGTCCGGCGCCGGCGGAGGGGTCTCGGCGGTTTTATGGTAATCCTCTTCGAGCTGACTGATATGCTCACTGACCTGACGCTGCCAGTGTGGAAACTGAGCCAGATCGCGATCGATAAGCTGCCAAACCTGGTGAAATTCCCGATCCAGGCGCCGCTCCAGGCGTTGCTGACCTACTTCCAGCAAGACATCCTGATTGCGACGCTCAAGATGCTCGGCCAGCCTGGTCATCGCTTTGGCCTGAGTACGCAACACCAATCGCAAAGACAGGGTAATGGCATCGAGCAACCGAATGACCGACGCACGCGCCAGATAACCCGCCACCATGGCGATGATCACCCAAACCAATACCGAAAGCAGGGGCCTGTCGGGTATGATTATCCAATCCACATTGTTCTCACTGTTTATCTCTTTAAAGTGACCGGGTTCAGCGGCTTATTAGCCCGCTACAGCCATAAGCCTGTTGGGGCCAGAGAATCCCTGGCTGTACCCAGCATAGACGGCCATTGATCATTTGGTGAACAAGAGTTTAACGGAAAACCGGCGCCAGGTCAGCGGCCCTCAAGTTCCAGCTCAAGCACCCGATGTAATAGCATTATGTCTGAAACGGAGCACGACGTGACCCCTTGCCCTGCCCTTAACCCCCTACTAACCATCGGTCTGGTTTTTGCGTTGACGGCCTGCAGCCAGTCAGATGGCGCTTCCAATGGACGCTTGGGCGAAGAAATAACGTCATACCGGCTTGTCGGAACCGTGGCTACAGGCCGCGCTGGAGCCTGGGCTGAAGTCTGCGTTGAGTCCGACTGCAGCCGCGCCAATGATCAGGGTGTGTACCGACTGCTGGGAGAGCGTCAGCGCCCTGCCCTGATAACGGCCGACATTCCCAATTCAGGTCAGACCGTCACCCGCCTGAACAGCCTATATCGACATCAACCGGAGCAGACCGTTGCATTGGTCAATATTAATCCAAGCACCGACGCTTTGCTCGACAGCTGGAGCCGGTATCAGCTGAGTCAGTCTCTGGCTGACTGCAGCGCAAGCACGGCGTGCGTACTTAGCCTGACAGACGGGTTTAACGAACAGCGCCAACAGAGCGCCGAACGTCAACTGCGATCCTGGCTGGCACCGGTATGGGAAACTGAGCGTAGCCCGTTCAGTGATCCCTATTTCGCCAATCCGGACAGTGACTGGCTGGATAAACTCCATGATTACATCACGCTGCGGGCCACAGACAGCGGTCTGAATGCCACAGACAACGACGGCAATGTGCTAGCCACCCTAGCCTTTGCTACCTTGTTTGACAGTGATGCATCACTGCTAGCACTCAGCGAAACAGACCTTGCCGCCGCGTACGAGATTCCACGCACTATACCAGTCAGCAACAACCCCATCACGATAACCTATCAAGCGACCCCCTCATCGCCTTTTACCACTCCGGTTGACTGGCAGGCGAATGTCAGTTCAAGCCAGTCCCTGGTCGCTGGTGCTCTGAGTTTCCAACACACCCTGGTCGCGCCTGACGGCCGGGTAACGCTGGGCAGTGATGCTTTGTTCTCGGTGTCACTGACCGAGCCGGGACCCTATACCTGGACGGTTGTGGCAACTGATACACAAGGCAACCGGGAAACAACAGGCCTGTCATTACAGGCCAGTGCCGATGACATCATCACCAACCCCAGCTTTGGTGCCGAGGGCAGCTGCTACACGGCGCCACTGACCAACAATGCCAGCAATATTTGCATCAGCACAGTAGACGGGGGCTCTCTCGGGGCCTGTGTAGCCGGCAACAGTGGTAGCACTCAAACCCGCTACAGCCCGGCTCCCTGCTCACCCGTTTCGCAACAGGGCGGCGTTTTTCTGGCTACTTGCACGTCGGTGCTGAATCAGATACGCATTTACCATTACGACAACCCACTGCGCAATACCAGCGAAACGCTAGAAGAACAGAGCGAGAGGCTGCGTCTGCAATGCATCAATGACCTGGGGCGTGACTGGGCAGCCGAGCCGCCTGAATAAGCGGCAACAGATCGGTTGCCAGAACTATTCGCTGCTCTCGGCTCAGATCAGCAGCCATGGCGGCATGCCACCACGTAGCAGTCACTGCAGCTGCTTGTGCTGAAAAACCCTGCGCCATCAATCCGCCTATCCAACCAGCCAGCGTATCGCCCATGCCTGGTGTTGCCATAGCGACCGTACCCGGATGGCCGAACCAAAGTTGGCCCTGGTGCGCGATCAGGCTGCCAGCGCCCTTTAACACCACCACAGCCTGATAGCGCTGACTAAGTTGCCGGGCAGCTTCACAGCGATCGGCTTGCACGTTAGCGCTGGTAATGCCCAATAAGGCAGCCGCCTCCCCCGGGTGCGGAGTCAGCACCCAGCCGGGCAACTTTTTTGGATGGCGGGCCAGGCAGTTCAGACCATCAGCATCCATCACGCCCGCCCTGCCATCGCCGGTCAGCCGGTCGCACAGCTGGACTGCTTCTGCGTCGCGCCCCAGTCCCGGCCCCAATACCACAATGGCCGAAACAGGCACCGCCTGTTCAGTCAATGCGGCTGACATCAGTTCCGGCTGCGCGACAAGCGCTGCCTGGGCGTTGTTACTGGAGGTATGCCAAACCACCTTGCCCGCGCCTGCGGCCAAAGCTGCTCGGGCAGCCAGTAACCCGGCCCCTCCCATCCCGGCTGAACCTGCCACCACACTGACTTGGCCAAAACGCCCCTTATGGGCATTGGCCAACCGGCCAGGCCAGGCCGGCGCTGTATCCAGATACCAATCTATGCCCAATTGCAGATGTTCAGCCCAGTGCGATGCATCAAGCTCCAGCGTCTCCAGTTCAAGTCTGCCGACGCAATCCGGGCCATCACCGGTTAGCAGGCCGGGTTTAAACGCAATGAAACTGAGTGTTTGATGGGCCTTGAATGCAGCTGGGTCGGACCGACCCGACTGAGCATTCAGACCACTTGGCACATCAACTGCCAGGCGATGGGTGTCCAGACTATTCACCGTTCTCAGAACGCGGGCGAGTGCCTCGGCTATCCTTCCATGCTGACCGGTTCCCAGCAAAGCATCCACGACAACGTCAGGGTCAGTTGCAGGCAAGTCTGAACGTTCAGGATTGGCAACGAGCCATTGCTGGCGAGCACGGTCGGCATCACCACCGGAGCGTGAAGGACCCAGAGGCGCAATGAGCTCTACGTTGAAACCGGCTTGACGCAGGTGCCAGGCAGCTACGTAACCATCGCCCCCATTGTTGCCTTTGCCAGCCAAAATCCAAATCGGCCCGCGGGGCGCCGTTGCTGCCACCCGATCCGCGATCGCGCGGCCGGCAGCGAGCATCAGCGGCCAGGTTGAGCCGGTATCAGACGCGGCCTGATTATCAGCCCAGGCATGCTCAATAACCGCCACATCGGCCGCCGCCAAAACTGGTTTCATCGATACCTCTCGGGTCACATTGTGTGAATCCAGACTAACGGAATCAGCTACAAACGCGACTTTTTCCGGAGTCGAATGACATTCACCCTGATAAAAAGCAAAAAAGCCTCACTGAGGAGGCTTTTTCCGGACAAACAACATCCATCAACCGGATGTCGGGGGTGGGCTCGCCTAGAAGCTCATAGCAGCGCCGGCAAAGAAACCGGAATAGTTTACTTTCGACGCAAAATCAGAGGTATCTGCGCCCAAAGTAGAATCACCTATGGTCAGACCATAGTTGCGGTAACCCGCTTCAACACCCAGTTTAACCAGAATGTTGGTAGGCAGCGGCGCAAACCAGGTACCCTTGATTTCCCAGTCGGTAATGTTGGTGTCACCGATTGGCAGGGTTTTTATTTCTGCACCAAGACGAACATCGGCCACGGGAATGTCAAAGGTGCCACCCAGATACAGCATTGGCACGATGATCGGGGTTCCGCTGACTTCAAAGGCAGTGTCGATTGACTCATTTGAACTATCATTTTCAGCAGTGAATCCGCCAATGAGAGAGCGAAAATTCAAACCAAAGTCAATGGATGCTGACGGCAGCGGAATGCCATAAGTCAGGGATAAATCAAAATAACTAAGATCAAACTCAGACTCTACTTCACCGCTAAACGCTTCTTCCTGATCGTTACCGAAAGAAAACGATTTAACAATGGTATTTGTGCCGGTGCTATACAGATTTTGATACTTCAGTCCTACATCTGGAAAAATGGGGACTGATATCTTCGTCCAGGCGTAAATGCCATTCTCTGCGTCTTGATTCAAGCCTGTTGGACTACCGGAACTCTGATCGCCTTGCAGATCAATCTCGTCATTGGCCAGTGACCCCTCGTTCAACGAGTTAAAGCTGTACCCCAACCCACCGTCGATATCGATTAAAACCTTGGCTGACGCCAGGGGAGCAACCAGCACTGCTGCAGTGGTCGCGGCGGCGGCGGTGATCATCCAGATTTTCATAATGATTCCTCTTATTTCTATTTGACAGACTGAGTCTGAATTAACAACTGACTTCACTACAGCTGTTGCCAGCGTAGCTCATGACTGAAACTCAATGCCGATGCGGCGACCCACTTCTTCATAACTTTCGATGACATTACCCAGATTCTGGCGAAACCGGTCTTTATCCATTTTCTCACCGGTGCGGGCATCCCACAAGCGGCAACCGTCCGGTGAGAATTCATCACCGAGGACGATATCGCCATTGAAACGTCCAAATTCCAGCTTGTAATCAACCAGCACCAGTCCGCCACCAGCAAACACTTCGGTGAGCACATCGTTAACCTGAAGGGTCAACGCTTTCATTGCAGCCACTTCCCGCTCAGTTGCCCAGCCAAAAGTAGCAATGTGCGAATCGTTGATCATCGGATCGTGCAGGGCATCGTTCTTTAGAAAGAACTCGAACACAGCTGGGGTTAACTGCTGGCCCTCTTCTACGCCAAGCCTCCGTACCAGGCTACCCGCAGCCCGATTCCGCACCACGCACTCTACCGGAATCATATCAAGGTTACGCACCAGGCTTTCGCTAACTGAGAGCTGATCGACGAAATGAGTGGCAATACCGGCCGTTTGCAAGGCTTTCATAATAAAGGCATTGAACTGATTGTTCACCTGGCCCTTGCGTTCCAGTTGCTCCATTTTCTCGCCGTCAAACGCAGAGGTATCATTGCGAAATTCCAACACCAACAGGGTTGGATCCTCGGTGGTATAAACGGTTTTGGCCTTGCCGGCATAGAGCTCGCCCGTCTTTTTCATTATTTGGCCTCGTCAGTTAGGCTGGTTGTAATGGGATCCAGGGACACCCGCCGTCCTGGGTCAGTGTATGAACGGTGAGTGCCTTATTGTTCTCCAGAAAGGGCGCTAGTGCAGCCATGGCCAGATCCGGGTGATTGTTCTGCTCACTGATGTGCGAAATCATCAGGTGTTGCAGGCCGCCCAGCTCAAGAGTGGCCAGCAGTTGTGCTGCCTGCTGGTTACTCAAGTGCCCCCAGTCGCCACCGACCCGCCGTTTCAGACTGGCAGGATAGGGCCCATTGGCCAGCATATCGGGATCATGATTACATTCTAGCAGCAATGCCTGGCAGCGTTGGTAACTGCGGGTGACCAGCGGGGTAATGCTGCCAAGATCGGTCAATACGCCCATGCAGAACTGCTGATATTCAAACACAAACTGCACCGGCTCCCGCGCATCGTGCGGCACCGTTACCGGCTCGATTTCGAGGTCTCCAATACGAAAACGACGATGCACGTTAATCGGCTCAAACAGCGGGACAGGCGTTTTAAAGAAACGGGCGGTACCCGGCGTGGCATAAACCGGTACACCGTGTTTGCGACTGAGCATGGGCGCACCACGCAGGTGATCGCCGTGCTCGTGGGTAACCATAATGGCAGACAGCTGTCCCGGCTCAATGCCCCGTGTTCGCAATCGGCTTTCCGCTTCTTTCAGGCCAAAGCCGCAGTCGACCAACACGGTTGTTGCGCCAGCCTGGATCAGCGTCGCGTTCCCTTTACTGCCGCTGCCCAGGGAGGTAAACCGCATGGTCGTTACTCCTGAACAGAACTCTGGGTACCGCTTTGCGCATTGCCCTGCAGCAAGGCACGACGAAGTTCAGCCATTAACTGACGATTATCGTCGGCACTCAATACCTGGTCATCCGGATATTCGGCCGCGATACCGGTAACCTCGACTTTCGGCACCAGTACCAGATAGACGGTTTGACGTTCACCACTAAAAAAAGCACGCATCCGACCAAAAAAGTTTTGCTGGGCGATATCGGCATCGGCCAGTTCCAGTCTGTATTGGCTGCGATTAAGGTCAGCAACCGGCCATCCAAGCTGATCTACGGCTGATTGAAGTAGCTCCCAGGACAGGCTGGCGTTACGGTTGATCTCCAGTGACACATTGCCAAAACTGTCTATATTGTCAGCAATTGTAAGCTCTGAACTGAAACTGCGCTCAAACAACGAATCGTCGATGGTCACCGGTGGCCGGTCAATATCGCGATTGGCATTAGTAACAGTGCGGGTTGATTCAACCGGTATCGGGTACCAGTCCGACTGCCCTTGCTCAGCTGACGGGTTGTACTCGACGTTGATTTCACGTTGCCCACAGGCTACAAGGGCCAAAAGAGTGATCACGATAAGAAAGTGTAGTCTCACGTCAAATGACACCCGATTCCGTCAACGCTTTTCTTACAATGTCATGCATTGGCGCTGACAGCGGAGTAAGTGGCAACCGTATGCCTGACGGGATTAGTCCCATCACAGTGAGTGCCCACTTCACCGGGATGGGGTTGGCTTCAACAAAAAGATTGGTATGCAATGGCATCAACAGATCGTTCAGACGAGTCGCAAGTTCCCGGTCCCCCGCTATGGCTGCAGCACACATGCTGGCCATGGCTTTGGGCGAGACATTGGCGGTAACCGAAATATCCCCGTGGCCACCCATTAGCATCAGCTCCATGGCCGTGGCGTCGTCACCACTGTAGATGGCGAAATCTTTCGGCGCGTTTTCAATCAGAAATTGCGCCCGCTCCAAATCACCCGTCGCTTCTTTAATACCAATAATGTTGTCGACTTCGGCCAGGCGCAACGCGGTTTCGGGCAACATGTCACAGGCGGTTCTGCCAGGCACGTTATAAAGGATCTGGGGGATATCAACATTTTCAGCGATGTAACAATAATGCTGATACAAACCTTCCTGGGTAGGCTTGTTGTAATAAGGGGTCACGAGCAACGCAGCATCGGCCCCTGCCGACTTTGCAGCGCGGGTCAGATGCATCGCTTCGCGGGTAGAGTTGCCGCCGGTACCGGCAACCACGGGAATGCGACCCGCGCATTTATCAACAGCGAAACGAATGACTTCCTCGTGTTCTTTCATATCAAGCGTCGAGGCTTCACCGGTTGTGCCCACCGCACCGATAGCGGCAGTTCCATTGTCAACGTGAAACTCGATTAGCTGCTCAAGGCTGGCCCAGTCGACCTCACCGTCAGGGTGCATCGGGGTAACCATAGCGACAATACTGCCTGTGATCATGGAACAAACGTCTCCGGCTGTGCTCTTGATTCAATCGCCGCGGCTCGAGTGGGTCGATCCGGGCGCTGGGTCTAACTGCCATCTTAAAACCGCAATGGTACTGGCGTGCCTGCAACGACACAAGTCCGTCCAACGCCATTTGAGACAGCAACCAGTTCAGTCGACTGGCGTTGTGCACATAGTGAGCCATACTTGAGTGTTAATGTGCCATCCCGATGCGATGTCTATTCCGCCCTGATGGCTGCCAGGTGCTCGCTGTGAACTTGCGCCTGGCACTTAGCATTCCCATGGATAACAGCGTAAGGAACATTGCTATGACGCTCGATATCGGCCAAGTGGTGCCGGATTTCGTAGTACCTGCGACAAGCCACAAAAACGTGCGCCTGCGTGCGCTTCGCGGCTACCGTGTCCTGCTGTTTTTCTATCCCAAGAATCATACGCCCGCCTGCACCATCGAGACGCAAGACTTTGGTGCCAATTACCAGCGCTTTCGTCAGCAAAACATCCTTGTTTTCGGCGTAAGTCGGGACAGTCTGGACAGTCACGAAGCCTTTAAGAAAGCCCAGAGTCTGCCGTTCGAACTGATATCAGACGCCAACGAAGCGCTGTGTAAGCTTTTTGGCGTACTAAGGGAGCGTGAGCTATTGGGGCGTCGCTCCCTGGGCCTGGTACGCAGTACCTTTCTGATTGATGAACAGGGGGCTTTGTCGCGGGCCTGGATCGATGTCGATGCCCGCAACCATGTCCACCGCCTCCTGGACGAAATAGACGCCAAAGCCAGACGTACCGGCTGATGTCGCGGCTGGCTGCATCAGCCTCTGTCACCGGGTCCGGTAGTGTCCTGATGCTGCTCCAGATCGGCTACAGCCTGCTCTTCCGCCGCCAGCTCATGGGCGGCGGCGTCCTCCTGGTGCTTGGGCCAGGCATTGAAGATCGCTTTGACCAATGTCGCCAGAGGAATCGCAAAAAAGACGCCCCAGAACCCCCAAATACCACCAAACAGCAAAACCGCAACGATAATGGAGACAGGGTTCAGATTGACCGCCTCGGAAAACAACAAAGGCACCAGCACATTACCATCCAGTATCTGAATGATCAGATAGGCCATCATGATGTAATACAGCTCGTTGGTAAAACCGAACTGAAAGGCCCCAATGGCGAAGACCGGGATCGTGACAATGGTCGCACCGATGTAGGGAATCAAAACCGACACACCGACCAGGACGGCCAGTAAAGCAGAATAGTTCAAACCAAACATTTCGAAAGTAACGAACGAGATACTGCCAATCAACAGAATCTCGATCACCTTGCCTCGAATGTAATTGGCGATCTGCTGGTTCATCTCGAGTGCGATCTGGTTCATCAGACTGCGACGAGCTGGCAGCACTGCTTTAACGCTCCGCCACAGCGTAACCCGGTCCTTAAGCATGAAAAAGACCATCAATGGCACGACAATCAAATAGATGAGAACACCGACAGCACTGGGTAAGGTATTCAGAGAAAACGTCAAGACTCTGGGCAATAAGCCGCTTAGCTGCTGACTGATACCGCGTAAATCAACCCCCAGCAGCCATTGCTGAGCCAACTCGTTGGAAATAAGCTCCGGAAAACGATCGGGCAAAGCCTGTATCTGTTCCTGCATCAGCCTGATCATTGCTGGCATCTCGCTGACCAGACTGGTGATCTGACGCAACAACGCTGGCACTATAATCAGTATTCCCAGCACCAGCACACCAAAGAACGCCAGGCACACAAGGGCCACTGACAACATATGGGGAATTCTCAGGTTGTTGAGACGATCAACAAAGGGGGATAACAAATACGCCAGTATGACCGCTGTGAATACCGGCGCCAGTGCCTGTCCAAGGCTGTAAACCAGCAGCATGAACAGCATCAGCAAGATGAAGAAAATGACCGCCTCTTCATCGGAAAAATAGCGTGAAAAGAATCCCTGCACGACACGATACAGTTTCAAATCAATCTTCTCCTCGCTGGATCAGGAAACTAAAAAACCCTGTTTCAGTATCGTCCTGGCCCAGTAACTGGTGGGGTGCACGGCTCAGATAGGCGGGAATATCCCGCCAGGAGCCAGCGTCGGTTGCTATTACTGCCAGGATGTCTCCAGGCTTCATACCTGACAAAGTCTGTTTGGTGCGCAATAAAGGCAAAGGGCAGCGCAATTCACGAGCATTCAGGTGATGTGTCGGTTTATTTTTACACGTCAATTACAACGCCTCTCTATCAGGACTCTGTTGAGCTCGTATCATAGGAACACACATTCTCATGGTATGGAACTCACGTGCAATCAAGGCAAGCACAGACTCACAGGGTCTCTCCAGGTTCAGCACAGCATCTGCCTAGTCATTGGCGCTCACCTAAGCGGCTTGGTGCATGGCTTTGCCTGAGCCTGTGTCTCGTGGTGTGGCCTGCGGCGCAGGTGCACGCAGAATTCGGAGACTCCTCTCTGGGCTGGACCAAAGAACAGGAAATTGCGGTCGCAGGTTATCTGACGCGCAGATTACAACGACAAGGCACTGTCATCAATGATGTTTGGCTTGAATACTGGCTCGCTGAACGCGCAGAACGATTGCGTCAGGCTTCCACATCAAGCCTTGGACCACTGAGTGTCGTACTGATCAATCAGGCGTCCTTCAATGCCTTTGCTTTACCCGGTAACGTCATGGGCTTTAATCTTGGGCTCTGGTCAAACGCCCGCACTGAAGACGAATTCACTTCAGTGGTTGCCCACGAAATAGGCCACTTGAGTCTGCGCCACTTCAACCGGCTGTCTGACAGCAATCGCCAGCAGGCATGGCTGGCGATTAGCGGCGCCATACTGGGTTTAGCGCTAGCAAGCAGTAACTCGGAATTGGGCGGTGCAACGCTCATCGGGTCTCAGATGGGTGCTGTACAGCAACGCCTGGCGTTCAGCCGGGCAATGGAGAGCGAAGCAGACAGTTACGCGACCAATTTGCTACACGAAGCTGGCTACAACCCTTCTGCCGGTGCTGCGGTCTTTTCTCGCTTGCAACAAGATCTTAGCTCCCGCTCCGGTTCCGATTATTGGCAGACACACCCAAGGGCAATCACCCGCGCAGCACAATTGGAATCACAGCAAGGCAGCGCTACCAACCCATCGGCAACCACCAACAACCAGTACGACACCTTGCGCTGGTACGTTAGCCAACGGTATGCCAGTAACGACGATTTCGCCCCCGCACCTGAGTGGGCAGCCATACCGGCACCAACCGATAAGCGCTTACCCGCTGAGCTAATGATTACCCCGGATCCGAATACGATGCTCGGCTGGATACGCACGCAGGAAGAAAGTAACGACCAGCAGTCCACAGAACGCCTGGCCCTTCTGCTCACCCTGTTCCCCGACTTTGATCCGGCCTGGTTTGACCAGGCAACCCTGACAGCACAAGCTCGCTCAGAAACAGCCTGCCGGGAGGCACTGGCAATGCTTGACCAGATAAAGGGAAATTATTTGCAAGTCCATGAATTACGACGCCAACTCAGTGGTGAATGCCTTCCCAACAGAGAGGCTGAAGCGACTGCCGCATGGTACTGGCATCGCGGCGAAGAGACTCGGGCGCTGTCACTACTGAGGCGCGCGATAGAGCAGCCCAACAGTGCCAGCAAGCTCGCCCGGATACGTCAAAAACTGGCTGAATATGAGCGTCAGCTGGCGTTATTGCCTGATTAACTGCCTGTTGAAAGACAACTACAGTACAACCAAGGAGACTCTTATGTGCCTGCTTTAAATGCCAGCATCCGGTCTAACGGGACTCTCGCCTGTCTAATCAACGCCGGTGAGACCTCAATCACTTCGTCTCCTTTTACCAGAACCTGATACAGACGCTGCAGATCGTTCATCGCCATCCACGGGCAATGGGCGCAACTTCGACAACTGGCGCCCTGACCTGCTGTCGGGGCTTCAATGAATGTCTTACCCGGTGACCGTTGTTGCATCTTGTAAAAAATACCGCGATCCGTCGCTACAATAAACTGCTGGTTGGCTAACCGCTCAGACGCCGCAATCAACTGTGTTGTCGAACCCACAACATCAGCCAATGCCACAACCGATTCAGGTGATTCAGGATGCACCAGCACCGCCGCATCCGGATACATTGCTTTCATGTCTTGCAAACCCTTGGCCCTGAATTCTTCGTGCACAATACAGGAGCCATTCCAGAGCAGCATGTCGGCGCCGGTTTTACGCTGAATATAGCGGCCAAGATGCTGATCCGGTGCCCACAGTATTTTTTTGCCAGCACGATCTAGATAATCAATCACATCGAGCGCAATGCTTGACGTTACTACCCAGTCAGCTCTGGCTTTAACGGCAGCCGAGGTGTTGGCATAGACCACAACCGTCCGATCAGGATGTTGATCGCAAAATGCTGAAAACTCATCAACGGGGCAACCGAGGTCCAAAGAACAAGTAGCCTCAAGCGTCGGCATAAGCACCCGCTTTTCGGGGCTGAGAATTTTGGCGGTTTCGCCCATAAAACGCACACCGGCAACAACGACGGTATCGGCATCAACATCCCGGCCGTATCTGGCCATTTCCAGCGAGTCGCCGATGAATCCCCCGCTGGATTCAGCTAAAGCCTGAATCAAAGGATCCGTATAGTAGTGAGCGACCAGCACCGCATTCTTATCCCGCAGCAGTGACTCAATATCATCACTCAACGCTTTCGCCCGCTCCGGCGTCAGGCTGCTAACCTGTTCGGTTATGGGAATTTCAAAATTGATCGTCAGATCTGACAATACGGCAATATCAGTCATAATTACCCGGTCACCCTGTTGTCTGGAGTGTTTAGTAGCAGTCTAATGGTTAAGCATGGTAATGCCCAAGCAAACCATGTTATTGCAGAATCGATGTGGGGACGCTTCACTCAAACAGCAATGCCACTTTGACTGTATAAATGTCAGGTATAAAAAAAGGAGAGCCTAGGCTCTCCTTTTTTTATACTGGTGGGTCGTGCAGGATTCGAACCTGCGACCAATTGGTTAAAAGCCAACTGCTCTACCAACTGAGCTAACGACCCTCAACTGAATGGACTAGTTTACCTATGAAAGATAAAAAAACAATTTAAAACAACAGCTTAGCTTCAACTCGAATCACCTATCTGCCCTACCGCCCCGACATGCTCTGCCCAAAAAGGAAGTGGTGGGTCGTGCAGGATTCGAACCTGCGACCAATTGGTTAAAAGCCAACTGCTCTACCAACTGAGCTAACGACCCAACGGAGGCGCATATAATATGTATTTTTCAGGTCGGCGCAACCCCGGTCGCTGACTTTTTTTACCCAAGCCTTTGATCTACAAAGGCTTTGAACAGGCTATCCTGTTACATAACGCGTTGGATCTGCCACTCCGGCCTGCTCAAACCCTCTCTTACGTAAGCGACAGCTGTCGCAGGTACCACAGGCTTCACCCGACTTACTCGCCTGATAACAGCTGACCGTCACGCTATAGTCAACGCCCAATGAGATGCCCAGATTGACGGTAGCAGCTTTAGTCAGATTAATCAGCGGCGCCTGAACGGTAACTGCCTGCCCTTCCACCCCCATTCGTGTTGCAAGGTTGGCCAGGCGCTCGAAGGCTGAGATGAACTCTGGACGGCAATCCGGATAGCCTGAATAATCGACTGCGCTTACTCCAATAAAGATACTGTGCGCACCCAATACTTCAGCCCAACCCAGTGCGATCGACAAAAAAACCGTATTCCTGGCGGGCACATAGGTAGCCGGTATGCCTTCACTGGCCTTCGTGGGAACGTTGATAGTGTCGTCAGTCAACGCAGAGCCGCCCAGAGAACGCAAATCGATAGGGATAACTTTATGACCTTTTACGCCCATGTTGCGGGCTATAAGCCTGGCAGCCTCCAACTCAACATCATGTCGCTGACCATAGTCGAAGCTGAGTGCGTAGACTTCATAACCCTCGGCCATGGCCTTGGCTAGAACGGTGGTCGAATCAAGCCCACCAGAGAGCAGTACAACGGCTTTTTGGTTCACAGTCGACAAGTCCTGTTGCTATCAATAATGGCCCGGCACACCGGGGAAAAAGGCTAATTATGGCAGGTCTGACGCCCATTTTGCAGCGTAAGTGTATTTGGATGTTAGTTACTGTTCAGTCGCGCTTGTGCCAATTTGGCACTTTGACTGCCTGGGAACTCCCCGATGACCCTTTGAAAAAAAGCAGTCGCCTGTTGTGCCTGATTTTGCTGCTGCGAGATCACACCCAGCTTATACAATGAATCGGGGACTTTGGCGTTATCTGGAAAATCTTCTACCACAGTTTCGAAAGCGGTTTGTGCCTGAGAGACTTCTCGGCTGACCAAATGCACTTCACCCAGCCAATACCAGGCGTTCGGTGTCAGTTCATTGCCCGGATGATCTCTGGTAAAGGCTTGAAGTGCACTTATTGCCCCCGGAAAATCACGGGTTCGAATAAGCTCACGAGCGGCATTGTACTCTGTCAGGGCAACTTCATCACTCACCGCACCTTCGCTGACACCCTGGCTTGAGTTATTGCCTGATGCTGCTGGTGCTGATACCTCGGTATCGAGTTGCTGCTGCAGGCTAAGAATGCGCTGATCAAGATCTACATAGCGCTCTTTCTGCTCCTGCTGCATGCGTTGTATTTGGTAGTTCAGCTCTTCGACCAGGCCTCGTTGCTCGGCCAATTGTTGTTGCAAATCCCGAACCTGGAGCATTAGATTCTCGACGAATGCCGGATCCGGACCAGTGGGAGAGAGTCCTCGCGAGGGTGAATTAGCAGCACGGTCCGGTTGAGACTCGACTACCTGAGGTTCAGCCTGCAAGGAACCCACTGCAAAAGTGCTGCCGAGAACGGCAGCACTTATTATTACCAGTTTCTTAAACATGGTCACTCGATTATTGATATACAACCTCTACACGGCGATTTTCAGAGTAGTCACTTTCAGTGCTACCCAGCGCCAGAGGCTTCTCTTCACCATAGCTTACGGCATCAATCTGGCTTGCAGCAACGCCGCGCAGCATCAGATAATCAGACACGGATTTCGCACGACGCTCGCCCAGTGCCAGGTTGTATTCGCGAGTACCACGCTCATCTGCATGACCTTCCAGTACAACCTTCATCATCGGGTTAGCAGCCAGATTCATCGCATGAGCGTTCAGCACAGTGCGGAATTCGGTCCGGATGTTGGACTGATCAAAATCGAAGTAGACAATGGTCTGGTCAAGCAAGTCCAGGAACTCACTGGTTACTTCATTGGCCATCGCGTCATCTTCCGCAGCGTCCATAACAACCACAACAACAGGATCTTGTTGTTCAACTTCAAGTGTCAGATCGCCCAGACCTTCGTCTTCCATTCCAGTTTCTGTCGTTTCAGCACCGCTGGTTTCTTCTACGTCGGTTGACGCACAGCCCGCCAGGAATACCGCAAACGTTATCGCAGCAGCATGAATCAGTTTGGTTTTAGACATTTTCCTTTTCCTATCAGTTGTCGATCATTATTGTCAGGTGCCTTACAGAGCACCATGCCTTACAGGCATATTGCCTTGGTTGTTCACCCAGTTCAAGTGTAACTAATTAAGGTATGGAGACCATGACGGTTCAATAACATCTCCATGTATCGATGGCATCTCACTGGTTACTTGTCCATCCAGTGAAACCCATGCGAGCACCCCCCTACCTCTGGACTTTGTAGCATAGACCAGCATTGTACCGTTAGGGGCAATGCTGGGTGATTCGTCCAAATTTGTCTCGGTCAGTACCCGGATATCGCGGGTCGCCAGGTTCATTGCCGCCACATGAAAACGGCCGTCTATCTGGTGAATGAAAACCAGATACTGTCCGTCACTGCTAAACTGAGCCTTTAAATTCTGGCTACCCTCAAAGGTTAAGCGTTCAGCCTGCTGTGTAGCAAGATCCATTTGATATATTTGTGGACTCCCCCCCCTTGCTGACGTGTAAACCAGGGATTTCGAGTCTGGTGAGAAGCTCGGTTCGGTATCAATATAACTGTTTTGCGTAAACCGAGTACTGTCACCGGTGGCAAAATT
>Ga0307934_1000452_pt1 | contig 31113 bp, 24 predicted proteins | sample OrgLakmetageno90_FD_201838 | JGI IMG/M metagenome (GOLD analysis project Ga0307934, IMG submission 201838) | Saline water microbial communities from Organic Lake, Antarctica - #90 | ecosystem: Environmental > Aquatic > Non-marine Saline and Alkaline > Saline | place: Antarctica: Organic Lake...
TGGAATTCGGCATTAGAAAAATAGTTGAAGTTATTCTTCTAAATTACTGAATTTCAATGTTTTAACCTAATTTTTATGAGCTTATTTTACTGATAATCAGATGTTTGTTTTTTTGTCATGTACTAAACAAAATATTACAACCTAAAGGAAGCTAATATTAAACGTATCGGTATAAGTACAATTAAAGATAAAATCATTTCCTTAGAAAAAATTGCAAACAAATCTAATTCAGATGAGCTTGCTATACTTAAGAAAAAAATTATAACTGGCGAAATGGATTGGGAAGATCTTTATCGAGATTTAGCAACCAGTCCTGCTTGTTCTGATTATAATGAACATAATCTTTCGGAATTACCATCTGCGAGATTTTCTAAATTCACTCATAAACATATATTTGAAATTTTTGAATTGGCTTCACAAGTTGTAACAAAAATAAAAATATACCCCTGGGAAAAAGAAATTTTAATCCTTGCAGGCAGATATGCCGTATATTTAGAAAAAGAAAATATTAGTAAAATTATAAAATAAGAAATACCAGTATATTAAAAATCAAACCACTAAATAAAAAAACAAATACTTACCAATACCCAAAACAGATTATTGATGACAAAATTTAACTTTAACTAATTATTGTTTGAGATATTGTCACCTAAGTTACTTGAATTTAGAGTTAATCGAAATAAAACAATAACATTGAAGATATGATTAGAATTCTGCATTTATCCGATTTTCATTTAAATAAGAGAACATTGCGTGATTGGAATGATTTTTATAAAGAGTCATTTTTAAAAAAAGTAATTGAGTTTCATGAAATTTCCAGAGTAGATTTAATTGTATTTACTGGTGATTTAATAGACAAGGCTGGAAAGGATTTTGGAAGTGCATCAAAGGCTTTCGAATTGTTTGAACAAAATATAATTCAACCAATAATTAATGCCTTAGAACTAGACATCTCAAAATTCATAATTTGCCCCGGAAATCATGACATTTCAAGGTTAGCTGATGATGAAATAGACGAGAATGGTTTAAAATCGACCTTAACGTCAAGTGAAAAAATTATCTCATTCATAGAAGCTTCAGAAAAAACAAATTCATTCAAAAGAATTGAGAGAATTAAAGAATACAAGGATTTTGAAAATAAGCTATATGAGAACGTTAATGTTGATAAAATTCAATCTATTTTTTCATTTTCACTCAAAGATGAAATAAAGAATAAAACAATTGGCATTAGCTCTTTAAATTCTTCTTGGAGATGTTATAATGAAAACGATTTTGGTAATATCATAGTTGGAGAAAATCAATTAAATAACAATTTTAATTTTATTAAAAATTCTGAAATTAAGATTGCTTTGATACATCATCAGTTAGATTGGATATCTGATGCAGAAAAACGAACTATAAATTCACATATCCACAAAAACTATGATATAATATTATCAGGACATGTTCATGAGGGCGCATCAAATATGATAACAGGTTTTACAGGCTCTTGTTTTCATAATGTTTCTCCATCAGGATTAAATCAAATTAGAACGGACAACATCAACTTTTCTAATGGCTTTACAATAATTGATTATGATGAAAGTATCACTTGTCATTATTTAAAATATAACCATAACCAGCAGTTATTCGTCGAAAATACCGACTTAGTTGATACTGGTAAGAAGGTCTTTTCCAAACCACCTTCAGATACTATATCGAATATTGAAAATTATCGCGAAGCGATTGATAATGTCATTGAAGATCATTTTCAAGAAATGAATAATCATTTCATCACAGGAAAGAAGAATATAGAAGATGTAACCGTAAAAGGTGCTTTCATATATCCCCCAATAGATGACGGTAAAAGTTTTTACGAGGAAAAAGTTACCGAAACAAAATTTACCGATATAATTAATTCAAGTGACAATACATTATTGCTAGGTTCTCAAGAATCAGGAAAAAAAAGTTTGTTATATCGGATAATCGTTGAATTAGTTGATGACTACGATATCTATAATAAGATTCCTGTATTCATTGACTTTAATCAAATTAAGAATAAAGAATTTACTACGATAATAAAAGAATATACTCGTTTAAGCACCGATAGAGTTAAACAAATACTTGGTAAAGGGAAGTTTATTTTATTGATCGACAATTTAAGCTATCACGAGTCCAAGAATTTTAGTGACCAAATAAATAGGCTTCATAAATTTTACAGAGATTTTTCTACCAATAGAATTATAGCAACATATGAACATGACAATATTGGAATTTTACCTTCTGAGATTATTAATCACTGTAAAATTCCATTCTTTCACCAATACGTAAGAGGCCTAAAAACTCGAGAGATAAAACAAATCATGAAACAATGGCTTCCTGCCGATAATGACTTAAAGAATGAAGAAAGTTTAGAGAAATTAGTTAACACATTCTCTTCATATCATCTACCTAACAACGCATTATCTGTTCATTTATATTTATGGTGTTATGAAAATAGTAATGAAGAACCAATAAATCAGGCTGTTTTAATGGAAATTTATGTTGACTTAATTCTAGAAAAATTAAGCAAGCAGAATATTTATCGCAAAACATTTGACTCAAAAAATAAAATTCAGCTCATTGCAATGATTGCTGAAAAAATAATTCTAAAAAAAGATAATTACACCAAGGTTTTGACCAACTCAGAATTCCAAGGTACAATTCATGAATACTTAAAAGAAAAAGTTGGTTTTACCTATGATGAAGGTGTAATAGTAAACTACCTATTTGAAAGAAAAATTTTCACAAAAACTATAAGAAATGAAGTAAAATTTTCACAGGTATGTTTCCTTCATTTTTTCGTTGCGAAAAGAATGCAAGAAAATCTCAAATTTAAAAAATATATATTAGATGAGTCTAGATATTTTAATTACTACAAAGAAATAGACTATTACACAGGTCTTGTTAGAAGCGACTTAGAAACCTTCAACTTGCTATTTACAAGATTTAAAAAAGTGTTTGAACCTATGGAATTTATATTAAAGAGTATAAACCCAGACGACTACTTTAATATAAACCTTTCTAAAGCAGAGATGGAGGTTGAACCACTGGCTAGAAATATAGAAGTTGCTAAAATTAAAGAGAACAGACCAACTGATGAAAAAATTGAATATCAATTAGATGAACAATTGACCCGAATTTCTAAAAGTCAAAAATCAGAAGAAATTAAAAATATTGATTTCGATCGTATGTTATTAATTATGTGCAATGTTCTGAGAAACTCAGAAAGTATTGAGAATTTAGACCTCAAGAAAGAAGCCTATAATGAGATTATTAAACATAATATAACATACTCGATTTTGTATACTCAATTGTTGATACGGTACATTATTCAGCATAAAAAATTACCCCCATCTATTCCTCCAAATGTTTCGCTTGATTATGTACTTAAAAATTTACCATATCATATTCAGGAGTCATTGAATATTCACCTTGGAACTCAAAAATTGGAGGTAGTAATTTTAGATAAAATTAATAAAGATGCTAAAGGCACTTCCAACACTAATTCAGAAATCGAAAAATATCTCTCTGTTACACTTTTCTCAGATATCCAAGGTCATAAATTTGATAATCATTTAAAAAAATTAGTCAAATCTGCAAAATCTATACCTGTTCAGAATTATCTACTTTATAAACTAACGGAGTATTTATATAAACGATCGAAAGAAGGATCAGATAATGAAGAGATGTATTTAGATCTTATTTCTGAATTAAAAATCAAAAGTCAAAAACTTCCAAGAAGATTCAAGGAGCAAATTGTTAAAAACCTGCTTGATAAAAAAAAGAAATTAACAAAATATATCAGTTAGAAACGACAAATTCAAACGTGAGGTTATTAAAACACCAAAATAATGTAATGAGAAGATCCTACAGAAGATTCAATGAATTGAGAGAGAATGCACAAGAGAAATTGAAAGGCTATGGAATCCTTGAAGACCAATTAACATATGCTGTTATTGAAATAGACATGATGCATAAACAAGAAGTTCCTGAATATAAATGGATAAGTGTTCAATCAATTCTAAATTCTTGTAGAACTCACAAAGCTGAATGTGATGAAGGCATCTTTCGAGCTTCAATAAATAAAATGACTCATGAAGAATTAAAATCATTACAGAGAAAAATTGAACTTCTTTAATCCTACTATTTACGATTTTAGGTTTAAAATTTAGCTTCCCTTTATCAAATCCCCAACACACCGCTTCTTAAGATTTGCAAATCTTCAACTATACAATTCTGCATTACTACGCAAAGACTAAGAATTACAACACCATGCCGTTGCGCAACATTAAAAAATAGTATGCTGAAGTATGAAAAAGACATAAAAGTTGGGCATAAAGCTCCTATGGATCCAGAGATTCTACATAATAGGGCTCGAGAAGCCTCATTAGAATCTAGAAAATTATTAATCTCCCTTTCTACAGGCTTATTAGCATTTACTTTTTACGTTTTAATTGGGAAAGAATTAAAGGATATTTCTAGTTTTTTAAGAGTATTACTTTCAATCAACTTTTTCATTATAGCATTATCCTTAATATGTGGGGTAGTCGCTTGGATAGCTGATGGGAGAAGAAATTATTTTAAAGCAAAAGAAATACAAACTCACAATAAAGATGAAAAACACAAAAAGCTATACGGTAAGAGATATAATATGTGGAAAAAAAGAAGAAAGGTGCTAGAAACTTTCTTGAGATATGGTTTTTTATTAAGTATCGTAATTTATGCTATTTTCATTTTAATCTATTTAATCTTTTAAGTCTAAAATGATTTTTACCAAAAATCTCGTCAACTTAGGCTTTTAGTGAGTAAAATACTCACCCTGATGGGTGGAAAACCATCGGCTAACAACTTAAGTATATTCCTAATAAATACTGCCATTTAAAAAACTAAACCGCGTCGTAGGATTTGTAATACTTCGCCAATCCTAACGCAGGCGAATCAAAAAGAATAGAGCAACCGCTCTACCTTTTGAAGAACACCTATTGCTGCAGACCATTACAACCCTTATGCAAACAAAAGCATTAAAAGATGTACCGATAGCACTCCATTTACTATAGAAAAAGAGTTACTAACTGTTGCCGTTGAAGAAATCAGGGAGTTTATAATGGAACATTACTATACATAAATTTATTCTTTTACATACAAGTAACATATATAATTTCAAAGTAACATAACTATTGTTACTTTTGAATTAACAATGTTATTTTAATATTTATGAATCAAATAATAAATTACTTAAAAAATACTATTGGATTAGAAGTTGAAATGCTAGGGAATCAAAATATTCAGACTGGCAAGCTACCTTTTCACCTTAAGCATGGTAACACTTTTAACGAATTAAAAATCAATGGTAGAAGACTTCTTTTTGTAAAACCACGAACCTCCGAACATCCAGTTCCTGATCAGATTCAGCATCAGATGGAACAAATAAGAGAGATTTTGCAGTTGCAACCGGTATATGTTTTTGATAAGGTTGACACTTATACAAGAAAGCGATTGGTACAAAATAGAACCGCATTTATTGTAGAAAATAAACAGATGTATATTCCATTCTTATTAATTGATTTCGAGGAAAAAAAGACAAGTAAAGAAATAAAGAAAAACCTCACCCCGTCTGCTCAATGTATTTTGATATACCATCTATTAGTTGAATCACTTAATAATCGAAATTTAAAATTCATTGCTGAGACTTTAACATATTCAAAAATGACTATTACACGGTCAGTTAAGGAACTTGAAGAGTTTGGATTATGTGAATTGGAAAGATCTAAAGATAAAAAAATTAGGTTTGTTAAAGACGCTAAAGAAATATGGATTACAGCACAAACAATAATGAAATCTCCGGTAAAAAAAAGAGTGTGGGTAGAGGAAATACGAATGAACCAAGACCTGCTAATTGGAGGAATATCTGCTTTGGCTAGTTATTCCAATTTATCGAAAGATAGACAACCAACTTATGTAATAAATACAGAGCTGTACAAGCAGTTGCAAAGGAATCATAATTTAATAGATGAAAACATAAGGTATGGACAAATAGCTGTTGAAATATTGAAATATGATCCTAAAATACTGGTAATCAACAAAAATATTGTTGACCCAATTTCATTGTACTTGAGTTTACAGGAAAACGAAGATGAACGTATACAGCAAGCGCTTGAACAAATGATGGATGAGCTATGGTAGGAATAGAAATTTTTAAAGAACACTTCAAAGATTTTTCGATCCGTTGGATTTGTACCCCATCGGCTAACAACTGAAATCAAATCCTAATAAATACTGCCATTTAAAAACTAAACCCCGTTGTAAGGTTTGAAATCCTACGCCAAAGCAAACTAATTTTTCTTTAAAATATAGAATATCCCGTTAGATCAGCAGACTTGCAGTCCATAAAATACCGCACCAATACCAACCGACATTAATCAGGTATTCCAAAAATAAATGGAGAAATCAATATTACTAAGGAAGTTTCTAATCTGAATTTTATTAGCAATCTTGTAAACTCAAATTGATAAAAAGTTTTGATGAGCTATTAAGACCTTACAAAAAGGTCGATTAAAAGTCAGAAATTATGGTAGAGAACAAATCCCAAATAGTAATTTATCAAACTGAGAACGGAGAAACTAAATTAGATGTTCGTTTTCAAGATGAAACAGTCTGGCTTACTCAAAAATTGATGGCTGAATTATTCCGAACCTCTGTTCCAAACATCAACATGCATCTCAAAAACATTTTTAAAGAAGGTGAATTAGACGAAAATCGAACTATTAAGGATTTCTTAATAGTTCAAAAAGAAGGAAACCGAGATGTAAAAAGACAACAAGTATTTTATAATCTTGATGCAATCATTTCTGTAGGTTACCGCATAAAATCTCACGTAGCAACTAAATTTAGACAATGGGCTACCAGTCAGTTACGAGAATATATTGTAAAGGGGTTTGTTTTAGATGATGAACGTTTAAAAAACCCTGATTTACCTTTCGATTATTTTGAAGAATTGGAAAGACGAATACAAGATATTCGGACTTCTGAAAAGCGCTTTTATAGAAAGATAACAGATATTTATGCCACAAGCATCGATTATGATCCTACTTTAGAAATCAGCATTGGTTTCTTTAAAACAGTACAAAATAAATTACATTGGGCTATAGCAGGACAGACTGCTGCTGAAATAATTACACAACGAGCAGATAATACTAAAGAGAATATGGGCTTGACCAATTGGAGAGGTGAAAATATTAGAAAAACAGATGTCTCTATTGCCAAGAATTATCTCGAAGAAGATGAATTAGAAGCATTGAATAATTTAGTTGAACAATATCTAATATTTGCGCAAGGACAGGCACAAAGAAGAGCACCAATGTATATGAATAATTGGATTGAAAAGTTAAACGGTTTCTTAACATTAAATGACCGAGGAATTTTAACTAATGCGGGGAGTATTTCTCATGAAATAGGAAAAGAAAACGCAGAGCGAGAGTACAAGAAATTCAAACAAAATATGCAAAAGACAATTGGAGAGGGAGACTTTGAAAAAGCAATAACGAAAATTGAAAATAACAAACAGAAATAATGTCATCTCAAAAGCGATGCACATTGCCAAGGCGCTCAAAAGTCAACAGTATAAACCAAAGCACGTCAACTAAGTATATTTTTTCCAACGCCTTGTTAACTGAAAGGGCAGGATTTGCAATCCTGCGGATAAATAACCGTTCAATTTCTGTTTCATTTGGCAATTAATAAGTCTTTGGATAGTTATTCCTTATCTCTATTAAATCAGGTATTTCTACCCTTTTATATAGAACGTTGGTTAAGTAAATTTGGCATTTAAAAGGCATATTTGTTTTCTAAACTAAAAAAATCAAAAACTCCCAATGGAACCAGCCAATCAATTTAAAGACAGAATAAAATTGCCTTTTACATTCGATGTAGCGAAAATGCTTGAAGAAGTTAACGCTTTAAAATTGGAGCAGTACGAATATTATAAAGCGATACCATTGCGAGCACCGGCACATTTGGTAGATCCTTCATTGCCGTTTCCTGCACCTTCCGGTAATTATGCAGATGGTTCTTGGACAGATTGGATGGATACTCCTGCCCTAGCAAAATCTCCGTATTTAAAGCAAATTGTCAATGAATTTAGCCAATACACCACTGTTAATTTGGTTCGTCTATTATTTTTAGCACCTAATTCGGTGGTTAAAGAACACATAGATCCTACTTTAGGCTTGGAAGAAGAAGAAGCTATGATTCGGCTTACCATTCCAATTGACAACAACGAAGGCGTAGAGTTTTTCTTAAATGACACCTTAGTTCCAATGAAAGTTGGAGAATGCTGGTACCTTCGTTTGTCCGATTCTCATCGAGTAATTAATAACGGAGCCACCGATCGAGTTAATCTAACGATAGACATTATCCCAAATGATAAAATCTTAGAAATGATTAAAAGCGTTAGCTAATCCATCCTTATTCTATTTTATAAGAATAATCTTGTTTTATACAAATCTACATTTCAACTCCATTTCCGGTTCTAGTTGATAAGTAAAAATGAGGGAACTAAACTCGGTGGGTTTTTCCAAAGGAATTCCTAACGGAAATGTCAAAGCTGATTCATTTCTTTCTAACCAAATAGTGTCATAAACATGAACTCTGGTATCTAAAACAATCGTTTCGTAATCAGTTAGTTGTATTGTTTTCAAATCAACACTAACTTCTTGTAAATTAGAAACAAAAGCAGATTTTCTATTAGAAATTTCAGCTTCTCGAACATTTACAACATGCCCTAGTTCTACAACTTCAGCACCCTTATCTCCTGAAGCCGTTGATGATAAATAGGACGTAATTATTACATTTTCAGGAATTAAAATTACCTCGTCTTTAAATTGGGGCAATAAATTAAATACAATAGGAACATAACATTCTCGATAAAGAAGTGCATCTAACGTTTCGCTGATTACTATTTGATATTCTTCAGCTCTTGGAATTTTAAATGTAACAGCATCGGCTACAACTATTTCCTTGATATAATCATTCAATTCAAGTGCATCAATCAACTTCTTGGCCGATTCTACAGCGTTTTTGTTTATTTCCAACAGTGTGAATTTAATGGCATTCGGTTTAAAATAAGGAGCGACTAGTGTCAGTAACGTTGCATAAGGCCCACACCCAGCATAAAATAAATGGATCCCTTTTCCCGGAAACTTTAATTGTTGATCTTTAATTGCTAGTACGATAGCTTTAACGAATCTTGCAGTTCTTTTATAGTCGAGTAAACATTGTGCTGCATGATTCAATCCCAACGCCTTGCCTTTCGCAGCGGGAACTGCAGCCAAGTACTCCAACTTATTGTCAAATCCGGTTATAGCAGTGATTCTTTGAAATTGAACATGAATAGCATTCAGTCGTTCTTCAACTTCTGCTGCTGTTATCGTATCTTCTGAAATAGAAGTAGTAAACTCCTTTATTTGATTGAATAATTTTATTTCATTCATTGGGCCTGTTCACTTTAATTGTTCGACGAGTAAGTTACCATTTTTATGAAAAAAACTTCTCCGCTTGGTAGGACTTGCCGTCCCACAACAATTAAAACGTGATTTACTGCACACATTTTGAGAGCATTTCCCAATTCTCGACCACCTGTTCCGAATTTTATAATTATTGACCGGCCAAGTCAAGTACATGATCCAACAGAAAAAGTGATAATGTAGTTGAAGTAAGTTTATATGAGATAGCAGTATATAAAATGTTTAATTCTATGTGACATGTGGTAGAATCATTGACGCCAAAATTACAAGTTATCAATGCAGACCACGCTTATCTTAATGTGCTAATCTCGAATAATTTAGGAGGAACTTAGAGAGTCCGTTACAGAAGTATGGAGAGATGGATAAAATTAATTTCAAATGATTATTTACATTTGGGTGAAATAAGAAAAAGATATTAAAATGAAGAAAACTTTTTTACTCGTAATTACGGCGTTACTTCTATTTAGCTGTGAAGAGAAACAAAAAGCTAAACAGAGTTCAATCGAAATAACGGAACCAAAGGGTGTAGAAAACATTGCCTACAAATGGGGCAAATTGGCACTGACTGCTCAAGCAAGAGATACGGAGAAGTTTAAACCAAGACCTACTGTTACTTCTAGGTATTTAGGTTTAATATTCATTTCTATTTTTGATGCTTGGTCCAAATACGATGAAAAGGCTATTTCTGTATATAATGAAGGTATAGAAAGAAGACCAACAAACGAGCAAACACTAAAAAACAAAGAAATTGCGATTAGTTATGCAGCATTTCGTGCTATGAATGAATACTATGCATCGGACAAAGAATTGTTTTCAAACTTTATGAAGGATTTGGGTTTAGACCCAATGAATGAAACGTTAGACCCAAGCACGCCTGAAGGTATCGGAAATTTGGCAGCAAAAGCAGTTATAGAAGCAAGGAAAGGAGATGGTTCTAATCAATATGGTGAAGAAGAAGGCTCAAACGGAGAAGCTTATTTTAATTACGTAGCATACCAACCCATTAATTCGCCAGATAAAAATGTTGACCCTAACCGGTGGCAACCTAAATATTTTTCAGACGGAAAAGGAGGGAAATATGCTCCAGGTTGTTTGACCCCATTTTGGGATAAGGTGAAGCCAGTTGCATTAAAATCTGGAGACCAATTTCGTCCCGGACCTCCACCGATGATAGGTTCAGAACAACTAGAAAAAGAAGTTAGAGAAGTAATTGACTTACAAGCTAATTTAACAGATTATCAGAAAGCATTGGTTGAGTTTATGCGAGATGGTCCACAATCTGTTCAACAAGCTGGACATTGGTTAAAGTTTGCTCAAGATGTTTCTCGAAGAGATGAACATACGCTTGATGAAGATGTGAAAATGTATTTCTACAATCAAGTAGTTGCTATGGATGCTTTTATCGCTTCTTGGGATTCAAAAATGTTTTATGATTATGCAAGACCGTATGCTTTGGTTCATCAGTATTATCGGGATAAAAAAATTACGGCTTGGGGCGGAGTAGGAAAAGGCATGATTGAAATGGACGGAAAAGAATGGAGACCTTATTCACCTGAAACATTTTTATGCCCGCCATTTCCAAGTTACACATCCGGCCACAGCACAATTAGCGGTGGTTGCGCAGAGGCTTTAAAAATGTGGACAGGAAGCGATGAGTTCGGTTCTGAAGCAAAACTGGTGGCAGGAGCAATGACAGAGCCGGATTATTTGGGAGATACAATTACTTTAAAATTCCCAACATTTACTGAAACCGCAGACATGGCAGGGATGTCAAGAGTTTTGGGTGGTTATCATATTCAAGCTGATAATGTAGCAGGCTTAGAATTAGGAAGGAATGTTGCAAAAGAAGTTTGGAAATTTTATGTAAAACATATCGGCGAAGAATAGCTGCAGACTCTTAAGGATTACAATTCCGTTTCGTAGGATTTGATATCCGACGCCATATCAAATGTGAATTAATCCACACAATAGGAGAAAATTACCCCATTCTAAAGAGTCCTAAAATAATTATACAAATTCTCAAAACAGGTATTTCTACTCGTTTATTTTCGAGTTAGTTGCGGTAGCTTTGTGGAATTAATATTCTCTAAAGCAATAATTTACAATACCCGAACTCTTCTACTATGAAAAATCAAGAAAAACCCGCATTTAGAATTTACCCTTCCATCGGCATTGCTCGAATGGGAAATGGGCCAGCAACAAAAGACCAAGTAGTTTTTAGCCCCGAAGTTCCGTGGAAAAACTTATTTGAAACAGACCTTGTTCCGCACACTGCCGAAGGTGCTTTAAAAAAGCAAGCCCAACGATTCTACATTTACAAGTGCGATAGCGCAGGAAAACCAACAGAAAAGATTAGCCCCAACGATTACGACATCGAGTGGTTTGTTGAAGTGGCCAATAAAAAACCTTTTTGGTACGACTTTAACAACAGTTTAGACCTTTCGGTGAACCTAGAAGGAAACAATAAAAACTTGAGCAAGAAGTTTTTCGAAGATCGTATTGCTCCCGGAATAAGCGCTAGTTCTAGAAATCCAAACATACCAAGTGAAGGAGTGGATGAAAGAGGAATTCCAAATTCAAGAAAAGAGCTAATTAACGGACCAAATTTTGGGTCGGTTTCTTTGGCAAATGGCAGAATGGAATTGGAAGGATTGTTTCCGTTTCCTAGAAAAGGCGAAGTCAGCAACATTGCCAATAAAATGAAAACCACTTCTAAGTCAGTAAAGCTTGGCACCATTGAATACGATGAAGATGACAGCAATACAGCTACCAACGGCTCACTTATTTTTTACAGTGGCGATGGTATTTCAGCTTCTTTAAACCCATCGGATTTAAACACAGATTTCGCCGACAATTCGAACTGGTACGATGACATTTGCGATGGCAGAGTGACGGCAAAACTAACGCCTAAAGGCGGTGGAGAAACAATTGTTTTAGACAGTGCAGAAGCAGCTGCATGGGTAGCAAGTGCACCACCGGATTATGCCCCTCAAATTAATCCCATTTCTTCTTTATATGATTTAGTTACAGGCGCTGAACCGGGCGAGCTGAAAACAGATGAAGCATCTTGTTTGAGCATGGTTCTTCCGTTATTTTTCAAATTTTACCAAATGCAATGGGTGAACTTAAGTGACTTTTTAGCCCCTTCTTTTAAAGAAACCATTGACAAGTTAACCGCAAACGGGAATTTTGAATTTTTATATAAAAGTGATGAAAAGAGTCAAAAAACCAGAGAAGCCATTTTTACGCTTTTCAGAAATCCGAGATACGAATACATCAACGAGGGCATTATACCAAGTAAAGACGTTACCGATTTTGCTGCGTTAGGAATTCCTGCACTGCCGCATAAACTCCCATATTACGTAGGCGATGGAGTGAACTACCCGGGAAGTCCAGCACAATGGTTCGCCATTCCGCCCATGTTATACGATCAACTAGAGCAATGGAGCAAAGGGAACTTTACTACACCAGAGGATTTAGCGGCATTTAAGCCATTAAACATGATTGACTTGGGCGAATATTACCAAAGCAGTTTTGTGGGCGCAGCAGCAGATCCATCAAAAGCTCCACTTCTAATGACTCGTGCTGTTTTAGAAACGCTGTACGGTGGCGGATTTCACCCAGGTGTTGAATTAACGTGGCCCATGCGTCATGCGCAAATGTATTGCGAAAATGAATTGACCTTTGAATCTGTAAACGGTCTTGAAAAATATGACCTTTTTGGTTTGCGAGAAGTTCGAATTAATTCAGCAAGCAGAGAAGTTCAAGACAAAATATTCTTCAACGATTTTGGATTTTTAATGACACCAGAAGATGTTAGAAATTCAATGGACCCGGAAAAAGAAGAAAATTGGTTGTGGCAGACTACTCCCGGTGACCTTACCAAATGGATGGGAATTCCTTGGCAATCAGACGCAGGCAGTTGTCAGGCTGTTTGGACCAAAAGTCAATACCCTGTGCCTGCTTGGTGGGCAGCAAACCTTCCGATAGATGTTTTAACCAACGAAAGTTATGAGCAGATTAAAGGCGCAGCAACTTTGCCAGATACCAAACGAAACCTTTATGCAAGTCGGCAGCCTTGGTTGCAAACTACAGACACCGGTTATGTAGGCTACCATGCAGAAGGCGGTTACTTAAACGGACTGATTAACATGGTGTACCAATGGGATCAAATTGGAATGGTTGCCGCTCGAAAATTGGACGTAGAAGGCTTTCCAAAAACGGTTTACGTTTCTTTTGATGGGAAAGATGTGAAGAACAATCAGCCGATTTTATTAGGCGTTGAATACCCGAGTGAACCAGCACCTAAACGAGCAGCTTTTTATTCCAGCAGCGTAGCAGAGGTTCTGATTCCTTCTGACAAAATCATTATTCTCTCTGGTGAACCAGACGGAACTGGAACAACTTATGTAGATGATCAGGTTACAATTGCAGTGAATGGCGTAGAAATTTACAAATTCGATTACAGTCACGGAAACTCAGGTAGAATTATTCCTGAAGGCCCACTTGACCTTACCGAAAAATTGAAACCTTACACTGGTCAACGGGTAGAATTTACCACAACCTACACCGATTTGTTTGGAGGTTCACAAGGAGCATCAAGCTTTTTCTTAGTTTTTCTTTAAAAAAGAAATGAAACCACCTGAGCTAAACACAGATGTAATTATAGTTGGCAGCGGAATTTCTGGATTGGTACTTTCTAATCTGTTAAAAGCAAAGAAGATTGACCATTTGGTGTTAAATCGTTTAGAAAAACAGAAAAAATTGGAATTGCCGGAAACAATTCCACCATCTGCCTTGGTGTTATTGGAATCATTGAACTTGCTGGAGCTTTTTTCGAAAAGCTCCAGCAAGACCTTTGGTTATCATTCTGTTTGGAATTCTGATCGACTTACCACCAACAATTTTTTTGATCATAATCCCTATAAGTATGGCTTAAAATTGAATAAGAAAGAGTTGCTTGAGGATTTAAGGGAGTTGGTGAGCGAGCATGTACTAACGTATGATAATTTAATCGAGCTGGATAAAACGGCTGAAGGAATTAGCATTAAAATGGTATCGGAAAATTCCGTTAGAACAATACGGACCATGCTCATAATTGATGCAACTGGCAGAAATAGGAGTATTCTAAAACAGCTTGGAGTAGCAAGTGAATCTTTCGACAAGCAGGTTTCGTTAAGCTGTCACCTCCCCTACTTTAAACATCCTAAACTAATACATCCGGTTTATACTGAATCTTTTGAGCACGGTTGGGGAATTGTTTCTTCGTTGAATGAACAGACCAACGCCATGACGCTTTATACTAAAATTGGCAGTCCTATTATAGCTGATTTAAAAGCGTTTCCAAACTGGAAGTCCATTCTTTCCGGCACTACCTTTTTTAAAGATTTTTTAACGGATGATGCAGATCGGAAAATAGTTGGTGGCGGAGCGAATTCCACTAAAGCTTCTCAAATTGTAGGATCTAATTGGTTGGCAATTGGCGATGCTGCCATTGCATTTGACCCCATCTCTTCGCATGGAGTTACCAACGCAATCTATTGTGCTAATTCAGCAGCACAGGCAATTGAAGAGCAGTTAACAAATCCATCAACTTCTCCGTTTCAAGCGTATTCCAAAACACTTCATCACGTATTTGATGAATATTTAGAACAGAAATCGAAATTGTATGAGGTTTAGGTGTTAAACTCACCATCACAACATGAATTCTCCGTTCGTTTTCTCAATCACACAGACCTAAAAATAAAGTCTGCCTGTTACAAAAACAGGTATTTATACTCGTTCTATTAATAAATGACTTCTATAGGTTTGTATAAAATCAATTACTAACTAATACTTACAGAATGAAAATTATTAAATGGAATAGCTTCAAAATTCAAACGGATTCACATGCCGTACCTCCGATATATAGTAATCCAGGTTTAGCTGTTAATGGTGGTAGCATGTGGCTTCCAGATAACGTAAAAGTGCTAACCAATGGTAATTTAGAATTAAGCCTTCAACAGAACTCTGGTCAGTTTTGGAATGATAATGGCGTACAAACAGAGATTTGGGCAGCATCAGAAGCAGTATTTCAAAATACTGTAAAATATGGTACGTATTGTTGTACCTTCAAATTCACCGACGGTAAGGGCAATTTAGCTTGGGATCAATTTTCATTAGGTAATTCGAATCCTCCTGCACTTAACATGAATACTACTTTTGGAATATTTTTATATGACCAAGGAACTGGAGGTGGTAAAAATGCTCATTCTGAAATTGATTTTTTAGAACTAGGTTATCAAAATCAGGCAAACAACGGAACTGGTTGGATAGCAAATCAACCGGGCGGACCAACAAAAAATAATGGACAATTTACCTTGCAACCTTGGGATGCTAAAACATCAGGACAACCAGATTGGGATATTTTGAAAAGAATTGCAATTGATGTTTCAAAAATACCTTCAACTGGAGAGGTAACTGTTTTAGTAAAATGGAAAGCAGCAGGAGCTCCAATAGAATTTTATTTGGCTTACGGAGCTTATGATTCTAAAACATTTCCAATTAAATCAACTGATATCTTATCACATACAACCCCCGCGTCTGTGAATAGTTATGTACCCGCAGAAAGTTCCGGAATGCACTTGCACATGAATCTTTGGCCTTACGGAGGTCCATCAACCGGAAAACCTGTATTTTGTGAAGTCTCAAATTTAGAGATGCCATAGGCATTTTAAGACCGTTGCAAAACCTGTTTTTACAAAATTATTCGATGCCCGATTTTGTTTTAACCCACAACAACCTTTTGGTTTTGAGAACTTAAAATTTGAGTAAAAAAAGATTCAAGTGAAAATTGGTTGATCGTACAAAACTGCAGAATTTTGCAACGGTCTTATTTTTCAAAATGAAATCCATAGCAGAAAAAACATAAAGCATTGAATCCATAAATTTATGAATCAGCAGAATCGTGAAAAAACGATAGAAACAATCGTTGCATTTCTTAACTCGATTAATATTAGAGTAGTTAAAAGAACACTCCCTAATGATACATTTTTGCCTGGGTTAAGTATATTAAGCAGCAGTATCCTAATGGATTTAGAGAAATTAAAATATCCTGGAGATTTATTACACGAAGCAGGACACATAGCAGTGACCGAAGAAATATTTCGACCTACATTAGGTAGAGAAGAAGTTGCAAAGAATTGGCCAACAGATGGTGACGAAATCGCTGCCATTCTTTGGTCTTTTGCTGCTTCTAAGCATCTGAAACTTGATTTAAAAGTCGTTTTCCACCCTGATGGTTATAAGGATGACTCTGAATGGCTTATTGACCAATTTAGCAACCAAAACTATCTCGGGTTGCCACTTTTGGAGTGGATGGGACTTTGCAGCGCTACCGAGTTTCCACAAATGAAAAAATGGTTGAGATAAGTACACCTTTATCACTTTACACAGAGAACACAGTTTATAAGTATTTAGTTAACAGAAGTTTGAAAGTTAACTTTAAGAATATACTGTTTCTATACAATGCGATAGATCATTCGATAGCTTCGAAATTCATCTCTATTCTAAAGAACGAAAATAAAACAACATTCAAATTACCAGTTTTGGAAATCACTTCGAACTCCATTTTTAACCCTCAAGACTAAAAAAAAATCAAAAACAGGTATTTATACTCGTTTTTTAAAGATAAAAAGTAAATAAGTTTGAAGGGTATTATAGTTGAACAAAATTCTAACGATTAATTATAGCTTAATCTTGAATTACAATTAAGTTACGATGACCATAAGAATGTTCAATTAATTTTAAAACAACTAATTTAACAAGTACTAACCGAGATACCATCTCTAAAAAAAAGCAAAATATGAATAGCGCTAAAAACAGTTTATTAGACAACAAAGATGAAATTCTATCTAATCTACCAAAGGAGTTTCACGAAGATTTTTTAAAAAATATAGAAGAAATGCCTGATGCACAAGAAGCAACTTTATCTGACCATGAAGTAGTAGCTGCAATTAAAGCTGAATTAGTTGCAAACCCAGATGTTGATGAGTCAGCAGCTGCTGCTGAATTGAAAGACATTAAAGCGCCTGTAGCTGCCGCTCCACCAAGTGAGGCAGAAATGGAAGAACAGAAAGCTCAATTGATGGCGGAAGCAAAGGCACAAACTCCGGAATAAGTTTTTAGGTTAACTTTTGAAGGTTAAAACTGGAACTAAAGTTTAAAACATCTATTACATCTTAAAATCCATTATCACAGGTTGATAATGGATTTTATTTTTCTTATTGTGGGTTAGTTCCTATCTTTTAAGATATTCGTTTAACACTTGTTTCTATCCACAGATAAGTAAAAGTCAGTACTCAATAAAAAACGCAGAAAAAATGTCAATTAATTACCCTTTTGGGCTTCAGCTGAAACACAATTTTGCAGAATATATTTATTACGAGGGTCTATTCCTACCGCACGAAATAGATCGGATACTGAATTTTTGGGATGAGAAACAAACTATAAAAGCTACACTAAGTGGAGACCAAAAATACAATGACGAATTAAGAAAAAGTTCCGTCATGTTTATTGAAAACACAAAAGAAAACGACTGGATTTACAGCAAACTAGCCGGATTGGCGATTAATTGTAACAATGAAAGATATGCTTTCGATTTGTTGGGTTTTCATCAAGAGTTACAGCTAACGAAATATTCAGAAGGCAATTTTTTTGATTGGCATTTAGATTTTGGTGCAGGAGAAATTTCTGCAAGAAAGCTGAGTATGACCGTTCAATTATCCGATTCGGATGACTATGAAGGCGGTGATTTACAGTTTATGATTAACAAAGAGATTGTCAATGCTCCACGAAAAAAAGGAACAATTGTAATTTTCCCATCTTTTATTATGCATAGAGTTACTCCAATAACAAAGGGAACTCGACAATCTATCGTGGGCTGGGTATCAGGGCCTCCTTATCGGTAGAAATACTTTTAGCTATTACAATCAGCCTGAAATTTTGATTTCTGCCTTGGCCCTATCGAGCTGCGTTGTTTTTCATCTTAACAGTTTATCTAACCACGACTCTCATTTCTATTCCATATCGCATTTTAAACGTTTCCACAGTAAAAGAGGGAAATCCTTTCAACCGTTAAGCTTAAATCAGATGCTAGTTTTGGCGCCGCCAATGTTAGTGTAAATTGCTCATTAGACCAGTTGTTTTTATTTCTTGCTTTTTTCAACGCATCCCCAACTTCCCAAACTTCAGAAAGACCATGAGATTCGTCGTTGTTATTTTTACTAGAGTAACTTTTCAGTCCATAAAGTGCCATCTGATCAAGCAAAATGTTTTCTGCATTTTCGACTTCCGTTGCATTAAGATAAACATCAATCAGAGGTGCAATTTCAGTTCCCTTAATATTTGAGAATTCAAGAATGAAGCTAGCGTTTAAGCTAGTTTTTGATTCTGAAAGATGTTCTAAAATAGACTTTACTCGGTTTGTCTGTTTAAAATAAACCTCAATTTTTGTAGGTCGCTTCTGCAGCGTAAAAGTTTGGAAAGGTGCAGTAGCGATTAATTCAGGTGGCTTATTTTCAGACATATATTTATTCTATTTTGTTACAAAAAAACTAATTTTTTAATGCAAACTGAGTGCACAAGAAATTATTAAAAAGGAGGCGATACTTAACCAAGCGATCCCCGGTATTTTACTGTCGTGAGGCACATAATAACGTTCTATTAGTACAATCAAACTTACTACCATCATTAATAAAAAATTATGCGAAGCAAACATCAGTGGCAGCATCACAACCCAACACATTTTTATACAGTTAATTCCTATGGTTAGGCCGTATTTAAAGGTGTCTCTGTATCGTAACATACCATCTATACGAATGGGCATGGTCAGCTCACATTTCATCATAACCGTTGTTCTTGATTCGTGCCAGCTAAAAAGACATGCCAAAACAAATCCACAGGCAGCGATTAAAAGCAATAAATTAGATGGATAGGCTGCTAGAAAAACGGACGCCATTCGGGGAATAAGCATAAAACCTATTCCTGCAATGGCCCAAGGCAACGTATATGCCACTAAGAATAACACAATCGAACCGTTTTGATTTCTTCTACGCACAGCAGTTGCCACGTGCTGAATCGAGCGTTTAAGCAAAGGGAACATCATGGCAAAAATCATAATAATCCAAGAAAAAAAACCTTGTATTAGAGGTTCTAAACTTTTCGAGAAAGCTTGACTTTCTGCACTGTAGTTGAAGGTATTTGGTTCTCCTGCTACGTAAACAGGAGAACACAAAAATACATGCGTCACGACGTAATTACTTGAGTACGCTTGTAACCCTTCAAAAAATAACAAAATCCAAATTACCGTGCTAAATAACCAAACCCTCCACTGCGGATTTATGGCAAGTAAAACATTCTGCCTGAGCAAAAAGGCTTGAACTCTGTCGTTGTGTAATGTTGAAAATTTAATCACATTTATTCACTGTACAGGCTGATTCGACCAATTGTTACTTCAGCATCCGAACTCATTTCTCTATCTGGTACTATTTGTACATCTAATTTATCGTCCGACCAATTTGGCAACCTCCTCAGGTTGTCCATTAATTCGGTTATTTCAAAATGCTCGGTTAATCCACTTCCCGAGTTATGACTGTCTGAAGTAGAAGCATTTTCCAATCCAAACAAAGCAAGTGAACCTGCATAGTACGATTGAGTGCTGTTCTCCCCTTCTGGCAAGTTAATGTAAACAGAGTGAATTGGGACTAACCCTTTTCCTTTAATGTTTTCAAAGCGAAGTAACGTTCTTGTTGGTTCTCCTCCTACTTCTGCAGTAGCTGCCAAACCTTTAAGTCGCACACTTGATTTTTTATCTGAGCTTAAACTTAGAGAAACGGTAGATTTTTGACCTGTTAAAGAATGCGCCTTAACAGAGGCGGTAACAACTTCAAGTGGCATAGCGGGAAAGCTTTTAAGTTTTGTCATGACCAGCGCTTCTTCATTTACTGGTATATCCGCTGGCACGCCTTCATAGGTGTAACCCGAAAGAATCTTTCTTGTATCTTCAACAGCCTCACAAATGAGAGACACAGATTTTCCATCTTTATCATGGAAATAAAATTCGAAGCCAGACCACTTAGTTGAAGTTGGATTACTTCGGTTTCCTTGATTCAACCACACTTGCCACAACCTGTCAATGTTTGCATGATGCAACCAAAATATAGGATCTAATCCCGCTGTATTTGGATCACCCATTGCCCCTGAAATGTCTACGTGAACTTTGTTGTGCGGTAAACTCTCTAATGCACCACTTACTCCACCTCCATGGTGAAATGCGGTTTCAAGACCTCCAAAGCCAATTTCAGTTGAAGAAGCTGAAGTATAGATTTTCTTATCTAGTGCTTTCAAGGTTACAGTTCGTTCATTTATGGTGTTGTTCCGATCTTGCATCCACAAACTATTTGTTTGATTAGCCGGAGAGGTAAAAGCCGGTGGTATATTTAAAGCATCCGGATTAGAGCTATCTGAATAATTCCAGAACGGCAATGCCCAATCTGCTGGCCCGCCTAAGTCTACAATGGTTTGTGCAACAATTTGCTCGAAATAAGCCAAGTACATTCTGTGCCAAGGTAAAAAGAACCAAGATTGGTGTTGACAATTGTTCCAATATTTTTTTTGTGATGAACGCGAGTTGGTAAAGGCAAAAATGGCTGCCAGAATACACTTTTTTCAGGATCAGCTGATAATCCATGAATTGCACCTTGATATGCCCAACTTGTAGGGTCACTTGAATCTCTTGTTTTCATTTCGGCGACTGCCTTGGCATACCATGCTAGCGTTTGGTCACCAGATGGTAATTGGTATACATCTTTTCTTGTTTTCATAATTAATAAGTATTAAAGTAGTTACATAACATTTACTCAAATCTAACTAGCTTAATCCTTAATTAATAGGGTATAAATACCTGTTTTTCTATTCCTTTCATATAAACAAAAGGTAGACAAGTTGAAAACATAACAATATCTATTTTGGGTATTGAATGTAGGTGCAAATTCAACTGACTGTTGCTATCTCTAGAATAGATCGTTTAAATCTGAAAGAATCTAATAACTGAATTATAGCAATATGATTCAAAATCAATTAATTATAAACTTTAGAAAATAGTCAGGTTTTGCATTTAGTGAGCTTTCTTAAGGGTATCAACGATGATTGGAAAATCAGGTAATTTCGAACCTCTAAAGTGAACATGTTTTTATTTTCCACTTCATTTTGAAGTAAAGTTCAACTCGTTCGGTACCGGATTGACCCCCATTTCATTACGGCCATCCTGTATTTGGTGGATTCATCAAAAGCCTAAATCCCAATTCTTAGAATTTGCCTTTTTTGTTTTTGACTTCATTTTGAAGCAAACTTCAACTCGTTCAGTACCGAATTGACCTCCATAACATTACGACCATCCTGTATTGGGTGGATTCAACAAAAGCCTAAATCCCAATTCTTGGAATTTGATTTTTTTGTTTTCTACTTCGTTTTGCAATTTACCTCAACTCGTCAAAAACAAAAAAACCTCCAATCTTTCGATTGAAGGCTTCTATTGTCGGGGTGGCAGGATTCGAACCTGCGACCTCCTCGTCCCAAACGAGGCGCGATAACCGGGCTACGCTACACCCCGAAGGTGTAATTCTTTAAGTTTGACCTTAAAATTGGGAAGGCCAAAATTACTAGTTTTTATTTGAACTGTGCGTCAAATAATCTTTTTAAAAGAACAATTCCTTTGCGGAGAGACAGGGATTCGAACCCTGGGTACGCTTGTAACGTACGACGATTTAGCAAACCGTTCCTTTCGGCCACTCAGGCACCTCTCCAATTCGGTTGGCAAAAGTAATAAATGTTATTTCATTTGCACTGAAAAAAAATGATTTTATTGAATTATTTTTTTTCAGCTACTCTTCATTATCTTTAGCAAAATAAAGACTCTCATTGGAAAAACGAACCTACCCTGTCCTACTCTCCTTGTTATTTTTAATGCTTGCCTGCCAAGAGGTTTCAGAAAAAATAAACGCTAAAAAAGTCATTATTCGAGAGAAAAGTGACGCAGCAACGCTGAATCCTGTAGCAGCCGAAGATCAGTTGTCTGCTTATGCAGGGATGCAAATCTTTCAAACCTTAACCAATATTGACTATAAAACAGAAAAAATAACGGGCATTCTCGCTGAAGCTCCACCCGAAATCACCTATGATAGCTCCGGTAAAATGATGGCAACCTACAGCCTCAGGAAAAATGCGAATTTTGGAGGAACTCAACAGGTAACGTTTGAAGATATATTATTTTCCATTAAGGTAAATTTTTGCCCATTGGTTTCGAACTCTGATGGTGCTAATTACTACAGTTTCATAGAAGATGTTACTTCAAAGGACCAACGAACATTTACCATTACCTGCAATAGCTCTGCTGTATTGAATGAGTTACGAAGTGGAGATTTCTTTGTGTTACCTAAAGCACATTACGATAGCTTAGATCTTCTCCAAAACTTCAGTCTGAACCGTTTGAAAACAGATTTGAGCTTAACGGAAAACGATAGTATCATTCGATTTGCAGAAAGTTTCAATAGCAGTTTAATTCAACCCAACCCAAACGCCTTTGTTGGCAGCGGCCCATACCGGCTTAAAAAGTGGCAAAAGGGAGAGCGGATAATTTTAGAAAGAAAGACAGACTGGTGGGGAGAACTGTATTCGAAGGAAAACACTTTCTTCATCGCCAATGCCGATGAGATTCAATTTGAAATTATTAATGATGATCAAACTGCAATTAACGCGCTGAAAGCAGGCGAAATTGATGTTCTGAATAACGTGAGCCAAAATGATTTCGAAAAAATAGAGAATAACACCAACATAAAAACTTTGGAGTGCAACCAACATGGCTTTAATTACCTAGGGTTTAATTGCAATCATCCAATTCTGAAAGAAAGAGAGTTTAGAAAGGCAATTGAAGCTTCCATACCATACCAAAAAATAATTGACGTGGTTTACGAAAATCAAGCAGAACTAAATCGATTACCCCTTGCCTTGCAACAACGTAGTTTGCGAAATGACACTCTTGTTTTCGAAGGTCAAAACTTGAGTAAAGCCAAACGAATTCTCGCTGAACTTGGTTGGGAAGATTCGAATAACAACGGAATTTTAGATAAGGTTATACAGGATCAGTTGGTGGAGTGCGAATTACAGTATCACTTTAACTCCGGAAATGATCAACGGAAGGCTATTGGTTATTTGTTGAAAAACGAGCTCAATAAAATTGGCATTTCACTTCAAGTAAATGAATTAGAATGGATCACCTATCTAAAAGCTCTTAAAAATAATGAGGTGCAAATGTTTACGAGTGGAAAATTGACTTTACCCATTACGCCAGACTTTACAAGCGCATTGCATTCCTCCTCTGCCAATGGTGGTAGAAATTACGCAAACTACCAAAATCCTGTATTAGATAGCTTAATAGAGAGTATTTTAATGGAACCAAATGAGCAAATTAGAACGAATAAAATTAAAAAGGTTCAAGAAATTGTTGCTAACGATGCGCCATACATTTATTTACTAAGTACAAGAAATCGTTTTGCCTACTCTAGCAGACTAAAAAATATTTCCGTGTATAGTATTCGTCCACATTTTTGGGCTGCAGAATTGTATTAATCCATGCTAAAGTACTTCGCTAAAAGACTCTTGCTATTTATTCCAACGCTAGGAGTAATGAGCTTTTTTGTCTTTTACATGGCTCAATTTTCTCAGCAAGATTTGCTCGTGCAAAAAGAAGAAAATAATTTTCGTTCATCTGGAGATAATATCATAGAAACGTGGGAAGCGAATTATGCTAAAGCAGAACAATTGGGCTTTCACAAACCTTCCTTTTACCTTAGTATCTTTCGAAAATCGAGTTGCGATACGTTAAACAGAATTCAAGATCCGATAATTCGTCAAAATCTAGAAGATGTAGCATACCAAATTGGCAATTGGGAAAAAGTAAACCGTTTTTACGCCACTGCCAAGGAAACTTTACCGCTACTAACTTCCAAGGAACAACAAGCTTTAATTCAAGATCTAAAAAACTTAAACTCGAAAAAAATTCAACCCAACATTTTAGAAGAGTTCCCATATCTCAAATCCGAATTTAAGGATCTACCAACTAACAAGAACCAATTCCAGAACTATATTCCTTCCTTAAAATGGAATGGTTTTAATAATCAATACCACTTATGGTTGAATGCCTTACTCCAAGGTGATTTTGGAAAATCTTTAGTGGATGCTACTTCAGTTAACGAAAAAGTAAACAATGCTATTTATTGGACCTTGTTACTCAGCATTCTGTCTCTATTAATTACCTTTTCCATTGCTGTTCCTGCTGCTTTTTACAGCAGTTTTAATCCTGAATCCATTCTTTGTAAAATACTTGATAAATTATTTTTTCTTTTCTATGCCATCCCCAATTTTTGGATTGCAACCTTATTAATTCTCTTTTTCGCTTCGGGCGATTATTTGGATTGGTTCCCGACCTATGGGTTAGGTTTCGTTCAAGACGACTACACCACTTCGCAAATTATAGAATTGAGGATAAGACACTTGACGCTTCCGCTAATTGCTTTAAGTTATGGGTCTATTGCATTTGTCTACAAACAATTGAAAAACTCCATCCAACAAGAGCTTCAGAAAGATTACATTATCACTGCGAAAGCTAAAGGACTTTCTACTTCCGCCATTATGTGGGGACAGTTGTTTAAAAATGCATCCTTCCCTTTAATTACGATGCTAGGTGGTATTATTCCCGCTTTATTTTCCGGCTCGTTCATTGTTGAGTACATTTTTTCCATTCCGGGAATGGGAAAGCTCAGCATTGAATCCATCTTGTCGCGAGATTTTTCAACGATTTATATTCTACTGCTCATCGCCACATTCTTTTCTATGGTTGGATTGTTGATTGCCGATGTGCTCTATCATTTTGCCGACCCAAGGGTGCAACTTTCATCTGAAAATAAAGCGCAGAAATGAAAAGTTGGAAGAAAAATTGGGCCGTTTACTATTTCCTAATTTGGGCTTGCATTGCCGCATTAGCTCCAATTATAGCATCTCAAGGGGAAACAAGTCAATTGATCAAACCGCTTATACCCTATTCTCCATCAGCTATTGACTATGATAATTCGAATTCCATTTCTCCCTTCGACTCTCAGCAAATTGAATCGAATTATTACCGGCATTGGCTCGGAACGGACGAGCTTGGTAGAGATATTCTTTCCCAACTTTTGCATGGAAGCAGAACAGCATTCATCATTGGCTTTGGCGTCGTGTTTATAGCAGGACTGATCGGTATACTTCTTGGCGGATTAGCCGGGTATTTTGGAGATCGCACCTTGTTTGTGAGTAAACGGAAACTTGCAGCAGGACTTATCCTTTTTCCAATTTACTCGCTTTCCGTGGTAACCATTATTCCATGGGGCATTAGCACGGTTAGCCTTTTACAAAAATTCGTATTCTTCGCTGCTTTTTCTACCGTCTTTTTAGTGGTACTTTTTTTAATTGGAAAATATTCTAGACAGACCACAAGTAAGCGTTCTATTCCTTTAGACCTTATAGTAAGTAGAATAATAGAATTTATCGACGCCATTCCTCTACTCTTTCTGTTGGTGTGTCTAACTGCCGTTATTGAACCTTCGTTTTTCACAACCATTCTTATTATTTCAAGTGTCGCTTGGACTTCCATTGCAAAATACACCAGAGGCGAAGTGATTAAAGTAAAAAATGAAAACTACATTCAAAGTGCCAAAGCACTTGCGTTGAATAACTTTCAAATTTTGAGAAAACACATTCTACCTAACGCCTTAAGTCCCGTTTTAGTTAGTTTATCGTTTGGAATGGCTGCCGCTATTTTATTGGAAGCTAGTTTATCCTTTTTAGGAATGGGAATTTCAGCTGACGAAGCAAGTTGGGGAAAACTCATTGCTTCCGCAAGAAACAACTACCAGGCATGGTGGCTTGCCGTTTTTCCAGGCTTAGCAATTTTTATAACTGTTGTTGCTAGCAATAAGTTGAGTGAACTGTTTCAACAAAAGAAGTAACTGTCAATCGTCAATGGTCAACTGTCAATTGACAATTGTCAACTGTCAATTGACAATTGTCAACTGTTAACTGTTAACTGTAACCTGTCAATTGTCAACTATTAATTGTAACCTGTAACCTGTTAATCCGGATACTCCACCCTAACGTGGTAAATGCTCATTAACTTGCGTTTGAACATCTTTTTGATTTCGCTAATGTCTTTAAAAGTAATGTCAGCATTCGCAAATTGGAGCTCGCGAACTTGAGAATCGATAATGGCATTGACTAATTTTTCAATGGATTCGCCATCGTATCTAGAGAGACTTCGACTAGCAGCTTCCACGGAGTCTGCCATCATTAAAACTGCGGTTTCTTTGGAGTAAGGCAATGGACCAGGATATCTAAATCGTTCGGAGGCATCTTTTTCATCCGGATTGTCTTCCATGTATTGCTTGTAAAAAAATCGAGTAGTTGTGGTGCCGTGGTGCGTTCGAATAAAGTCAGTAATAATGTCTGGTAGTTTATTCTTTTTCGCCAATTCAATACCATTAATAACGTGCTCAATAATAATGGCAGAACTTTCTTCTGGTGCCAACTCACTGTGTGGATTGTAATCTGAGTTTTGGTTTTCGATGAAGTAATTGGGCATGTTCATTTTACCGATGTCGTGATACAAAGCACCAGTGCGCATTAAAAGTGCATTGCCGCCAATGGCTCTAATGGCTTCTTCTGCCAAATTAGAAACTTGTAGAGAATGCTGAAAAGTTCCAGGAGCCTTCATGTTTAATTGCCGGAGCAGTTGGTTGTTGGTGTCTGCAAGTTCCATCAAGGTAACGTCTGAAACAAAGCCAAACACCTTTTCAAATATGTAAATCAGCGGATAAGCGAATAACGTCAGCATGGCACTTCCAAAAAACCATCCCAAAAACTTCCAATCGGTTGATTGAAAGCTACCTTCTTGAATGAGACCTATACTTAAATACACCACACTGTAAACCGAAAAAACTACCAAGGAAGAAATAAACAACTGAGATCTATTTCTCAAGTTAACAATTCCTAATAAGGTTAACATTCCCGTAATCATTTGAATAATGATAAATTCATAAGGGTTTGGAGCAACGAAACCGACAATTAGTATCGTCACTAAAAAGGTAAATAACGCCACCCGAATATCAAAAAAGGTGCGAATAATGATGGGTAAAATACAAAATGGCAACAAGTACAAGTTTATGTTTTCGATGCTTAAGAAGACTTTGGCCCCAAAAACAAAGAGTACAATTAGAAATAATAGGAAAACAATTTTGGTGTCACTACTAATGATTTCTTGGCGGAAAGAGTACAAGAACAAACCCAAGGACAAAATGAGCAGCGCTACCAATATAACCTGTCCTAATAAAATTAGCGACAAACTGCTGCTTTCGCCTAACTGAGATTCATATTCCGTTCGAAGGGAGTCTAAAATTTTATACTGCTCCTCCGTCAGCACATCTCCGGTACTTGCAACCCGCTCTCCTTTTTGAACCATTCCTAAGGTTGGTGAAACGCTTTCTAATTCTTGTTTCAACACAAACTCATTCGTCTCTTGGTCGTAGGAAATGTTTCTTTTTAGACAGTTCTCCAAAGCACTGCTCAACAGTTTTTCACCTAATTCGTTTTGCTTCTCTAAGGACTTATTAATGTATTGGAAAGCAGATTTCAAGGTGTAAAATTCTGATATTGGTCTTACGACCTCGACATTGTTTTCCAAAACTGCCACTTCAAACCCTTGGTCCTCCCCTTCAATACTAGAGTGGATTTCAATAATTCCTTGCTTGTAAATTTTCTTTAGCAATCGTTCTCCTTGCAAAAAGTACTTGCGTTTTAATTTACTAGCTTCCTCGTTGCCAATTTCCAAATTTGCTGCGGCATTGGACCATGCCTTGTCGTATTCAATCGAAAAGCGCTCTAACTCCTCTGCCTCTATTCTACCACTTTTAAAAAAGTAAGGCTTCATTTGGCGTTGAACTACCTTTCGCTCGGAGTTGATCTCTTCTACAGATTTGTAAATTGGAAAATCAAATGGCGCAATTAAGTCTACGTGCTGCCATGGTTTCCCTTTTTGAAATTCATATTTAAACTTTCCCTCTCGCGGGAAGATAAAAACAATTAACCCCACTGAAAGACAAAAGAATATCACTTTTAAGATGATGGAATGTCGGTCTCTAATAAATCCAAATACTCGATTCATGTTGTTGTGCAATTGAAATACTAAAGTAATATTATTCTGTGGTAAGGGTTAGGATGAATCGAGAGGTTTTGAACAAGGAACCCAATAGCTTGCTTCTTCAAGTATCACTAAGTATTCCATATTTTTATTTATTCAATTGGTAAGCACTTTTTGTCCTAAACGTATTAGAATCTTGATTTATACATTTATGAGCGAAAACAGATGAATAATTTTAACCGAAGTAGTTGGTCCATACTACTACTTGCTTCACTACTGATTTCATTCTTTGGGTGTCAATCCGAAAAGAAAAGGAGTTTACAAGTAACTGCCACTGCCTACAATTCGGTTGCGAGTCAAACCACTTTTGCGCAACCAACCATAGCAGCATGGGGAGATACGCTAATACCCGGAATGAAGGTTATTGCCGTTTCTCGCGATTTGATTGATTCCGGATTGGTTCACAATAAGGCAGTTTACCTTGAAGGATTCGAAGGAGCCTTTTTAGTGAAAGACAAACTCAATAGAAGATACACCAAACGCATCGACATTTACATGGGATTGGATGTAAAAAAGGCAAGAGATTGGGGTAAACAAAAATTGAGCATAAGCTGGGTGGAAGTAGAAAAGAAATAACTTGATTTAATTTTTTTTCAAATACCAAAAAGGAACTAAACCGCTTAAAAAAAGCCCAAAGCTTTTTATTTTCCTTTCGTTGGAAAGAAAACCTCAATCGGGATTGACTGCGATTTTTCCGCGGTGCTTCAAAATCTTGACCATCCTAGGGGAAGAACCCACTTCAAAAGACTCAAAAACCGCTGTCACGGTTTTGCTTTTTTATTTCCATTTCGTTGGAAAGCTTTCAACGGGATTGACGGCGATTTTTCCGCGGTGCTTCAAAAACTTGTCCATCCTGGGGGGAAACCTACTTCAAAAGGCTCAAAAACCGTTATCACGGTTTTGCCTTTTTTATTTCCATTTCGTTGGAAAGCAAGCTTTCCACTCGTGGAAATAAAAAAGGCTCAAAACTTTCGTTTTGAGCCTTTTGAAGCGGAGAAAGAGGGATTCGAACCCCCGGTACCTTGCGGTACGCTAGTTTTCAAGACTAGTGCATTCAACCGCTCTGCCATTTCTCCGCCGCAAAAGTACCAAAGCTTTTTATTTTAAAAACAACTTTTAACAACATATTTTAAATAAATGGTGTCTTGTATTCGTAATTTAGAACTATGAAAAAGACTTTTTCCCTGCTGCTAAGTGTATTACTACTCTCCCAGCTGTTTTCAAATGTGACGTTTTCTATTGATTATGCCAATTTTCAATTTAAAAACAAACCGTACACGGAATTTTATTTATCTGTAAACGGCGGCTCATTGGGTTATGCTATGGTTAAACAAGACGGCGATCAAGAACTTTTTCAAGCAAGTGTGGAAATGACCTACCTCATTGAAAAAGGAACAGAAGTGATCGCTTTTGAAAAATTCCAGATCAACACTCCATTATATACAGAAGCAGAGGTCAACAACAATCCGTTGGATCTTATCGACCTAAAACGACTAACCTTTCCTGCAGGAGAATACACCTACTCTATTATTGCGAAAGATCTAGTAAATCAGACCACAGCTGAAGCAAGTGGAACCATTATCTCGGTTGCTACTGATCCAACTACCATACAGCTTTCTGAAATGCAATTGGGAAATGAGATTGAACCGACTACCAAAGAAGGACAATTTTCAAAAGTGGGATATGATATATCTCCTAATGTTTCGCACAATTACATTAGAGACAACAACAAACTAAGTGCTTATTTTGAAATATACAATGCCAATAAATTACTTGGCGACAGTGCCGATTACTTCATTGATATTTCCATTAGGAGTTCTGTTAACGAGCAGTTAGTTGGTAACCTAAGAGCAATCAAAAGACTAAAGGCAACAGAAATAACCGCCCACATTCAACCCTTTAACATCGATAAATTACCAACAGGTAGTTACGAGGTATTGGTAGAATGCAAAAACAGAAACAATGAAGTCATTCAGAGCACGCAAGTGCAGTTTTTTAGACTTAACCCGGACTTAAAAGACTTGGATGCAGTAAGTATTGAAGGAACTTTTGTGGACTCTATTCGAAATACCGCCTTATTAGCAGAATACATTAAATCTGTTCGTGTAATCTCTGAAGAAAATGAAAAAACGTGGGCCGACAATCAACTCAGCTATGCGGAGCTTGAATTTATGCAACGGTATTTTCTCAATTTTTGGAGAAATAGGAATCAATTAGATCCAGGATATGAATGGGAAGAATACAAGAGGA
>Ga0307934_1000455_pt1 | contig 31057 bp, 29 predicted proteins | sample OrgLakmetageno90_FD_201838 | JGI IMG/M metagenome (GOLD analysis project Ga0307934, IMG submission 201838) | Saline water microbial communities from Organic Lake, Antarctica - #90 | ecosystem: Environmental > Aquatic > Non-marine Saline and Alkaline > Saline | place: Antarctica: Organic Lake...
TATTTCGCCGGATGTGAATAATCCCGGTTTTCGAAATGTTAATTTTGATCAGTTGGTCGAAGCGTATTTGGAAGCGATTCGCGGCCTGGTGGATGGCGGCGCCGATATGCTGCTGGTGGAAACGGTGTTCGACACCCTGAATGCCAAAGCTGCCGTCTTTGCTATCGAAACGTTTTTTGAGCGTCACCAGATGCATATGCCGGTGATGATTTCCGGCACGATTACCGATGCCAGTGGCCGGACGTTGTCAGGACAAACGGCTGAAGCCTTCTGGAATTCGCTGTCGCATGTGCAGCCGTTATCCATTGGTTTGAACTGCGCACTGGGCGCTGAACAATTACGTCAATATGTCGAAGAGCTTTCGCAAATTTCGACCAGTTATGTCAGTGCCCATCCTAATGCTGGTCTGCCCAATGAATTTGGTGAATATGATGAATCGCCGGAAGCGATGGCGATTCACATTAAAGAATGGGCGCAATCGGGTTTCCTGAATATTATTGGTGGTTGCTGTGGTACCGCACCAGCGCATATCAAGGCCATTGCCGAGGCAGTTGACGGCATCAAGCCGCGCCAGCGCCCGAAAAATCTGCATCATTGTCGTTTGAGTGGCCTGGAGCCACTCAATCTGACGGAAGACAGTCTGTTTACCAATATTGGTGAACGTACCAATGTTACCGGTTCACTGCGCTTTGCCAAGCTGATCAAAGAGGGTGATTTTGATACGGCGCTGGAAGTTGCCCGTCATCAAGTCGAAAACGGCGCGCAAATCATCGATATCAATATGGATGAGGGCATGCTCGATTCGCAGGATGCCATGGTTACGTTCCTGAATCTGGTTGCTGCAGAACCCGATATCAGCCGGGTGCCCATCATGATTGATTCCTCCAAATGGGAAATTATCGAAGCCGGCCTCAAATGTATTCAGGGTAAAGGCATCGTTAACTCCATCAGCCTGAAAGAGGGTGAAGACAAGTTTATTGAGCAGGCTAAACTCGTCCGGCGTTATGGTGCGGCGGTGATTGTCATGGCTTTTGACGAAGATGGTCAGGCCGATACCCGCGAGCGTAAGCGGGAGATTTGTACCCGCAGCTACGAAATTCTCACCAAGAAAGTCCATTTTCCGCCAGAAGATATTATTTTCGATCCGAATATTTTTGCCGTTGCTACTGGTATTGATGAGCACAATAATTATGCGGTGGACTTTATTGAAGCCACCCATGACATCAAACAAAGCCTGCCGCATGCCCGCATCAGTGGCGGCGTATCCAATGTGTCGTTTTCATTCCGGGGTAACAATCCGGTACGTGAAGCGATTCATGCGGTGTTTTTGTATCACGCCATTAAGGCCGGTATGGATATGGGTATTGTTAACGCTGGTCAGCTGGCGATATACGATGATTTACCGACTGAACTGCGTGAACATGTCGAAGATGTCATTCTCAATCGCCGTGATGATGCCACTGATCGCTTATTGGCAATTGCCGATAAATACAAAGGCGATGGCAGCGTTGAGAAAAAAGAAGATCTGGAATGGCGTAGCTGGCCGGTCGTCAAACGCCTGGAACACGCGCTGGTCAAAGGTATCGCCGATTTTGTCGACGAAGATACAGAGCTGGCCCGCCAGGAGTATGCCAAACCATTAGAGGTCATCGAAGGCCCGTTGATGGACGGCATGAACGTGGTCGGCGATCTGTTTGGCGAAGGCAAAATGTTTTTGCCACAGGTGGTCAAATCGGCGCGGGTCATGAAAAAAGCCGTGGCCTATTTGATGCCTTATATCGAAGACGAAAAAGACGACAGTACAGTCAGTAACAGCAACGGCACTATCCTGATGGCGACCGTCAAAGGTGATGTGCATGATATCGGCAAAAATATTGTCGGTGTGGTGCTGCAATGCAACAACTTTGAAATCATCGATATGGGCGTCATGGTGCCGGCGCAGAAGATCCTCGACACCGCACGTGAGCATAATGTCGATATCATTGGTTTGTCCGGGCTGATTACGCCATCGCTGGAAGAAATGGCCCATATGGCCAAAGAAATGCAGCGTCTGGGTTTCGAAATCCCGCTGATGATCGGTGGCGCGACCACCTCACTGATTCATACTGCTGTAAAAATTGATCCTAATTATCAAGGGCCGGTGATTTACGTCAAAGATGCTTCACGCGCCGTCGGTGTTGCCCAGAATCTGGTCAGCAAAATCACCCGTGATGATTTTGTTAAAAAAACCAAAGCCGATTATCAGACCAAACGCGAGCAACATCAGGGCCGTAAATCGACGCGTCGGTTATTGCCTTTGAAACAAGCACGGCTTAATAAAACCAAAATTGATTGGCAGGCTTATCAGCCTGTGACGCCTAAACAGCCCGGTATTCAGGTGTTTGATGACTATCCGTTGCAGGAATTGGTGGAACGCATCGACTGGACGCCATTTTTCCAGTCCTGGGAACTGGCAGGTCGCTATCCACGTATTCTCAAAGATGAAATCGTTGGTGAGCATGCCACGAATTTGTTTGCTGATGCCCAAAAAATGCTGCAGCAGATTGTGGACGAAAAATGGCTGAAAGCCCGCGCCGTGATTGGTTTATTTCCGGCCAATAGTGTCGGGGATGATGATATTGAAGTGTATACCGACGACAGTCGCAGCGAAGTACGGATGACGCTGCATTCCCTGCGTCAGCAAAGCGAAAAACCACCCGGCCGGCCCAATGCCGCATTGGCGGACTTTATTGCGCCTAAAGACAGTGGTGTTGATGACTATATTGGCGCCTTTGCAGTCACTGCGGGTATCGGCATCGATGATCATGTTGCCCGTTTTGAAGAAGACCATGACGATTACAACAGCATTATGCTCAAAGCGCTGGCCGATCGTTTGGCAGAAGCCCTGGCAGAACGGATGCATGAACGGGTTCGGAAAGAATTCTGGGGCTTTAAAAGCGATGAACAACTCGATAACGAATCACTTATCGATGAAAAATATCAGGGTATTCGTCCGGCACCAGGTTATCCTGCTTGCCCCGATCACACCGAAAAAGGTCTGCTGTGGGAATTACTCGATGTTGAGCAGCGCATCGGCATGACCATAACAGAAAGTTATGCGATGTTGCCGACCGCAGCGGTTAGCGGCTTTTATTTTGCCCACCCGGAATCACGCTATTTTGGCCTCGGCAAAATCACCGAAGATCAGGTCAAAGATTATGCAGCGCGTAAAGAATGGGATCTGCCGATGGCTGAGCGCTGGTTAGCACCGGCGCTGTCTTACGATGGTGATGACTGATGCAAGACGATATTATTGAATTGCAGACCCGTATTGCTTTTCAGGATGGTGTGATTGAGCAGCTCAATGAGGTGGTAACCCGTCAGCAGACACAAATTGATCGACTGCAACGCCAACTCGACAAACTAAATGGTCAGGTTGAGAATTTGCAACAGGATCAGGTGGTGCGTCAGGCCGACGAACCACCACCCCATTACTAAAGTAAATGATGCAACTGCCGCAACGCCATTGTCTGATACTGCAAGGTGACAGTGACTGGCTTAATGAGCAGTCAGCTCATCTATATCAGCAAGCCGATGCGGCTTCCCGTTGCTGGTTATCAGATAATGCGTCGCAACCCGACGATGCCATCAACAGTAAGCAAGCATTGCAGCAACTGGGCAATAATAATCAGTTAATCATCTTCGACGGCCAGAACAGTTTTTCTGCCGATGCTTTTGGTGCTTTGATTGGTACTTTGCAGGCTGGTGGCTGGATGCTGGTGTTATTGCCTGCCAGATTACTGAACTCACTATGGCTAAAACGTTTTCTGAAAATAGCCGAGCGTTATCCTTCCGTAAAGCATGTCTATCAGGGCGAACCACTGCCCGATGTTGTTTTATCCCTGCCAGCTATTTCTGAGACAGCTTCGCCTACCGATGAGCAGACGCAAGCTATAGATGCTGTTTTACATGTCGTTAGCGGTCATCGGCGCCGGCCATTGGTGATCACTGCCGATCGGGGCCGTGGCAAAACGGCCTTGCTGGGGATGGCTGCTGCCACGCTGTTGCAACAGGGTAAAAAGAAAATTCTGATTACAGCCCCGTCAATTACTAATATCCAGCCGCTGCTCGAACATGCGGCGATGGCCTTGCCGGGTGCAGAACGCTATCAAAACAGTCTCCACTGGCAACAGGCAGAGATTCAGTTTGTCGCACCCGATGCACTGCTTACCGCCAAGCCATCAGGGGATTTGTTAATCGTAGATGAGGCCGCCGCAATTCCGGCACCAATGCTGGGAGCGATGCTGCAAGCCTATTCCCGAATAGTGTTTTCAACCACGGAGCATGGTTATGAGGGCACTGGTCGCGGTTTTGCTGTGCGCTTCAAAAAAACATTGGATAGGCTCACGCCAGACTGGCGCTTAGTGACATTAAGCCCGCCGGTTCGCTGGGCAGCTGATGATGCACTGGAACAGTTCAGCTTTGATGCTTTATTGCTGGATGCTGAGCCGGTCAGTGAAGCACGGCTTTCATCGGTATCGCTGGCCGAGACAGAGTTTGCGTTACTTGATAAACAACAGTTAGCAGAAGATAAGTCACTTTTAAGGCAGGTTTACGGTTTGATGGTACTGGCCCATTACCGGACCCGTCCTTCGGATCTGCAAATGCTGCTGGATCGGGATGATATTTCAGTGATGGTTATACAAGCCCTGGGACAGGTGATAGCAAGTGCCTGGCTGGTCAGTGAACAGCCATTGTCAGACGATCTGGCCCAACAGGTGTTTGATGGCAAGCGTCGGCTCAAAGGCCAGCTATTACCGCAGACACTGCTGGCACACAGTGGTGTCCCAGAAGCCGGCGCTTGTCGCTATCAGCGTATCATTCGGATTGCAGTACATCCGGCTTTGCAGGGGCAGGGGCTGGGCAGTCGTTTGCTGGATTGTATTTACTCGCATTTTAGCGATCACTGCGATGTGATTGGGACCAGCTTTGCGCTGGATCGTGACCTGCTGAATTTTTGGCTCAATAACGCCTATCTGCCGGTCAGAATTGGCCAACAGGCTGATGAAGTCAGCGGTCAGCGGGCTGGGATTTTATTACGTGCGGTATCCAAGGCCGGCGAATCTGTCATCACTAAGGCGCAGCAAATATGGCAAAACGACTGGCCATTTCTGTTGCTGCAGGCACAGCGTGAATTGGATCATGAATTGGTTATTTTATTATCACAGACCTTGCGCGCCAAAAACGTTGTGATGGATGCACATGAGCAGCAAGCGATCAAGCGCTTTGCCTGGCAGCAGCGTGCATTTGAGTCCACCGAACCGTTGCTTTGGCGCTGGTTGCAGCCAAAATTATTATCCGGCCAGTTGGCTGGCTTGGCAAAAGAACACCAGGCGCTGCTGGTAAAAAAGATTATTCAGGGCCAATCCTTCAGTCAGGTGGCCAGCGCGTTGTTGTTACCCGGCCGAAAAGCCATTATTGAGCAATTACGTCAGGCAGTGGCTGCGTTAATTAAGTCAGACTCAGAATAACGCCTGCTGCCAACCATACAACGGAGATCACGCACAGACTATTGATGATGGGTTGAGCGCCACCGCCATGATCGTGATGATGGCTGTGTCCCTTATGTTGACGTTTCCAATTGAAAAACATCCACAGTGAAATAAGCCCGAATGCCACATTGAGCCAGAACTGATAATTGAGCTGAAAGTGATCGCGATCAGCGGGTGATGACCATTGGCTTTGATCCGGTAGCCAATCAAATAACTGCAGGCCGTAATGAAGTAGCAATGATGTGGCTACCAGACAGGTGAACAGCATTAACAGAATACACAACGCCATTCTCCAGCCGTAATAACGGGCATTGATGCGTAAAACCGGCAATACCACCAGATCAGAAAATATGAAAGCCATGACACCGGCAAAAGCGACCCCCTCGCCATAGAGAACGGCCGCCAATGGAATATTGCCCATCGAACCGATAAAGGTAAAAAACGCCGCAACAGGCCCCACCAGCGTCTGTTGCAATATCGCCCAAAAACCCGGATCAGCTGTACCGGCACCGATAAACAGCCATTCGAAAAATACGGTGGGCACAAAGGCAGAAATGATGCCGGCGACAGTGAAACCTATCAGTACATCCTTCCAGACCATCTGCCATTCCATGACATATTTCTGACTGATGGCTGACCAGATTTCTTTATCTAGGATGCGTGACCAGGCATGGCCATCGCTTTCATGGTTATCTTCGTCGGCGGACTTATTATCACGGGCTTTTTTTATCAATTTTGCTGGGTTAGTCAGCATGATAAATAACCAGGCCAGTAAGATCAGAATAATGCCACCAACATATTCACCGACCACAAACTGCCAGCCTAAAAACAACGCGATAACAAAACCGAGTTCAATGACCAGATTGGTTGAGGCCAGCATGAAAGCGATTGAAGGGGCGAAATTGGCGCCTTTTTGAAACAAGGCGCGAGACGTTGCCAGTGCTGCAAAACTACAGGAGCTGGAAATAAAGCCAAAGACACTGCCTGCACTCATTGACTTCAGATCATCATCGCCCATCAGTTTACGAACTTCACTGCGCGAGACCATCACCTGAATGATGCTGCTGACCAGATAACCCAGCACAAAGGCCCACAGCGCCATCCAGAAAAAGCGCAGGCTGGTCAGAGCGGCTTCAGGCCATTTATCTAACAAATCAGACATAACATGCCATGCAACTGACGATTGAAGACTTGAGCCTACCAGTGTCAATAAATCAGGTAAACGTCCTGTTGGGCATTGATTTCAATATTTAATGGTGTCAAATGCTCACCCCGACAAGGACCCGATACACACAAACCATTATCGGGATTAAATAAAGCGCCATGCGTGCTGCATTGGATATGGGTGTCTTCCAGCGACATAAAGGTATCTGGTTGCCAGTTCAATGGCACGCCGAGATGTGGGCAGTGATTCAGATAGGCATATAACGCACCATCAAAACGCAGTATAAAGCCAGCCAGCTTGGTATCGTCTATGGCGATCTCAAATTCTTGGGGCTTATTTTCTTTGAGCTCTGTGGCTTGGGTCAGATAATAACGTTCGGTCATAGCGTGTCGTTCTTCATAATACGGTTTAAATTGGCAAATCCTGATTGCTGACATTTTAAGCTGGCGAGCTGGCTGGCAAAAGCCAAAACCTGCTCATTGGGCCAGTTCTGCAGTAGCCCATGAATCAAGCCGGCATTCAGGGTGTCGCCTGCGCCTAAAGTCTCGGTGACTTTATCCAGCTGTGTTGCCGGCTGATGTCGCAACTGCAAAGCAAATTTCCCCCAGATGCCATCAGCGCCCCAGCTGCAAGTGGCTTGATTAAAAGCCAGGTTAGTCAAAAAGGCTTCGGCACTATGATAGCCCGCGGCTTCAGCATAGGGTCGTGAGACCATCACATAACTGGCATTTTCCAGCAATCGTTCAATGCCCTGACGTGGTTTTTCCATTTCCACCGAACGCGGTAACGTTGGCTGTTGTTGTGCAGCATAAGCCAGCATTTGTTGGGTTTCGGTAATATTGCGACCTTCAAAATGCAGCCAGTCGTAGACGCTCAAATCAATGCGCTGAAAGTCAGCAAAGCTGAGTTCCGGGCAATCACGAAAGTGGACAATGGTCCGGCTGCCCGTTTCGGCGCTGACATTGATATAGGACGTCGGTATTTTGCCGGTTTCAAGATGTGGGCAATGTTGATAATTAACCTGATAAGCATCCAGATCAGCGGTAATCACTACTAAGTCTGGTTCATCAATTAACACCCCGGCAAAATCCACCTTGTGCCCTAATTGACTGAGTACCACCGCAGTATTGCTGGCATTGCCACCGCGGCGTAGCTGTTGCGATAAGGCGCGGATTTCGACGTCTTCGGCAGGGTAGGCCGCCACTTGATTAATAATATCAAGGGCGGCGATGCCGACGGTTAAAATCCGCGCCATAATCTGTTGGGCTAACGCTTAAATATCGTCAAATACAGCGCCGACAGCCTTGGTGATTTGTTCGATATCACCGGTACCTTTGATGGTATGCAGTTTGCTTTGTGACTGATAATAGCCAATCAACGGCGCGGTTTGTTCTTCGTAAACTTTCAGACGATTGCCGATGGTTTCTTCGTTATCATCCTGCCGCTGAAACAATTCACCGCCACATTTATCACAGACGCCATCCTGTTTCGGTGGTGATAAGTGCACGTTAAAAATGGCGCCACAGTCTTTACAGGTACGGCGGCCGGTTAAACGTTGCATCAACTCATCAAAAGGCACATCCAGCAGCACCACACCTTGCAAAGGCTGGCCCAAGTCATTGAGCATATTATCCAAGGCTTCGGCCTGCGGGATATTGCGTGGAAAACCATCAAGAATGTAACCGTTTCGGGCATCGGCTTCAGACAAACGCTCACGAATCAGGCCAATAACGATATCGTCAGACACCAGGGCGCCGGCGTCCATTGCTGATTTGGCTTTTTTACCCAGGTCACTGCCGACGGACACTGCGGCGCGCAGCAAGTCACCGGTGGATATTTGCGGAATATTGAATTGCTTAGCCAGAAATACGCCTTGTGTACCTTTGCCGGAACCCGGCGCGCCAAGTAATACGGTTCTCATGTTTGCCTCTTACGCTTGAATAGTAGGATTGAAATTTTAATGCTGTGGGCGCATTAGTGTCGCCAGCTCGTCAAGCTGCTGATAGACATTAAATAATAGTGGCGCCATCGCTTCAGGTTTTAAGCCCAATAACTGCCATGCTTGTTCATCCAATGGCGGGACATGCTGATCGCCATTGTGGCCAAATGGCACGCTACTGACCATGACGTCGGCAACATGCACGATGGCAATTTCCAGCTGGTCATGATCGGCATTGATTGGCTGATGATGATAACGGGCAACTTGCACCAGTGAGTCCGGTAAATGCCAGTTTTCTATCAAAACGGCACCAACTTCTGCATGATCGAAACCAATAATGCGTTTTTCGGCTTCATGCAATACCTCGTGACCAAAGCGGGCACTGTTGATTGCTTCGCGAGCCAGTTCCGGCAACGACTGATACAACACCAGACTACCGATATTGTGGAGCAGGCCGGCAATAAAATACTGTTCGGGATGGGTCTGATGGGTGGCTTCAGCGAGATATTTAGCGGTAATGGCGCAGGCCAGACTATGCCGCCAGAAGGTATCCATATCCATCATATTGGCTGGAATACCACGAAACGCATTCATTACCGAGGTGGCTAATACCAAGTGGGTTAATTCACGGGTACCAATAATGGTGATAGCCCGGGAAATGGTTTTGATTTGCGATGGAAAGCCATAAAACGGGCTATTAACGATTTTCAGCAAGCGGGTGGTTAACGCCGGGTCGGTATTGATAATGGCACTGATATCATCAATGGCGCTGTCCGGATCGCTTATCAGTGCATCCAGCCGAGCATAGGTGGTCGGTGCTGAAACCAATTCCAACGATTTATTAACCAGTGCATGTGGCGTTAAAGTCATCTCAGTCAAACTCATTTGCCGTTTCGTCGGGGAATTGCAGCGAAAATAAAACCTGCATTAACGGCTGCGTTAAATCGACATAACGAAACAGCTCCAGTCTTTCTTGCAACTGGTTGTCATCAAAATGATTGGCCGGAATAAAATCAATCATCAGCGTAGATTCCATTGGCTGCTACTTTGCAGCATTTCCCCGATACTAGCACCCAGTTTACCAGCAAAGAGATCCAGATAATTGGGGCGGGGGGTATAATCAATAATATCCTCGGCACCGACAATATCTCTGGCGACTTTGCTGCTGCTGGCCAGGCCATCGATTAAACCAAGTTCCAGCGCTTGCTCACCGGACCAGAACAAGCCTGAGAACAACGCTTCATTGTTGGCATTGATCCGATCGCCGCGGCCAGTTTTCACGACATCAATAAATTGCTGGTGGATATTATTGAGCATTTTGTTGGCATGTTCGACATCGGCTTCTTTAAGTGGCAAAAACGGATCTAAAAACGATTTGTTCTGGCCAGCAGTCAATGAGCGGCGCTCTACTCCGAGTTTATCAATGGCTTCAGTAAAGCCAAAACTGTCCATGCGCACCCCGATTGATCCAACAATACTGGCTTTATCAGCATAAATTTCATCGGCAGCGACGGCAATGTAATAACCACCTGAGGCGCAGACATCCTGAATCACAGCATAAACCGGAAAATCGGGACGCGTTAAACGTAAGCGCTGGATTTCATCATTTATAATCCCTGATTGCACCGGACTGCCACCGGGGGTGTTCAGACGTAATATCAATGCCTTAGCCTGTTTGGCCTTAAAGGCATTACGAATGCCGGTGACCACCAAATCGGCATTGGCATCGGTGTCTGAGCTAATCACACCGGTAATATCGACCAGCGCCGTATGCGTGTTACTTTCGCTTGCTTGCTCGCCATTGGGCAGCATCAAAAACATAAAAGCGAACAGATACAGCAACACCAGGCCTTTAAAAACATAACCCCAGCGGCGGCTGTTGCGTTGTTCACGGATGGCTGCAAAAGCTAAATCCTGCAGGATCTTGCGTTCCCAATGCTGATCATCAGCGTGGGCCGAATTCTGTTCGCTCGCCTTGTGATCCGTAGGAAAATCACCAAATGTTGCCATGTGCCGGGATCCTGCAGTTAATAAAAAGAATTACATCATAGCAAAACAATCAGCATCTGCTATCTAACCAACTTTCCAATGCAAACAGATCAGCAACTATAGCTTGTGGTTCGCAGGCCTGTAGCATTGGCAGACCATGGGCGCCATGTCCAATACCAACACATTCAGCGCCGGCGTTTTTGGCCATTTGCAGGTCAAATTCGGTATCACCAACCATCAATGTTTGTGAGGGTTGTACACCACAAAAATCGATAATTTCACTGATCATTTGCGGATGTGGTTTGGAGTGACATTCATCGGCGCAGCGGGTAGCGACAAATAAATCGCCCAAACCGGTTTCGTTAAGCACTTTATCGAGACCGCGTCGGCCTTTACCGGTGGCGACGCCAAGCAAAACATTCTGGTCAGCCAGCTTATGCAGAATATTTAAGGCATTGTCGAATAATGGCGCTTCAAAAGGATGATGCAGCCATATATCTCGATAAGTGGCGGCAAGCGTTTGTGCATCCTGGACAGAGCTATCGGGGTACAACGTTTTGACAGCTTCGGGCAAACCCAGGCCGATAATATGACTTATCTGCTGATCGGTGAGCGTCAGCATGTTCAGTTGGGCAATGGCCTCACGCATGCAAAACACGATGTGGCCGGTGGAGTCCATCAGCGTGCCGTCCCAGTCAAAAACAATGAGTGGATACGCCATATTAATGTTCACTTAACTTTTTGATAAAAACCTCTAGATCTTCTGGCAGGGGCGCCTCCAGTTGAAGACGCTGTTCATTTTCAGGATGGGCAATATTCAGTTGCCAGGCGTGGAGAAACATCCGATCCAGACCTGCTCGTTTGAGTTGTTTATTAAATTCCCGCTGGCCGTATTTGTTGTCGCCAGCTACTGGATGGCCACTGGATGCAGCATGGACACGGATTTGATGGGTACGTCCGGTAAACAGTTTGACGGCCATTAACTGACAATCGTGGAAAGTCTGTTTGACCAGAAACTGGGTCTTGGCGAGTTTACCAGCCGGATCCACGACCACCATATTTTCACCGCCGATAACGGTATTTTTCTGTAATGGCTTATCAACAATAGTGTCATTCTGTGGCCAATGGCCATAGGTCAGCGTCAAATAACGCTTCTCAATATCGCTGCCGCGCATCTGGTTTTGTAAATGCAGCAGGGCATCACGGCGTTTGGCGATCAGCAAACAGCCCGAAGTATCACGATCCAGCCGGTGTACCAGTTCCAAAAACGGGGCATCTGGACGGCATTTTTTCAGTGCTTCAATAACGCCGGTCTGAATGTTGGTGCCGGCATGCACGGCCAGCCCTTCCGGTTTATTCAGGGCCAGCAAATAATCATCTTCGTAAATGATTTGCTGACGCAGGATCTGCGCCAAACTGTCACTGACATGAACGGTATCGGTTTGCTCACTAACCCGCAAAGGCGGTATCCGGACTTCATCACCAGCCTGCAATTTATAAGTCTGTTTGATACGACCTTTATTGACCCGCACTTCACCTTTTCGGACGGCCCGGTAAATGCGGCTTTTCGGTACACCTTTTTCCAGTGTTATCAAAAAATTATCGATACGTTGGCCTGCCTGTTCAGCGGCAATGGTAATAAATTTAACACTTGGGGATTTTTGTGCAGTGACGGTCATTAATCAGGGACTTTATTTGCTTGCTGACAGCGCACCGTACTGCTATATTCTTCGGTTGGTCTGTCCGGAAAATGTATTCAGTATACTGAATTTTAACCAAACAGACTTTAATTACCACGTCGCGCCCAGCGAAAATGCAGGTTGATGCGGCGGATCTGAAACGAATATTACGACGCTGAACAGGGGTTCAGTGACAAACGGGGCCCGACAGTCGGGTCTGAATGTGAAAAAAATGGTTCCCACGTCCCGGCAACAGCACAACAAACAGCACAAAATGTAGCGGGCAGGACGGCAAAAAAATAATCAAAGCGAGGGCTGATGGCAGCTCTATCGCAAACTGACTGCAGAACCCTATTGCAGCGCAACAGAAATTGACCGACGACGCGCCGGCTGGCAAACGCCATAATCCGGGCGCGCAAACAAAATTGATTATTTTGCAATTGCAGCTTATCTGCAAGTCCACCTGCGTGGCTGCATCTGTATCATGCGGCATGCCAAGGGATGTGTGAACCTCTAACTGAGGTTTATGCATGAAACGTATTTTAATTAACGCAACCCACGAAGAAGAGTTGCGTGTGGCAATGGTCGATGGCCAGCGCTTATTTGATCTGGATATCGATACTCCCTCCCGCGAACAGAAAAAAGGCAATATTTACAAAGGTAAAATCACCCGCGTAGAACCGAGTCTGGAAGCGGTATTCGTCGAGTATGGCTCGGAACGCCAGGGCTTTTTACCACTAAAAGAAATCGCCAAAGAATATTTCCGTCCTGGCAAAGCCGACGGCGATAATAATGGCCGCATCAACGTTCAGGATGTGTTGTCTGTCGGCCAGGAACTGGTCGTACAAATCGAAAAAGAAGAGCGCGGCAATAAAGGCGCGGCGCTGACCACTTTTGTCAGTCTGGCCGGTCGTTATCTGGTTTTGATGCCCAACAGTCCTCGGGCCGGTGGTATTTCGCGCCGTATCGAAGGTGACGAGCGCGCTGAATTACAAGAAGCGCTGCGTTCCCTGGAAGTACCCAATGATATGGGCATGATTGTCCGCACGGCCGGCGTTGGTAAACAAGCTGAAGAATTGCAATGGGATTTGGAATATCTGCTGCAATTGTGGACGGCCATTGATACCGCTACCAAAGACCGCCCAGCGCCATTTCTGGTGTATCAGGAAAGCAATATTATCATCCGTGCTCTGCGCGATTATCTGCGTAAAGATATTGGTGAAATTCTGGTCGATTCGCCTGAGGTGTATCAAACCGGCTACGACTTTATGCGCATGGTTATGCCGCATGATTTGAGTAAATTTAAGCTCTATCAAGACAAAGTACCGCTATTTACCCGCTATCAAGTGGAAAGCCAGATTGAGAGTGCGTTTCGTCATGAAGTACGTCTGCCATCCGGTGGCGCACTAGTCATTGATCCCACCGAAGCGCTTATTTCAATTGACGTTAACTCGGCGCGCGCTAACAAAGGCGGCGATATCGAAGAAACGGCCTTCAACACCAATTTAGAAGCCGCTGAAGAAATTGCCCGCCAGTTACGACTACGTGACTTGGGCGGTCTGGTGGTTATCGACTTTATCGATATGGGGCCAACCCGCCATCAGCGTGAAGTCGAAAACCGCCTGCGTGAACATTTAAAAGCCGATCGGGCACGGGTTCAGGTAGGCCGTATTTCCCGTTTTGGTTTGCTGGAAATGTCACGGCAACGGTTGCGGCCGGCGCTCGGTGATGCCCACCAGGAAGTTTGCCCACGATGCGCCGGTTTAGGCCATGTTCGAGGCGTTGAATCATTAGGTTTGGCTGTTTTACGGTTGCTGGAAGAAGAGGCGACCAAAGAGAAAATCACCCAATTGGTGGTGCAATTACCGGTCGCGGTTGCCACCTTTATGCTCAACGAAAAACGGCCGCAAATTGATGCCATTGAAAAGCGCCAATCGGTAAGGGTTTTATTGATTCCTAATCCGCATTTGGAAACGCCGCATTATGATATTGAGCGCGTCAAAGAAGGCGCTGAACGCAGCAGTACCAGCCACCAGTTAATGTCAACACCAGAAGTGGAAACACCCGCGATGTTGAAAGATAAACCGGCACTGGAACAGCCCGCTGTGACTGGGATTGCCCCAGCGGCACCGGCGCCTATTATAAGCAAACCAACTGAGGCTGTTACTAAGCCCAGCTTGCTGAAACGGTTGTTGGGGGTTTTGACTGGTGGTCAGAGCGGCAACAGCGAATCAACTGAAAAGGCCAAAAAAGTGACACAATCAAACGACGATAATGCCGATAAACCCAGCGGCAACCGTCGCAGCCGTGGTGGCCGAAACAGTAACCGCCGTGGTGGCAGCAAAAATACACCACGCCGCGATGACGCTACTGAAAATACAACGGCAGAAAAAACGCCCGGCAATGAAGTGAACGCTGAAGACAGTAACAATTCACGTTCCCGGCAACGTCCGCCACGTCGTAAAGACACGACCGATAATGCTGAAAAACCGGCTGAAACAGCGAATGGCAACGATGCTGGTAAAGAGGCCAGCAAGGATGAAAACAATGCTGATGGCGAACGCAGCCGTAACAATAATGCCCGCCGCTCACGTCGCGGTGGTCGCCGTCGTCGTGGCCGCAGTGATGCCGATAACACCGCAGTAACGACGCCGGTTAACGATGATGCGGGTAATCAATTGCCGCCCGAAAAACAGGAAATTGATGGCAATGCGATTCCTGAACCGGAACCAGAAATAAACGGTAACCAGGTGCCAAGCACAGATATTCCAGAAGTTGATGGCAATAAAGTCCCGGCTGCTAAAACACCACGTCGCTCAAAAACCAGCACCGGTAGCAGTCACAATCGTCGTCGTCGGGCGCCGGCAAAAACCCAGGAAACCGAGTCAGATTCGTCGGCAACAGTAGCCAAAAATGACACTTCGGCAGATAATGATTCGCAACAGCAAGATTCACCAAAAGTGACTGAGACTGAAGCGAGCCCCAAAACCGATGCCAGCGAAAAGTAACTTATCCAGTGATGATCTGCTGACCTTGATTGGTCAGCAGGTCGTTTACAACCGTCATCTTTGTGAAATTATAGAGTTGCTTGACGGCCGTGAATTGGTCCTGCAAGTGTTGAATACAGATAGTAATATTCAGCCAACGCAATATGGCGAAGGGCATCGGCCGGTCCCTGTCACCTACACCCTGCCGGTGTTTGATGGTGAGGGTCAGTTACACGCTGAATTACTGTCGGCCGGTCTTGATAAGTTTTTGCCGCAGTAAATTATTGCGCTAACAAACGCGCGGCCAATTGCAGATCCGCCTCAGTATCGACACCATGACCCGGCGCAACACTGGCCTCAGTCAAGTGAATACGGTTGCCATGATATAACGCACGCAACTGTTCGAGAGATTCAAACTGCTCAATAGTACAGGGCGCAAAATCCGCATAACGTTGTAAATAGCTGGTCCGGTAGGCATACAGGCCAATATGCCGACGATGTGGTAAATCAGCAGGCAGCGGTTTATTTTCACCAAACACACCGCGTAGCCAAGGAATGGGTGCCCGGCTGAAATATAAAGCATAGCCCTGCGCATCTACCAGAACTTTCACGATGTTGGCATCAAATATTTGATCGGCCGATTCCATCCGGCTGTATAACGAGGTGATAGCCGCTTTGTTGTGCTCTGCTAAATCTTCAGCAACCTGATTAATCAACTGCGCCGGCAGGCAAGGTTCATCGCCCTGAACATTGACAATAATTTCAGTGGGATCAAAGGATCGTAAATGTGCGACTTCGGCCAGTCGATCAGTGCCTGACTGGTGATCGGTCCGGGTAATACAGACATCGGCGCCAAATTTACGGGCAGCATCAGCAATGCGTTGGTCATCCGTGGCAATAATCACGCTGTCGGCATTACTTTCCAGCGCCCGCTGATAAACATGCTCAATCATCGGTTTGCCGGCAATCTCCCGTAACGGTTTACCGGGCAGTCGTGTTGACGCAAAACGTGCCGGAATCACTACCCGAAAGGCCATTAAATTTCCTCGTCGGCTGGTAATTCGCGTGCTTCTTCAGCCAGCATCACAGGAATATCATCGCGAATCGGATAGGCCAGACGACAAGCCGGACAAATCAGCTCCATCTTGGCCTTATTAAAACGCAAGCCACTTTTGCATAAGGGGCAGGCAAGAATTTCCAGTAAGGTTTTATCCATTATCGTTCCTTTAAACGGTTGCCAATGGCATCAGCCAAGCCATCAGTTAAAACGGCATCAGCGGGCACAGACCAGCAGTTTTCGCTGGCGAATGTCTGACATTTTACCGCATCTTTTTCAGTCATCAGCACCGGCAGTTTATCGTTGAATTGCAGGTCAACGGCGCTAAAAACATAGTGATCGGCAAAAGCATGTTCAATGACGTTCAGACCGGCTGCTCGTAACTGGCCAAAAAATCGCGGCGGGTCACCAATACCAGCTACAGCATGCACTGTTTGGTTTTGCCAGTGCGTCAATGGCTGGCGACGCTGATCGATTAAATTTACCGTATCTTTAAGGTGTAATTGCATGGTCCATGGCTGCTGGCTATCGCCATGCCAGATGACAAAATCAACCTTGTCCAATCGGGAAACCGGTTCGCGCAACGGCCCGGCCGGCAGACAATAACCATTGCCAAAACCGCGACGGGCATCGACCAGGACCAACTCCAAATCCCGGGCCAGCCGATAATGCTGCAAACCGTCATCGCTGATAATGACATTACAGTCAAACTCGGTCAGTAATTGCTGGCCGGCAGCCACCCGATCCGGTGCGACGACAACCGGACAGCCGCTACGCAAGGCCAGTAACTTGGGTTCATCACCGCTTTCACTGGTCAGCGTGTCAGCAGTGACCGTTACCGGATAATTTACCGCTTTGCCGCCATAACCACGGCTGATAATGCCCGGTTGCCAGCCACGTTGTTGAAGTTGTTGCGCCAGCCATAGCACCAGCGGTGTTTTACCACTGCCGCCAACGCTGATATTACCAACGATAATCACCGGGACCGGCAGAGGCAGGCTTTTGAAAAACCCTTGCTGGTAAGCAAGTCTGCGTAACGTTGCTATCAGCCGGAATAAGCCGCTTAAGGGCGCCAAACACCAGCGCAGTGGTGACGGTTGATACCAGCGTTTAGTTAGCCATTGCACTGTGACATTCAGCCCTGCTGAAATTGCAGGCGATGCAGTTCAGCATAATGTTTGCCTTTGTTCAGCAATTCCTGATGACTGCCAGTTTCAACAACAACACCGTTATGCATTACTACAATTAAATCAGCTTTTTCAATTGTTGATAAACGGTGGGCAATAACCAGTGTGGTACGGGTTTTAATCAATTGTTCAAGAGCCGCCTGAATATGTCGTTCAGCTTCGCTATCCAATGAGGCTGTGGCTTCATCGAGTATCAGAATCGGCGCATCCCGCAATAACGCACGGGCAATGGCCAGCCGTTGACGTTGACCACCGGACAGCAATACACCGTTTTCACCGACCTGCGTTTGCAATCCCTGTGGCAAGCGTTCAATAAAATCATAAGCATGTGCGGCTTTGGCGGCGGCGATAATATCGGCTTCGCTGATATCGGCGCGGCCATAGCTAATATTGTTGGCGATGGTGTCGTTAAATAAAATTACTTGCTGGTTGACCAGTGAAATCTGCCGGCGTAAATCCGCCAGTTGCAGATCCATGACATCAACACCATCAATCAAAATCTGGCCGCTGGTAGGGTTGTAAAAGCGGGGCAGCAGACTGACCAGTGTGGTTTTGCCACTGCCGGAATGGCCAACAAAGGCAATGGTCTGACCAGCTTTGACCGAAAAGTTAATATCGCTGAGCACAGCCCCTTTATGGGTGTCATAACTAAAACCAACTTGCCGGTATTCGATATTGCCCTTGGCCCGGCCCAGTTTTTGGCTGCCGATATCATTTTCCGGCTGATGATCCAGTAAACCAAAAATACTTTCAGCAGCGGCAATACCGGCCTGTAGTTTTGAATTAAGTTTGGTCAGCCGTTTCAGCGGCGTCAGGATCATAAACATGGCTGTGATAAACGAAATAAACGTCCCAACGGTGATGGTATCCAGCATTTCCGGCAAGGTTGCCAGATAAATCACACCAGCCAAACCAAGCACGGCAATCAACTCAATAATTGGCTGACTGGTAGCCTCGGTGGCAATTTTTTTCATCCGCTGACGACGATTGAGCTGATTGACCTTATCAAAGCGCTTGGCTTCATAAGCCTGACTGCCAAAGCTTTTTACCTCACGATGGCCTTCAATGATCTCACTACTGACATGGCTGACATCGCCCATCGAATCCTGAATCGATTTACTGATCCGCCGGAAACGGCTGCTGATTTGATAAACCAACAGCCCTATAAACGGCACCGTTAACAAAATAATCAAAGACAACATGCCATTCAGATAAATCATCCAGGCGAGCAGACCAACGATGGTCAGGGTATCGCGGATCAGCACCAACACAGCATCTGTCGCTGCATCAGCAACTTGTTCTACGTCATAAAGCAATTTCGACATCAGCTGGCCGGAGGTGCTGCGATCAAAGAAACTGGCCGGCAAGGTCAGTAGTCGGTCAAACATTTCCTCGCGAAGGGTTTTAATGACATTCCGGGCGATCCAGCCAAGACCATATGTGGTCAGAAAATTGGCGAGGCCCCGGATCAGGAAGATACCAATCAACACCAGCGGGATCAGTTTAATCATGGTGGGATCTTTTTCAACAAAACTGCCATCCATCAGCGGTTTCATAATCGCAGCCATGCCAGTTTCGCTGGCGGCGTAAATCAGCATGGATATAACGACGGCAATGAATGTCGGCCAATAAGGTTTTACGTAACTTAGCAGGCGCCGGTAAAGCTGACTGGCGCTGACCACGCGAACAGGTTGACTCATGGTGCCTCGCCGGTTTGACGGGTGGCCAGGGTCAGGCGACTGAATCCTAATGATTGCGCTGCATCCATCGCAGTGACGATGCGTTGATATGCAGCCTCGGCATCAGCACTGATAATAATATGTGGATCGCTATTGTCACCAACGGCGGTCTTCAGTGCCCGGCGCATATCATCAGCATTGTTGATTTGCACCAGTAAATTATTGATGCGTATTTCACCCTTAGCATTAATGACGATATCGACCGGTGCTTCTTGTTCCGCCATCTGCTCGCCAGTGGCCTGCGGCAAATCAACCTTTAAAGAGCTTTCGCGAATAAAACTGGTCGACACCATAAAAAAAAGCAGCAGTAAAAAGACGACATCGATCATCGGTGTCAGGTTGACATCCGGTTCCTCAGAATAACGCGGCAGCAGTTTCATTGCTGCTTGGCCTCGTCGGGATCAAACTCGCGATCGCCATGCAAAATCTCTATCAATTGCATCGCTTGCTCTTCCATATTAACGACCAGGTGGTTTATTTTGCCGCGAAAATAACGATAGAAAATAACGCTGGGAATGGCCACCACCAAACCCGCGGCAGTGGTGATTAAAGCTTCAGAAATACCGCCGGCCAAGGTTTCCGGATTACCGACACCTTCGGTCGTAATCACGGCAAATACTTTGATCATGCCGACTACAGTGCCGAGCAGACCGATCAGTGGTGAAATGGCCGCGATGGTACCCAGCGTATTGAGGTTTTTTTCCATCATTGCTGTGACATGGCGGCCAGTATCTTCGATGCTTTCCTTGGTGATATCACGGGCAGCATTGCGGTCTGCAAGCCCTGCAGCCAGAATCCGTCCCAGTGGTGAATTCTTTTGCAGGCTTTTAATGCGATCCTGATCCACCTGGTTATAACGCAGCCATTGCCAGATTTGGGTAATGAGCTCCGGCGGGGCAATGCGCCGCGTTTGCAGACTCCAGAAACGCTCGGCAATAATGCCAATGGCGATAACCGAACAGGCAAATAACGGAAACATCAGCCAGCCACCGGCTTTAAACAATTCCAGCATGATTTAGCGTCCTGCAAAAAATTCAAAACAGCCATCATGATACGTTAAAAAACGCTTAGTCAGTAGCCACTGCACGCCATAGTCGTTGCTGTTGTTGTCGCCAGCGTATGGTGGTTATCGGTGCCGAGGAATCCAGTTTTACGAATAAAGCACCGCTGTCGGCAGTATTGAGTAGTGGGATCTGCCGATCTCGAAAACGTTGCACGACTTCAGCCGCCGGAAATTGATAACGATTATTAAAGCCGCTGGCGATAACGGCGATTTGTGGTGAGACGGCATCAATAAAAGCGGTCGAGGATGAACTGCGGCTGCCATGATGAGCCACCAATAAAACATCGGCTGGCAAAGCTTGTTTATGGTTATTAATCAAGCTGACTTCTGCCTGTTTTTCGATATCACCGGTTAGCAGCACGCCGCCAAAACGGCTGCTGATTTTCAGCACGCAAGAGCGTTCATTAGCAGAACCTGAAGTGTTGTCAGTTGGGTGCAAAAATTGAAAATGGACGTCATCCCACTGCCAGCTTTGCCCGGCGAGACAGGCTTTAGCATCGGGTAACTCTGCCGGCACACTGCTGCGAAGATGCGTAACCGGCAATGATTTGAGAATCGCTTCAGCGCCGCCGATATGATCATTATCGCCGTGGCTGATAACCATCATATCCAGATGCTTGATGCCGCGATGTTGCAAAAATGGCAGTACTACGGCATCGCCGGTATTAAAATCACCAAACTGCGGGCCGGTATCAAATAGCAACGTTTTATTCTTGGTTTCTATAACGGCCGCTAATCCCTGACCAACATCCAATACGGTTAGCCAGGCATTCCCTTTATCAGGTCGGGCCGGCTGATAAAAAAGCAGCGGCAACAATAAAAACCAGCCCAACCAACGTGCTGGCCAGCCTCTGGGCGCCATTAACCAGATAAATGCCAGTAGACTCAAGACAATAATGCTAAGCGGCAAACTGGCGGTCTGCCACAAAGCCACCGGCAACTCGGCAAGCCATTGCAACGACCACCATAATCCCTCGAGCAACCAATCGGCTAATTGCCATAAAGGCTGACTCCACGGTGGATGGATCATCATGATGATGATCGACAGCAGCAACACTGGCACAACAAGCAAACTGACCAGTGGCACGGCGAATAGATTGGCCAACGGCGAAATCAGTGCGGTGCTATTAAAAAATACCAGTAGTAGCGGCGTCAGACCGATAGCGATCCAGATATGAATACTGGCCCAATGCCATTTATTAACGGGGTGTCGGTTTTGGCTGACATAAATAATCACCATGACCGCCGCAAATGACAGCCACAAACCGGCTGACAAGACCGCAAACGGATCCCGGATTAATACCACCAATAAGGCCACTGCCAGGAGCTGATAACTGAGCACGCGGCGGCGCAATAAAATCGCCATCATTGCTATCACCACCATAATCAATGCGCGCTGACTGGGGATGGACATACCTGCTAACAGGGCATAGACCAGCGCAAATAACATGGCCGTCAAGGCGCCAAATTGTTGTGCCGGCAAACGCAGACATAAAGGGCTGAAACAAGCCCATAACCAACGTCCCAGAAAAAAACCAATCGCCGCGGCAAGCCCGATATGTAAACCAGAAATCGCCAGTAAGTGGCTGGTACCGGTATTGCGCAAGACCTGCCATTGTTGGGGCGTCATATTGTCGCGAAAGCCCAGCGTCAGACCTTCGATAAGCGCCCGTTGTGGTGTATCAGCCATGGTGTTTTGTAATGTGTCGAGCAGATGTTGCCGCCAGAAGCTAACGGAATATTTGTCAGCAGCGGCTAAACGCTTATTTTGGGGATCATTACGGACATAACCGGTGGCGCCAATACCTTGTTGAAATAACCAGCCTTCATAATCAAAACTACCGGGATTGACCATGCCATAAGGTGGCTTCAATCGGATCGTTAATTGCCATTGTTCACCGCTTACAGGCAGATCTGCCGGCGGGTAATACCAGTTCAGGCGGATTTTTTCAGGTAATTGCGGTTCAGTGTTATCCGGTTCCAGTAAAAATCTTAGCCGCTGATCCTGTTTTTGTGGCAGATCAACAATCTGACCGCTGACGGTAATATCTTCACCGATCAGTGCATGTGATAACGTGTCATTGAGATTTATAGCGGTATGGACACCCGTCCAGAATAAGGCGACGATGAAAGCTGCAAGCCAGAAAACTCGCCAGTGAATGACAATCACCAGCAATAAGGCCAGCCCCAGCCAAACGGGCCAGCCAGGTAAAGAACTGAGCTGTAAAATCGTCACGCAGCCCAATAAAAACGCGATAGCAGAGTAAACCATATATCCCTATAATGGCGGTCACGTCATGTGAAATTGAGTCGCAATGCCTCGTAAATTCCTAAAACGCATCATGCCAGATCACAAGGTGATGCGCGAACATCCGCAGCTGAAACGCTTTGGTCAGCGCATTCTGGATCCGCAACTCTGGCATTTAAATCGTAAACGGGTAGCAATGGGAGTGGCAATAGGTTTATTCATTGGCCTGATACCGTTTCCGATGCAGATGCTGATCGCCGTGCCACTGGCGATACTGTTGCGGGCCAATTTGCCGTTTGCCGTGATGTGCGTTTGGATCACCAATCCGCTGACTGTGGCGCCGATTTATTATTTTGAATATAAAGTCGGTGCCATGATTCTGGAAATGCCAATTGGTCAGTATGCGTTCAGCCTGAGTTGGGAATGGTTCAGTCGTGAGTTTGCCATGATATGGCAGCCGTTATTGCTGGGCTCACTGATATGCGCCACGGTGGCGGCTATTCTCGGGGTTATTTTTGTCAGGCTCGTCTGGCGGCTAGTTGTCATTCGCAATTGGCTGCAACGGGGCAAAAAACCGCCGACTGATGATTGAGTTCATCGGCTATAAAAACGCCGATTAATGGCTAAGCTCACCATCCATTAACGTATAAGCCGTATCCATACGCGCTGCCAGTTGGCGATCATGGGTAACAATCACCAACGCAGTGTTCATTTGCTGATTCAATTCCATAATCAAATCAAAAATACCTTCTGCGGTGCGGTGATCCAGATTACCGGTGGGTTCATCGGCCAATAAACAAGCCGGCCGGGTAATCAACGCTCTTGCCAAAGCGGCACGTTGGCGCTCACCACCAGACAATTCGCTGGGTTTATGACCCAGCCGATGACCGAGACCGACTTTTTCCAGTAATTGTTCAGCAGCTGCTTTGGCTTCAGCAGGTTTTTGGCCACCAATAACCAGTGGCATGGCGACGTTTTCAACGGCGCTGAATTCTGGCAATAAATGATGAAACTGGTAAACAAAGCCCAGTGACTGATTGCGCAGCTTGCTCAATTTGCGCACCGATAAATCAGCCAGCGATTGACCCAAGACTTCGATATCACCACTGGTTGGCTCGTCGAGCCCCCCCAGTAAATGCAACAACGTGCTTTTACCAGAGCCCGAACTGCCAACAATGGCAATGCGATCGCCGGCATTGACCGTTAAATTGACATTAGTTAATACCGGGGTTTCCAACTGGCCGTCTTTATAACGTTTTGCCAGTTGCCGAGAGGCGATAACGGGCATATTAGTCATAACGTAAAGCCTCTGCAGGACGAACTTTTGAAGCCCGCCAAGATGGATAAATAGTGGATAACACCGACAACACAAACGCCGTAATACCAATCACGGTGACATCATGCCACTGCAGTTGTGACGGCAAATCGCTGATGTAATAAACATCCGCCGGCAGGAATTGGTAACCGAGCATGGTTTCTACCCAGGCAATAATATTGGAAACATTCATTGCCAGCGCGACACCACCAATAATGCCGAGCAGGGTGCCAATCAGACCGATTACCACGCCTTGCACCATAAAGATGCCCATAATGCTGCCGGGGGACATGCCCAGAGTTCTTAAGATGGCGATATCAGAACGTTTATCGGTGACCATCATGACCAGCGTCGAAACGATGTTAAAGGCCGCTACAGCGACAATCAGCATCAGGATGACAAACATCACGGTTTTTTCAGTTTTCAGTGCCCGGAAGAAGTTGGCATGCTGATAGGTCCAGTCAGCAGCACGATATTCCGGTGGCAGGCTTAGCAGCAGATCGCGCGTAATGCGAGGCGCCTGATAGACATCATCAAGTTTCAGTCGCAGACCACTGACTTTGCCGGGAATACGGAACAAAGTCGCAGCATCCTCGATATGCATGATGGCTAAGGCACTGTCGTATTCATACATGCCAATTTCAAAAATACCCACAACATTCAGACGTTTCAGGCGTGGAATAACCCCGGCCGGTGTTGGCGTCACATGCGGCGTAATGATGGTGATTTTATCGCCAGCGGTGACCCCCATGGTGATGGCCAGATCCTTGCCCAACACAATGCCATATTCGCCGGCCTTCAAGTCGGTGAGCTCGCCGACAACCATTTTATCGCCAATAGTCGAAACGCGTGGCTCAAGGGCGGGATCAATACCGCGCACCAGACTGCCACGCACCTTATTACTCTGATTGAGCATTGCCTGGCCTTCAACAAATGGTGCACTGTTTTCTACGCGTGGAAAGTCCCGAATCTGTGTTTCCAATGTTTGCCAGTCTGTCAGGGTGCCATCGGCGCCGGTTACCCAGGCATGTGAGGTCATACCCAGAATCCGCTCACGCAATTCTTTTTCAAAACCATTCATCACCGACAATACCGTGATCAGCGCGGCAACACCCAATGCCACACCCAGCATCGACGTCAGTGAAATAAAGGAAATAAAATGATTGCGCCGTTTTGCTTTGGTGTAACGGGCACCGATGTAAATACTCAGGGGTCTGAACATAAGCTGCTCAATTAAGCTGAGGCCGGTTTAAAGCCGGCCTCAGACAGGATTAGGATTTGGCGTGAACGGTTTTGGTACCGTCTTCACTGCCAAGTAATAAGACATCAGCAGGCCGCATAGCAAACAGGCCATTAGTCACCACACCGACGATATCGTTCAGCGTTTTCTCAAGCTTGATGGCTTCCATGATATCCCAACCATGCACATCCAGGATGACATTATGGTTATCGGTGATAAAGCCTTCACGGTAAACTGGTTGACCGCCTAGTTTGACAATTTCCCGCGCGACATAACTGCGCGCCATTGGCACAACTTCTACGGGTAGCGGGAATTTACCCAGCACATCAACCAGCTTGCTGGCATCGGCAATACAAACAAATTTATCGGCCACCGCAGCAATGATTTTTTCGCGGGTCAGCGCGCCGCCGCCGCCTTTAATCAATTGTAAATGATGATTCGATTCATCAGCGCCATCGACATAGACGGCGACTTCGCTCACTTCATTAAGATCAAACACATGAATGCCATGGTCTTTCAGACGCTGAGTAGAGGCATTGGAGCTGGAAACCGCACCTTCAATACGGCTTTTGACGGTGGCCAGTGCATCAATAAAATGATTGACAGTGGAACCCGTGCCGACACCGACCACGCCGGAAGTGGTGATGTATTCCAGTGCCGACCAGGCGGCTTGTTTTTTCATTTCATCAGCAGTCATTGCTAATCCTTGTATTTGTGTTAACAGCGTTTTAGCCGGCAATTATAGAGATAAAGTGCCGGCAATGGTAACGTACACGGTTTGTATTGTTAAATGATGCCATGCCAAAGCCAATGCTCACCGAGTACGTAGAAAAAATCCTCAAAGCGCGGGTGTACGATGTCGCCATCGAAACGCCGCTTGAAGTTATGCCGCGTTTGTCGGCAAGGCTTGGCAATGAGATTTTGCAAAAGCGCGAAGACCTGCAACAGGTGTTCTCATTTAAGTTGCGCGGCGCTTATAACCGTATGAGTCAGTTGACCGAGGCAGAGCGAAAACGCGGTGTGGTCGCGGCGTCTGCCGGTAATCACGCGCAAGGTGTGGCTTTAGCTGCCAAAAAAATGGGCATTTCGGCGTTAATCGTGATGCCGAAAACCACGCCGCCGATTAAGGTCGAAGCTGTCCGTGCTTTGGGCGCTGAGATTTCACTGCATGGTAATAGCTACGACGATGCTTTCGCCTTTGCTCAGGAAGCAGTGGCCAAGCAGGGGCGGGTATTTATTCACCCGTATGATGATCCGGAAGTGATTGCCGGCCAGGGCACCATTGCCATGGAAATCATGCGCCAGCATCCTGATCCCGTATATGCGGTATTTATTCCCTGTGGTGGTGGCGGACTGTTGGCCGGTATGGCGGCCTATATCAAAGCTTTCTGGCCGCAAATCAAAATAATTGCGGTCGAACCTGCCGATGCTGCAAGTTTAAAAGCCGCATTGGATGCCGGCGAACGAGTGAAATTGGATCAGGTGGGTTTATTTGCTGATGGCACGGCGGTGCGGCAAGTGGGTGAAGAACCGTTTCGTATTGCCCGGGAAACCGTCGATCATGTGGTTACCGTTGACAGTGATGAGATCTGCGCGGCGATCATGGATATTTTTAATGATACCCGTAGCGTTGCTGAACCTTCCGGGGCTTTGGCTGTGGCCGGCGTTAAAAAATATATTGCTCAAACGGGCCTGGTCGATAAAACCATGGTGGTCATTAATAGTGGCGCCAATACCAACTTTGACCGGCTGCGCTATATTGCTGAACGCGCCGAAATCGGCGAGCGCCGTGAAGTGTTATTTGCTGCGACTATTGATGAGCAGCCCGGCAGTTTTCAACGATTTTGCAAAGCGCTGGCTGAACGCGGTATCACTGAATTTAATTATCGTTATGCCAGCGATCAATCCGCGCAGGTATTTGTTGGCGTTCGCATGAGTGGCCGTGAAGAAGAGCGGCAATTATTGTTTAGCAGCCTGGATAAGGCTGGCTATCAGTGGGTGGATTTTACTGATAACGAAATGGCCAAGCTGCATGTTCGCTACATGGTCGGTGGCCATGCGCCGCAAGCGGAAAATGAGCGGTTAATGCGTTTTGAATTTCCCGAACGTCCCGGCGCTTTGCTGCGCTTTTTAACGCATATCGGTACACGCTGGAACATCAGTTTGTTTCATTACCGCAACCATGGTGCCGCTTATGGCCGGGTGCTGGTCGGTATCCAGGTGGCGCCGGAATTCGATGCCGAATTCCAGCAATTTTTAGACACTCTGGGCTACAGCTATTGGGATGAGACCGATAATCCAGCCTATGGACTGTTTCTAAAGTAGTCCTAATGAATGGTGCTGCTGTCGTTCACCAGTTGGATCTGACCATGCACTTCAACGCTGACCTCATTGCTGCCCGCTTCAATGGCCACGGGCGCGCTTTTGGCCATGCTGTCCATCCGCATGCTGGAAGCTTCCATATAGCGGGGTGAATAGCCGCCTTGGTTGACTGACAAATTCACCAGACGATAACTGTTGGCGTTAAATTGCTTTTGTATGGCGGCAGCTTGCGCCTGGAATTTTTCAATCGCTTGACTGGCCAGTTCCTGGCGGGTGGTTTCCAGCTTGTCATCGGAAATCGCAAATTGCATCGACTGAATATTGCCAAGGCCCTGTAATTCGGCCAGTAGTTCGCTCATTTGGGTGAAATCGCTGCTTTCCAGGCGAAGTTGCTGGCTGACCTGCCAGCTGCTGATTTTGCCATCATCATAAATTGGCTGGGTCTGATAGCCCTGTGTTTGGACTTTAACACCGTCATAGGATTTGGCGATACGCAGCGCTTCCTGGCCATTTTTATTGACCTCTGCACTCAGTTTGCTGGCATCGCTGCCGCTGCGCAGAATTTGCAGATAAGCGCTCATTTCATCGTTACTGATTTCAGTTTTGGCATTGGTGCTCAGGTTAATCAGGTTATAGTGCAGGTCATTGTCAGCCAGCGCATTGAGGCTGAATAACAAAAAGACGAAAAACAGCAGTTGTTTTGACATATTGGGGCTCCATTGATACACAAGAATCGCCGCTAAACTTGCCGTAGCGAACGCACCATTGCAAAATTAACGCATTCAGCCAGACCTGTCATGTGTCTGGATCGCAAATTCAGGTAAAGAAATAAAAGGACTCATCATGAAAGCCCAAGCCAAAATTCTGCCCGATGCTGGTCAGTTGATTACTGCTGCGACCGAGCATTTTGTCGCCACTGCCCGTATTGCTATTGCCAAACGCGGTGTGTTTTATGTGGCACTGGCTGGTGGTTCAACACCTAAAGGGCTTTATGAAAAACTGGCCACTGAACCATATCGTCAGCAAATTGATTGGGCGCGGGTACAGTTATTTTTTGGTGATGAGCGTTGTGTACCCGCTGATCATGATGACAGTAATTATAAAATGGCTCGTCTGGCAATGCTTGATGCTTTGCCTATCCCAACAGAAAATATTCATCGGGTACCGACCGAAGCGGGTGATGCTTCCGTGGTGGCAGCGGAATATGCCAAAACGCTGCAAGCGGTCATGAACGGGGCTGAATTTGACCTGGTATTACTGGGCTTGGGTCCCGATGGCCATATTGCTTCGTTATTCCCGGATACAGCGGCTTTGACCGTCACTGACACGTTGACCACCAGTGTTTATGTCGAGAAATTTGATTCCTGGCGGGTGACACTCACCTATCCGGTTATCAATGCTGCCCGACAGGTCATTGTATTTATCGGCGGCGCTGCCAAAGCCGACATTGTCCGTGATATTAGCAGTGATGCGGTGAAGGGTTTGCCGGTACAAAAATTAGCACCGCAGGGCGAATATTATTGGTTTATGGACCAGGCAGCGGCCGGTCAATAATATGCAAACGCTGCTGGCAGCCGATATTGGTGGTACCAAAACACTGTTACAGCTCAGTAGTGTTGACGGCGAAGTACTGTTTAACCAGCGTTATGCAAGTAGTGAGTTTGCCAGTTTTGAGGACCTGCTGGCCGGTTTTTTAAACAATCTGCCAGCAGATTATTTGCCGATTGATGCTGCTTGTTTGGCAGTGGCCGGACCGATTACCGGCCGCACGGCCAAAGTGACCAATCTACCGTGGCAAATTGATGCCGATGTTTTATGCCAGATAATGCCCTTGCAACAAGTCATGTTGATAAATGATTTTGCAGCAGTCGGCGAGGGCATTGCCTGTTTAAACCCAGATGATTTAATGCTGTTGCAAGCTGGTAAACCTGATTTATTGGCCCCTCGGGCCGTGATCGGTGCCGGCACCGGGCTGGGTCAGGCGTTTATGACGCCCATATCGAGAGGTTGGCAGGTATGGGCGACGGAAGGCGGGCACACTGATTTCGCGCCGGCAGATGCTTTGCAGCAGCAATTGCTGGACTTTTTGTTGCAGCAATATGTCCATGTTTCTTATGAGCGGCTGGTGTCGGGCATGGGGTTGGTCAATATCTATCAGTTTCTTTGTGATTTGCAGCAAACTGCGTCGCAACTTGAGTCAACGATCGATATACCGGCGCAAATTAGCGAGTTGGCGAGACTTAACGATCCACTGGCACGGCAGACCATGCAATTATTTGTCGATATTTATGGCGCGCAGGCCGGCAATTTAGCGTTGACCGTAATGCCGCGCGGCGGTTTATATTTAGCCGGTGGTATTGCCAGTAAAAATCAGCCCTTGTTTACTGATGGCCGGTTTATGCAGGCATTTCTGGCCAAGGGGCGGATGCAAACGCTGCTCGAAGATATTCCGGTCTATTTAATTCGCAGCAGTGAAACGGGTTTACGCGGTGCTGCATTATTGGCGCAAAAAGCGCTGTATAATTAACCCCATGACAGACTCACTGAATGATATTCGCGTGGCGGTCGAAGCCACATACCTTGACGATGAATCGGATCCGACGCGGGCCCGCTATTTATTTGCCTATACCATAACCATTAAAAATCAGGGCCAGATGGCGGCCCGTTTATTATCACGCTACTGGAAAATCACCGGTGGTGATGGTCATGAGCAAGAAGTTGAAGGCGATGGTGTGGTCGGCAAGCATCCTTATTTAGCACCGACCGAGAGCTTTACCTATACCAGTGCGGCGATGCTGGATACGCCTGTGGGCATGATGCAAGGGCATTACACGATGCTCAGTGATGATGGTCAGCGGTTTGCAGTGGATATCCCACCTTTTACGCTGGCTATGCCAAGAAAATTACACTGAGATTGATAAAGCGCGACTAGTCCCCACTGATGACACAGTCGCCAACACTGGCTTTGTCACAAATACTGCCGTCAATCCAGATAGTCTGATTGAGAATGGCACCCTGCAAATTGGCACCGCCAATAATGGCACCGCGCAAATCAGCAAATGCCAGATCGGCAAGGCCTAAATCACTATGGGTTAAATCGGTTTGCCGCAAATCGGCGCCTTTCAATTTGCTGTTGGTTAAGTTGGCATAGCTGAAATCGCTGCGGCTTAAGTCGGCATACATCAAATCAGCATTTGCCAGATTGGCATTCAGTAACAAACTGGCACGGATTACGCTGTTGCGCAGATTACTGTCCTGCAGATTGGCGCCTTGCAAATCTAACGGGTTGAATACACAGTTCTCCCAGTTGATGCCTGCAGCTGGTGGTGTTTGACAATCCGAGTTCGATACCGGGATCGTGGTCGGGTAAAAAATTGCCGTCAGAAAAATAACTAACACCAAAAACAGCATAATGAGTGCTGGCCACAACAAGCGATCCTGATGTTGCCGGTAGCCTTCCAATAATCGGCTGCGTAACTGGCGTTGCACAATCAACTCAGACGGTTCCCGGGCACGGCGTTGCTGTTTGCGTTGCTGAACTTGCTGTTCAGTCGCGGGGGTAACTTGACGGCGATCATAACCATCGCGCTCATCAA
>Ga0307934_1000456_pt1 | contig 31042 bp, 23 predicted proteins | sample OrgLakmetageno90_FD_201838 | JGI IMG/M metagenome (GOLD analysis project Ga0307934, IMG submission 201838) | Saline water microbial communities from Organic Lake, Antarctica - #90 | ecosystem: Environmental > Aquatic > Non-marine Saline and Alkaline > Saline | place: Antarctica: Organic Lake...
GATGGCCAGCGGCATCAGGCGCAGATTCTGCTGGGCCGCTGCTGCGACCAGGCCGGGGTAGGTCAGGCCCTCGCATGCAAGTCCATCTGCCGGTTGCAGGAGTGCATTGAGGGCAACGTAAAAACCATGTTGCCCACCCAGAGTCACCAGTAAGTCGTCCCGGTTAAAGTCACCGAGGCCAGTTTTCAGTAGCCATTGTCGCCCCGCTTCGCGGTGGTGCTCCAGTCCAAATTCGGACTGGTAGCGCAATAAGTGTGGCAATACCTCTGAATGTTGCAGCGTTGCGAGCGTGCGTGTCAGTTGTTCCGGCTGATCCAGCTCCAGAGCGATGCTGAAACCCAGATCAATCCCGGTATCAACAGTTGAATCTGTAACTTTAAAGCTTGCATTGCCGGGATTCCGGCCGCGAATAAAGGTTCCGCTACCGACCCGTGCATCAATCAGTCTGCGGCGCTCTGCTTCGGCGTAGGCCCGTGTTACGGTGCCGACCGTAACGCCCAATTCTTTAGCCAATTGCCGGTGCGTTGGCAGTCTGTCGCCGGGTTTTAGTTCACCCAGCTGGACTGCTTGCTCAATGCGATTGGCCAGGGCTTTGTATTTGGGACCAGTCTGGCCGGTCAGTGTCAATATTGTCATGGTGACAAAGAACTGCTTGCAGCAAATTGTCATCACATTACACTGCAATTGTTTGCTTTTGTCGAACCTTCAATGTGAATTAATCCGATTTTTAGTGAGCTTAGCGAACAATTAGTGAACTTAGCTGTCAATGTGTCGAGCAGTGCCCGATTCCGCAGTCGATTGTATCGATACAATGAAAGCTGAGTATTGCCGCTAGAGAAAATGGGTCGAGCCGACTGGCTCGACCAACACAACAATTTATTGCACGGCTACACCGATCGCTCAAGAGGAAGGCCCGATGGATGCGTTAACAGTCGGATTTTTGATTCCGATCTTTATTTATACGTTTAGTACCACAATTACGCCGGGTCCCAATATTTTAATGGTGACGGCCTCCGGCATGAACTTTGGCTTGCGTCGGACCATGCCGCATATAACCGGCATTTTCATTGGCTTTCTGACGTTGAATTTACTGGTTGCAAGCGGCATTGGCGCTTTGTTGCTGGCCGTGCCGCAGCTTCACTGGGCGCTCAAAATTATCGGTTCTGTTTACCTGTTGTGGTTGGCCTGGAACATTGCCACTGCAGGCGGTATGGCGAGCGTCAACGGAGAGGCTCGACCAATGCGCTGGTGGCAGGCCGCTCTGTTTCAGGTAGTAAACGTAAAGGCCTGGGCGATGGCGATCACCGGAATTGCCGCCTTTAGTCTGCCAGGCGATGCGTATTGGCCCAGTGCATTGTCGGTGGCCTTTATGTTTGCCGCCATGACCTATCCATGCAGCTGCCTATGGGCGTTATTGGGTGCCCAGCTGCGCCGCTGGCTGGAACACCCAAAGCGGTTACGTGTCTTTAATCAGGTGCTGGGCTTCCTGACCGCCCTGAGTGTTGTCTTTATCCTGACGTGACTGTATCTCAGTTCGCGCCCGGCGCGCGCCGGACGCGCTCTTTAGCAGGCGGCTGGTAAGGTGTTGATTTTGCAAGAAAAGTAAAAATCGCATTGTTTGGTTTTGGTGTTTTGAAAAAGGCGGGAAGCTTTTTTCAAACGCCCTGTTAGGTCGCTTCAGCGACCAGCCACAGGCACTGGTAGGGTTGCAATACCATGTCATCCTCCTCGCCGTAGCTCGCCTCGCTGATCAGATCGCGATACTGATGGTCTTCATTTTTCGGCACCAGACGCTGCAATGCCAGGGTCTGAGTCACTGAAGTGACGTTGAAAACGCCGTAAACCCGTTCGCCACTTTCAGTGTCGCGGATAACGATAAACAGGTGTGATGCCAAATCTTGCACCCGCTGACGGCTGGCCGGATGAAATGCCCTTTGGCCCTTGCGCAACTGAAGGCGGTGGGCCAGTTCTTTGCTGACCAGATGAGAAGGATGTCGTGCATCTCCCATGGCTGCAGAAAGAGGCCCCCAATCCCAGATTTTTCGATTGATGGAGCGCAGCCGACCGGTGCGTTCTATGCCGGCAATGTCATTGGGCGTGGCAATTAACGATTGCAGATAAAAAGCGGGTACGCCCTGCAGTGACATCATCAGTGTTTGCGAGCAGAGAAAACGCTCAATTTGCCACTGATCAGGCCCGGTTCGGGTTCCTTTCAGCGCATCAAAGTAACTGATGTTGATCTCGTAGGGGCTGTCTGGCCCACGCGGATTGGCCTTCATACTGACGTAGCCACCGAACTGGTGCATACAGTCAAGCAGGCTCTGTATTTCGTAAGGCGGCAGCATGCCCTCCAGAGCTCGCAGACCGACACCGTCATGACTGGCGGTAAAATTAAGATAGGTACCCCCTTCCGGGGGGGGTGCCAGCGTCAGTGCCCAGTTGGTCAGCAGGTCGGCATTGCCCCGGTTCAGTGTGTATAGAATCAGCGGAGGCAGTGCGAACTGGTAAACCATGGCGGCCTCATCGCCGTTGCCGAAATAGGACAGGTTTTCCTGATGCGGTACATTGGTTTCGGTTACCAGCTCTACCCAGGGGGCAACCGCGTCCACCAGGTCACGCATCAGTTTGATCACCTCGTGCGTCTGCGGCAGATGAATGCAGGAGGTGCCCAGTTCCTTCCATAGAAAGGCAACTGCATCCAGCCGCACCAGACGCGCACCCTTGGACAGATAAAACAGGAAAATGTCCATCATCGCCAGCAAGACATCGGGATTGCTGTAATTCAGATCTATCTGGTCTTCACTGAACGTAGCCCAGACATGACGCGTGCCCCGGTGAGTGTGGATAGGGGCGAGCAAGGGGCTGGAACGCGGTCGGACCACATCGGAAACATCGGTCTTCGGATCCATTTCCATAAAGTAGTTGCAGCCCGGTTCCTGGTTCTGAATGAATTCGATAAACCAGAGGTTCTCACGTGAGCAATGATTCAGCACCAAATCAAACATAATGCCGAAACGACGCGCCAGTGCATCAATGTGATCCCACTGGCCAACAGTGGGTCGAACCTGCTTGAAGTCGATTACTGAAAAGCCGTCATCAGAGCTGTAGGGATAAAACGGCAGCAGGTGAATATTGGTGATCAGGTCCGGGTAGTAGTCCTCAAGGAACCTTTCCAATTGCATCAGACCGGGTTCTTCACGCTGGCGAATGGCATCGCCATAGGTGATCAGCAGTGTATCGGTTTCATCCAGTCCGGGATCGCGGGTGTGGTGGTAGATCAGAGGTTTGTAGCGCTGGACCAGGCCTAGCAGCCGGTCGGTTACCGCGTCAGCGCGGTCGGCACCATACAACAGGGTAAGCCTGTCTTTGGCGCTGGTTTTTAAGCTGTCCAGTGAACCGTCCTGGGGTGTCATAAATCGTCCTCTTGTTCACGGTTATACTTTTGCGTCACAATTCGACCTGAGTTTGGCACGGTTCGTGTTCATGCGCACTGCCTTGGTGCTTGTGTCCATTTTGGTGCAGAATGATGATCGATTAAGGGGCTGGCCAGTGCGATTGGCCATACCTGCCGCCGTAAACGCCCGTTATGGGTTTGCGTGTGGTTGACCTGGTCTTTTACATCGCAAAGGTCGCGCCAGAAATGTTACTGGTCAGGGAATTGCAAGACTGAAAATAGACTCGCTGAGACGAACCGGGTACTGGCCCGGGAGGATCTGGCTGCAACTGCCAGCAAGCCTCTCGGGCAGAGCGGTTTGCTCAGTGGTGATCAACACGCTGGAAGAGGACGTAACATGATCCGCAAATGTTTGTTTCCCGTTGGTGGTTATGGCACCCGGTTTTTACCGGCCACTAAAGCGTTACCCAAAGAAATGCTGCCCATCGTCAACAAACCCCTGGTGCAATATGGGGTAGAAGAGTCCATTGAATCCGGTTTGTATGAAATCGGCTTTGTAACCGGTCGCGGCAAGCGCGCCATAGCCGATCACTTTGACATTTCCTATGAGTTGGAACACCAGATAAACGGTTCCGACAAGGAAAAATACCTGACCTCGATCCGACACGTGATGAAAGAGGGGGTCTTTTCTTTTACCCGTCAGAAAGAAATGAAAGGCTTGGGTCACGCAATCCTGGCTGGTGAAACTCTGATCGGGACTGAACCCTTTGGTGTAGTGCTGGCTGACGACCTGTGCATACCTGAAGCCGGCGGCGATAATGTTATGGCGCAGATGGTCAAGGTCTTCAAGCAATTCCGCTGCTCGATAGTTGCAGTGATGGAAGTGCCGGAAGACGAGATTCACAAATACGGTGTCATCGAAGGCGAGGCGATGAAAGATGGCCTGTATCGGGTCAAGAGCATGGTTGAAAAACCCAAAAAAGAAGACGCTCCGAGCAACCTTGCGGTCATCGGTCGCTACATTCTGACGCCGGATATTTTCGACATTCTGCGCGACACACCTCCCGGGAAAAACGACGAAATTCAATTGACTGATGCGCTGATGACCCAAGCTCAGGACGGTGTGGTTATGGCCTATCGATTCAAGGGCACCCGGTTCGACTGCGGATCGGTTGAGGGCTTTGTAGAGGCTACGAATTTCTGTTTTGAAGAATTATATAAGAAAGGGAAGTTGACGTAAGGCATCGAGTAATCAGCGTAAAGATCGATGTTGAAACGCCTGTTCTTTTATAAAGGGTCGCCCTGAACGGGCGACCCTTTATTATCGATGGTAATGGGGCTCGTGATTTAACGCCTATCCCAGTTGCTAGCTCGGATAACGCTGCATGATCAGCGTCGCATTGGTCCCACCGAAGCCGAAGCTGTTGGACATGATGCGGTTCAACGTAACGTTGTCTTTGCGTTCAGTAACAACATTGGCATCACCGGCAAGTGGATCGAGGTTGTCGACGTTTTTGCTGGCTGCGATAAAGTTGTTTTGCATCATCAGCAGAGAGTAAATGGCTTCCTGCACACCGGCTGCACCCAGGCTGTGACCGGAAAGCGACTTGGTCGATGCGACCGGTGGCATGGCGTCGCCAAAGACGGTGCTTACAGCTTTCAGTTCGGTGACATCGCCGGCGGGTGTGGAAGTGCCGTGGGCGTTGATGTAATCGATGTCGCCATCGACGGTGCTCATTGCCATCTGCATGCAGCGCACTGCGCCTTCGCCGCTGGGCGCGACCATGTTATAGCCATCGCTGGTGGCACCGTAGCCAACAATCTCTGCGTAAATTTTGGCACCGCGGGCTTTTGCGTGCTCCAGCTCTTCGAGCACCAGCATGCCGCCGCCACCGGCGATGACAAAGCCATCCCGGTCAGCGTCATAGGCTCGGCTGGCCCGTTCCGGAGCATCGTTGTAACGGGTCGAGAGTGCACCCATGGCATCGAACAGACTGCTCATGGTCCAGTGTTCGGCTTCACCGCCACCGGCGAAGACAATATCCTGCTTGCCCAGTTGAATCAGTTCAGCGCCGTTGCCAATGCAGTGCGCACTGGTGGAGCAGGCTGAGGTGATCGAATAGTTTACGCCCTTGATCTGAAACGGCGTTGCCAGGCAAGCCGAGACGGTTGACCCCATCGTCTGGGTAACACGATAGGGGCCGACACGCTTAAGGCCTTTGTCGCGCAGGATGTCGGCGGCTTCGGTCTGGCTTTCGGAATCAGCGCCGCCGGAACCGGCAATCAGACCGGTGCGTATGTTCGATACTTGCTCGGGCGTCAGTCCCGCGTCTTTTATCGCCTGATCCATCGATATATAGGCATAACCGGCCGCCTTGCCCATGAAACGAATGGCTTTGCGGTCTATGTGGTCGGCCAGATTGATGTCCGGCGTACCGCTGACGTGACTGCGCATGCCCATATCGGCGTATGTCTGGTTAAAGCGAATACCGGAGCGGCCTTCACGCAGGCTCTCGGTGACGGCATCGGCATCGTTGCCCAGGCATGAAACGATGCCAAGACCCGTGACTACAACTCTTCTCATAATCAGCCTCCCATCTGCTCAGGTTTGAACAGACCCACTTTCAGATCCTTGGCAAAGTAGATGGGTTTGCCGTCACATTCAACCACGCCATCGGCAATACCCATCACTAAGCGAGATTCCATTACCCGTTTGATGTTCAGCTTGTACACCACTTTTTTGGCATCGGGCATGATCTGGCCTTTAAACGTCAGTTCACCGACACCCAGCGCCCGTCCTCTGCCGGCATTGCCGCGCCAGCCCAGGAAAAACCCCACCAGCTGCCACATGGCATCCAGGCCGAGGCAACCGGGCATGACCGGGTCGCCCGGGAAGTGGCACTGGAAAAACCAGAGATCAGGGTTAATGTCGAGTTCTGCGATGATTTCGCCTTTGCCGTTTTGGCCACCTTCGTTGGTGATCAGGCTGATGCGATCCATCATCAACATGTTGTCGACCGGCAGCTGGGCATTTCCCGGCCCGAACATGCGTCCGTGACCGCATTCGATCAGGTCCGCTTTGTCGAAAGAAGAAGGGCGATCTGTCATAACTGTCGGATTCCGTGTAGTTAAATGTAAAGTGTTGAACCTAAAGAGTCATAAAGCGTGTTCAGGCCTTAAAGCCATTGTTGCCAGTGTAGCGCACACCGGATGTTGTTCTTATGGCCTGATCGGGTTTTTTCCATCTGATGTGCTGACAATACTGGAAACCCCCGGGCTATTCCATGCCACATGGGAAAAAGTGAGTGCAGACGGGTGCAAGGGTAGCGCGATAGTCTGTGTTCCCTGGCTGGCCAATGATGTAGCGGCCTGCTGTGTCGATGGTTAGTTTCCTTCTTCGGACATCAGGAAGACGCCACTTATTGACTGGTCAGCTGCTTCGCTTGCAACCCCGAACCCACCGACGAACTCAATGCTTTGGTTCTCACCGTTGATCAGCAGGCCCTGAAGTTCGCCTGTAATGTCAGTGAATTGCTCGGATTCGTCGGCCAGATTGTAGCTGCTTTCGTCTCTGCCTTGCCCGCTACTGTCAATGAACAGATCGTCGGCGGTCACCATCGAATTTTCAATGTTGCTGCTAAAATACAAGCTCCACCAGGAGCCGTCGTTCATGTACATGTTCAAACCAGAATTAGCCGTCATATCGCTCAGGTTAACATCCATATAGCCGTCGGCAGATGACAAGTTCGTTCCATCAGATGCAAAAACGTCAATACAGTCCAAGGTTCCGCATAGTTCAAGGTATCGGTTGCCTGTCAGTGACGTTAAATCCGCTGGCTCGGCAAACACATAGAAAAACGCAGCGGTGTCCCGCGATTCATTGGCAAGCGAAGTGCTGCTTTGGAGCAGGGTAGCCGGGTCGGTACTGCTTGCATTCCAGATACCCCATTCAACGGTTTGGTCATCGCGCTCCAGTGTTACCAGAGTTTCTGGCTCTATCCCGGGTGGGCCGACATACACCCGGTCCGGCGACAAGTAGCCGTTGTCCAGTTCGGTCAAAGATTCACTGTCATAGTTGATAAATACCGGGCCATTGTCTCCTTCAACCCGATAAACGAAATCTACGGCATCGCCATCGCTGTCAGTCAGAACGATGAAGCCCTTGCCTGGCCCCTCTACCATAGCCGCTTGCTGGTCAATACTCAGCCTGACATCGGCGGGTATCTTAAGGCTCACGGCCTCCTGGCCCAATTCAGTTAACCGATCTTCAAGCTCAGTTAACAGCAACTGCATGGTCGCCGTTTGTTCGTCGGTCAACTGAGGAATGGTCGGCGGGGGTTCATTGCCGCTAAAGGCCAATTCTAGCGCTAGGCCTGCTTCATCCATTTCGCTAAGCTGCGATTCCGGTTCATCGTCCGGTTGTGGCTGGCCGGGCTGGCTGGTGCCCGGCACCAGAGGCTGGTTCAGGCGTGTTGGTGGTTCCAGCAAACCCCTGGGCGCACTGCCTGTGCTCACCTGTCCAAACAGGAAGCTGCCACCCAGACCCAGATTCAGAGTGCCGTTGGAGTTGCTGACAACGATACCGCCGTCATAAACACCCAGCAACAAGTTGCTCTTGTCGAGCAGCGCCTCGTAATGCGTACCACGAATGCCAATACTGGCATTGGGCGTGCGCACCTGATAGGCATCGCGATCAGTGCTGCCAATGTTGCCGGTGATGGTTCGAAAGCCACCGGCGAGCAGGTCCATCAGTATCTGTTCTTGGTTGTTGTCGGCGTCTCGGCCATGGTATTCACTGATTCTTAACTGTGAATCCGAGCTCAATGCCAGCACGGCATTGTCGTTAAAGCGGATTTGCAGGCTGCCATCGGAGCCGGTCACCAGTGTATCGCCTTCGTTGACATCCGACCGTCGTGCCAGGCTGCGTTGTTCATTATTGATGTCCAGAGCGTACACCTCGCCCTGGGCAATCACTATCTTGCCTGCCGAGGCCAGCAAGGTCAGTGGAAAGAGCAACGCCATACCCAGAATTATTCTGCTGTGTCGAACCAGGCATGCGGGGTGTAACAATAAAGAGATAAGCATGGTTTTGGCTCCTAGAAAGTCAGCGTCAGGGACTGGCTGATTACCCATTGATCCCGACTGTATGCGTTGATGTTGCTTTTGAGCCAGTCATATCGCAGGCCACTGCGGCTGGTAAGCCAGAGTTCGGGTGCCCAGGTCAGGCTGGCGTCGAGCGTCAGCGCCTGGTCGGAACGGCGCTTGTTGTCCGTTGTTCCCTGCTGGATAAAGAGTCTGTCGTCGTCCTGATAGCGATGCCACTGGTGTTCCAGCACCAGCGTGGAAGTAAGCCTGTTGGGCCAACGCCAGTCGAGTTGATAACGCTGTGCCAGGCCTCGCCACTCGTTGTAGCCGTTATCGCTGCCAGCCTGGTTTAATTGAACGTACTGACTGCTGAATCGATGGCTGCGAGGTGCATCCAAGACCGTGGTAACCAGGCCAAGAGCATCACGAACGCTGTTTCTGCGCCCGTCTGGTTGAGCAAACCCCATACGGCTGGAAGCGATAGGACCCAGCCAGAACGAATCCCAGACCGGATAGGTAGCCTCACCACTGATGCTCAGGCTAAACTGCCAGGGTTCACTGTCCAGCCATAACTGCCCAGCATTGACAGTTAGGGACTGGCGGCTCTGGTCTGTGGTGTTCACGTAACGCCATTGACCGTTCAAACCAAGCTGTTGATAGCGCATATTGCCGGGATAAAGCGTGGTAAAACCTTGCAGGCTGTATAGGTTGGCGGCATTCAGACTGGTCGGTCGCACCCAGGTGCTGCCCAGCCGGAACCGCCCGTAGCCGCTATCAATTGCTGTCGAGTCGTCGCTTAGATCGGTCAGCCCCAGCAGGTTTGGTGCCAGCGGTTCATTTAAAGTGGCACCGCCATTGATGTTGGTGTTGTAACCGACGTCCAGTCCGGCAAACATTTGGAACTGCTGGGTTTGGGCTCGCTGGGCGGCTTCGATTCGTGCCAGAAAGTCATTGATGTTGCGCTGAACGTTGGCGGGCGGATTCGTTGCCAGCACTTGTTCAAACTCAGCCCGGCTGCGTTCCAGATTATTTTTGATAAAATAGGCACGCGCCAGTTCCAGGCGTGCCCGGTGCTGTTCGGGTGAAAACACCAGTACCCGTTCCAGCGCGAAAATCGCTTCCGACGCTTGGCCTTGTTGGATCAGGACACGGGCATAATAGAGGTCAAAGCGAGGGGTGCCCTCAAATCGTTCGCGTAGCTCACCGGCCATAACCCGGGCGTTGGGCCAATCCTGCGCATCAACCATTGCAATAAACTGCGCCAGCGCCGTATCGGAGTCAGCGGTATCGATTGAAAGTGGTATTGTCGCTTCGGCGACTGTTTCGGCGACTGTTTCGGCGTTCTGTGCCGATTGATCTGAATTTCTGGGTTGAGCCTTTGGTGCGGATTCGGCTACTGCAACCGTCAGGCTGGTTACCAGACCCAGACTCAGTTTGCTGAGGAAGATGTAAAATTTCCGGGCCGCAGTCCGGTGTGCTGGTAGGGTAGCAGTAACACTCATGGTGTAGCAGTTCCACCTTTAGCTTGATCGTTTTTGTCTCGCGGCTGGCACTGGCAATGCAGGTAAAATCGGCCAGTGGTCGTATTGAACCGTTAGCCGATAGTATAGCCCTAAAGCGGATCGTTCTGGCAGTCTGGCCTTAGCAAAAAGCCAGTTTGAAGCTAATCTGTAATAGAATAGGTCAGAGCACGGCTCCCAAACGTCCGGCCCGTTAACAATTGGAGACTGAGGCGTTATCGTGGTTCACGTTCTCATTTACCGGGAGTGTATCAGAGCTTCTCTGGCACATCGTCCCGGCGCGCTAACACTAGCAGGTTGTTGAAAAAGGCTTCCTGCCTTTTTCAAAACACGAAAACCAAAAAATGTGATTTTTACTTTTCTCACAAAATCAACTACTTACCAGTTGCCGATTTTGCCAGGACATCCGAAATGTCGGACCACATGTCCTAATAGCAGGCAGCCGAAATTCTGTGAATTTCAACAGCCTGCTAGTGTCGCTGACCAGCGTTTGGTTGGTCGAATAAACAGGCCCTGACAGGAACCGCCGATTTGGATCTGAACTAGACATTACATAAAAAGTTTTTGCTGATCGATGATTTTTCCAACGTGCGTAAGTCGATTAAAGGCATGCTGAATTCCCTGGGCGTTAGCCAAGTCTTTGAAGCCGCTACTGGTTCAGAAGCAACCAAGTATGTCCGCGAGCAGAGGTTCGACGTTATCCTCTGTGACTATAATCTGGGCAAAAGCAAAAACGGATCCCAGCTACTTGAGGAATGGCGGACTCGCGGTTGGCTGTCCTATCAAACCGTGTTTGTGATGATCACCGCTGAGACGTCGCGAGATTTCGTCATGGGAGCGTTGGAGTTTCAGCCCGACGATTATCTGGCGAAACCTTTTGCCATGGACACCCTGCAAAATCGACTGGATCGTTGGCTGGACCGTCAGTCGGCACTGGGACCGATCAATCGGGCTCTTGACAAGAAAGAGTATCCGGCAATGGCTAAAGCGGCGCGCGAGCTGATGGAAAATAAACCCCGGTATCGGGGTTGGGCGCAGCGCAAATACGTTGAGGCTCTGGTTAAGCAGGGGCAAACAACCGAAGCCACCCATTTCCTGCACGCGCTACTCGACAAGCGGGACTTGCCCTGGGCCCGGCTGGAACTGCATCGCATTGAAGTCGGGGAAGGCAAGCTGGAGTTAGCTGAGCGGGGTCTTAAAACGCTGGTTATGATGCAGCCCAACATGGTCGAAGCCTATGACCTGCTGGCCGAGGTCCAGATCCTCATCAAACAGCCGCAAAAAGCTCAGGAAACTCTGTCTCAGGCACTGTTTCGATCGCCGCGGAGCATTGCCCGTCAACGGGCCTTTGCCGTTCTCGCCAGTGACAACGGCGATCACATCGCGGCGACCGGTGCCTATAAAGAAATCGTCAGCCTGGCCGATGGCACCATGCATGAATCGTCTCGTGGGTATAAAGATGTTTTAAGATCGACTCGTACCCAGCTGCAGAGCCTTGATGATGAGGCATTGAAACGTCGGTTGAACAAGGATGCCCAGGCGCTGCTTAAAAAACTGATATGCCAATACCCGAATGAACTGGACACAGCATTGTTCAGCAAGGCATACCGTGCCTATCTGGCGGATGCAGCCGATACTGAAGCGACGGATCCGATGTTTCTGGCGTCAATCGCTCAGGCTGCCCTTGAGCAATTGGGCGAACTGGGCGAGGCCAGCGCGCTCGATATTGTCGACATTCTCTATGAAAAAGGTTTAACCAAAGCTGCCGACGAGCTGGTTCTGGATTTGCGTCAGTACCACAAGGGATCCGGTACTTTTGTAAAACGATTGAATCAGTTGCAAGCCGAACCCGTTACCCAGGAGGCACGCAGCCATGCCCATAAAACCAATACCGATGATATCGAGCAGTACAAGCAAAAGGATTTTGAAGCAGCGACCCGGCTGTTTGCGGAAGCCCTTGAGTTTTCTCCGCGCCACCCGGGCATCATTCTGAAGTACGTTCAATCGAGTTTATTGTTGATGGGGCGCTCCAGGTTGACTGTTAGCCAGCTTGATCGCTCTCTTGATATCGTTAACCACTATCAGTTTGAGCGTTACACCAACATTCGTGACAAGGTCATAGCACTGCACACCAAGGTGAATCATGAGCAATCCAGTTGATATGCATACCATTATGGCCGCGACCGTCCATGATGTGAAAAACGCACTCAGCCTGATCGATAACGAGCTGCGCGAGGTCATTGACAGTATTACAGAACGCGAGCCTGGCAGCGCCATGAAACTTAATCGCCTGCGTTTGGAGGCCGGGTGGATCAATAACGATCTGGTGCACATGCTCGGTCTGTACCGAATGAATACTGATATCTTCAGACCGAATTTTGATGAAGTTCTGATCGAGGACGTTATTCAAGATGCAACGTCACGTTACCAGCAAACGCTGGCTTCTCTGGGCATTAATCTTGGCATCGAACTGGAGGATCCGGACACAGCCTGGGTGATCGATCCGGTTCTAATTGAAGGCGTACTGGCCAATATATTGACCAACAGCATTCGCTATACCGCGGACCGGTTGGATTTTCGGGTCTTTGAAACGGATGTCGGGCTGTGTATTACCCTGACCGACAATGGAGCAGGTTACCCCGACAAGATGATGAACTTTATGAGTGAAACACCGGACCCGGGTGAACTCAGTTTTCAAAACGGCAGTACCGGCCTGGGTTTGTATTTTTGCCAGCAGATCGCCCAATTGCACCGCCAGGGTGAGACGCAAGGGTATATTCGGCTGACCAATCACCCCGAGCACGGCGGTGCAGTATTTATGCTATGGCTATCGTGATATTGAGCTTTTGGTCAGCTTTGGTAGAGTCAGGGTGTTTCAACTATCTGTGATAATCCAATGACTGACCTTTTACAAAGTAATGAAACGGTGACGGCATTGTCTGCTGACTCCACTGGGCAGGCGATCCTGCTGCTGGGGCAGAGTTTCGATTTCCCCGAGGTCGATCAGGTCCGCCATCACCGTCAGGCAGCTTTGGTTTTAATCGGTGGTCGAATCGCATGGCATGGTGCGGCTACCGACTTGCCTTTCCCTTATTCGGAGTTTGGCCAGATCATCAATTATGGTGACGCCTGGATCGTTCCAGGGCTGATTGATACCCATGTTCACTCGGCTCAATTGCCGGTTGTAGCCAGTTGGGGCGAGCAATTGCTCGACTGGCTGAACCGCTATACTTTTCCGGCCGAGCGCCGATTTGAAGATCCGGAGGTAGCACGACAGCAAAGTGCCGTGTTCCTGGATACGTTGCTGGCCCATGGCACGACGACGGCCATGATATTTGGCACCGTGCACGAGGCGGCTACCGATGCGTTGTTCCAAGCAGCCAAGGAACGTCAGATGGCAATCATCGCGGGCAAGGTGCTGATGGACCGCAATTGTCCGGACTATCTCAGTGATACCGCTGAAAGTGGCTATGATGCCAGTGCACGGTTGATTCGACGCTGGCATGGTACCGATCGACTGCAATACGCGATTACACCCCGGTTCGCACCCACGTCCACCGAGGCGCAGCTGGAAAGCGCTGGCGCTTTACATCAGTTGGCACCGGGTTTGTACCAGCAAACGCACGTCTCGGAAAATCCGGATGAGGTCAGTTGGGTTCAATCCCTGTTTCCTGATTCCCGCGATTACGTGGATGTGTACCAGCATTACGGTTTGCTTCACGACCGTGCAGTGCTCGCTCATGGATTGCACTTGACGGATCGTGAGTGGTCGGCGTTGAGTGAGCACCAGGCGCGTATTGCAGTGTGCCCGACGTCCAATACGTTTCTGGGCAGCGGGTTGTTCGATTTTGCACGAGCAAAGGGCGAAGGCGTTACGCTGGGTCTGGCCAGCGATGTCGGTGGGGGCACGTCATTGTCGCAACTGGTATCGGCTGCAGAGGCCTACAAAGTCGGGCAGTTGCAGGGTCAGAAGCTAACGGCTAACTGGCTGTGGCATCAAATGACCGCGGGCAATGCCCGTGCACTGCAACTGCAGTCACAGATCGGTACTCTGGATGTCGGTAAAATGGCCGATTTAGTGGTGCTCGACCCGATGCAGAACCCGAATCTGACAGCCCGACTAGCGCATGTTAAAACGCAAGACGAAGCCCTGTTTGCTACACTGATATTGGGTGATGAACGATTGACGAGGGCGACCTGGGTCGCCGGTGACCTGCGCTTTGAAGCAGCCTGACCATGAATTCAGGCATTACCCAGGGGCACCGGTTGCATTGAACTGTGAACCCGCTTAAGCTCGAAATGTACGCGGAATCAGTGAGTTAGGTTGATCGATCGATGCTGGTCGATATACACAGAATCCGTCCCTATCAACCGCTGTGCAGGAAATTATCATGGTCGATCAGGCCCAGAAACGCTTGAAAGAAGAATTCCAGACCAAGGAAAAAGCTGGACGCATTCGGCAACAGAATGAAGCCGTCATTCTGGAAGCAGCCCAGATAGAATTTGCCCAGCATGGTTTTAAAGGGACCTCGCTGAATGCCATTGCCGAACGTGCAGGATTGCCCAAGTCAAACATTCTGTACTACTTTCAAAGCAAAATTGGTCTTTACGGCGCTGTGTTGTCGGACATATTGGGGATGTGGAACCAGGCATTTAATACAACGACCGCCGACGAAGATCCTGCCGCCACTATTTATGCCTATATTTGCTCAAAAATTCGCTATTCACGCAGCCATCCCCTGGCGTCAAAGATATTTGCGATTGAGGTCATACAGGGCGCGCCGCATTTGAAAGAATACCTGGCCCAGGAGATGCACGACTGGGCGTTGGGTCGGGCCGAGGTGATTCAGGTCTGGATTGATGCGGGTAAAATGGATCCGATTGACCCCTTGCACCTGCTGTTTATGATCTGGGGCAGCACACAACACTATGCTGACTTCGCTACCCAGATTGAGTGGGCCCTGGACAGCAAGGGACTGATCGAAGCCGATTTCGCACAGGCTGAACGAACCCTGACCCATGTTATTCTAAAGGGGATTGGCTTGCAGGTTCCGAGCAACGACTGATCGCTTACGGAAGCGAACTCAACCATCCGCACTCCGGGTTGGAACCTGATGTTCAAGTCGATTTGGAGTACATTAATTGCTTTTTTGTCTGATATGGCTGTATGACTGCAGAATTTGACAATATTAGCCCCTTTAATGACGATGATGTCACGCTCGTATTGAAACGTGTGCTGGCCGATCGGGAAATGTATTCGGCGATTGGTGACTGGGTGTCGCCGAGCCTGAATCGCAAGGCACCCTGGTTGCTGCATCCCCTTATTCGGCTGGGTCTTGCCTGGCAGTTCAGAGGCATTCGTCGCGTTGATGATTTTCAGCTGAGATTGCGAGGGTACCTAAAGCGTATTCTTGATAAAAGCGTTGCTGAATTAACCGTATCGGGACTCGACGAACTCGATCCTGACAAGGGTTATCTGTTTGTCTCCAATCACCGGGATATCGTTATGGATCCGGCGATGGTTAATTGGACGCTCTATCACGCTGGTTTCCAGACCGTGCGCATTGCCATCGGTGATAACCTGCTAAGCAAACCCTTCGTCAGTGATCTGATGCGCTTGAACAAAAGCTTTATTGTGCGCCGCTCGGTCAAGGGTATGAAAGCGAAATTGAAAGAAGCTCAGATTCTGTCACGTTACATTCATCACTGCATTACTGTCGATCAGACCAATGTCTGGATCGCCCAGCGCGAGGGGCGGGCCAAGGATGGGTATGATAAAACCAACTCCGCCGTCATTGGTATGTTCAGTCTCAGCAAACCGAAAGATCGCGACTACGCCCGTTACATTCGTGAATTGAATATCGTACCGGTCACCATCAGTTATGAAGTCGATCCACTTGATTTGTCCAAGGCGCGCGAGCTTTATGCCCAGGAATACAAGGGCGGTTATAAAAAGCGGGCGCATGAAGATGTTCAGTCTATTGCCCGAGGCATGACCGGTTGGAAAGGCAGGGTGCATCTGGCGTTTGGTGATGTGCTTAGCGGCAATTACGGAAAAGACAGTGATGTGGCCGTGGCGATCGACGAACAGGTGCACCGGCAGTATCGGCTGTGCGAATCCAATGAATGGGCGCATGCGGCCCTGCATGGCGAGACACTTGAGCCAGGTAATGCTGATGCCATAAAATTAGCGGAACGAGTGGCAACCGCAAGAGATACGCTCAAGCCTTATCTGTTGCGTCAGTATGCGAACGCAGTGCGCATGAAGCGGGGATTGCCGCCACTGACATCAGCGATGGATAACGTTGACTCTATCAGCGTTCAAGCAGAAACCACCGACTCATCTGCAACCGATTCACAATAGCCTCCCTGGCACGCTATAGCTCGCTGATCCAGTTGCGAATGACCAGACGGCCACTACTGTTGTTGCGCACAAAGTCAATGCGTCTGGGCAACGCCTCGCTCGCCGTGTCAAAATAAACCGGATAGTCAACTTGCCAGCCTGACTGCGTAATGCGGTTAACCTGCCGACTGGTCGGATCCCTTTCGATGGTCGCATCAATGCCGGGGTAAGGCTTGGCTCTTACCCAATACTGCAAATAGCCCAGTGGCAAGTCCAGATCAGTAATCTCATACGCCAGTTCACTTAACGTGTTGCGCGAAACCTGTTCACTGCCCCGGGTCAGGATGACCTTGCCGGGCACGCCTGTAATTTGCACGGCGCCCTGACCAAACGGTCCACTGAGTTCAATGTCGAACGCCTGACTGCGTTGCTCCCAGTTGACATTGAAACTGCTCGCCTCAGTGGCATTGCGGACTGCCATTTTGCCAGTCAGCGCCCAATGATCGGTCAGATCCCCCGCATTCGGTTGTGTGCCAAGGTTTGTGCAGCCAGTCAGGATTAATGTGCCGGTTAAGCACAGCGTCAGCGCCAGCTTCATCTGATAATGCCTAGCGTTTCGATTAGGTCCAGGGCGGTGGGACTGCTGGGATTCCACTCAAAGGCCTGGTCCAGCCAGCGTCGCGCTTCGTCTCGTTTGTCACGTTCCCAGAGTACAGCTGCAAGATGCGCAGCGACTTCATCGGACTCCATGGTTTCCAGTGACTGGCGCAGCCAGCGCTCTGCTTCTTCCAGGTTGCCCAGTCGATATTCAACCCAGCCTTTTGAGTCCTGGATGGCCGGATCATCGGGCCGTTGCTCCAGAGCGCGGTCGATGTAGCTTTGTGCCTGTTCCAGATTCATGTTGCGATCGGCCCAAGTATACCCCAGTGCATTTAACGCTGAGGCGTTGTCCGGTTCCCGCTCAAGCACGTCGGTCAGATTGGCTTCCATAATGTCATATTGCCCCAGGCTAACCGCCAGTAAGGCCTGATCGTAGAGCAGGCTGGTATCCCTGGGATGGGACGCAATGGCCTGCTGATACACTGCCATGGCCTGATTGGAGTCACCTAGTCGGCGAAAAAGATCCGCTTCAATGCGCCAAAGCACCGGACCTTGTCGAGGGAAGTCCTGGCGGGCAATGTGCAGAGCCTCCTGGACTTGAGTCGGGCGACTGTCTTGCCAGATTTCGCTCAGCTCGGCCAGAGCCGAGATCAGATAGGGAGGTTGCTGCACGCTCAGAAAGCGCTGTGCAGCCTCATCGGTCAGGGCGTTAATACGACTAATGCGACCCATAAAATAGTGAGATTCGTCGCTGTATTCCGTGTCGATCAGGCGCGAGAACAACGCTTCGGCCGTGTCATAATTTTCGTGATCGAAGGATTCGCGCGCAAAGGCACGAGCAATGACAGGTTCATTCGGAAACCGGTTAAACAGAGATTCCAGTACCTCGGCTTTGTTATCGTCCGAATCTGCATAGGTAAAGCCTGCGTAGGTTGTCGCTACTTCGCTGCTATCGGGATATGTCTCAGCAAGGTCGCTGATGGTGGCGCGCGCCTGTTCAATGTTATCGAGCTCAAGCCATAGCCGGAATGCCAGCAGACCTTTTTCTGGACTGTCTCGTTGTAGCCGGTTAGTTTTCAGGGTTTCCAGTGCCGTCTCGAATTGTTCGGTGGTTGCCAGCAGCTGCGCACGGGCAAAACCGATGCTGGTGTTTTCCGGGTAGCTGCCTTGCAGGTCATTCAGTACCGGAACCAGACTGGACTGCTGCTCAGGGGTCAGTGAACCGACACCTTCCAGTGTACCCTCTACCCTGGCATCAGGGTCCAGTTTAAGCCATTCGTTCAAGGCCGTTGCGCCGGTTACACGATCGGCGTTAGCCAGGCTTGCGACGCTTAATGCCTCCCAGCCTTCAGCGCTGTTCGGATCTATCCGAACCCAGTGACCGGCATGCTCACCCATGCTGTCGTAGTTGCGTACGACCTGGTTGAGGGCCGTTGCTCGTTGGGCAACTTCCAGATCTTCAAACTGGCGGTCAAGCCGGCTGTATAATTGCGCAGCAGCAGCAAAATCCCCACGATTGGTTGCAATTTCAGCCAGTAGAATGGTGTAAAACGATTCACCGGTGAGCGGCGTTGCCGTCACAAGTTCGGTGGCGGCTTCGTCAATATTACCGGATGAACTTGAAGGTGCCTCGGCAGATGGCTCTGTCTGTGATGCGGTTGTGGTGCAACCGCTGAGTGCCAGGCTCAGTGCCAGACTGGATAGCATGGTGCGTAGAAAGGGTACAGTGGGTGTCATGAGCAATGGCTTCGCAATGTAGTTGTATTAAAGTGCGACCTGGACATATAACAGGTTACTCCGGTTTTCACGTTTAATGGCAGCCCAGTGGATGATACACAATGGACGCTGGTTAAACCGATACGCATCGTGGAAGCGATCAGCTTAATGCGTTGCTACCCGGCCTATGGATTGACGAGTATGATAATCGGTATTAGTCATCGTCAGTATAGTTGTTGTCTGACCTGTTTGTGGTTTATCCAGGTAATGAGTGCTGTTTAGAGTGGCCCGATGTCTGCTCCCGGGTACAGCAGGCAACGCGTAAATCAGTGTAAAGATGACCGGGCTCCGGTGCGGTCTGACGCTGGTGAGCAGGCTGGAGCTGGTCGCCTCGGGACCGGAAAATCGGTAGACTACGCCCCCTTATTCAAGATGTGAGCAGGTCCTGTCCAAACATGTCATTGCTGGCCCTCGGAATTAATCACAACACGGCGTCGGTGGACGTTCGGGAAAAAATCAGTTTTGCGCCCGAGACCATGTCAAACTCTCTGGCGTCGGTGTTGTCAATTCCGGGCATAGAAGAGACAGTGATTCTCTCTACCTGCAACCGCAGTGAAATCTATTGTTCACTGTCTGAGCCGGAGCTGGGGATTGAGGCGCTGGTTCAATGGCTGTCCCAAACGCACCGTATTTCGCCGGAGGAACTTCGCGCGGCCCTTTATATCCATGCTGATAGCAAGGCCGTCTCTCACCTCGGGCGGGTTGCAGCAGGTCTGGATTCTATGGTCCTGGGTGAGTCGCAAATTCTGGGACAGTTGAAATCTGCTTTTGCTGTTGCCCAGGAATACGACTCGGTCGGTCAGCAACTGCATCAGTTATTTCAGCACAGTTTTCGTGTTGCCAAAGAAGTGCGCACCCACACTGCGATCGGCGAAAACGCAGTCAGTGTGGCTTACGCGGCAGTCAGCCTCAGTACCCGCATTTTCGATCGGCTGGATAAATGTCGTGCATTGCTGGTTGGGGCCGGTGAGACCATTGATCTGGTGGCACGCCATCTGCGCGATAAGGGTGTGACCGATCTGGTTGTGGCCAATCGCACCCTGACCCGGGCACAAAGTCTGGCCTCCGAATTTGGTGCCCGGGCGATATTATTGTCCGATATTCCCGACGAATTGCCCGGCGCCGATATCGTTATTACCTCAACCGCGAGCCAGTTGCCCATCATCGGCAAAGGCATGGTAGAGCGGGCATTGAAAAAACGTCGTCACAAGCCGATGTTTATGGTCGATATTGCTGTTCCCCGTGATATTGAAAGCGAGGTTGGTGACCTGTCCGATGTCTATTTGTACACTGTGGATGACCTTAAGACCGTCATCGAAGCCAATGTACGCAGTCGTCAGGAAGCGGCCCGCGAGGCTATGGATATTATCGCACGGTCGACTGACGCGTTCAGTCAATCATTAAAAGAGCGTGAGGCCGCAGATACGATTCGCAGTTTGCGCCAGCATGCCGATGCACTGAAGAACATTGAGCTTGAAAAGGCCCGTCGCGCCCTGCAACAGGGAGCTGATGCCCAGTTGGTGCTGGAGCAGTTGGCGCGCGGTCTGACCAACAAGTTACTACACGCCCCTACCGTGGCTTTGCGTAAAGCTCATGGTGACGGCGATAAAGAGGCCAGTGAATGGGCTTCCCGTTTGTTTGATTTATAAGGCACCCTAGCGTCTATGAAAGACTCCATCCGCCAAAAACTGGCCGAACTGGCTGAGCGTTACGACGAGTTGGCCCGGCTCTTGTCTCAGCCTGAAGTGATTACCGATCAGCAGCGGTTTCGCCTGTATTCCAAGGAATACGCCGAACTTGAAGATGTGGTGCAATGCTTCGGCCGCTATCAGGGTGTAGAGAATGATATTCTGGAAGCGCGTCAGTTGTTGGATGACAGTGACTCTGACATGCGCGAAATGGGCTGGGAGGAAGTTCAGAAAGGCGAAGCAGGTTTGCGTCTTCTGGCAGACGAATTGCAGGTTCTGTTGTTACCCAAAGACCCGAACGATGGGCGCAATGTCTTTCTTGAAGTGCGTGCGGGTACCGGTGGCGACGAGGCGGCGCTGTTTTCCGGTGACCTGCATCGCATGTATGCCCGTTATGCCGAACGAATGGGTTGGCGCATGGAGGTGATGTCGGCCAGCGAGGGCGAACATGGTGGCTACAAAGAGATAATTAGCCGTATTAGCGGCGATCAGGTGTATTCGCATTTGAAATTTGAATCCGGGGCGCATCGTGTTCAGCGCGTGCCCGAAACGGAAAGTCAGGGTCGCATTCATACCTCAGCCTGCACGGTAGCCGTCATGCCCGAAGCGGATGAGTTGGCCGAAGTCGAGATCGACAAAGGTGATTTGCGTGTTGATACCTACCGCGCTTCCGGTGCCGGTGGTCAGCACGTAAACCGCACCGACTCTGCCGTACGTCTAACTCACTTGCCCACTGGCATTGTGGTTGAGTGTCAGGATGAGCGTTCCCAGCATAAAAACAAGGCACGGGCCATGTCCTTACTGGCCGCCAAAATCATGGACGTACAAAGCAACGCAGCGGCGCGTGAACAAGCCGATGCCAGGCGCAGCCTGGTCGGTAGCGGTGATCGCTCGGAACGTATTCGCACCTATAATTTTCCGCAAGGGCGCATCACTGACCACCGTATCAATCTGACACTGTATAAGCTGGATGAAGCGATGCAGGGTGCACTAGATCAGGTGATTGACCCGCTGGTGCAAGAACATCAGGCCCAGCTACTGGCCGATATGTCTCAGTCCTGAGTGCTATTGTTGATCGGTGGGAAACATGACGATGCAAGTTTGCCAGGCACAGCAATGGGCACAACAGCAAGGGCTAGAACGGCTTGATGCGGATTTGTTGCTGGCCTTTGTCTTGGGTCATACCCGTACTTGGCTGTTTACCTGGCCGGAGCGCGAGCTCAACGACGATCAGCAACAACGGTTTGGCGATCTGGTGCTGCGTCGTGTTCGGGGTGAACCGATAGCTCATCTGGTGGGCGAGCGTGAATTCTGGTCATTACCGTTGCAGATTAACGCCAGTACGCTGATTCCCAGACCTGATACTGAACGTCTGGTCGAAGCGGTGCTTGATCGATTTGATCAGAGCGCACGACAGGTTGCTGATTTGGGTACCGGTACGGGCGCTATTGCGCTGGCATTGGCCAGTGAGCGACCGCATTGGATCATCAGCGCCCTTGATGTTGAACCTGCGGCTGTTGCCCTTGCCCACAACAATGCCGAACGACTTGGGTTGCCGGTCAGTACGAGTCAAAGTGACTGGTGCGCTGCACTGGCTGATCAAAGCCAGGATATCCTGGTCTCAAATCCACCCTATATCGCTGATGATGACGTGCACTTGACGCAGGGCGATCTGCGCTTCGAACCGCGGACCGCACTGGTGGCAGCGGACTCGGGAATGGCGGATATTCGACGGCTTATCGATCAGGGCCGACGTGTTCTGGTTCCAGAGGGCTGGTTGTTTCTCGAGCATGGCTGGACCCAGGGGTCGGCGGTGCGTGCCTGGTTTGAGCATCAAGGGTATTCATCAGTAACAACAGTGCAAGACTGGGGACAGCGGGATCGTGTCAGTTTTGGTCAGTGGCGCAAGGCAGTCTGACTCGCGCTGGTCAAAGTCTCAGTAAACGAGTCTTACTACGGTTTCGGCGATGCAGGCAGGGCGTCCTGTATGTTCAATATTGACGGTGATCTCCTCGGTTACTTCCAGCCCCCTGCGCACAACCTCAACCGCTACAATCTTCTTGGTTGCCCGTATCCGACTGCCCGCTTTAAGCGGGTAAGGGAAGCGTACTTTGTTCAGACCCAGATTAACCACCATTTTGGCGCCCGGATACGGCGGTTTGGCCGGATCGACGGAGTCGGTCAGCATCGGCAACATTGACAGCGTCAGAAAGCCATGGGCGATAGTGGCTCTGAAAGGAGATTCTTGCTCCGCACGCACCGGATCGGTGTGAATCCACTGATGATCTTCGGTTACGTTGGCAAAGGCGTTAATACGATCCTGTTCCAGAGTCAGCCACTTGCCCTCGTAGACGTCCTCCCCAAGCTGGTTTAACAGTTGTTTGCGCATCATCTCGGCACGCGGGTTTGCACACTCGGTGGGGGTTGCCAGATCGCTCCCGGACACCTTCCTATCCTGGTCCAGTACCCAGTTGACCCACTGATAATTGCGGGCGCTTTGCCAGAGTTCATTCCAGTATTCACGCCACTGCGGAGCGATTAATTCACGAAATTCGGCCTGGTTCTGACTCAGGCGTTCTTTCTTTTCTTTAATAAGGTCGATGACACTCATATCCTGGAATCCATTTCACAGAAAGGTAGAAAAGGAACAATTGATCAAATAATTATACGCTATATCCCTCAGCCTGGCTTATTCCGCGTGTAAATGAGTGCCTTGAATCAGGTTCATGAATCACGGTTCTTGCAAGTTGTGAGCTGGCTCACAGGATTCGCTTGGTCAGTGAGTCAGAGATCCCAGGCAGGCATCCGATTCGTGCAGACACCAGCGATTCAATTTGCTCTCCAGTTGGCGTAGCAGCCGCGTCATAGCCCCGTCAGAGGCCCAGGCCACATGGGGCGTCACGATAACATTGGGCAGTGCTGCCAGTTGCCAGATTGGGTGATCAGGCGGCGGCGGTTCTGTACTTGCCACATCCAGCCCGGCTGCGGCAATGTCACCCTGATTCAGGGCATCCAGCAAATCGGTCTCGTTCACCAGCCCGCCGCGTCCGCTGTTAATGAGCATAGCGGTGGGCTGCATTAGTCTCAGGGTACGCGCGTTGATCATGCCGGTCGTCTCGCTGGTTAGCGGGCAATGCAGGCTGAGGATATCGGCAACAGACAGTGCCGTTTCAAATGCCGTATATCCCGGCCTGACAGCGTTAGCCCCGGGTCGCTCAGAGTAGATAACAGATAACCCCATTGTCCGGCCGCGGTTGGCTACCGCCTCGCCCAGGTCACCCCTGCCGACAATAGCCAGGCGTTTTCCTGTCAGAGTCTCAATGGGCGCGATACGGTTGCAGAAAAACGGGCTGCGGCTCCAGCCTTGTTCCTGTTCATCCTGCAAGTAAGATTTCAGGTTTCGGGCCAGGGCAAGCATCATCATGATGCAATGTTCGCCAACCGCGTCACTGGCATAGCCGGTGGCATTGAATACGGCGATACCGCGTTCCCGGCATACATCCAGATCAACATTGTTAGTGCCGGTAGCGGTAACACCAATGCACTTCAGATCGGGCAGCTGGCCGAGCAGCGGGGCATCCAGCTCAACTTTGTTGACGATGGCAATGTCGGCCTTATTGAGGCGACTCAATCGCTGGTCAGGCTCGGTGCGGCCGTAAGTCTGCCAAGCGGTTACAGCGGGGGGCGGGGTCAGTGTTTGTTCGTCCGGAAAGGTGGCGGCATCGAGAAATACGGCTTTCATGTCAACTCCATTTTTGGCGACTCTGGTGCGGTGAGTTTACGTGGCTTAGCAGGCTGTTGAAATTCTCAGGATTTCGGCGGCCTGCTACCGGTATATGGATATACCGGCAAAATCAATGACGCCTAAGTCATTGATTTTGTGAGAAAAGTAAGAATCGCAATGTTTGCTTTTCGTGTTTTGGAAAAGGCAGGAAGCCTTTTTCAACAACCTGTTAGAGCTTTCTTGTTATCCCCGCTGTGGCTGATGGCTTTAACCTGATGCCGTTTACGGCTCAGAGTTGCCCGGCCTGTCCGTTAACTGAGTTCATGCGTATTCAGTCGTGCTGGTTAGCCTGAACGGCTGTCAGCGCAATGGTGTAGACAATGTCGTCGACCGTGGCGCCGCGTGACAGATCGTTGACCGGTTTGCTTAACCCCTGCAGCATAGGGCCGATACTGACTACTTTGGCACTGCGTTGCACCGCCTTATAGGTTGTGTTGCCGGTATTCAGATCCGGAAAAATAAAGACGGTGGCTTTGCCAGCGACCTTGCTGTTCGGGGCTTTGCTTTTGGCGACTGATGGAGTGGAGGCAGCATCGTACTGCAGTGGTCCGTCAATCAGTAAATCCGGTCGCTTGAGTTTGGCCAGGCGAGTCGCTTCCCGGACTTTTTCAACGTCACTGCCAGAGCCGGATTCGCCGGTGGAATAGCTGATCATCGCAATGCGTGGTTCAATGCCAAAGGCGAGGGCAGATTCGCCGGATTGAATGGCAATATCGGCCAGCTGCTGGGCATTGGGATCCGGATTGACGGCACAGTCACCATAGACAACCGCCTGGTCGGGCAGCAGCATAAAAAACACAGATGACACCAGGCTCGCATCAGACCTGGTTTTTATCAGCTGCAGTGCCGGACGAATGGTATTGGCTGTGGTATGGATTGCCCCGGAGACCAGTCCGTCGACATCGCCTTCTGCCAACATCATGGTGGCCAGCACGACGGTGTCTTCCAACTGAGCCTCAGCCATGGGCGCCGTCAGCCCTTTGTGCTGGCGTCGGGCTACCATAGGCTGAATATAGCGGGGACGAGCCTGATCCGGATCGATAATTTCCAAACCTTCGGGCAGAGTCAGATTGCGACTGGCCGCAACGCGTTCTATGGTGTCCTGTTTGCCTAATAGGACACAATCGGCAATGCCCTTTTGCTGACACACGATCGCTGCCTGTACGGTTCTGGGTTCATCTCCTTCTGGCAAGATGATGCGCTTTCTGGCCTGGCGTGCGCGGCCAACCAGCAAGTGCCTGAACGCAGGAGGCGACAGTCGTGGTTCAAATTTGACCTGGGCTCGCTCGGACAACCAGGCTCCATCCAGCTCTGCGGCGACGGCGTTCATGACAGCGTCCATCCGGTCAATATCATCCACCGGGACTTCTGTGTTCATGGTGTTCAGTCGTTGAGCGGTGATAAAGGTGTTGGTAGACACTTCCATCATGGGCAGTCCGGTGGCGAATGCTGCCTGGCATAAAGCCATGACAGCAGGGTCCAGCACCAGCCCGCCAGTCAGTACCAGACCGGCCAGTGGCACCCCATTGAGTGCAGCCATGCAACTGGCGAGTACAATGTCTTCTCGATCTCCGGGCGTTACCACCAGCGTGCCTGCTTTCAGCGTATGCAGCATGTTGCGCATGGTACGCGCGCAGACCGTAATGGTTTCGACGCGCCGTGAATCCAACTCACCCTGGTTAAGCAGGCGTGCTCCGAGGTGATCGGCGACATCGCGCGTGCGGGGGGCAACCAGTAAAGGGTTCCAGGGAATGCCACCCAGATAACGAAAACTGGGATTGGAAAACACGGGCAGTGACGCGACTATTTTTCCGGGGTCCATGGGTTTGCCGCTGCGTTGCTCACCGTCTTCACCGGGCAATATTTGTTGATAGTCAGGTTCCGGAGCACCCACTTTATTAAGAATGCATCCAATGACACGGGAGTTGTCAATGCCGCCAAACAGACTGGCACTGACTTTAATGCGCTCATTCAGCAGGGCGGTGCTGTCGGCATTTTTGGCAGCGACCATGATAACATCGGCATCCAGGGAGCGGGCCATGCTCTCATTAAGCTCGCCAATGTAACTCTCGTCTGCCAGGGGCACCAAGCCCTCTACAATGACAACATCAGCGTCGCCTGCCGATTGCTGGAAAAGCTGTATGACCTCTTCCATCAGGTCGTCGGTTTTGTTCTGCGATAACCGCTGCTGGGCCATGGACAGACTGATGGGGGCGGCAGGGTGCAAACCCAGGGTGGCGTTAATCAGATGCGTCGAGCGCTCCGGACCAGGATCATGACTCATTCGCTGCGCAATAGGTTTACAAAAGGCAACACGGACACCGAGTTGATCGAGTGCCCGAACCAACCCCAGACAAACCGACGTCAAGCCGGTTCCGGTACCTATCGCGGTCATAAAAAAAGTATGTTGCACCTGGCGTTCCTTGTTGTCAGTTGTCGATCAGTCAATATAGCTTGCTATCGTTCCTGAATCAGCCGCAGTGTGTCCTGGGCGATCATCCATTCCTCTCTTGTCGGAATGACAGCGGCGATTGGCCCCGGAGGCTGAGTGATGCGTCCTTGTTTGTCACCGTTTTCGCGGTTCAGTGAATCGTCGAGCTGGAAACCAAAAATACCCAGTCGGTTGAGCACATTGGCACGGATTATGGCCGCGTTCTCGCCGATTCCACCCGTAAATACCAACGCATCCAATCGTCCAAGCGTAGCAGCCAGACCGCCAATGTGACGCGCCAGCCTGAAGCAAAATACGTCAATAGCCTGTTGGGCTTGTTTGTGGCCGGACGCAGCCGCTTCAGTGAGGGTGCGCATATCGTTGGACAATTCAGACAAACCCAGCAAGCCACTTTCTTTGTTCAGCATCTGGGTGACGTCGGCGATAGTCCAGCCCAGTTGCTCGATCAGATATTCGTGCAGGCTAGGGTCCACATCGCCACTGCGGGTGCCCATCACCAGTCCTTCTAGCGGTGTCATTCCCATGGTGGTATCAATTGAAAACCCGTCCGAAATGGCGGTAGCACTGCACCCGTTACCCAGATGCACGGAAATGATCGCGTGTGACTCCGCATTCAGTTCGAGCTGGCTGACGGCTTGTCGCGCAATGTACTTGTGGCTGGTGCCGTGAAAGCCATACCGACGCACAGCCTGCTCACGGTAGAGTTGCATCGGAACTGCGTATAAAAATGCTTCAGGATCCAGGGACTGGTGAAAAGCCGTATCAAAGACAGCCACTTGCGGTATGCGCGGATACAGCGTCTGCATAACCTGTATGCCCAGCAAGTTAGCGGGATTATGCAGGGGTGCAAGGCTGGCACAGGCTTCTATTGCGCGCAGGGTGCCGTCGTTGATTAGAGCTGAGTCGGAAAAGGTTTCACCACCGTGCACTATCCGGTGGCCAATCCCCAGCAGTGGCTGATCGAGGTTGAGTTGGGTAATAACCTCATAGACGGCTTTCAGTGAACCCGAGTGGCTTTGTCCAGGCAGAGTTTGGCAATGTTTTTTGCCTTTGTGCTTCCAGCTCAAGTTTGCGTCCTGAGTGTTAAGGCGTTCAGCCACACCAGCGACGATCTCCCGACCCTGCTGCATATCAAATAGCGAGAATTTAAGGGATGAACTGCCGGAATTGATTACGAGTACAGGTACTGCAGTCATTGGATAGTTTCGATCCTTTGCCAGGTCAATAGTAGGCTAATAGTGTGTAAAATGGCGATAATAGAAGTATAACATCGTCATTAAAGTGAATTTAGCGTCGCTCCATAGGTGCAGGCAAGGAAGATACAATGGATAGACTGACGCTACTATATAAGAGGAACTGTACCTTGGGTAATGATCAGCATCACAGACTTGGTTGCCGGCGGGGCTTAAACACTCATCGGGTTGCGCAAGGCCTTGGCTGGGTTTTCCGGTTAGCGGTGTTAATTGCGGCACCCACCTGGGCCATGCCGGATGGTTATGGCGTGCTGCAAGGCGGCGGCTATTTTATAGGACAGGTGGCTCCCGACAGTCATGTCCGCTTCAATGGTCAGTCGGTGCCCGTTGATGCCAATGGTCGTTATGTGCTTGGCTTTGAGCGCATGATGCGGGACGAACAACGTTTGACCATTCGTGGTCCTGGTCAGTCAGAACAACTCTATGAACTGGAGATTGAAGGGCGAGAGTATCGAATTCAACGGGTTGACGGGCTCGATCCGTCGCGGGTAAATCCGCCCCAGGAACAGCTTGATCGAATCATCGCCGACGCAGCAATGGCCCGTAATGCCCGTGCCCGAAACGTCGTCAGTGAAGGTTGGCTGGAACCCTTTGTCTGGCCAGCTTTTGGTCGCATTTCGGGCGTTTACGGCAGTCAGCGAATACTTAACGGCGACCCGTCAACGCCTCATTGGGGAATTGATGTCGCGGCTCCCATGGGTACATCGGTTTATGCCCCGGCTTCCGGCGTGGTTACCTTGGCCGAAAATGATCTGTATTTCAGCGGCGGCACCCTGATCGTAAATCATGGCATGGGGTTGTCGTCGAGTTTTTTGCATCTGTCCCGAATCATGGTGGCTGACGATCAGTCCGTCAACCAGGGTGATCTGATCGCAGAGGTTGGTTCAACTGGCCGGAGCACAGGCCCTCATCTTGACTGGCGGGTAAATTTGGCCGATGTGCGCATTGACGCCGGTTTGCTGGTTCCAAGTCAGGACGACTTGTGCAACATTGAGGGGTCTGGCCGTGAGGTAGTCGTCCTGGTCCATGGCCTGGGCCGTACCGAGCGATCCATGGTCCGGTTGGCAGACTCACTGCAGCAGGCCGGATATGCTACCTGTAATCAGGAATACCCCAGTCGAAAACAGACGGTTCCCCAGTTGTCATCCTATGTAGCTAACGCCGTTGAACACGTTAATCGCCAGGGTTATGAGACGGTGCACCTGGTAACCCATTCAATGGGAGGCATTCTGGCCCGTTATTGGCTACAGCGGGCCGATCTGCCAGGTGGAGGCCGTATTGTTATGCTTAGCCCTCCCAATCATGGCAGTGAAATTATTGATGCACTGGGTGATCAGGCCTGGTTTCAGTGGGTGATGGGGCCGGCTGCGCTGGAACTGAACACGGGTGAGGATTCACTGGTAAATTCAATCGAACCGATCGATGTGCCGGTTGGTGTTATAACCGGAACTCGCTCCAGCGACCCCTGGTTCAATGTAGTGTTCAAAGGCGACCATGACGGCAAGGTGTCGGTTGACAGTGCCCGGTTGAGCGAAGCTGACGGGTTTCGCCTGGCGCAGGCCGGTCATACGTTCATCATGAACGACGATCAGGTTCGCTTTTGGGTGGCGTTCTTTTTAACCAATGGTTTTTTCCCGTGAATTCGGGCGTGTACTGGACCCCCGCGCGGAATCGTCGCTTTACAGCTTTGGTCATTGCTGATTGATCGCCAGGGGGTGTAGCAGCGATCAAAATAGGGGAAGCTGCTACAAGCGCAGGGACAACAGCGACATCGAATACCGATACTGTTGTCATAAACCACAATAGAGTAAACAAACTGCGCTGGCTCGGCAGATCACGAAAATGAGGATAAACTCTGAACGCATAGTGAACAATGCCTTGGCTGCGGGCTTTTACGCCGCTGGAAGGCTTGTGTTTCTGATAAAAAATCCTCAACATGAAGTGGCCCCTTGTTAAACATAATAACAGCGAGAGAGAACACTATGATCAAAAAAACAATCTTAGGTGTAGCAACTGCGGCCGCACTGGTCGGTGCCGTTCAGGCCGAAGAAGTTAAAATCGGTTTCCTGGGTGGCTTTACTGGCCCAATCGAAAGCTTAACCCCTCCGATTTATGACGCGGCTCGTCTGGCGGTCAGCCATGTGAATGGTCAGGGCGGCATCCTGGATGGCGACATCCTGGTGATGCCCAGTGCCGACACTACCTGTGTAGATTCATCGGCCGCCACCAACGGTGCCGATCGTCTGATTAACTCTGAAAAGGTAACGGCCATTGTTGGTGCTCTGTGCTCTGGTGCCACCATTGCCGCTGCCAATAATGTAGCCGTGCCTGCAAGCGTCGTCATGATTTCACCGGCTTCTACTTCGCCAGCCATATCAACAGTGAATGATAACGATCTGGTATTCCGTACGCCTCCATCGGACGCGTATCAGGGTGAAATGCTGGCGCGTCTGCTGTTATCCAAAGACATCGATGAGGCCGCTGTAACCTATGTGAACAACGATTATGGTAAAGGGCTTGCTGATGCATTTGCCGCTTCTTACGAAGCCGGAGGTGGTATGGTAATGGCCAGCGAAGCACACGAGGATGGCAAAGCAGATTACCGTGCTGAAATCGCCTCGCTGGCCTCGACTGGCTCACAGAACCTGATTGTGTTGGCCTACGCTGACGGATCTGGTCAGACTATCCTGCGTCAGGCCAATGAAAGCGGCAACTTCGTCAACTATATTGGCGCTGACGGTATGGTCGGTGACGGCCTGGTTCAAGCCGTGGGTGGCGATGTACTCCAAGGCATGATTGCCACCAAACCGGGTACGCCTGATTTACCGGGCGCTGCGACTTTTGCCGCATTGGCTGAAGCTGTTGAACTGGACCCTAATGCTGTGTTTGCTGGCCAGTCTTATGATGCCGCTTTCATTATTGCCCTGGCCATTGAATCAATGGGAACGGATACCCGCGAAGGCCTGAACGAACACGTTCGCCGCGTTGCAACAGCACCGGGTGAAGTGGTGCTGCCAGGTGAATGGGCCAAGGCCAAGCGTCTGCTGGCTGCGGGTCAGGACATCAACTATGAAGGTGCAACCGGTCAGCATGAGTTCGACAAAAATGGTGATGTACCGGGTATTATTGTTGAAATGACGGTACGCG
>Ga0307934_1000460_pt1 | contig 30775 bp, 23 predicted proteins | sample OrgLakmetageno90_FD_201838 | JGI IMG/M metagenome (GOLD analysis project Ga0307934, IMG submission 201838) | Saline water microbial communities from Organic Lake, Antarctica - #90 | ecosystem: Environmental > Aquatic > Non-marine Saline and Alkaline > Saline | place: Antarctica: Organic Lake...
AGTAAATAACTGTTTTCTTGAAAAGGGTTGAAAGTAAATTTCTTAATTCGAATCATAGCTGTTAAATCTTACTGCGAAAATACGGCAATTGCTCAAATTGCTTACTTTTATTGTCCTTATAAATTTCGATTGAAAAAGGCCTTTTACTCAATTATCCCCTTCTTTTTATTGATCCTTAGTCTTTTTGGATCCCGGCAAATTAGTGCCCAATTCTACAATGGGACAAAAATTGATTTTGGAAAAAATAGGGTTCAATATGATGCGTTTCAGTGGCAGTTTTATCGCTTTAATAATTACGAAACGTATTTCTACACAGGAGGTAAGGATTTAGCAGTTCATGCAGCGAAGTATTTAAGAGTGAGAATACCCGAGTTAGAAAGTTTTTTTGAATATAAGATTTCGGACCGAATTCAGTTTGTGATTTACAACAAACAGTCGCATTATCGACAAAGTAATGTAGGTTTAAACACAGAACGAAATCAGAACCTAGGTGGTGTAACTAAAATAGTTGGCAGTAAGGTTTTCGTGTATTTCGAGGGAGATTACGATTCATTTGAAAAGCAATTAGATGCCGGCTTAGTTGAAGTGCTTATTAATCAATTGGTTTACGGCGGCAATTGGAGAGAGGTAATTCGGAATTCTACCTTAGTTGATTTGCCCGAGTGGTACACGAAGGGATTGGTTTCATATCTTACGAATAGGGCAGACCCGCTTATTCAAGCTAAAATTAAAGATGGCGTTTTAAATGACCGATTTAAGAGGTTTAATACACTATCTAATGAACAGGCAGAGATTGTAGGTCATGCATTATGGGAATATGTTTCAAAATCTTATGGCGATGAGGTTATTCCAAACATTTTATACATGACACGGATTGCAAGGGAGGTGGACGACGGATTTCTGTATGTAATTGGTTTAACTCTAGAACAGCTTTACGCAGAATGGCGGATGCATGCCAAGGCCAAATACAAACAATCAGCTCCGGCTGGGAGAGAAAGTATGGGGGAGGAATTAACGATGAAGATGAAAAAAAATCGTCGTTATCAAAACTTAAAAGTTAGCCCTAACGAACAATATATTTCTTACTCGACCAACCAAGAGGGTCAGTATAAAATTTACGTTTACGATCTTGCAACAAAAAAGAGGAAAAAAATATTTAAGAAAGAACACAAGTTAGAGCGACTTCAAGACTACTCTTACCCTATCCTGGAATGGCACCCATCAGGAGATTTTTTGACTTTTATCACTGAAAACAAAGGGGAGTTACTTTTCTATAACTATAATTTGGAAACAGAAGAGCTGTCGGTTAAACCAATTTTTAAGATGGAAAAGGTACTCTCTTACCAATTTTTAAAAAGCGGTAAGCAGTTTGTTTTCTCAGGGGTAAATGAGGGTCAGTCAGATTTATACCTGTACAATATATTGGGGAACACGCAAAAAAAATTAACGGATGATGTATACGATGATTTATCGCCGATTATTGACGAGGACTCTAAAGTCTTTTTTGTTTCCAATCGAATGAATGACAGTTTAAATATTGACCACAAAGAAGAAGAGTTCTATCATGAAAAAGACATTTTTGTATTAGATTTAAATCAGGATAATTTTATTCAGTCTGTTTCGAATACACCGGAGGTAGAGGAAGGATCTCCAATTATTATTGATGGACAGTTGACTTACTTGGTTCAAGAAAATGGCGTTACAAATCAATATTTGGCCACATACGATAGCGTAATCAGTAAGGTGGATACAATTGTGCACTACCGCTACTTTTATGATATTGAAAAATTAACAACCTACCCAATTCCTGTGCTCTCTCAATCGGCAACTCCAGATGGTTTAATGTATCAAACGGGCTTCGATAACGGATCCTTTAAATTTTACAAAAAACCTTTGGCCTGGAGGAAACCGTCTACCAAAGTTGAAAAAGGGGAAAAGCTTCCTGTGGTTATTCAAAAGGAACTTCCTGAGGAGTCATTTAAGGTATTTGATCTAGAAGAACCAACACTAGAGTTTAACTATGAGAATTATGAATTTAATAATAGTTCTGTAAAACCTGTTGAAAGCGTAAAGACTAAAGTTGTGGCAGAAGAAGTTGATTTTGAAGCTATAAAATTTCCTACTCAGCGTTTATACCGTCTAAACTTTGGTGCTGATAATACCATGTTGCAGCTCAATCACACGTTTATAAATGGGCAATACCAAGCTTTTAATGGAGGACCATATACCAACTCTGGCCTTGGAGTAAATACGAAAGTTGGCATTGTAGATTTAATGGAAGACCACAAGATATATGGTGGCTTTAGATACGCGGGAAACTTAATTGAATACTCTTTAAGTTATCAAAACTTAAAAAATCGATTAGACAAAGAGTACACCATCATGCGGACGAGAGACCGGATTACCTCCGGGCAACCATTTGTGAGAGGAAGTGTAAGGATAGCATCGCCATATGATTTGAAAACCATTCGTGGAGTGGCCAGTTATTCTTATCCGTTTTCAGAAATTACCAGCTTGCGTGGAGTTGTTTCTGTGAGAAATGACAAGATTATTCCACTTTCAACAGACCAAGGTGCATTAGAGACAACTGTCTTTGATGAATATTATGGTTCTTTGAAGGCCGCTTATGTCTATGACAATACAAGAGAGTTGGCAGTGAACATTCTAAGCGGAACTCGATTTCGCATTTTTGGAGAGCACTATGAAAGGTTGTATTCCGATGCGCGCTCAGGATCTTCTAACTTTCAGGTGTTGGGCTTCGATTTTAGGCACTATTTGCAGATTCATAGAGAAATCATTCTAGTGGGCCGAATTGCAGGAAGTAAATCGTTTGGAAAAACACCTTTGATTTATTACCTAGGAGGCACAGATGAATGGATTAGCGGTGATTTATTCGATAGGTCAACACCGATTGATGATACGCAGAACTACGGATTTCAAGCGCTAGCAGCAAACATGAGAGGGTTTAAGCAGAACGTTAGAAATGGAAGTGCTTTCGCATTATTAAATACAGAGCTTAGATGGCCAATAATTAAATACTTCATGAGGAAGCCGGTAGAAAAGCCATTTTTGAGAGATTTTCAAGTAGTAGGTTTTGCAGACATCGGAACGGCATGGGAAGGAAGTTCTCCTTTTAACGAAGACAACCTGCTAAATAGTGAGACCATTCCTGCAGGGCCCATTACCATTACCTATGAAAACATCAACGATCCGATTGTTGGTGGAGTTGGTTTTGGCTTGCGGTCAACAGTCCTTGGTTATTTCGTGAGAGCAGATATGGCTTGGGGAATTGAAAACGGAATTATAAGTGACGAACGAATTATTATGTTCTCACTTACACTAGACATTTAAATGAGAAACATGAGCATATCCACAATCATTATATTAGTTTGCATAGGGCTTTTAGCAGGATTTTTAAGCGGAATGATCGGCATAGGGGGCGGGATTATCATCGTACCTGCATTGGTTTATTTACTTGGAGTTTCACAACAATCTGCTCAAGGGACGAGTATTGCATTAATGCTTCCTCCGATTGGTGTTTTAGCAGCAATGAACTATTACAAGGCTGGTTCACTTAATGTTAAATATGCTTTAATTATTGCGCTTACTTTTATTGTAGGAGGGTACTTAGGGTCAAAAATATCTTTGGCTTATTTTAGTGAGGCTGCTATGAAAAAGGTATTTGGTGTAATACTCATGGTGATATCTGTTAAGATGATTTTCTTCTCTAAATAGAATTTATGGAATCTAAAGTAAAAGCATTAGCGAAGAGTCTATTTCCGGAAGTTTTGGAGATCAGAAGGCAATTACATGAAAATCCCGAATTATCCTTTGAGGAGTTTGAAACTTCTAAATACCTAAAAAGAAAGCTAAAAGACTGGGGATTAGAAGTAGATGCTACTTGGGTAAAAACTGGTTTTACCGTGGTAATAGACTCAGGAAAGCCGGGTAAAACAGTAGCACTTAGAGCAGATTTAGATGCTTTGCCAATATTGGAAAAAGCAGAGGTTAGTTACAAGTCTAAAGTAGATGGAAAAATGCATGCCTGTGGGCATGATGTGCATTCTGCATGTCTTATGGGAGTTGCTAAAGTGTTACTGGCAACCAAAGAAGAGTGGAGCGGTAAAGCTGTTCTATTTTTTCAACCGGGAGAAGAAAAGCTACCCGGAGGTGCGTCGTTAATGATTCAGGAAGGAATATTAGATCGGTACAAACCGGACTTAATGCTTGCACAGCATGTTTATCCGGAATTTGAAGTTGGGCGTGTTGGTTTTAAGGGTGGAATGTACATGGCATCTGCCGATGAGATATACTTAACCGTAAAAGGAGTTGGAGGCCATGGAGCGTTGCCTCACAGGAACATTGATCCCATTGTGATTTCGGCTTCCATAATACTGGACTTACAAACTTTGGTTAGTAGAATAGCTCCACCGACTTTGCCAACGGTTTTATCTTTTGGAAAAATTATAGGAGAGGGCGCAACTAATGTTATTCCTGCCGAAGTGAAGTTGGAAGGAACACTGAGAACGTTCAATGAAGAGTGGCGAGCTACTTTTCACAATCGTATTACAGAAATGTGCCAATCCATCGCCACTGCCCATGGAGGTGAATGCATCGTAGACATAAAAAAAGGCTATCCTTTCTTAGTGAATGATGCAGACATAACTGAAAACTCCATTCAGTTAGCCAATCAATATTTGGGAAACCAGTTTGTGGAGCAACTAGACCTCAGAATGACGGCAGAAGATTTTGCTTATTTCACGCAGAAGGTACCCAGTTGTTTTTACAGATTAGGTGTCGGTAATCAAGAAACGGGAATAAACAAAAGTGTCCACCACCCCGAATTTCAGATTGATGAAAAGGCACTGGAAACAGGAGTAGGTTTAATGGCTTATCTAGCGATTGGTCACCTTAATAGTTAAGTGAACTAGACTAAATTTAGTCCACTACGATTACTAAATACTTACTGGCATTCCAAAAAGCGTCCACATCTTTTATAACTAAGCTATCCACAGAGCCTTCACTACCCATAATTTCATAAGATTCTGAAGGGTGTGTTGTAATTAGTTTTGCTTTCTTGGCGTATAACAAAAACGATGTCTGAAGTCGCTTATCAACCTTAGAAAAGTACTCTTGATTAAAATTATCTTTTAGTTCTTTGTTTTGACCAATTCCCAAGAAACCACCTTCTTTTGTGAGAACATTTTTTTCTTTTAACTCTTTGTATGTTCCATATGCATAGTAAACCTCATTCATTTTGTCGATGGTATTTTCTAGCTTTTTCTCCGTCACTTGTTTCTCGTATTTTAACGAATCATTCTTAAAGTACAATTGACCAATTAGTATTTTTTTGTCTGTGAGTTGTTGGTTTAAATATGCAATTTCTTGGTTTTTAGTATCAACTTGTCCGTTGAGGTTTTTTATTAAGCGTTCAAATTGAGCCATCTTAATGTTAGAATTTCTAAGTTTTCCATTAAGTCCGGTAATCATCTCTTCATTTTTCTTCATTAATGCATTAATTGCATCAATATCAGCGCTGATATTTTCAGCTACATTGCCACTGTTCTCGCCATTTGCTTCTATTCTAATAATACCTTGACGTTTTTTAATCTCGTTTAGATTTTCTTGTATTTCATTGAAAGATCCAAGCATGTCTTCAATGGACTCCTCTTGAGACTGTGATAAGGTTGAAAGTTCTGAATTTTCTTTATTCAGGTTATCAATTTTGTCTTGGTTACAAGCAGTTGTTGCTAGAATGCTAATAAAAAGAAAGTATAAAATGGATTTTTTCATTGCGTTTAAATTTGGACTAAAAGTAATGGATTTATGATAAACTTTTGTGTTCTTATTAAAGTGATTCATATCAGAATTAAAGAATTACTTTTGCAAAAAATTAGAATTATGAATTATAACAAATTAAAATTTGCTTTAAGCACCTTACTAATATTAATGGTGTCAGTGGTTTCGGCCCAAAGTTTTGAAAAAGCAAAAGCTGAAAAGGCGGCTGAATTGAATGTTTATTATTTTGAGAATGCGCCTTATGCCTACAAAAATGATAAGGGAGTGTTAGTTGGAATTGAAGTGGACATCATGAAGTCTTTTGTGAACTGGCTAAAAAAAGAAAAAGAGATTGAACTGAAATTAAATTTTGCACCATTCAACGAGTTCAACATGTTTTATAACGAAATGAAAACGGCTACCGTAAATACCATTGGCTTGGGGTCTGTAACAATTACAGATGCTCGCTTGGAAGAGGTCAAATTTTCAGCTCCTTACCTAAGAAACGTTGCCGTTTTAGTAACGGATGGAGCAGTTCCCACCGCTAGAAATGAGGAAGACCTAAAAAATGAGGTATTGAGTTTAGCGCCGGTTACCATTAAGGGAAGTATACACCAAACTCATTTGGACGCATTGTATAAAAAGGAAGACATCAACAGGGAGTATACTTACGTTAGTGATGCAATTGAAATTCCGATGAAAATAAAGGAAAGTGCTAAATATTATGGATACGTAGATGTTATTTCATTTTGGATGTATTTGAAATCAAATAACGGTCATTATATTAAAATGCACTCAATTGCAAATAAAACCGAAGAGTACTTTGGTTTTGTAATGCCGAAGGCAACGGATTGGGATGTTGCAATAAGTGAATTTTTCGAAAGTGGATTTGGGTTTACTGCGACGAAAGAATATCACAATATTTTAGAGAAGCATCTGAGCTTTGAAATCATTAATAAGGTAGAGTTAGATTAACTTAAAAACGTATTAACACAGGAGAGCCCATGCGATTTGCATGGGCTTTTTTTATGCTTTGGCTTCTACCCAGTCACCATGTTCTTTTATCAAATCAATCAAAGCGTTTACAGCTTGAATTTCTGGTACGTTTTTTTGTACCACTTCCTTCTCCTTATACAAGGTGATTTTTCCAGGACCAGTGCCAACGTAACCATAATCAGCATCCGCCATTTCTCCAGGACCGTTCACAATACAGCCCATGATTCCTATTTTAATTCCTTTTAAGTGGGAAGTTACCGCACGAATTTTAGCGGTGGTCTCTTGCAAATCAAATAAAGTTCTTCCACAAGAAGGACAAGAAATGTATTCTGTTTTTGATATTCTAGTTCTAGTAGCTTGTAATATGCCGAAAGAGGTAGAGGTGATTAGTTTATTTCCACCGCAGTTTTCCGCTTTAATCCATATCCCATCTCCTATCCCGTCAATAAATAATCCGCCAATTTCTGCGGCACTTTTCAGCTGAAAACTCTCTGCATCCATGTCTGAATACTCTCTTTGGAAGATAACTGGTACACTAATATTTGCTTGCATTAGTTCCATTACAGCTCTTCTCAATTCCACCATTGCATTTGTGTTCCTGCTCGTTAACACCAATACAACGTTATTCGTTTTAGATATTTGCTTTAATAAATCGTTATTGCCTATTAGTTCAGATGCATCCACCTTCATAAAAATAAGCTTGCTATCAATTTTCCCAATATCTCTCAATTGCTTTGTATCGATTAATGGGTAGTGCCTTTCTTTACTTTCCCAACTGTTTAAATTCTGAATTAGTCCAAGTGTTCCAGGTATTTCAAAATCTACCGTATTGTTACCAATGAATACATAATCCACTGCTTGATCTGCAATATTCCACTTGTCTAACGGTACTGAATAATTGTAACCGAAAGCAAAAAAGTGACTTGGTTTTAACTCTTTCAACTGGCTTAAATCTCCTGCAACTACGGGCACATGACTTGCGCCTATGTTCGTAAGTTCTTCGCTTTTTCGCTTGGTATAGCTGTAAAAATCGATGGGAGATTCCTGTATTTCGGGAATCGTTCCATGATTACCCAATCCTTGGAAAGCAGCGACTAATTTTTCAGCTACCGGAATTTCAAATTCGGGCTCTTCTGTTAAAGACACTCTAATGGTATCTCCTAACCCATCTTGCAATAAAGTTCCAATTCCAACGGCAGATTTTATTCTACCATCTTCTCCGTCGCCGGCCTCTGTTACTCCCAGATGCAATGGGTAATCCATTCCATTTTCTTTCATTGTTTTTACCAAAAGCCGATACGCTTGAACCATTACAAGCGTATTACTAGCTTTCATGGAAAGCACAATGTTGTGGAAGTCATTTTTTATACAAATCCTAAGAAATTCCATCGCAGATTCGACCATTCCTAAAGGAGTGTCTCCATATCTGCTAAGAATTCTATCTGAAAGCGATCCATGATTAGTGCCAATACGCATAGCCACATTGTTTTCTTTGCAAAGCTTAACCAAGGGAGTAAACTTTTTTTCTATGCGTTCAAGTTCTTCCTGATAGCTATCATCGGTATAATCAATCTCTTCGAACTTCTTTTTATCTGCGTAGTTTCCAGGATTGACCCTAACTTTTTCAACAATTTTTGCTGCAATCTCAGCCGCATTAGGAGTGAAATGAATATCGGCCACTAACGGGGTATCGTATCCTTTTGCTCTTAATTGGTCTTTGATAACCTGAAGATTTTCTGCGTCTTTTTTACTTGGAGCGGTTATTCGAACCAACTCACAACCGGCGTCAATCATTCGTATAGATTGATTGACCGTACCTTCGGTGTCCATGGTGTCGGTGGTCGTCATGGACTGAATTAAAATTGGATGGTTGGCTCCAATTGTTTTATTTCCAATGGTTACCTCGCGAGTTGGGTTTCGCTTAAAGGAATGAATTGATTCGCAGAAATCAGCCATGTTTTTTTTACAAACTTAACGTTTATCCTGTTTTTTAGTTTAAAAAAGGCTAACTCAAATAATAAAGTTATGGTTAGCGCTTGGAAAAGCTTTTTATTATCCTAAATACTTGTTCCTTAGATTCCATTAAACTCATGTGACTTGCGTCTTCTAGTAAAGAGTAAGAACCATTCATGCCAATCTCAGTCTCTTTTACTAATTGTTTCCAAGGCAAAATTGAATCTTGTTTACCAATAATGTAATGGTAGGGGTAAGGGGCAAATTTTAAAACAATTTCCCTTTCTTTTCTAATTTTCATGCCTTCTGCTGTAGCAATTATTGCTTGCTCACTGCAATTTTTAGCTAGCTTCAGATACCGTTTCACTTGCCACGTCGTTTTTCGGTTTTTAATGCTAAAAAAACTAGGTACTAAAAGACCAACTATTTTCAAGCGATCTTTTTTAACCATTTTAATCAATTGGTTCCGAGACTTTTTTCTATCAGCCGAATCTCCCTTGGCGGTGGAATTAACTAAGATTAAACCTAAAACTGCATCCGGAAATTTTTCTCCAAATGCTAAAGAAACATAGCCTCCTAGAGAGTGACCGACAATAATTGCCTTTCGGATGGACAAATGGTGTAATGCGTTTTTACAACATTCTGCCATGAGCTCCATGTTGTGCACATAACCAATGCAATCAGAATTTCCGTGTCCCGGTAAATCAATGCTGATTACCTTGAAATTTTTAGCCAGTCGAGATTCGTAATCTTTCCATACTTCTTTGGCACCCAAAAATCCATGAATGAGTAGAATAGCGCGTCCTTTGCCTTTAACAGAATAGGCAATGGTTGCGCCTCGGAATAGAAAAGTGCCAAGCATTTTAAGAGTTCATCGCAGCTTCTATATCGTCTGCTTCAAGAGGTATGTGAGCCATTAAGTCGATGGTTTCGCTTTCTCCAATCCAGAAATCGTTTTCTAACCGAATCCCTAAACTTTCTTCTCTAATGTAAATTCCCGGCTCTATGGTAAAAACAGTACCCGCTTCTACGGGAGAGTAGTAGTTGCCAACATCGTGCACATCTAAACCAATATAATGAGACGTCCCGTGCATGAAAAACCTCTTGTATGCAGGCCAGTCAGGATTTTGGTTTTCGACATCCTTCTGTGTTAGTAATCCTAGTTTTAGTAACTCTTCGGTCATGTATTCCCCAACTCGGGCATGGTAATCTGCTATTATTATTCCTGGGCGTAAAATGGCTTTTGCTTTTTTAAATACCGTTAAAACAGACTCGTAAACCTCTCGTTGCCTTGGACTAAACTTCCCGCTTACCGGAATAGATCTGGTTAAGTCAGATGCATAGTTTCCATATTCTGCGCCTATGTCCATTAAAATAACATCCCCTTCTTTACACTCTTGGTTGTTTTCAATGTAGTGCAACACGCATGCATTAAAACCAGAGGCAATAATCGGAGTATATGCAAAACCTCTAGAACGATTCCGCAAGAATTCATGCATCAGCTCTGCTTCGATTTCATATTCCATCACACCCGGCTTTATAAACTTTAAAGCTCTATTCACGGCTTTTCCAGTTATGTTGCAAGCTGTTTGCATCATTTCAATTTCTTCGGGCTCTTTTACTGCTCTTAGGTTGTGTATTATTGGAGCAATGCGCTCGTAATTGTGTAATGGATACTCCTCTCTACACCATTTTCTAAATCTATCGTCTCTTGTTTGTACAGTTGTGTCGGCACGAAGGTGTTCGTTATCGTTGAGGTAAACCGTCTCCGCTTCGTACATCAAAGTCCGCAGCGTTTTGTGAAAGTCTTTTAACCAATAAACGGTTGAAATACCGGAAGTAGAAAGCGCTGTTTCTTTTGTCAGTTTCTCTCCTTCCCAAATTGCAATTTCTTCATTCGTCTCTTTTAAAAACAAAACTTCTCGATGTTTTTCATTCGGAGCATCCGGAAAAACCATCAAAATAGATTCTTCTTGGTCAACCCCGCTCAAATAGAACAAATCATTGTTTTGTCTAAAAGCCATTGTTCCATCCGCGTTTGTTGGAAAAATGTCATTCGCATTAAAAATTGCCATAGAGCCGGGCATCATCAGCTCAGTTAATTTTTTTCTGTTTTTTACAAATAAATTAGAATCAATAGGAAGGTACTTCATGCTTTAAATTTTTATTGAAATTCAAATATAAGCAGCACTTCTGGTCTTCTAAAACTTTAGGTTCAATCCAATCATGTAATTTCTCAAGGCCTGAGGGTAAACGAAGTTTTCAACCTCTTTTGTTCCGTCATAAACGTAAGAGTAGGTATAGCCATTTGAAGAGTAACTTTCTCCAAGGATGTTATTAACCAATACCTGTATTTTCATTTCTTTAAACAACTTTTGAGGTACCACTGCTTGCAGTCGTAAATCGTTAACTAAATAGGCATCTAACTTGCGACCTTTAAATTGAGTGTTGTCCAAATACTGGCTGCTAATATACCTTGAAAGCAATGCAATTTCAATGCCTTTGGCCGGCTGGTATGACAGTTCACTAGTCACTATAACGTTTGGCGAAAAGGCTATATCGGTGTCTTCTAGTTCGAAGGAATAGATGGAGTCTAAACTAAAGCTAGCATCATAAGAGTAAAGCTGTTCGTTGTATTTTTCAATTTTATTTTCACTTAAAGTTGCGGTTACGTTCCAAGTAAGGTTTTCGATAAGTTTAACTCCTGCTTGCACTTCAATTCCGCGTCTAAAGCTGCGATCAACGTTTTGACGAAGTGGTGACCCCACGTCATTCAATTGCCCTGTTGCAACAAGTTGATCTAAATAGTACATGTAGTAAAAATTGGCAGAGAGGCTATATTTACTGGTCTTATACTCCGAGCCCAATTCAACATTATACATTTTCTCCGCTTTATTGGCGTCTTGCTTTGGGGTGTTTGGTGCTTGGTCGATAAAGTCGGAACGGCTCGGCTCTCGGTTCCCAATGCCCGCAAAAATATAAGTCTTCCAGTTCGCATCTATTTCATAGTTTGCTCCAACTTTCGGATTGAAAAAAGTAAAATTTTCGTCGATTGTTATTTCTCGTAAATCATTATCGGTTCCATTCGCGGTGTAATTGATTCTTCTAAGTTGAAGGTCTACCAAAAGGCTAAGCTTTTTATTAACTAAGTAATTGGTTTTAAGGTAAACGTTTCCATCCATTTTTTGAGAAACACTTTCGTAGTAATTTTCTCCTGGGAAGCCATTAGAAGCAAACTCCGCCCAAATAACTTCGCCAAAGTGATCTCCTTCATAATTGTTAATGGCTCCACCAAAATTAAAGTTCAACTTTTTAGTTGCATCATAATTGATAGAATATGTCATTCCATAAAAATCGTTGTCCAGCCATCTTCTTCGAATTAGGTCGGTGGAACGAATGGTGTCGCCTCCGTTAATTACGTCTTCAAATCTATAATCTGCCAAGTCTTCTCCCTGTTTGAATTCTTCAAAATAGCCATACCCTTTCGTATAATGTAAGGCAGCCTTTACAGTAAGTTTGTTGTTGAACTCATGGGCAACGTGCAATTGATAATGATCTTGGTTGTAATTGTCTACTTGATTGTCATACTCGTATAGGTTGTAGGTTCTCCCAGAGTTTAGCAGGTTCTCCGTTTGAGATGCATCAAGACCGTTGTTACCTGCACTTCTAAGCATTCCCTCTCTGTCGTTATTCACACGAGCTTCGGGTGTTCCGTTCCAAGACTGATAAGTGACCTCTTTCCCACCAAAAGTAATGGCTTTTAGAATCGTCTTTTTACCGTAGTAAGTCCCAGATAAAAAATAGGATTTTAAGTCGGCAGTTGCTCTATCGATATAACCTTCAGATTGAATGTTCGACAATCGACCTTCGAAGGCGAACTTGTTATTAATCAATCCACTTCCAAATTGAACCGTGTGCTTGCGGTTGTTGTATTCAAAGTTTCCGAATTCCTCATTGGTTTCTAAGAAACCGACGGAATTGGAAATTTCACCATAAGCTTCCGTGCTGAGTAGCTTCGTTTCCAAATTAATGGTTGCTCCAAATGCTCCTGCTCCGTTTGTTGACGTTCCAACCCCTCTTTGAATTTGAACGGAATTTAAGGAAGAGGCAAAGTCTGGCATGTTTACCCAAAATACTCCTTGAGATTCAGGATCGTTTAGTGGAATTCCGTTGATGGTGACGTTGGTTCTGCTTGCATCACTTCCTCTTATTCGTATTCCAGTGTAACCAATTCCTGTACCTCCATCTGAAGTGGTCACCACGGAAGGAGTTTGCTGTAGCAAGTAGGGCAAGTCTTGGCCTAAATTGTTTTTAGCGATTTCTTCTTTGGAAACGTTTGTTTTTGTTGCCGGGGCATTTCCTGCAACTCTGGTACTGTTCACAATTACTTCATCCGATTGGTAGCTAAATGGCTCCAAGTAAAAGGTGTAATTTTTTTCATTGCTAACGGTTACCTCTACTGTATCCGTTTTATATCCAATGTAAGAAAGTATGAGGGAAACTTTACTGGACTTAACTTTTCGGAGGTTAAACTCTCCGTTTTCGTCTGTGTATGCAGCACTGTATCCTTTAACTAAATAAACGTTAGCGCCAACTAACGCTTCTTCGGTGTTTTTGTCAACTACTTTCCCATCAATTTTATTTTGAGAATGCAGCCAAATAGGAAGTGTTAGGAATAATAATGTAGCCAGTCTTTTCATCGTTTCATCTCTTTATGAAATGCGCAAAAAACTGAAAATCCGCTGTGGAAATGATGAATTCACTTACTCCCTTCGCTCGCATTACCGAAATCAGGTTCAACGGGTATAATCTCAGCCTTTCAGCACCCCTGTGTGTATTTTTTTACAAAGCTAGATTAATTTTTCCTTGTTAAGCAAGTTCAAAGCAAGGTTTAATCTGTTTTTATTTAAACCCTCTACAATTGAGTGGTTTAAATTTTGTTCATTCAACTCACTTTTAAATAGACCGTATAGTTCATTTCGATTTTTCAGGGAACTATTTTCTCTCAAAGGGTCTTCTTCGAATGGAAGGTCTGTCCGTAGCAGTAGGAAGAAATCATAGGTGTGGGAAGAGATCATTTTTTCAATGTACGGGCTAACAGAACCATATTTGTATAGGGACCATACTTTGAATGAAATCGGGTCCCCATCGCAAAAGAGAATTGGGGATTTGTGCTCTTTTTCAGAAATCAACTGTTGTTGCAACATAAAGTCTAGATCAGCTTGTATGTAATTCGATTTTTCTGAAAGGTATTCACGAGCAAATTCCGGCACCCAATCTGCATCCAGTTTTGTGCTCAATTGTTGGCATAGGGTTGTCTTTCCCGAAGACTCAGGACCTACAATTGCTATTCTTATTTGATTACTAGTAGCTTTTTCCATTTAAAATATCCAAAAATCGCAACAATGGTGTAGATAAAAAATAGCAATGCAGTAAAGTAAAGCTCTTTATGAAAATACATGCCTGCTGCTACTGAGTCCACAACAACCCATATTAGCCAATTCTCAATTTGTCTTTGAACCACCATGTAAGTTGCAATTATTGCAAAAACGGTAGTAAATGCATCTAAGTAAGGTAACTCAGCGGAGCTAAATTTATCTGCAAAATAGGCCAGTAGAATACAAACAACAAACCCTGATATAATATAAATTAACAGTTTCTTGGCTGGCACTCTTGTAGCCATAGCCGAGCCTGAGTTGGTTTGTTTAGACCAAGAAAACCATCCGTAAAAGGACATAATCACATAGTACGCATTGATTCCTACATCGAATAAGAAATTTAGTTTAAAGGTGATGTAAACGTATATGGCCGAACTTATTAAGCCAAACAGAAAGCACCATTTACTTCCTTTAGATGCTAGTATTACGTAAACCAATGCACTGACAACTGCTACGATTTCAAAAACTTGAAAAACAGCAACCTCTCCAATAAGTTTTTGCCAAAATTCAGGCATTTCAATTAGTGATTGAGTTTCTTTTTTAAACTGCCAAGTTCAGCAAGGAATTCGGGGTTTTGCTCAATTCTGTTACCAACTACAACTACATCTGCTCCTGCATGAAAGGCGTTTTCAGCTTTTTCAATGGTATTGATTCCACCACCAATAAAAAGCAGTTGATTCGTGTAATCTTTTACCTTTGAAATCATAGAAGGTGGAACCGGGTTTTCTGCACCACTTCCTCCATCTAAATAAATCACATCCATTCCTAAATAGGTTCCTGCCAAGGCCGTGCTTGCTGCTATTTCAGGTTTGTTGGCCGGAATTGGATTCGAATTACTCATGTAAGATGCCGTTGTTTGTTGGCCCGAATCGATTAATAAATAGGCTGTTGAAATAACCTCTAATTTCGTTTTTCTCAGATAGGGAGCTGCTGTAACTTGCTGACCAATGATCATCTCAGCATTTCTACTGGACAGTAAGGATAAATATAAAATGCCATCTGCTTTAGACGATACTTGCGAGACACTTCCGGGAAATAGTACAACCGGCAGCCTACTATTTGTTTTGATTATTTGGAGTGTTTCCTCTAAATCCCCATCAGTTAATAAGCTACCTCCAACTAAAACCAAGTCAATATTCGCTTCCTCTGACTTTGTAAGAATGTTTTTGAGGTTCGCCTCACTTACTTTGTCTGGATCAATTAGCAAGGCAATCATTTTATTGCCTTCTTTTTGATGCTGTTTTAATGCTTGGTAGATTGGTTTCTCCACTGTTTCGTTTTCTGCTACAATATTAATAATTCACACTGTAAGCTAAGATATAATTATTCAACTTTCTAAATTCCATTGGTTGCAAGCTGTAGTGGTCATTGATTTCGGTTACTCCTATCGCCGAACCCTTGTTTCCATCGAATTTAAATTCTTGAACATTAAAGTTTTCTTTCAAAAATGCATCTTTTTTGCCATAAATTTTAAATAGGGCTTCTTTAATACACCAATAACAAGTCAACTCGGTTGGATCTTTTTCTGTTAAGGATTGTTCTACTTCATTCAAAAATTTGGGCTTAATTCGAATAATTTTATCCGTTATAAACTGTAAATCGATTCCTGTTTTGTGTTTTTCGTCAATGGAGATTGCAACTCTGTCATTGGAATGAGAAATACTTAAGTAATAGTTGGACTCTTTGAAAGTTGGCTTTCGGTGTTCGTCGTAAACGATGTCTTCACATTGGGACATGGTTTTGCAAATAATCTCACGGATAAACATCCACTCCGCCTTTCTCTTTTCGTTGGTAATATTTTTCAAGTGGGTCAAGTCGATTGTCCTACTCGTTAAAAATTGAAACATTTCATCTATTCTATTGTAATCTACTGTTGCAGTATGAATAGAATTGCTCGGGGATATTTGTATACTTTCAAACATATCTATTGTCTGTCTGTTTATTACGAAAATAACATTATTTAATTTGGTAAATTTGCCATCCGAAAAGTAAAAAATAAAAAAATATGAGTACAAGTGTAGAATACTTACCATTTAAGGTGAAAGATATTTCTTTGGCAGAATGGGGAAGAAAAGAAATTGAATTAGCTGAGGCAGAGATGCCAGGTTTAATGTCATTAAGAGAAGAGTATAAAAACGAGCAACCTTTGAAAGGTGCAAGAATTGCTGGTTGTCTTCACATGACCATCCAAACTGCGGTTTTAATCGAAACATTGACTTCACTCGGAGCAGAGGTTACGTGGTCTTCTTGTAATATATTTTCTACTCAAGATCAGGCTGCAGCTGCAATTGCTGAAGCTGGAGTTCCCGTGTATGCCTGGAAAGGTATGACAGATGAAGAGTTCGATTGGTGTATTGAGCAGACTATTTTCTTTGGTGAAGATAGAAAGCCACTTAACATGATTTTAGATGACGGTGGGGATTTGACCAATATGGTATTCGATAACTACCCAGAATTAGTAGATGGTATTAGAGGTCTTTCTGAGGAAACAACAACAGGTGTTCACAGATTGTACGAAAGAGAGAAAAATGGAACGTTAGTAATGCCTGCAATCAACGTAAATGATTCAGTTACTAAGTCGAAGTTTGACAACAAATATGGTTGTAAGGAATCTTTAGTAGATTCTATTAGAAGAGCAACAGATATTATGATGGCAGGTAAAGTTGCCGTTGTTGCAGGATATGGCGATGTAGGTAAGGGTTCTGCAGCTTCTTTGAAAGGAGCAGGTGCTAGAGTTATTGTTACAGAAGTAGATCCTATTTGTGCATTACAAGCTGCAATGGACGGTTTCGAAGTGAAGAAAATGATCAATGCTGTTGAGGAAGTTGATATTGTTGTAACCGCTACAGGAAACAAGGATATTATCTCTGAAGCACATTTCAGAAAAATGAAGGACAAAGTGATCGTATGTAACATTGGCCATTTTGACAATGAGATTGATGTTTCTTTCTTGGACAACTCTGGCGCTGAGAAAGTGGAGATAAAGCCTCAAGTTGATAAGTATAGATTAGATGGAAAAGATATCATTTTGTTAGCACAAGGAAGATTGGTGAATTTAGGTTGTGCAACAGGACATCCTTCCTTCGTAATGTCTAATTCCTTTACTAACCAAACATTGGCTCAAATTGAACTTTGGAAGAACAGTGACAACTACGAAAACAAGGTTTATACTTTGCCAAAACACTTAGATGAAAAAGTTGCAAAACTTCACTTATCTAAAATTGGAGTGGAATTAGAAGAATTGAGACAAGATCAAGCAGAATATATAGGTGTAACGGTTGAAGGACCATACAAGCCGGAGTATTACAGGTATTAATCGATTTTAAATTTTATAGAAAAGGCTATCGCAATTATTGTGGTAGCCTTTTTTAGTTTGTAATGGTTAGTATGGGATCGTTAAAAATTGCAGTGTACTGTTTTAAGGGGACGCCTGCTGGTGGATTGGAAACATCTCCGCTATTCATAAGAAAACTAGATCCGCAGCAATTGTCAGTAGCTGTGAAGCGGTTTGGGTCAGCTGAAACTATTCCACACGTGTTAGATGGTTGAAATGTACAATGTCTGTCGTAGGCTTTAATTTCGTCGGATGAAGATCGATAGAGAAGAATGCCTCTTGATCCGCCAACCACTTCAACAGATCCGCCGACAGTTTGAAGGTTAAGGTATTGCGGTAAGTTAATGTTGAATTGGTAATTGACCTGAACCAAAGGTATATTCGAGTTTTCATCGGAATCACAGCTAAAAAAAAGCATAAGCGCAGCAAATGTTACCTGAAGTAGTTGGTTCTTTCGGACAAGTATGTTTATTTTCGTCATCTTTTTTAATAATTCGAAACTCAAATTACAATATTAGGCTGAAAACGAACGAAAAATGAAAAAAAATATTTTACGAGGCATCATTTTTTGTTTTCTTAGTGTCATTGCTATGAACTCACAAGCACAATCTCAGAAAAGAGTAGAGAAAACGGTGCAAAAGAGGAGTGAACAGTTAGAAAAAGATAAAGAAGCTAAAAGGAGGGAAGGGCAAAAACAAGAAGAGGCTAAAAGAAAAGCACATTTTGAAATGCAAACAAAAGCAGTTCAAAAAAGAATGAAAAAAACAAAGCGAAAGTCAAGAAGAAATAATGACAATAAAAAAGAATTTTTTCTAAAAAGATGGTTCAAACGAAGATAAAAAAATGAATAGTGAGGGTAAATAAATGAATAGTAAAGAATTAAAAATTCAGTGTAAAGCTGGTGTTAAAATTTGTTATTCTTTTTATTAAATGTATATCTTTACGGCCCTGTAGTTTTTTACAATAAAACGATAACATAAAATTTCTATTATGCTAAGAAAATTACTTTTCACGCTAGCGATAGCGTTGGGATTTGCTTCCACAGTAAATGCCCAAGTAGGACAAGGAACCATCAAAGGAACCGTTACGGAAAAGGCTAATGGTGAGCCTGTACCTTTTGCCAATGTCGTAATTCTGCGAGGTACGGAGCAACTGTTAGTGACAACAACCGACTTCGATGGAGTTTACACGTTAAAACCTATTCCTCCTGGATCTTATGATATTAAGGTTTCTTATGTTGGATTTACACCGAGCACCATAAGTGGAGTGGTTGTAAGTTCTGGAAAATTGAAAAAGTTAGATTTCGATTTATCAAAAGGAGTTGAAATTGGCGAAATTAAAATTTATGCAGAGCCTATTATAGAGGTCGATCAAACTGAAATTTCCACTAGTGTAAACAGAGCTCAAATTACTCAGATGGCTGTTCGTAGTGTTGCCGATATCACAAAGGCTGCAGGTAACGGTATTACGGCTAGGGATAATGGTTCTGGAGATAATAATGTTAGAGGGCAGCGTTCAGGTAGTTCTGTTACCTTTATTGATGGGGTAAAAGTTATTGGATCTACAAGCTTACCTAAATCTGCAATTGAAGAAGTTTCCGTTAAAACAGGTGGACTTTCTGCACAATATGGTGATGTTACCGGTGCGGTGACAACGGTAACAACTCGAGGTGCATTTACAGAGTATTTTGGAAGTGCTGAAGTTTTGTCCTCTGGATTTAAAACAGGAGAAACAACTTCTTTTGGTCTCGATAAATGGGGGTACAATCTTTTTGGATTCGCACTTGGTGGGCCAATCATAACTAGAAAAGATAAAGATGGCGAAGTAACGTCTCCTTTTGGGTTTTTATTAACAGGAGAAATTAGACACGCATTAAGTGGACAAGGAGTTACTCCAATATACAAACCCAAAGACGAGATCGAACAGCAGCTGAGAACGAACCCATTAATTTACCAAGAAGGGTCTAACGGAGTTGTTCAGCGAGCACAATTTTTGACACGAGATGATTTCGAAGAGATTGATTTTAGACTAAATGATGACGGATTCAGTTTTGCAGTGAATGGAAAGTTTGATGTTAAGTTAACAGACTTGAGTTCTATTTCTTTCGGGGGTACATATAACTATGGCAGAGGTAATAATTACAACAGAGCATTTTCACTATACAACTACGAAAATAACACCCAATCGTTAAGTACAGATTTTAGATTCTTTGGTAGATACGTGCAGAGGTTCGAGAACGCAGTAGAGGATGCAAATACAAAAGAGGAAGACAAGTCATTAATTAAGAATGCATTTTTCTCTATTCAAGCTGACTTTTCGAGAAGAAATCGTTTAACGGAAGATAGAAATCATGGGAACGACTTCTTTAGGTATGGTTATTTAGGAAAGTTCGTTGCTAATACTGATTTATCATATTCAGATAGAACTACCAGAACCTTGGCTGACGGAAGAGAGTATACGGGAAGATTTTTAACTGCTTTCGATGATCCAATCTCATACGATTATACACCTTCTGATATAAATGCAACGCTGTCCAACTATACCTCTAATTATTATACTTTTTTCCCTTCTGGATTTATTCCTGAGTCAGGCGAAAGAGCATATGCTACCGCAGTTGGCGTAGAAGGTAACGGCGGTATTATAAATGGTGGAACGGTTAATGGTGCTGTATACAACATGTGGTCTTCAGCGGGTACTGTAAGTAACCGTTACACTAAGTCTGAAAATGATCAAATTCGTTTAAGTGGTAGAGGTTCGGCAGATATTGGAGACCATGCAATTGTGTTAGGTTTTGAATATGAGCAACGAATAGAACGTGACTATCAATTAGATCCAAGAGATTTATGGGATTTAGGTCGACTGTCCGTGAATAGCCACATTTTACAGATTGACTCTAACAATTATTCTATTAATTATGGAGCTCCAAATCCTATCGAACCAACGGTAACTTTTGAAAGACGATATGACGGAGAAAATAGAACCTACTTTGCATATAACATGAGAAATGCCTTAGGTTTAGACCCAGCGGGTATCGATTTCATTGATTTTGATTCTTATGATATTGATTTGTACAATATGTCTTTCTTTTCTGCAGATCAGTTGGTTAATCCTGTTAATGACATTAACTTGTTATACCGAGGGTATGACTACAAAGGGAAAAAGTTAAATGCATCTCCTTCACTTGATGATTTCTTTAATGAAGAAAATGAGTTGGGCTTTAAAACAAGACCAGTTCCTGCATACCAGCCTGTTTATATTGCAGGTTATTTAGAAGACAAGTTCGCTTTTGATGATTTGATATTTAGAATTGGAGTAAGATTGGATCGATTTGATGCGAATCAACCGGTATTGAAAGATCCATTCTCATTATTTCCAACAAGAGATGTTGCATATGCGAAATCTCAAGGCTTAGGAGAGACTCCAAGTAATATTCAAGATAACTTCATTGTTTACGTAAACGACATAGAGAATCCTTCTTCTAATGGTATTGTTGGATATAGAAATCCAGAAACAAACGAATTTTTTAATGCATCAGGTGTGCTTTTAAATGACCCTTCCGTTTTACAGTCAGGTTCAAGTATTGCGCCGTGGTTGGTTGATCCAACTAGCACTTCTACTTCAACTGACATGGGCACAGAGTCTTTTGAGGATTACGAGCCACAATATACACTGATGCCGAGGGTTTCATTTTCTTTCCCTATATCTGATGAAGCGACCTTCTTTGCGAATTATGACATTCTTACAAGAAGACCTTCAGGAGAAAATGGTTTAGAGCCTTTAGACTTAATCTATATAACAAACCACAATAGAATTATAAATAATCCAAACTTGAAGCCAACGAAGACCATTTCATATGAGATTGGATTTAAGCAAAAAGTGGGAAGTAGTTCTGCTTTGACCTTATCGTCTTTCTACAGAGAGCAAAGAGATGAGATTCAAGTTAGAAAGTTAGTAGGAGCGTATCCAGAGGATTATTTGACCTATGACAATTTAGATTTTGGTACAGTGAAAGGTTTTACGATCAACTATGAGATGAGAAGAACTAAGAACTTATCGCTAAGGTTAAACTATACGATTCAATTTGCAGAAGGAACTGGATCAGGTTCAACAACAGCTTTAGGTTTGGTAAATACGGATCAGCCTAACTTAAGAACTATTTTCCCATATACATATGACCAACGCCATCAAATCGTATCCACTTTAGATTATAGATATGGAAGTGGTTCAGGTTATAATGGTCCAAGAGTAGGTGGTAAAAATATTCTTGAAAATACAGGATTAAACCTCGTTTTCATAGCAGGGTCAGGTACACCTTATACTCAAAGATCATTAGCAGGTAGTAATGAGTTGTTTAATGGTTCACAAACAAGACAGCCAGTTGAAGGTGATATTAATGGATCCAGGTTACCTTGGACTGTTCGAATGGACGCGAGAATTGATAAGTCCTTTGATATCAATTGGGGTGCTAAAACGGAAGAGAACAAAAAAGCTTGGAAAGAAGGGAAAAAACAATCTAACCTGAATGTTTATGTTCAAGTGTTAAATGTTTTAAATGCAGAGAATATCCAAAACGTTTATGCTTTCACGGGAAATCCAGACGATGATGGATATTTAAATGCTGCTCAATTTCAAAATGAGATTCGACAACGGGTTAATGAGCAGTCGTTCAGAGACCAATACGGGTTAAGGTTACAGAACCCGTTCAATTATGAATTACCTAGAAGAATTAGATTAGGAGCTCAATTAAGTTTCTAAGGTTATAAAAGAGATAGACTATGAGAAAGTTAAAGATATCAATAATGATAGGTCTTTTATCACCAATAATCGCTTTCGGAGCGGGTGGTGGTAAAGACAAGGATAAGCCAAGACAGCAAGTTAATTCAGCGGCTGGGTGTTCTCCTGCAAGTAGAATTATTTTTCTTGAATTCAATAACGTTCGAGCTCGAGTAGAGGCCGGAGGTCTTTGGTGGCAGGATAGAGCTAACGGAGTTGCGGATTACGAAGTTCCGAAAGGATCCAATAGTTTTTCATTATATGCTGGCGGACTATGGTTAGCAGGAACTGATGTTAACGGACAGTTAAAGGCTGCAGTTAGCAAGTTTGGTTCAGGTGTAGATTATTACACAGGGCCTCTTGATGTTTTGGGAACTGCAGAGATTGATGATGTTACTTGTGACGAGTACGATCGATTCTTTGAGTTGACCAGATCGGAGGTAGCACTTTTTAATGCTTACCGTCAAGCGATTATTGAGGAAGATTTGTCGGATTTCGAAAACTACCAAGTGCCAACATCGATAAGTGAATGGCCGGGTAACGGAGATCCTGTCAAAGGACAAGATTTTAGGTTAGCCCCTTACATGAATGTTGCAGGAGATGCGTCCTATGAACCCGAACTTGGTGATTATCCGTTCTATGATTTAGCAGGAAATGTAGACTGTAGAGAAAATAGAGAAGACCGTTCAATCAGCGGAAGACGACCATTATTTGGCGATAAGACGTATTGGTGGATTTTTAATGACAAAGGTAACTTGCATACAGAGTCCAACGCACCATCAATTGGCATGGAAGTGCATGCACAAGCATTTGCTTTTGCAACAAATGATGAAATCAACAACATGACGTTTTACAATTTTGAGTTGATCAATCGTTCCACATTTACATTAACAAATACATTTTTTGCCAGTTTCGTCGACCCTGATATCGGAAACTCAGCAGACGATTATGTTGGTTGTGATGTAGGAAGAGGTTTAGGATATGCTTTTAATGGTGTTGAGTTTGATGACGGGCAAGGTGGTCAAGCTGGTTATGGTGCAAATCCACCGGCAATAGGTATTGATTTCTTTGAGGGACCTTATCAAGATGCAGATGGTATTAATAATGCCGTTGGTATCGGACCGGGTGAAGCGTTGAATGGCTTAGGTTACTTTAATCCAAATGATAGATCACCAGATTTAGTCGTGGATAACGAAAGATTTGGTATGAGACGTTTTGTATACTATAATATCGGAACTGCAGCTAACGGAGATCCGGACTTAGCAGTGCACTACTATAACTACATGCGAGGTATATGGAAAAATGGTGCAAGAATGAGACATGGAGGAAATGGATTTAACACAGCAGGTGTCGAGCAAATTGCAACGGACTTTATGTTCCCAGGGGATAGTGATCCTTTGCATTGGGGTACGACGGATGCAAATGGTTTCACAACGGTACCTACAAATACAAACTGGACAGAGGATAACCCAGGGGGAGGAGAGCCGCAAAATGCTCCAGGAGATCGAAGGTTTTTACAATCTGCCGGACCATTTACATTACGACCAGGTAATGTTAACGATATTACAGTAGGTGTGGTGTTTGCTCAGGCTCAAAGTGGGGGGCGTGCTGCATCTGTCGAAGATTTATTTACGGCAGACGACAAGGCGCAAGCTTTATTTGATAATTGTTTTAAAGTATTGAATGGTCCAGATGCACCTGCAGTAACCGTTCAAGAGTTAGATAGAGAATTGATTTTTTACCTCTCAAATCCAACCACATCAAATAATGTTGGAGAAGATTATGAAGAGTTAGATCCGAATATTGTGACTCCTGATTATCTAGTAAATAGTGGAAATCCTCAGTTTTTTGATGATACTTATAACTTTCAAGGTTATCAAGTGTATCAAGCAGCTGGTCCTGGAATATCTATAAACGATATTGAAGACTTAAGCAAGGCAAGATTGGTTTTTCAGTGTGATATTAAAGATGACGTAGAAAACCTTACCAATTTTACTTTCGATAAGGATATTAATGCTAATATACCTGTAACAAAAGTAGTAGCTGCTAATAATGGAATTCAACGTAGCTTTTCATTGAATCAAGATGCTTTTGCAGATGGTGATGCGGCTTTAGTTAATTATAAAACATACTACTACATAGCGATTGCATATGGTTACAATGAGTTTAAACCATATGTGCAAGGAGTAGCACCAGATTTAACAGATACTGTTCTTCCTTTAAATGGAGCCTTTGACGGACAAACAATGCCATATTTGAGCAGCAGAAAGTCAGCACTAGGAGGAGAAGTTGCAGCTTTCACGGCAATCCCAGCTCCATCAAAATTGGAGCAAGGAGGAACGATTGCTAATTCTTCCTTTGGCGATCGAATCGGTATCTCTAGATTGCAAGGTCAAGGTAATGGAGGTAATGCCCTTACTATCACAAAAGAGTCACTAGAATCTATTATTGAAGCTAGAGCTTGGGATTCTCCAACGGAAACAGTAAATGAAATTGGTTTCGTAACAGGAGAAGGTCCTTTTACAGTCAGTATCGTAGATCCGCTGAACGTTGTTAATGGATCGTACTATGTTCAGTTTATTGACAGTGTTGGAAACCAAAGGGTTTCTGATGATACGTACTGGAGAATTTGGAGAGAAGGAGGAATTGATACTGTTTACTCAGACAAATCGATTGGTTTTAATAATCAGCAACTCTTGTTAAATCCAAATTGGGGTTTATCAATTGCTATCGGAAATGGAGTTCAACCAGGTTCCTTAGTTCCTGCAACGGATAATGGGTTTATTTCAGCTTCCCAAGAATTTGAGGATGATCGACGTCCTTGGTTATCAGGTATTGGCGATGGAGACGGTCAAAACCCGTTCAACTGGATTCTTTCAGGAGTGGCTAATACGGACCAATTTGGACTTTTTAGAGACGAAACGGTTCCCGGGACTTCTAACTTTATAGATCCGTTTGAGGATTTCGAAAGCATATTGAATGGAACAATCGCACCGTACAGGTTAACAAGGTATGAAACAAGCAATGGTGATCCTAATTTTTTAAATGCACCTGCAAGGGGTAAGGCCGACGTTGAAGGTTCTACGTTGGATAAGTTAATGTCGATTCAACTTGTAATAACGTCTGATAAATCTAAATGGACTAGATGTCCGGTCATTGAGACGAAAGATGATGGACTTCGTGATAGAGATGATAACAGCATCATACTTCACAACAAAAATCAAGTAAAAGTCACGAAACTTTCTGTAGATAAGGAAGGGAATGTAGCAGATACAGCCGGTTTCGGCAATTTGACTAGGACTCAGATTGACTCAACATTGAGAGCAAACGGAGATACTTTAGAGGATGATGCTGCATTCGTAAATGCTTATGGTATGGGTTGGTTTCCCGGCTATGTTATTAATAAGGAAAATGGAGAGAGACTAAACATGGCATTTGGTGAAGATACAAGGTACAGTTTCAATAATGGAGATGATATGTTATGGAATCCAACTTCGACAATTGTTGAAGGATTGAGTGCTGATTTGGTTAGCCAGGTATGGGGAGGAAAGCATTTTGTGTATATTTTTAGAAAAACGGAAGGAAGTGAAGCAGATTCCTTGTTGTATACAAGATTTAATGCTAATATGCCGCTTTATGATTATGGTAAACAAGCTAGAGACGTATTAAGTCTCCAAGGTACAGGTCTGAATGGATTAAGAACTAGACTTGGATGGCAGACTTGCTCATGGGTTTCCCTGCCGTTTTTAACACCGGGTCAAACATTGCTTTCGAATGATGTAACGATTAATGTCAATGTTAGTAAACCTTATGCAGCAAAAGAATCTTTAATAAATACAGGTGATACGTTGTTGGATAAAGTTTTAGAAAACAAGGGAGTTCCTGTTTACAAGTTTAGTACAGTAGGAAAAGGAACCCAAAAGGGTCAAACTGCGATATTGTCCAGTGCATTAGACGAGGTAAACGTAGTTCCAAATCCATACTACTCTCAAAGTGGATATGAATTTGCTCAATTGGATAACGTGGTAAAGTTTACCAACCTACCTGAGAACTGCACGATTACCATATACAATACAAATGGAACATTAATTAGAAGATACTTTAAGTCAAGTCCTGATAAATTTTTAGATTGGGATTTAACGAACCAAGTTGGTGTTCCAATTGCAAGTGGGGTTTATATTATCCACGTCGAAGTACCTAATGTAGGAGAACGAATATTGAAATGGTTTGGTACAATTAGACCAGCTGACTTTAACAATTTCTAAAAAAAGACTATGAAAAAGATAACTTACACAATAGCCTTGGCATTGGCATTCATTTCATTCGATGCTTTTTCTGGCAATGAAGATCGAGCAGGAGAAGCCGGAGCTTCGGAGTTGTTAATAAACCCATGGGCTAGAAGTTCAGGGTGGGGTGGCGCAAACACTGCCAGCGCAAGAGGTTTAGAGGCAATGAATCTAAATGTAGCAGGATTAGCTTTTACTAAAAACACGGAGGTGTTATTCTCCAATACAACTTGGTTAAGCGGAACTGATATTAACCTTTTAAGCTTTGGATTTGCCAAGAAATTGGGAGATGCCGGTGTAATGGGTATATCTGTTACAAGAATGAGTTTTGGTGAAATTGATATTACTACAGCTGATTTACCGGATGGCGGAATTGGAACATATGAGCCGAATTATTTAAACATTGGACTTTCATATTCGAAACAATTTTCGAACAGTATAAGTGGAGGTTTAGTGGTTCGTATTATAACTGAATCAACTGCAGATGTAAATGCCAGTGGTGTGTCTATTGATGCCGGAGTAAGTTATAAAACTGCTAAACACGATGCATTTAAGTTTGGAATTACATTACGTAATGTTGGTCCTACCACAAAATACTCAGGTAATGGTTTATCCATCCAAGGAAACAAGCTAAACACGGATCAAACGTTAACTTTCGAGAGACGTACAAACGATTTTGAATTACCTTCGTTAGTTAATATCGGTGCTTCTTATGATTTCTTTTTGACAGATGTAGAAGAAACTGAAGATGGTGAATTTATTTCAGACCATAGGATTACGGCAAGCGGGACATTTACTTCAAATTCATTTACCAAAGATCAAATACGGTTAGGTGGAGAATATGCATTTCAAAACAAGTTTATGTTTAGAGCGGGATACGTTTTCGAAACTGATGCTACAGATGAAGTAGAATCAAGAACTACTTCTGTTGGTCCGACGATGGGAGCAACCATTGAAGTTCCAACAAACAAAACTGGCTCTACAATCGGATTAGATTATTCTTACCGATTTACTAGAACTTTTGATGGAACACATGCAATTGGATTAAGGTTGACATTCTAAATTTAAAAAAATCTTACATTTGAAAAGAGAATCTCGAAAGGGGTTCTCTTTTTGAATTATATACATTTAGTAAAGACAAAATGAGTCAAATAAGTTATTTTACGGAAGAAGGGTTACAAAAGGTAGTTGCTGAATTGAATCACTTAAGGAAAGTGGAACGACCATCTATATCTGCGCAAATTGCTGAGGCTAGGGATAAGGGTGACCTATCTGAAAATGCAGAGTACGACGCCGCGAAAGAAGCTCAAGGTTTGTTGGAGTTAAAGATTAGCAAACTAGAGACGCTTGTTGCAAACTCTAGAGTAGTTGATGAGTCTGAGCTGGACACAACGAAGGTTTTGATCTTATCTAAAGTAAAAATTAAGAATCTGGCCACTGGATCAGAAATGCAATACACCATCGTTTCAGAGAAAGAGGCAAATATGGCTGAAAAGAGAATTTCAGTAGAATCTCCTATTGCCAAAGGTTTACTTGGAAAGAAAGTGGGAGACGTCGCAGAGGTAATCGTTCCATCAGGCTCAATGAAGTTCGAAGTAATTGAGATTAGCAGATAATGGCTACCATATTTTCTAAAATAATAAACGGAGAAATTCCTAGCTTCAAGATTGCAGAGAATGAAAATTTCTTGGCCTTCTTGGACATTCAACCACTAGCTTTAGGACATACGCTGGTCATTCCAAAAAGGGAAACCGATTATATTTTCGACATGGAAAGTGAAGAATACGCAGAAATGTGGAAGTTCGCTCAAGTTGTTGCCAAAAAGATAAAAACGAAAATAGATTGCAAACGAATAGGTGTTGCAGTAATAGGATTAGAAGTCGCTCACGCCCATATTCATCTCGTTCCAATAAACAACGTGAATGATATTAATTTTGCTGCGCCTAAAATGGATGTATCCATGTCAAAGCTAGAAGAAACAGCAGACAAGATTAATTCTTAAGCTTTTCGTCCAGGATTGTCTTTTAAGAACGAACCCCAACCCGAGTAAGACTTTTTGTTTCCCACTAAGGCATTCCCTTGAAAGTGGTGGCAAATTGCAACCGCTAATGCATCAGTAGCATCCAAATAATTAGGATCTTCCTTGTACTGTACGATAGATTTCACCATTGCAGCCACTTGTTGCTTAGAAGCAGCTCCTTTTCCTGTTACGGCTTTTTTGACCTTGGTTGGCATATATTCAGTCGCAGGTACTTCTCTCGTCATAGAAGCTGCCATTGCAACTCCTTGGGCTCTCCCCAACTTTAGCATCGACTGAGCATTCTTTCCGTAGAATGGCGCCTCGATTGCCATCTCATCCACCTTAAATTCATCAATGAGTGAAACAGTTCGTTCAAATATTCGCTGAAGCCTCAGTGCATGATCTCCTAGTTTAGCTAATTGAATTACGCCCATGGCCAATAACTTTATTTCGCCTTTGAAGACAGAAATAATTCCATAACCCATGATTGAAGTACCAGGATCGATACCCAAAATAATCTTTTCTACTTCTTTAACTTTAGCGCTCATTGGAAAAGGCAAAGCTATATAAAATAGGCAATACTCTGGTTACTATAATCATTGTATTCTCGAGCATGTACTACCTTAAGTCAGCGTTCGATTCTAAAGTGGATAATGTGGATTGGCAAAGTCTTTCTGACGTGATCGGTTCGAATTTTCTTATTGTTATAGTTGTTGTAGGGCTCGTTCCTATTAATTGGGGCTTGGAAACCCTAAAGTGGAAATGGGCACTAAAGGAAACACAAAACTTGTCCTGGGCCGAAAGCATAAAATCTGTATTAAGTGGAGTAACCTTATCTATTATAACACCAAACGGGGTAGGAGATTATGGAGGTAGAATGATAAGTATTGATAGGAATAAGCGAAGTCAAGCGCTTTTTTACAATGGTTTTTTGTCGTTAAGTCAGTTGCTAACAACGACGATTTTTGGCTTGTTGAGTTTTTTAGTAATTGGCGAAATGTTGACTTTACCACTTCACGGGTCTATGCTATCCATTGCGGTTTTTGTAGTGATAATTGCTTGCTGTTGGTTGTATTTTAAATCTAAATTTCGTTTTGGTTCTATCAAGTTATTATTATTAAAACACAAGCAGCAGGTATCATTTGAGATTCCATTAAATCTCAGATTTCAGATTTTAATGTTAAGCATCCTCCGGTACTTCGTTTTTTGTATTCAATACGTTCTTTTAATTCGGTGCTTTATGCCAGACGTAGACTTTGTCATAACTTTTAGTTCAATTGCATTTGTGTTTTTGTGCACGGCTATCATACCAACCGGATGGCTGTCAGGATTGCTGGTTAGAGGGTCAGTAAGTTTTTTTGTATTTCAAACTGTTTTAAATAGCGGAGAACTTGGGGTAATTGCATCAACCTTGCTTTGGATTGTCAATTTGCTTTTACCGGCCATGATTGGCTTATATTTTATAAGGTCTTTCAAATTGTTCCCGATTATAAATCCCGAGAAAGTATGATCGGATTTATCTTTTTAGTGTATGCAATTATGATGGGATGGTTGGTGTTAGTGAAGAAACCCGAGCAAGAAGTTGCAATGAACGCCGAACACGAGCCTGTATCATTGGTCATTGTTTATCGAGATGAGAAATATAATTTGGAACGATTAATTAAAGGTTTAGAAAGTCAATCGATTAATAAAGCAAAGCTGGAAATTATTCTGATAAATGATCACTCTACTGACGGAAGTTTTGTATTGATTGAGAAGCTTATAAAGCATTCAAGTTTGACAATACGGCATATTAACTTAGAAGGGGAATTAGGTAAAAAAGCCGGAATTTCTTTAGGGGTCAGGCAGGCAAGCAATGATTTAATTCTTTGCACTGATGCAGATTGTGACTTACCTCCCAATTGGATAAATAGCATGATTCAGCCATTTGGTAAGAAGGAAGTTAAGATGGTTTTGGGCGCAGTGAGGCTAAGTGGGGCTAAAGGCTGGTTTCAGACACTACAAAAGGTCGAGTTCTCCACTCTAATGGCTATTACTTTACTTACTTGTCGAAGAGAACGGGCAATTCTATCAAATGGTGCGAATTATGCATTCAGAAAAGCTGCTTTTGAGGAAAGTGGAGCATACGCAAACAATTTAACCGTTAACACTGGGGATGATGTTTTTCTGCTTCATGCTTTAAAAAGGAAGTTTGGAA
>Ga0307934_1000461_pt1 | contig 30736 bp, 31 predicted proteins | sample OrgLakmetageno90_FD_201838 | JGI IMG/M metagenome (GOLD analysis project Ga0307934, IMG submission 201838) | Saline water microbial communities from Organic Lake, Antarctica - #90 | ecosystem: Environmental > Aquatic > Non-marine Saline and Alkaline > Saline | place: Antarctica: Organic Lake...
CGACGGCGAACGCCATCGGCCGCGGAGAGAACTTCGATTTGAGGGCGGTAAATGAAATCAGACATAAGGTCGGACTTATCATCGGATCGTAGCCGAAGTCAGACGGCCCCCGCCGGAGCCTCACCGTCTTGTCCCAAGTGAGACCGAGGTCCGCTCAACCACGGCAAAAGCTGGCCGCCATGTGCAAAGATACCGACACGGCGACGATGATCGCCGCAAAGTGAACGAGCGACGCCAGTTCCTACACCCCTTCCCGGGACACTGCCCTTGGATTATCTATCTGAGTCGGCAGGATAGGCTTGCATTGTCAAGACAAGCCCATGACATAGAGTGAGGCCGGATCGCGTGGCCGGACGGAATTCAGAACATTCTCCGAGCCAACTATCCTGATCACCGGCTACGGCTCGAACGGTTGCATTACGCGGTCGGCGACCACCTCGTGATCCCGGTACCCTTTGATGACAAGGACACCGGGGTGATAGAGGGCGTCGTCAAGGTGGCCGGCATACTTATCGACGGATCGCTGTTGCAAGACACGCGTGACAACGAATCCTTGCCTTGGGGAACGCTGTACCTTTTGCGCATGGCACATGCGCTGCCAGAACCGCTCAGAAGGTTTACAAGGCGCGGCGTGTTCGTCCTCGGCAGGCGTATCTTGAAAACACGCGCGCGCCAAATACTGGATTGGCCCGGTCCCTTGTCATCTCAGCGCGCCGCCGAAATTCGAAAGCAATACGAAGCCTCGAACCTTTGGGTGGAAGCCACGTACTGGAACGGGCGGCGCTTCCTTACCGGCGACTGATCACATCGCGGGTGTAGGTCGCCGTGAACCGGGCATAGCCCTCGGAGGTGACGCGGTGATGGCCTTTCATGTGCCGATGCAACACGGGAAGCTGATGAAACGGCACCTGCGGCAGGCTGTGATGTTCGACGTGATAGGGCATGTTCCATGCAAGAAAGCGAACCGCGCAGTTGGTAAAGGTGGTGCGCGTGTTCTCCAGCATGTTCGATACGTAGGCGCAGCGGCCATGCTCGGCCAGCAGGTAGAGCCGCAGGAACGGCTGACCCATCAGACAGGGCAAGATCCAGACCCAGAACAGCAGCGGCGAGGCCAGAAGCGAGACCCCGCACAAGGCATAGATCAGCAGCATCACCCGGGCTTCGCGGCGCACGCGCGGCCGGGCGCGTTGCGGGATATACGCGCCGGGATCGGCACCGGTCGCGTTCGTGACTATCTGCCGGACCATGCCCGCCCAGTAGGGCAGGCCGCTGACATGCAGGATATAGGCAGCCGGGGTCTCCGGCTTGGCCCCCGACAAAAGCTCGGGATCCTTGTCGGGGATGTTCGTGTGGCGGTGATGGGCAAGATGGAAATAGCGAAACCACTCGAACGGGTTGAGGATCACGAGCCCCACGATCCGCCCGGCCCATTCGTTGATCCGGGCCGAGGCAAACGGGGTCTTGTGCGTCGCCTCGTGTTCAAGGGTGAACAGGAAACACAAGGCGATCCCCTGCCCCGGCAATGCGACCTGCCACAGGGGCCAGCCCTGGACGATCCAGACCGAGAATCCCGCGATCACCGCCAGATGTCCCGCGAGGTGGCGCAGGCCCTTCGCGTCCGACACGGCATTGAGGCGTTCCAGCTCTTCGGGGGATAAAGACGAAATGAGCGCTTTGTGATCCATGGCCCCAGCACGATACGCGGATCCCCGGCCCCTTGTCACGGGGGGTCGTCGTCCGGCTCAGCAGCGGGCGATGCGTGGCACGGGGCCCTTGATGCAAAAGCCCTTGCTGCGGATGGTCCTGATCTCGAATCCGAAATCGGTTCCCGACAGCTTGCGGCGCAAGTATCCGATATAGACGTCCACCACGTTTTCACTGGCCGATCCGTCCGACGCCCAAAGCGCGTCGAACAGCGCGTGGCGCGGACAGGGCACGTCCCCGGTGTCGATCAGTAGCCTCAGAAGATCACATTCGCGCTCGGTCAGTGTCACCACGTCGGCACCCCGACGCAATTCCCGGGCCTCGGGACATAGCATGACCGGCGCCGGGTGACGCTGTGCCGCACGGCTTTCCTGCACGCGCAGCCGCGCGATCAGCTCGTCGAAGGAAAACGGCTTGACCACGTAATCATCCGCGCCGGCCTCCAGCCCCGCGGTACGGTCCTCGACATCCGACAGGGCCGACAGCATGATGATCGGCACGGTCACCCCCCGCGCCCGCGCCATGCGCACCAGCGACAGACCGCTATCGGTGCCCAGCATCACATCGACGATGGCGCAGGCGAACGGCCCCTCGTCAAGCCGGGCAAGCGCGCTCTGGACGCGGTTCTCGGTCGCCGCGTCGTAGCCATGCGGCCCCAGCCCGCGCATCAGGGCAGAGGTGATTTCCGGATCATCCTCGACGATCAGAAGCGGTTTCCCCATGTCCCATAGCCTAGCGCATCGCGTGCGGCATGCGAACCGATATCTTGGTACCGGGTGCGGCCCCGAGCGCGCTTTCGCGGGGCACCGGGCTTTGCAGGTCGATCTGCCCGCCCTGCGCCTCGATCACCCATTTCGCCAGCGCAAGGCCGATGCCGAACCCCTGCCCCGGTGCGCGCCCGGCCTGCGCGAACCGCTCGAAGATGCGGGCGTGCTCGTCGGGGGCGATACCGGGGCCATTATCCGTGACCGACAGCCCCGCGCCATCCGCGTCAGCCACCGGCGCAAGCCGCAGCCGGCCCCCGTCACCGGCATGGCGGACCGCGTTGCGCACAAGACCGACGACCACCTGCCGCAGCCAGTTGGGATCACACAAGACGGTCTCGGCCGGCATTTCGGCCACGTCCAGCGTCAGGCTCTCGGTCGCCAACTCGGCCCGCACCTCCTCGACTACCTGGGCGGCGATGTCGTCCAGCGGCGTTGCGACGGGATCGAGCACAAGCTGACCGCTATCGGACCGCGCGACGCGCAGCAGATCGTCGATCCGGCGGTTGAGCCGCGCCGCGCGCGCCTCGATCGTGGCAAAGGCATCCGTCGCACCAGCACCGCCCTGCCGGCCGATCTGCGCCTCCATCAGGATGACGGTCAACGGTGTGCGCAACTCGTGGCTGACATCGGCGAAGAACCGGCGCCGCGCCGCGTCGATCTCTTCCAGCCTCGTATTGGCGGCGCGCAACGCCTCGGTGCGCTCGGCGATCGTGTCGTTCAGCCGCGCCCACTCGCCGCGCACCGCGTCCCGCCGTGCCGCGAGTGCGGCGGCCATGCGCCCGGTCTCTGCGTAAAGCCGCCCGATCTCGTCATTGCGCCCGGCGGGCAGGTCGACCGCGAAATTCTCCTGTCCGATCTCCTGCGCGGCCTCGCGCAACCTGTCGAGACGGCGAAATTGCGGCCGGATCAACCCAAGATAGAACGTGGCCACGAGGCCCACGGTCAGCACCGCGGCGACGAGCGCTGTCAGCGACAGGCGCTGACGCAGCTCCTCGATGCCCGAAAGGATTTCATTGCGGAACACCCGCTCGGCGTTGACGGCCTGGTTGAGGATCGGGTCGAAGGCACTTGCAAAGCTGTCGATATGCGCGCGCAGCCGCACGCGGTCATCCTCTGGTCCGCGCAGCGCCCCCATCGTGTTGTCCAGCAGCGCCTCCATCCGCGCAAGACCCAGCGATTGCGTCGCCTGTCGCGATTGCGCATCCAGACCAAGGGCGTGCGCCTCGGCCACTGCCCGTTCCAGATCGGCGCGCAGCAACCCGAACGTCCGCGAAAGCGTATCGGCGACGGGCCTCAGTCGGTCGGCGCGGGCATCGGCGGGCTGGCCGGTCTGCACCGTTTCGGTAGCGATCACGAGGAAGGTCGACACCTCGCGCGACAGGGTGGAATACCGCGCCATCCGCGTCTCCGAGGCCAGCGCCGCCTCCAGCCGATCAGAGACACGCATCATCCCGATATAGAGCACCGAGGCAAGGATAAGCGCCATGCCCCCCAGCACCGCCGCACCGATCCCAAGCCTGGCCTTGAGCGATTCGCTGAGTTTCACGGGCCTGCCTCCGGTCCGGCAATGCCGGAAAATCCGGCGCATTTGGGCAAAAACAACCTCCGTACCGGCATTTTCCGACTCATCAGATGCAAAACGGTCGAATCGCGTTACCTTCGTTCCCTGTCAAGATCGCATAGAATCAACCCTGCGCCACGGAAAAGAGGTGTTTTATGATCGAAGTGCTTTTTGTCGTCTGCATGGCCGCCGCACCGGCAGAGTGCAACGAACGCCGCATCGTGCTGGGCAACGTCCCACCGACCGCGTGTCACCATCTCGCGCAGCCCGAACTTGCGCGCTGGATGGAAACCCACCCGGATCTGGAAATCCGCCGCTGGCAGTGCCAACGCGTCTCGTGATCCGCAGCGCGCTCTAAAGAATTGATTCCGCATGTTCGGGCAGCTCGAAACCGGTACTCGCTTTCGAGCAACATGCACTAGCCCTTGCGTTGCATCAGCGCGCGCGACGGATCATAGGCCCGGATCGCGACCGCCGCCAGCACCACCGTGGTGCCCAGCACCCATCCCAACGCAATCCAGTTGACCTGCAGATACAGCAGGAAGCGGATCAGCTCGACCACATGGGTGAACGGGTTGAACGCGCAGATGTCACGCAGCAGGGCCGAACTTTCGGCCATCTTCCACAACGGGTAAAGCGCCGAGGACAGGAAGAACATCGGGAAGATCACGAAATTCATCACGCCCGCGAAATTCTCCAGCTGCGTGATGAACGACGACAGCACCAGCCCGAGCGCGCCCAGCATGAGCCCGCCCAGCACAAGGCCGGGCAGCACCGCGACATAGCCCCAAAGCGGCATGGTGATGTCGAAAAGCGCGGCGATGGCCAGAAAGGCATAGACCTGCAGCACCGAGATCAGCGTCGCCCCGAACAGCCGGCAAAAGAGCAGCCACCAGCGCGGGAAAGGACTGGTCAAGAGCAGCCGCATCGACCCCATCTCGCGGTCATAAACAAGGCTGAGCGAGCTTTGCATGCCATTGAACAGCAGCACCATCGCGCACAACCCCGGCATGATATAGGTCTCGTAGGTGATGTAGGTCTGGTAGGGTGGTATGATCGACAGGCCAAGCGCCGCGCGAAACCCCGCCGCAAAGACCAGAAGCCACACCAGCGGGCGCACCAATGCTGCCAGAAACCGCTCGCGCTGATGCACGAAGCGCAGGAATTCGCGGCCCATGATGGCGCGCGCCACGCCCCAGTACCCGGTCATGCGGCAGCCCCCGTGCGGTCGAGAAACCAGTCCAGCAGCGGCGTCTGCCCGCAGATGTCGCGCGTGACGCCATCGGCGAGGATGCGCCCCTCGTGCAGCACCAGCAGGTGATCGCCCGCGCGCACCTCGTCGGTCAGATGCGTGGTCCACAAAACGCACAGCCCCTCGTCGGCCAGGTCGTGCACATGTCCGACGATCGCGCTGCGCGAGGCCGCATCGAGCCCCACGGTCGGCTCGTCCAGCAGCAGCACCCGCGGCCGGTGCAACAGCGCGCGCGCCAGCTCCATCCGCCGCCGGTGACCGCCATTGAGGTTCGCCACACGCTCCGCCGCGCGTTCGGCCATGTTCAGCCGGTCGAGCGCCGCGTCGATCCGCGCGTCCAGCCCCTTGCGCGGCAGACCGTGCAGCGCCGCGAAATAGCGCATGTTCTGCCGCACCGTCAGGTTCAGGTCCAGCGTGGGTTGCTGGAACACAACCCCGAGATTTGCCAGCGCCCGGCGCGGCGCCTGTTGCAGATCCTGCCCGGCAATGGCGATCTGCCCCTCGGGCGCCACCAGAAGTCGGGTGAGCAGCGCCACCAGCGTGGACTTGCCGGCGCCATTGGGCCCGAGCAACGCGCAGAAACTGCCTGCGGGCCGCGAAAACGTCACACCCTCCAGCGCCTGTTTCGCGCCGTAGCGAAACCCCAGGTCGCGCACTTCAAGCTCGGCCATGTCGCCCTCCGTTCGGGGCCGACCCTGCCCCGGATACGGGCCGATCACAAGCGGGCGCGGCGCTCAAGACCGCCGGATTTCCGCCCAGATGCATCACCCGGTCGGCCAGCCGCGCGGCCTCGCCGGGCGCGTGCGTGACGAAGACCGTCGCGGGCCGTGACTCACCGATCAGCGTCTCGGTCAGGCTCAGCATCTCCTCGGCGGTGGCGGCATCGAGCGACACGAACGGCTCGTCCATGATCAGCAACTCGGGCCGTCCGGCAAAGGCCCGCGCAAGGCTCAGCCGGCGCTGCTGGCCCAGTGACAACTGCCCGGGAAAGGCGCCTGCCCGGTCGCCCAGCCCGACCTTGGCCAGCATCGCCTGCGCTGCCGCCTCGCTCAAATCGGGATGCACGATCCGCAGATTGTCCAGCGCCGACCGCCACGGCAAAAGCGTGGGATCCTGGAACACCATCGCGCGCCGCGCCGGCGCCTGCACATGGCCCGAATAGGCCGAGTCGATCCCCGCAACGATCCGCAACAGCGTCGACTTGCCCACGCCTGACGGACCCAGAATGGCCAGCGTCTCGCCCGCATGAAGCGCAAAGCGCACGTCGCCCAAGACCTGCACGTCGCCAAAGGACTTACCCTTGATCGCCACCTCGATCATGCGCTGCGCCAGCGGCGCACGCGGCGCTCCCATGGTTGCAGGATCAGCCATTCCACCGCGAGCATCACCGCGATGAACGACAGCGCATACACCAGCACCATGCCCACGTTGAAAAGCTGGAAATACATGTGGATCTGAAAGCCGACGCCCGAGGACCGGCCGAGGAACTCGACCACCAGCACGATCTTCCAGATCAGCGCCACGCCCGACCGCGCGGCCCCCGCGATGAACGGCGCCAGTTGCGGCAGCACGACGTGGCGCAGACGCGCGCGGCCCGATATGCCGTAGACCTTCGCCATCGCATCCAGCCCGGGGTCGAGCGCCCGCGCGCCCTCGCGCAGCACGCTGGTGACGAACGGGATCTTGTTGAGGCTAACGGCAAGGATCGCGGCCACATCCGTCAGCCCGATCCAGAGATAACACAGCACGATCACCACCAGCGCAGGCAGGTTGAGAAACACCACCAGCCACGGATCGAGCCATCGGTTCAGACCCGTCAGGCGGCCCATGGCAAGCCCGAGCGCCACGCCGATGGACATGGCGATGACAAAGGCGCAGGCCACCCGCCACAGCGTCATCCCCAGATGATACAGCAACGCACCGTTGCGCAGCTCGTCCGCGAAAGGCGCCACCAGCTGCCACGGCGCCGGCAGTAACTGCGCGTCGTGGGTGATCAGCGCCGCAACGGCCCAGACAGCCACCAGCCCGGCCAGCGACAGCACAGGCACAGCGCGGCTTTCGGCATGCCCGCTCATTCCACCGCGGCGAACAGTCCGGGCGGGATCTCCGCAGCCTCGCCCACCAGCGCGCGCCCGCCTAGATCATGCATCAGGCGGAACATTGCCTGCGCGCCCTCCGGGTCCACCGGCCCGCGCGGCGGCACACCGGCCAGCCAGTCGGCGCGCAATTGTTCGAACTGCACCTCGGATGCTGGGTCGATCAGCGGGCGCAGCGCGTCCCACGCCGCATCCGAGCGCCCCAGCAGATCCTTGGCCGCGCGGCTCGCCTCGTAAAAGGCCTGCGCCAGCTCCGGATTGTCGTCGAGAAACGCCTCGCGCATGTAGTAGCCCAGAAGCGGCGTGTCGGGGTCGAGGCCAAGCGACTGTGCGGCGTCACCCACCGAAATCAGCTCGCGCATGCCCTCGGCCTTCATCCGGGCAAGGTAGTGCCAGTAATTGACAGCACCTGCGTAATCCGCACCAAGCGCCGACTTGTAGATCAGCGGCGGCGCACCAAAGACCTGCTCGGTGTCTGCACCGAGGTCCATGTCATGCGTGGCCCGCGCATAAGCCCGCAGGATCAGCCACGATTTGTCGAGCGGCCCGCCCGCGATGCCGATCTTGCCGCCGGCCAGATCGGCAAGGCTTTGCGCGGGGCTGTCATCCGGCACCACGAGGCCGCCCACGGCCCGTGAATAGGGAATAAAGACGTAGTCGCGCCCCGCCGCGCGCTGCCGCGCCAGCCAGATCATGTCGGCCACCGCCAGATCCGCCGCGCCGCCCTGCACCGCCAGATGCGTGGCGGCGGTGTCTGCATAGCCCTGCACCTCCAGCCGGAACCCGTGTTCACGGTCGAAGCCTTCGCGCAGGATGGTCTGCAATTCCCAGTTCACCGTGCCGATCTTCAGCACGGCGGCGCGGATCACCGGAAGATCCTCAGACAGACCATCCGTGGCCATCGCCGGCCCGCCGAGGATCAGCGCCAGCAACAGCGCCAGGCGCGGAAAGATCCCGCACCTGCTCGCCCGTCTAATGAGAAGGAAACGTCTCAAAAGCGGCTCTGCCCCTTTACTGGATGTTGAACGTCACCATCTGGCTCTCGCCGGTCGATCCGGGAATGCGCAGCACATGCCGTCCGGGCTTGATCGCGACAAAGGACAGCTCCAGCGTGCCGGCATCATCGAACTCGAAGCTGTCGACCGCCATCGGTCGCACTTCGATCTCGTTGATCACGATCTCGTCCATCCAGATCGCGCGAAAGAAATCCGGCCCCGACAGCGCCAGTTCGGCGGATCCGTCCGCGGTGATCGTCATCTGGTAATAGGCCCCGGATTCCAGCGTCCGGTCCTCGCCCAGTTCCTTGCCAGAGCCGAGCGTCAATTCGATCGGCTCGCCCCGGTTGCACTTCGCCAGCAGCCCGGCAAAGCCCATCTCGTCGCAAAGTGGCGCGGCGGCGGCGGAACCGCCCACGAGCGTCGCAAGGGTGAAAGCAGCAGCAAGTTTTTTCATCTGGTGTCCTTTCGGTCTATGGGTTGATCTTGTGTTGGGTCACTCGATGGTCGCCACGCCCCAGGGTGCCTGGCCGACCTGTATCGACTGCATCGCCTCTTCGGCCTCCACGTCGATGACGGTGATGTCGTTGGAATTGCCGTTGGTGGTGATCAGGTATTTCTCATCCGGCGTGAAGGCGAGCTGCCAGACCCGTTGTCCGGTGAGGATATAATCCAGCACTTCAAGGCTCTCGCCATCGACCACAGCCACACGGTTTGCAGGGCCGAGGGCGACGAACACGCGGCTGCCATCCTCGGTGACCCGCACGCCGACCGGCTGCAGCCATTCGGGCCGCACATTGGGCACCTCGAAGGTGATCTTGCCTGCCACCGTCGGTTCGCCATCCTCGGCGATATCCATCACTGTGACGGTGCCACCGATCTCGGCCGAGACATACAGCCGCGTGCCGTCGGCGGTATACTGTGCGAAGCGCGGCCGCTGATCGACCAGCACGTTGTACTTGATCTCGTAATCCTCGGTCGAGATGAAATGCGCCATGTTCGTCGTCTCCGACGTGTTCACGACGAACTTGTTGTCGGGGCTGATCCCCATGCCCTCTGGCTCGACGCCCACGGGCACCTCGGCGAGGATCTCGCGGGTTTCGGTGTCTGTGACGGTGACGAGATTGTCATCCTCGTTGGCGATATATAGCCGCTTGCCGCTCTCTTCGAGAATGAACAGCTCGGGGTCCGGGCCCGAGGGCAGGCTCGGCAGTTCCTCGTAGGTCTCGGTATCGAAGACCCGCACGAGGTTGTCATCGGACGCGCAGACATAAAGCTTCGTGCCATCGGGGCTAACGGTGATGCCGCGAGGGCGGTTGCCGCCATCGAACTCGGTGAGCACCTCCCACGTGTCGGTGTCAACGACGGTGATCGTGTTGCCCCGCTCGTTCGAGATGAACGCCTTGCCGGCAAATGCGGGCGAGAGGCCGAGCACGACAAGCGCCGTCGAAAGTAGCAGCGTTTTCATACCTGTCTCCGTTTCAGTTGAAGGCCGTGCATTGCGATTCGGACTGGTCCAGTCCCATCGTGTCGAGTGGCGAGCGCTGGTGAAGGAACCCGTCCTGCGGACTGGCGCTCACGGTGGTGCGCCCATCGAACAGCAGGATCGGCTGGCGCAACTGGCCATTCCAGCCGCGGAACGTCACCGGCTGGCCCTTGAACGCGGCCAAGTCGAAATCGTCCGACAGCGCGTAGGCGCGGATCGCGTCCGGCTCCGCCGTTTCCGTCCGCGTGACCGCCTCGCCCACCGCGCGCAGCGCCAGCCAGACGTTGTAATCCTCGGGCTGCACGTAGCGCCCGGCGAGCTCCTCGAACCGGGTCTGGAACTGCGTCCCGCCCCAGGCCTCGTGCGCACCGTGCATGGTGACCGGCTGCAAGCCCCCCGATCCCATCACCGGCCGCGGCGTCCAGAGGTGATAGGGCAGGTAACCCGCGAAATAATCGGTCGCATCAGCGGCCATAACCACGTCGTGATCCGCGGCATCCTGCATGAAGGTCGGCAATTGCCGCTGCACCTGCACATGCCCTGAATCCGTGCGGCGACTGCCGCCGGTGTCCTCGAAGACACGCGTTTCGACTATCTGCGCACCAAATTTCTCTGCGGCCCGGTGATACGCCTCTCCAAGAGCCTTGTCGGCGGGATTGGACCCCTCGACCAGAAACCAGTCCTCCCACTGTTTCCAGACCGCGAATTGCGCGACGGCATCGGCCATCATCTGATCCGACGGGGCGACGTGCAGAAGGTTCGCGCGGCACTCGGTGTCGCGTAGCGCGATGTCGGATGTCGCAGCGTTGAACACGATCGCGCCCTCCTCGGCCGCCCGGTCCGCGAATCGCAGCAGATCCTCGCTCTTGGCCTGCACCACGATCAGGCGGATGCCATCGGCCAGCAGATCCTCCAGCGCCGCATCGGCCTTGTCCGGGGCCACGGCCCGCGTCACCGTCTCGTAATCATGTCCCAGAAAACTGCCCGTCGTTGCGTTGTCCGCATCGGCCAGTACCGCGCCGGCAAACCCGAGATCGTCGGGTCGCAGATCGAACCGCGACACCGGCAGAAGGCTCGGGTAATCCACCCGCAGCACCGCCGCCCGCACATCGAGCGCCAGCGCCGCACCGCTCCAGGCTAAGAACACCAGCGACGCCACCAGCGCCGCAACCGATATTCGCATGTGATCCTCCCTTCCGCGGTCCCTCCCGACCATGGCCACAACGCTGAACCCTTTGGCCCGGGGCAGAAACCGATACCTTTGGCCCTGTTGCCACCACGACCCTAACAGCCCCACGCTACATGCCTATTCTTATTTTATAAGAGCACCGCATGAGACTGATAACACTGATCTTTCTGGGATTTGCCTCGACCGCCGCCGCCGGCGACAAGACGGCGTTCTTCGGGATCACCTATCTCGACACCTCGCTGCAGGGCGAAACCCAAGGCGTCAACCCCGCCGAGACGGCACGCCTCGAGATGCTGCAGACCATGGTCAGGGAACGCTTCACCGCCGAAGGGTTCGAACTGGTGGATACCGCACCGGTGCAGACGAAACTCGACCGCACCGTGAACCCTGCCAAATGCAACGGCTGCGACACGCGCATGGCGCAAGACCTCGGGGCGGACCTGTCGCTGGTGGGCGAGGTGCAGAAAGTCTCGAACCTGATCATCGCGATGAACCTGCAACTGCGCGACGCGGAGACCGGCGCCATGCTGCGTGGCGGCGTCGTCGATATCCGCGCCAACACCGACGACGCATGGCGGCGCGGCATGCGCTACATACTCGACAACCGCATTTTCAAGGAGGACACTCAATGAAACGCAGACTGTTCCTGATGGCTGTCGCAGCCGCGGCCCTGCCATCTCTCGTGCCGGCGGACGAGTCCGCACAGCTGACCGTCCATCTCACGACCACGGTCGCCGCCCCCCCGGCAGAGGTCTGGTCGGCAATCGGCGATTTCCAGGACATGTCCTGGCACCCGGCCGTCTACTCCACGACCGGGACCGGCAGCAACGCGGCGGACGCGACCCGCCGCCTCATTCTCGGGGGCGAGGATGGCCCCACCATCGACGAACAGCTCGACACGCACAGCGCCGACGCGATGACCTATTCCTACCGGATCACGCAAGTACGGGCCGACGTGCTTCCGGTGACGGATTACCACTCGCAGCTTTCGGTCACGCCGCGCGACGCGGGAGGCTCGGTCGTCGAATGGCAGGGCACATTCCATCGCGCCGAGGCGGCCAAAGATCTCGACGGTGATGCCGCCATTGCCGCGGTGTCAGGCGTGTACCAGGCCGGTCTCGACGCGCTTCAGGCACGGTTCGGCGCACCGGAATCCTGACAGGGCTCGCCTGCGTCTTTCATCTTTCCAAAAATACTCCGGGGGTTCGGGGGCAGCGCCCCCGAGGCCTGCGTGGCCCGAACGCAACCCATGCAGCGCGCCCAACGGGCGCACCGTCATCGAAACACCGTCACCGGACGGCTTCGGGTGTCACGGCCTGCGTAGGATAGCCCGCCGCGATCCAGGCATCGGTCCCGCCCGGCATCCAGTGCACCCGAGCATAGCCCAGCTCCAGCGCCCGTTTCGCGGCGTTCCACGACATCCAGCACTCCGCAAGGCAGAAGATCACCAGCGGTCGATCCTTGTCCCCGCCAGTAACCACCTCCAGACCGCGCCTGAAATACGCCGCCGTCTCCTCGTCAATCGCCCCGTAGCCCGTATTGGGCAGCCAGACCCCACCGGGAATGGACTGGCGCGGTGTCTCGTGCCACAGTGTGCCCTCGGGCAAATTCTCGGGCTTGGGGGCGCGCGGCAACACGTCGACGAAGGCGGCGCCCGACTGCCACAGCTCATGGGCCTCATCTGCCCCGATCACCTCCGCACCGCGCAGGCTGTCAGGCACCGGCGCGCGGTAATTCCCCATGCGGTAGCCGTCCGGCCCAGGCACCGGCTGCGCCGATGCGGCCAGAGGCGCGCAAAGGCATGCGGCGACGAACGCCGCCCGGATCACCCCTCGGGCTCTTTCACGGCGGTGCCCATGTCGTTGACCAGCGGCACCCCCGCCTCGTGGAGCAGCGCGTCGATCTCGTTCTGGTGACGCCGGATCAGCGAGTTGAGCTCGCGCTGCCAGACCTTCTCGCCCTGCCGCACGCCCATGGTGATCCGGAAGAACATCCTCGGGGCCTCGGTCTCGCCAACCAGCGGAATCACCGTCAGATCGGGATGGTTCTGCTTGACCAGAGGCCCGCCGATCGGTCCCCAGAGGACCGCCGCGTCGATCTCGCCGGCTTCCAGGTCCACCAGCATGTCGATTGCCGGGCTTTCGCGGCGCCGGTCGACGAACAACTGGTAAGGGCGCGCCTGCGCGATCAGCCCGTGACGCGCCAGATGCGAGGCCGGCGGCGTGCCGGCGACGATGCCGACGCGCTGCCCGTCGAGCCGCTCGTCCGACAGCGACGTGACCTCGACCAGCGGTCCGTCCTTCGACACCACAAGCGTATAGACGGACGTCATGTAGTGATTGGTGTTGAGCACAAGCTCATGCCCCTGCGCATATCCCATCACCACATCGCAGCGCTTGAGGCCCAGCGTCTGGCGGATGAACCCCGTGGCCATCGGGAACCAGGTATAGGCGACGGGCACGTCCAGCTTTTCCGCGATCAGATCGGCCAGCGCGTTCTCGTAGCCGCTCTCATCCTTGTCGGACATCGGCAGGTTGGCCGGATCGGCACAGACCCGCAACCGGTCGTCGGACTTCAGATCCGAGGTCTGCGCCACCGCAGCCATCACCTGCCAGACCAGCAGGACCAGCGACCAGGCGGCCATGCGCGAAAGTGATGCGATTGTCGTGCCGATTTTCATGGCGTTTGCGCCTTTCCAGCCTGACTGCGCCGCGCCGGCCCCGCCTTGCGGGCCCGACGGCTAGACACGTTTCCCGGTCGCTGCCGGGACGGACACAAGGCCCGGATCACGCGAGGCCGCGTTCCTCCAGCTCGGCGCGCAGATCCTTCAACAGGCCACGCGCGGGCAGATGCTGGGTCATTTCCTCGGTTGTTTCCATGTAGCGGTCGACGATGTCGCCCGGGTTCTCTGGGTTCCCGACGACGATGATCCCGCCCATCCGGTTACCCCAATGCGGCGTGCACTTGTAACAGACAATGCCCTCGACATCGAACTGCACGGAGACATTGACACCAAGCTCGGATTTGATCTTCTCTTGGCCTTCGGGGACCATGCCGTCGAGTGTCTCGACATTGTGGCTTGGCATGTTCGACCATTCCACGGTGTCGCCGACCTCTATGAAAACGATCGCCGGCGCGAATTTCACACCTTGGGCCTGCACTTCAACGATGTTGCCTTGCTTCGCGTCGTTTTCACCGGATCCGAAGGCAAAAGATGGCGTCAGCATGGCTGCGCCGGCCAACAGGATTTCGCGTCGATTCATTTAAGCACCTCTTTGGGGTCGTTACCTGGACCGCGCTGTCCGCGCCGGCCCTGTTTTCGGGTTTGTCATGACGGCTGCCGGCACGGTGCGTGCCGGCAGCCCCTTGCAGATCCGCTGCCTCAGTCAGGTAGGGCAAAGACCGTCAGCTGACCGCCCAGGGCGGTGTAATCGCTCAGCGACGCATAGCCGCCGACCGCGCCAAGCCCGTCATTGGGGTTGGTGAGCCCGGCCGCAAGACCGATGCCGGCCCAACCACCGATGCCCGACAGGACCCCGATGTATTGCTTGCCGTCAAGCTCGTAGGTCATCACGTTGCCGATGATGCCCGACGGGGTCTTGAAGCGGTAAAGCTCTTCACCGGTCTCGGCATCCACCGCCTTCAGATAGCCTTCGAGCGTGCCGTAGAACACCACGTCACCAGCGGTCGCAAGCGGGCCGGACCAGACCGAGAACTGCTCGGGGATCGACCACTTGATCTCGCCTTTCAGGTTATCCCAGGCGATGAAGTTACCCATGCCGCCATGGCTGTCGGGTGCAGGATACATCGACAGTGTCGCACCGACATAGGGCTGCCCGGCGGTATAGGCCACGCGGAACGGCTCGTAATCCATGCAGACGTGGTTGGTGGGCACGTAGAACGTGTCCGTCTTGGGCGAATAGGACGCCGGTTGCTGGTCCTTGGACCCGAGCGCCGCCGGACAGATGCCGGTCGTGTTCACGTCCTCGCCCTGCGTTTCGGGCGAGTATTCCGCGACCACTTCCGGGCGACCGTAGGTGTCAGACTCGGGGTCCATGTCGACGCCGGTCGTCCAGTTGACCGCCGGATCGAACTTCTCGGCCACCAACAGCTCGCCGCTCACCCGGTCCATCGTGTAGCCGATGCCGTTGCGGTCGAAATGGGTCAGCAGCTTGCGGGTCTCGCCGTCAACCTCCTGATCGGTCAGGATCATCTCGTTGACGCCATCGTAGTCCCATTCGTCATGGGGCGTCATCTGATAGACCCACTTCGCCTCACCAGTGTCGATATCGCGCGCGAAGATGGTCATCGACCAGCGATTGTCGCCCGGGCGTTGCGCCGGGTTCCAGGTCGAGGGGTTGCCAGTGCCGTAATAGAAGAGGTTTTCTTCCATATCAGCCGCGTACCAGCCCCATGTGGTGCCGCCGCCGATCTTCCACTGATCGCCTTCCCACGAGTTGAGCGAACTGTCTTCACCGATCGGCTCGCCCAGATGGGTGGTCTTTTCCGGATCGACCATCAGCTGATCGTCGGGGCCAGTCGAATAGGCCCGCCACAGCTGTTCGCCGCTATCCATGTCATAGGCCGTGACATGGCCCTGCACGCCAAACTCACCGCCCGAGATGCCGACGATGATCTTGTCCTTGACCGGCAGCACAGTCGCCGTGTTGGTCTCGCCCTTAGACGGATCGCCGTTGACTTTTTCCCACAGCACTTCGCCGCTTTCGGAATCAAGGGCGACCACGGTGGTGTCTGCCTGGTGCAGGAAGATCTTGTCATCCGCATAGGCCACGCCGCGATAGACGGTGTCGCAGCACATCACCGAGATCACGTCCTCGTTCTGGCGCGGCTCGTATTTCCACTTGATCCGCCCTTCGTTGGCGAGATCGAGCGCGTAGACAATGTTCGGGAACGGTGTATGAACATACATCGTGTCCCCGACCACCAGCGGCGAGCCCTCGTGGCCGCGCAACACGCCGGTCGAGAAGGTCCAGTCGACCTGCAGATCGCCCACGTTGTCGGCATTGATCTGGTCAAGCTCGGAATAGCGCTGGTTCTCGTAATCGCCGGTCTGGATCGCCCATTGCGTCGGGTCGTCCATAAGCTTCATGAGATCGTCATTTGCATAGGCCATCGAGGCAGCGCAAATCGCGATCCCAGATGTCAAAAGCGGTAGCTTTTTCATTTTGGGTCCTCCCTGAAAGCGGCAGGATTGCCGCAACTCCTCACGACCGGTCCGTTACCGGATAGCCGTCTCCCATCCTTGACGCCGGCTCTCTCCGGCGGGTTCGGACAGATCTTGTCGCAGGGGCCGCGCGCGCCTCCTCGACGCGCGCGGCCCCGGTCAGTATTCGATCACGGCACGGATCGACTCGCCCTTGTGCATCAGCTCGAAGCCCTCGTTGATCTGGTCGAGGGTCAACTTGTGGGTGATCATCGGGTCGATCTCGATCTTGCCCTGCATGTACCAGTCGACGATCCGCGGCACATCCGTCCGCCCGCGTGCGCCGCCAAAGGCCGTGCCGCGCCATGACCGCCCCGTCACCAGCTGGAACGGCCGGGTCGAGATCTCGGCACCCGCCGGCGCCACGCCGATGATGATGCTCTCGCCCCAGCCCTTATGCGCCGATTCCAGCGCCGCGCGCATCACGCCCACGTTGCCAGTGGCATCGAACGTGTAATCCGCGCCGCCGCCGGTCAGCTCCACCAGGTGCGGGACGATATCGCCGTCGACCTCCTTGGGGTTCACGAAATCGGTCATCCCGAAATACGTCCCCATCTCGGCCTTCTCGTTGTTCAGATCGACGCCAACGATCTGGTTCGCGCCGGCCATCCGCAGCCCCTGGATGACGTTCAGGCCGATGCCGCCCAGACCGAACACGATCGCGGTCGAGCCGATCTCGACCTTGGCAGTGTGGATCACCGCGCCGATGCCGGTGGTCACGCCGCAGCCGATATAGCAGATCTTGTCGAAGGGCGCATCCTTGCGCACCTTGGCCAGCGCGATCTCGGGCATCACGGTGTGATTGGCGAAGGTCGAGCAACCCATGTAATGGTGGATCGGCGTCCCGTCGAGCATCGAGAACCGCGTCGTACCGTCGGGCAGCAGGCCCTGGCCCTGCGTCGAGCGCACCGCCTGGCAGAGGTTCGTCTTGGGATGCAGGCAATATTCGCATTCGCGGCACTCGGGCGTATACAGCGGGATCACGTGATCGCCCACTTCAAGGCTGGTGACGCCCTCGCCCAGCTCGACCACGACGCCCGCACCCTCGTGGCCCAGAATCGCGGGGAAGATCCCCTCAGGGTCTCCGCCAGAACGGGTGAACTCGTCGGTGTGACACAACCCGGTGGCCTTGATCTCAACCAGGACCTCGCCCGCCTTCGGGCCGTCCAGTTCCACATCCATGACCTCAAGCGGCTTCCCGGCCTCCATCGCGACGGCAGCACGTGTGCGCATACAACTTCCCTTTTAATTTCCTTGCGTCATTCGCATTGCTTGAACGACGCTTCTTACAACACGAGTATGCGTTCAGCGGGACGGTGCGAACAATTACTACATTGGTGGGTATTGGGTTCAACGCGCCCTGCCCGCATTGTGGCATTTGGGCTCACGCGACGCCCAACCAGCAGGGGGTGGAAAAGATGCGGCATTTCAGATCAATCGGGTATGCACTCGGGCTGGCCCTGATCGCGGCGCCGCTCCACGCGGCCGATTATTCCGATCCGACATGGCCCTGCATCCAGCGCAAGGTCGAGGGGCTGTCGATCGGGCTGATGTGGACGCATCCCCTGCCCGAAGAGCCCGCCGCCGACGAGGACACACGGCGCGAGATCGACAGGCTGGCTGACAAGCTGGCGCTGCGCCGGCTGGAGGTCGAGGAGCTGCGCCCCGAGATAGAGGCTTTCGGCGCCAAGCATAACGGATCGCCCGATGTGCTTGGCCGCGTATTCGCGGATGTTTTCAAAACCTTGTCGACGCGGCGGTCCAAGGTCATGTCCGGGATCGAGGATTTCTCGCTGAGCCAGATAGAGCTCAGCAAGCGGATCGAGGCCGCGCAAACCGAGATGGCCAACCTGATGGATTCCGACTCGCCGGATTTCGACCGGATCGACAAGCTCGAAGAACAGCTCGACTGGGATCAGCTCATCTACTCGGACCGGCAGAGCACGATCACCTACCTGTGCGAAACACCCACCCTGATCGAGCAGCGGCTTTATTCCCTGTCGCAGATGCTGCGCCAGCAAATCTCCGAGTCTGGCTGAGCGGCATCACTCCCATTCCAGTTCGGTGAAGGCCACCGTGACATTGCGCGGGTTGTAGACCTCGAAAAGATCCCACCGCGCGGCCTCCTCCCCGGCCACGCTGCGCACCGCGTCAGATAGCCGCGCGCCCGCATCCAAAGCCGCGCGGGTGTCCCGCTCCAACACATCGAGGTAGCGCACCAGCGGGTCCGCGCCGTCCGGCCATGGCAGCGACGGGTCGCCATGGCCCGGCACCACGCGGGCCAGCTCCATCGCCTGCAGATCGGCCAGCACCGCGCGCCAGCCGGGCAGGCTGCCATCAAGCGCGGGGGCGTGCCGGTCGAACACCAGATCGCCTGCAAAGAGTGTTCGCGTCTGGCGATCCGTTACCGTCAGGTCGTTACCGGTATGGGCCACCGGCCACGCGCGCAGCGCCAGCACCCGCCCGCCAAGGTCGATCTCGGCCCGGTCGGTGACGGCATCCGTGAGGCTTGGCACGGAAACATCCACGAGCGCCGCGTCGCCGAGCACCGCCCGCAGGCTGTCAAGGTAGCCCGCCTGTCGATCGGCCAGCGCACGTGGCAGGCCCGCATGCCCCCAGATCCGCGCGCCGGCACGCTCGAACACGCCCGTGCCGAAGACGTGATCGGGATGCATATGCGTCAGGATCACGTGATCCACCGGCAGACCGGTCCGCGCCCGGATCGCCCGCCACAGTGCCTCGCCCATCCACGGCGCCGTGCCGGAATCGATCACCGCAACGCCCGTCTCGCCGATCACGAACCCAAGATTGCTGACATCGCCGCGATTCTCTGCATCCGGCTCGGCGATCTGTCCTTCATGCGCGAAGACGCCGGGCGCGACCTCGACCATCTCCAGCGCCTCGGCCGCAGGTTTACAGACCGGGCCGGAAGCGATGAGTTGCTCAGGCAGCGCGCGCCTATCCGGTGGGTCCTCACGCAACGCCGCCACGCAGGCATCCTTGCTCCGGCGCGCGTATCCGGGCAGCAGCCGGTCGCGGCAGATGTCGGGCGCGGCCGCGAGACAGACGGTCAGGATCGCTTCGAACATCGGCATTCTCCCGGACGGATGATCGACGCAGGATCCGCCGACAGCCGCGCGTGATCCACACCAACCATCGTCGCACTGCGCCCGCGCGCATTTTCGTGCTATGCTACCACAAATCCATGGGAGGAGGAGACACACCATGGCCGGAAAATTCTTGACCGTCACCGCGCTTGTCGGCGCGCTGGCCCTGCCCGCGCTCGCCGGCGACGCCGTGCGAAACCCGCTGACCAATGGCGAGACATGGCAGATCCTGCGCGAGAACGTCGTAGGTGACGCCGCCATCGCCGATGGCAGCGCGCTGTTCACCGTCGATGCGCCCTACCGCGCCAATGACGCCGCGACGGTGCCGGTCCGGATCGAACAGACCGATCCCGATGCGCTCATCCGCGCCGCGACCGTCGTGATCGACGAGAACCCCGCGCCGGTCGCCGCCGAGTTTACGTTTTCAGAAGCGATGGCCCCGCTCGATTTCGAGATGCGGGTGCGCGTCAACCAGTATTCCAACATCCGTGTGATCGCCGAGACCGGCGACGGGCTGTCGATGACGGGACGCTTCGTGAAGGCGTCGGGCGGCTGCGCGGCCCCGGCCAGCCGCGACCCCGAGGCGGCGCTGGCCTCGATGGGCGAGATGAAGATGCGGCTTTTCCCGAAAGACACGCGGATGTCCACGCCCCGCCGCGAGGCGCAGATCATGATCCGCCACCCGAATTACTCGGGGCTGCAACGCGACCAGATCACGCACCGGTTCATCTCGGCGCATTTCATCGACCATGTCGAGGTGTGGCAGGGCGAGGAAATACTGTTTACCATGGATGGCGGCATCTCGATCTCGGAAAACCCGGTCTTCCGGTTTTCCTATGCCGATAACGGCGCGGCATCATTGCGCGTGATGGCCACCGACACCGAAGGCAACACGTTCGAACGCACCTTGCCGAAAGCGGCCGACAGCTAGGAACCGCAGCCCGCCGGCTCAGAAGCAGACGATCTCCGCCTCGGCCTGCGCACGCCGCAGATCGGCCACGAAATTTTCCGCCTGCGGCGCGCTCTTGAAATAGCTCATGCGCTCGCCAGAGGCGCGGCGCATCGACAGCACCGTCTCGGCCTGCAGGTATTTCTCGTAGGGTATGATCGCCGCGATCTCGTCGATGGAGCACGAACAGCGCCGCAGAACATCGGCGCCCTGCCCGTTCGTCGCCATGCAGCCAAAGACGTAATCGGCGCGCACCTCGGTCGGGTAGTCGTTGAACTGCTCGGCCACATCCTGTGCCGCAGCCATGCCGGCCGCCGCTGTCAGAGCCGCCGCAAAGCCCCATTTCGCGATCATTGCACTTGCTCCCTGCGATCGAATGTCATGCTGGATTTGTAGACCGGACCGCTCCCGTCGGGGCTGGGCGCCTCGGCGTCGAGCGACACGTACCAGCCGGGCACGGCCTCGGACATCGTCACGCTCAGTTCCAGCGCGCCGAAGCCCGTCATGCGGTCCGCGTTGGGATCGCCCTTGAACGGGGTCAGGCGGATGGTCTGCGTGGCGATTTCTTCACCATCGATCATCGTTGTCCCGGTCTCGACCTCGGTCGGCTGGATCAGCGATTCCTTCACGCGGTTGCGGATGTAATGCTTGCTGCCGCCGGCGGTCTCGGCCATGTCGCGCACCACGGATTCGTAGAACACCATGATCATCGGGTTCCCGACGCTGGCCGGGAACGATCCCATGGCGCGATACTTGCCGTCCCGGCGAAATTCGAGCTGCGCCATCTCCATGTCCGGCTCCTGCTCGATCCGCAGCGCGATCTCGCCCGTGTCGCGCGTCGCCGCGTCGGGCGTGATCGTGTTGGTCACCTCGCGGCGATAGATCAGGACGTCATCACGATCCACCGCGTCGAGCGTGCCGTCACGAAACAGCAAGTCATAGGTCGCCTCGCCGTCCACCGACGTGGCAAACCCCGGACCCGCCGCGATCATCAGCGCCATGCCAACCGAAAACACTGCACGTTTCATCATTCGCAATCCTCCCTCGGGTGCCAGCTTATGCGATCCGAGCGCGCGGTCATAACCCGACTTTTGTCGGTACATGGCCCGCATCAGCCACCCGGCGCGCCGCCGCGATGTGTCTGGATGGCCCAGTCGATCAGCGGGCGCAGCCGCGACAGCTTCACCGGTTTCGAGATCACCGCGACATCCTCGCGCTCGGCCATGCGGCGCAGCGATTCGGACCGGTCGGCGGTGACCAGGATCGCCGGCAGGTGATGGCCCGTGCCGTCGCGCAGCGCCGCCACCGCCGCAAGGCCGGTATCCTCGCCATCGAGATGGTAATCGGCCAGCACGATGTCGGGCACCACGCCGGTCTCGTCCAGAACCCGGCACGCATCACGCGTCGAGGGCACGCCCAGCACCCGCGCGCCCCACCGCTCCAGCCGCTGCCGTGTGGCGAAAAGCACCTCGGGGTCGTTCTCGATGACCAGCACGCTGTGATCGAACGCGCTATCGGCCTTGCGCCGGACCCGCGTCGCGGGACCTGCGCGCGCGGTGCCGTCGCCCACGCGTTCCAGCTCGATACTGAAGACCGAACCATGACCCGGCACCGACCACAGGTTCAGCGCGTGCCCAAGATGGCGGCAGGTGCGATCCACCACCGACAGGCCCAATCCCATGCCCGAGCCCAGCGCGGCGTTCTCGGCGCGGGCAAACTCCTCGAAGATACGCTTTTGGTCGGCATGATCGATGCCGATGCCGGTATCGCGGACCTCCAGCACCACCTTGGATCCGCGGCGCCGCGCGCCCAGCAGGACGCGCCCGCCGGGCTTGGTGTACTGGATCGCGTTCACCACGAGATTCTGGACCGAGCGTTGCAGATAGACCGGATCGGACCGCACCACGAGGTGACACGGCACCACGTCGAGCCGCACCTCGCGGAATTCCGACAGCGGCAGCTGATCGGCAAACACCCCCTCCATCAGCGCCCCGAGATCGACCTCAGTGGGCGTCACCGCGTCCGGATCGGCGCTCGACAGCCGCGAGATGTCCAGCAGCGCATGCAACAGCTGCTCGGTCGAGGTGAAGGCCCGCTGCAGCCGGTCGACCATCGGCAACAGGTGCGAGCCCTGCGCGGCCTCCTGCAGCGTCGAGATCAGAAGCTTGGCGGCATTGATCGGCTGAAGCAGGTCATGGCTCGCCGCCGCGAGAAATCGCGTCTTGGATGATACCGCCGCCTCGGCGCGTTCCTTGGCAAGCCGCAGCTCCTCCTCGACGCGGGCCTTTTCCTCGAATTGCTCGGTCAGCCGTTCGTTCGCGCGGGTTAGCTCGGCGGTGCGTTCCAGTACCCGGTTTTCCAGCATCTCGGTCGCGCGGCTTTCCAGCGTGACGTCCTTCAATTCCACGAGGAACCCGCCATCGGGCAGGCCGTTGACCTGCACGTCGAGCATCCGCCCCTGCCCGTGCCGCACCCGCCGTAGCCAGCCGCCTTGCGTCACTTGTTGCTGCCAGTTGGCAATCTCCAGGAAGGCCTCGTCGTGCACCAGCCCGTTCGCCTGCATGAAGGCCAGCAAACGCTCCAGCGTGGTGCCAGGCTGCAACTCGGCCAGAGGCACGCCGAGCAGCTGCCGGAACTGCCGGTTCTGCATCATCAGCGTGCCCTCGGGCGAGAACGTGCAGACGCCCGATGTCATGGTCTCGAACACCGCCTGCAGGTAATCGGCCTGCTGGTCGATGAGCGTCTCTTTTTCCGAGCGGTTGCGCCGCACGATCGGCGTGACCTCGGTCAACAGCAGCACGACATTGTCGGGCGAGGTCCGCTGCAGCCCGAGCTGGTACCATATATCGCCCGCAAGCTCGATCATCAGCGACATGGCCATCGCGCCATCCGCGGTGTTCTTCAGGTGAGACGCCGGGTGATGGATCTTGTGATCGGTCGACACCAGGTGCCGGCTGCGCACCATCAGGTCGAAATACCCGTCAAGCGTAAGCCCCGCGACGATCTCGTCCTCGATGTCCGGTAAAACGGTGCGAAAGAGATGGTTGCACACGTTGAGCTGCCCGTCGGTGAACAGCGCGAACCCTTCCGGCATGACCGACAGCGCATCATGCAGGTTGCGTTGCGTGCGCGCGCGGTCGCCGCGCACGGTTTCCAGCTCGGTCGCGGCCTCTTCAAGGTCGCGGGTCTTGGCCGCCACCTGCGCCTGCAGCTCTATCGCCGACTGGAAGGCGCCGTAGGCCGAGAGGCTCATCTCGTTCTGCCGGTCGGCGCGGCGCATAAGGGCGGCAATGATCCGCTCTTGCCGCGCAAGCTGAAGATCGGTCGGCTCGTCGGGATCGATCAGGTTCATCACGCCTCCCCGCCTTCCGGGCCGAAGAACGCGACCCCGACGAAGGTCTGGTTCATGTGCACGCCGCGATGCTGTTCGCCGTAGGTATTGAACCCCAGCACCCGGGCCTCGCGGAAGACCTCCGACACGGGGCGGCACAGCTGTTTGTGCTCCACCTCCAGCCGGCGCAGGACGCAGTCGAACCCGAGGATGAAATCGGGCCGCTCGCCGGAACCGGCCTTGCGCGCCAGCCCCTCGCGCAGGCTCTCGATCATCTCTTCGCCGCGCCCCAGCGTCATGATGACCCCGTCATCGATCGCCGCCATGAACGAAAGCGCGCCACCATCCGTTGCATCCGCGACGGCGCGCACGAAATAGCTGCCCTCGTGATGCACGAGGATGGGGTTCTCGGCAAAGACCTCTGGCGACAGCGCCTCGCGCGTGCATCCCACGAGGCGTGCATATTCCTGCGCGGCGGGCGCGCCGTTGATCTCGAAGACCAGCCGTTCCTCGGGATCGGCCCCGGTAATGATCAATTGCTGATCCGTCGGGCGGAAGTGGTCGAAACTGAACCCCTGCACGTCGAGCGACGTCTCGATCAGCAGCAGGACCGCGGCATCGGCATGAAACCGCCCGTCGCGCAGCACGAAGGTCTCGCCGAAATCCAGCCCGTCCCCGGCCGAGCCGCCGAAGACAGGGATGTCGGGCAACACCGTCTCCAGCGTCGAGACCAGCAGATCCTCCTGTTTCGACAGGCCATCGGTGAACAGTAGCGCCAGCCGGCTCCATCCGGGGCGGGGCCGGAACCCGGCCTGCGTCTGTTCGACCGAACTCGCGATCGCCGAGAACGAGAACGAGAACGGGCGCAGCCCTTCGATCAGGACCGAGCTACAGCGAAACCAGCGTTTCGGAAAGGCCATGAGCAAAAGCGCATCGGATGCATACCCATCCGGCGTGATCTGGCCCGCCGAGGTGCAGCCGAAGACCGGCACATCGCCGAGACGGGCCTCCAGCGCACGCGCAAGCTCGTCGCGCGCCAGCCCGTTTGGCACAAACACGAGCACGAAGGCCGTGCCGTGTGGATCGACCCCCGCGGCCACCTCAGCCGCGGCGACGCTGGCATCGACGGCACATGATTGCGCCACGCTGACATGGCGCGGCCCTGTCATGGCGTCGCGCATTGCTTTCACCCGCTCAGAAAGGCGCGCGCCTCGGGATCGTCCGTATCGCTGGCCAATACGTTCTTGACCAGCACAGCGGCCTGCGTCCGGTTGCTGACCCCCAGACGCCCCAGAAGCCCGGTGATATGCGCCTTGACGGTCGCCTCGGCCAGCGACATCTCGTAGGCGATCTGCTTGTTGGCCTTGCCCGCACAGATCAGCGCCATGATCTTCTTCTGCTGCGGCGTCAGCGCGGCCAGCGTCGGATGCTCGTCGCCGGCACGGTCCACCGCGCAGGGCGTGCCCTCGGCATAGGCCCTTGGCAGATATTTCTTGCCGGCGCTCACCCGGGCGATCACGTGGCGCAATTCCTGTGTCGAGGTCTCTTTCGGCAGGAAACCGGCCGCGCCTTCGTCCATCAGCTTGCGCACAAGCTCATGCGAGGTGAGCGCCGAGATCACGAGGATCGGCACATCCTCCAGCCTTTCTCGCATGGCTATGAACCCGGAGATGCCCGACACGTCCGGCAGCTTGAGATCGAAGATCACCATCGACGGCGAAAACCCGTCGTCGAGCCGTGCAAACGCGTCGGTCAGGCTCGCCGATTGCTGAACGACACAGCCCGGAAATACCATCGAGATCGCCGCGGCGAGCGCATCACAGTAAAGCGGATGATCGTCCACGATCAAAACGGACGTGACCTGCTGTCGCGGGCGCAAGTCTACAGTGCAATTCATCGTTTGTCCTCCCCCATATAAGTCTATCGCGTCCACCGCGATTTGCAAGGGCCGGGGCAAGCCAGCGCGCACCGCCGCGCGGGGCCTTCGCACGCGATCGCAGAAGGCCCACACCCCCCTGCCGCGTGGATCGTGATCCAGCCATATCCCGCGGCTTGGGCACCGCACGCGCCCGAGGATACGGCCCTATCCGGATCCCCGTGACGTCTTTCGGGTACCGCACATGCGCGATGCGTACACAACGCGCGTACACGCGGTACGGCCTGTACGCGGTACAGGGCGGCTCACCCGACGCGGCGGTTTTGCCACGCAAGCCGCGCACGCGCCGCCAGCCACGCCCCGAAAAAAGCACCCACACCATCGGCCGCAAGATCAGCCAGCTCCCGACTGCGTCCCAAATGGGGCTGTATGATCTCTATCAGGCCACCATAGGCGAGGGCTGCAACGGCGACCGGCAACCATCGCTGCGGATACCGCCATGCAAGCGGGGCGGCGAGCGCGGCGAAGGCCACAAGATGGCCGACCTTGTCCCCGAAGAACACGCCCGGCGGACCTGCCGGTCCCAGTGTCAGGGTCAGCGCCGCGATGATCAGCGCGAGGATGACGGTAAGGCTATGCATCATGCCGCCTGATACGTCGCACCTGGCCCCTGATCAAGCGGTGATCGGAGATCGCGCGATGTGGCCCGAAACTTTATATACCTTTCAATGCCTTGCCGTGTACGAGCCGGCGCCGGACCCCACCTTCTAGCGGATCACGTGCACCGCGCAGGTCGCGTGCCGCACCACCTTGGCCGCGGTGGAGCCCAGAAGCATGTCTTGCACGCCGGGCCGGTGACTGGCGATCACGATGCAATCGGGCTCGTGTTTTTCCGCCCAGTCGAGGATCGTCCGCGAGGAATGCCCGTCGATCACATGCGCGGTGGCCTTTGGCAGCGCCGAGGCCATGTCGCCCAATTCCTTCCTGACGGCCTCCTTGGCCTGATCGCGATACCCTTCGGGCAGGTATGAGATCGCGTAGTTCGGGACTTCCTCGACCACGTGCAGCAGGCTGATACGGCCATCATCCCCGGCCAGAAGCTGTGCCACCGCAAGGGCACCGGCGCTGTTGCGCTCGTCGTCGAACGAGACCGGGACAAGAACATGTTTGTACATCGTTCATCCTTTCCTAATTGTAAACGCATCGTGGCACGGCAAGCGGGCGCGTGCATTGATCCAGATCACATGTACGAGATCCGCGCTTTCACGCAAACCCTTGATGTTCATAAGATATCGCCGCGCGCGTCGCGCGTGGACCACGTCGCCAGGGCACCCGCGTCTGCAGGGCGCCTTCGGACCCCGGCCCGTGCCGCTCTTCGAGGGGCGACTGACCCTCGGGATCCGCTTGGTCTCCTTCGCGCCGATCGAGACCCAGACGCAGATGCGACTGGCCGTCAATGACACCAGCGCTGATGCATCGCGTAACGATACCGGGAGACAAATGCGCGGGCAAACGCCGCGTCGGATGGTGAAATCAGCTTGGATCGAAAGAAATCACGCTTACACTACCCCGATATCGGCCAATGCTGCCGACAGTTCCGGCGGCAGGCTGTCTTCGCCGTTTCGCGCCGGGCCGAGATCCGCCGGCGCGTCCTTCTCTGGAAGGTAGCGCCACCCCTGAAACGGACGCCGTGCGGCCGCGGTCGTCCGCACCAAGGTCGGGTCGAGGACGATCGCGCAGCGCCGGATGCCATCACCGCCCGTCACCTCATCGAGCCGCAGGATACGCTGCCGGCATTGCACCAGTTTCTGGATGACCCAGTAGACCGACCCACCGTCGAGCAATTCGTCGGCGCGCCGCGGCCACATACGGGTGACATGACACGGATAACCGTCCGGCGTCTTAGCGCGCGGATCGGACTGCCATTCCATCAGCCCCTCGATCGACTTGGTGCCGACGCTCAGCTTGATGAGGTTCAGTGCCACCTGCGAATCTCCCTTGCCGCTGTGCCATATATCGTAGCATTCTCGCCGGGCGGGGCAAGAGATGGTGGAAATTGCGCGATACCGGGGCTATCATCCCAGTCCGTCCCCAAGCTGAGGATTCGCCACCGATGACCCGCTTCACTGTCCCGATCGCCGAACAGATATGGAACATGAAATACCGGTTCCTGCAGGACGGCGACGGCGACGCCAGCGTCGAGGATACCTGGCGCCGCATCGCCCGGTCGCTTGCCGAGACCGAGAGCGATCCCGAAAGTGTCGCTCAGACATTCTACGAGGCCTTGGAGGATTTCAGGTTCCTGCCCGCTGGCCGGATCACCGCCGGCGCGGGCACCGGGCGCAAGGTGACGCTGTTCAACTGTTTCGTGATGGGCACGGTTCCCGATGACATGGGCGGCATCTTCGACCACCTGCGCGAGGCGGCTCTGACGATGCAGCAGGGCGGCGGCATCGGTTACGACTTCTCGACGATCCGGCCCAAGGGCGCCGAGGTCAAGGGCGTCTCGGCCGATGCCAGCGGGCCGCTGTCGTTCATGGATGTCTGGGACGCGATGTGCCGCACGATCATGAGCGCGGGTTCGCGGCGTGGCGCGATGATGGCGGTGATGCGCTGCGACCACCCCGATATCGAGACCTTCATCGCCGCCAAGTCGGACCCTGCCCGCCTGCGCATGTTCAACCTCAGCGTCCTGGTCACCGACGTCTTCATGGAGGCAGTCAAGGCCGACGGCCCGTGGGATCTGACATTCGGCGGCCGGGTCTATCACACCCTGCAGGCGCGCGACCTTTGGAACCGCATTATGCAAGCGACCTACGACTACGCCGAACCCGGCGTGATCTTCATCGACCGCATCAATGCCGCCAACAACCTGGCCTATTGCGAGACGATTGCCGCCACCAACCCCTGCGGCGAACAGCCCCTGCCGCCCTATGGCGCCTGCCTGCTCGGCTCGATCAACCTGGCAAGACTTGTGCGCGATCCGTTCGGGGATGGCGCCGCAATCGACAGGGACGAACTGTCGCGGCTCGTCGCGACGGCCGTGCGGATGATGGACAACGTGGTGGACGTGTCGAACTTTCCGCTGGACGCACAGGCGCAAGAGGCGCGCGACAAGCGGCGCATCGGGCTGGGCGTGACCGGCCTCGCGGATGCGCTTTTGATGTGCGGGCTGCGCTACGGCTCGGATGCGGCGGCGGCCCGGACCGAGGACTGGCTGCACGCGATCGCGCGCGCGGCCTACCTCGCGTCGGTGGATCTGGCGCGCGAAAAGGGGCCGTTCCCGCTATTCAACGCCGACGCGTTCCTGGCCTCGGGCACAATGCAGGCGATGGACGCAGACGTGCGCGCGGCGGTGGCCGAGCACGGCATCCGCAACGCGCTGCTGACCTCGATCGCGCCCACCGGCACGATCAGCCTTTACGCGGGCAACGTCAGCAGCGGGATCGAGCCGGTCTTCGCCTACAGCTACACCCGCAAGGTGTTGCAAAAGGATGGCAGCCGCACCGAGGAAGAGGTTGTCGATTACGCCGTGCAGATGTGGCGCGACACGATGGGGGACGCCCCCCTGCCCGACCATTTCGTCAACGCCCAGACCCTGCCCCCCGAGGATCACGTCAAGATGCAGGCCGCGGCCCAGAAATGGATTGACAGCAGCATCTCCAAGACCATCAACTGCCCTGCCGATATCGGCTTCGAGACGTTCAAGGACGTGTACATGCAGGCTTGGGATCTGGGCTGCAAGGGCTGCACCACCTACCGGCCCAACGACGTGACCGGATCGGTCCTCAGCGTCAGCGAAACCGAGGACAAGGTTCCCGGCGAGGGCACAGCGCCGGCCGCCAAGGGCGAAGGCGGCGATGTGATCTACATGGCCGAGCCGCTTGACCGGCCGACAGAGCTTGAGGGCGCGACCTACAAGCTCAAGTGGCCCGACAGCAATCACGCGATCTACGTGACCGTCAACGATATCGTTCTGAACGGCCACCGCCGGCCCTTCGAGGTGTTCATCAACTCCAAGAACATGGAGCATTTTGCCTGGACCGTGGCGCTAACGCGGATGATCTCAGCGGTGTTCCGGCGCGGCGGCGACGTGTCCTTCGTGGTCGAGGAACTGAAGGCCGTGTTCGACCCGCGCGGCGGCGCCTGGATGAACGGCAAGTACATCCCCTCGATCCTCGCCGCGATCGGCGGCGTGCTGGAGCGGCACATGGTCTCGATCGGTTTCCTCGACGGCGAAGGCTTCGGCCTCAAGACCGATCCGACCGCACAAGTGGTGAATCTCGACGGCCCTAAAGGCCCCGCCTGCCCCGCCTGCGGCAGCTACGACATGGGTATGATAGAAGGCTGCATGACCTGCGGCAGTTGCGGTCACAGCAAGTGCTCGTGATGTGTTTGGGATATATATTGTAAATTCCCCCGTATCTTTTACATTATGGGGGTTTTTACCACCCCTGTTACTCCCCATTTTCTTCCAGTAAGGTCTAACTTATTGAAAACTAACGAACGGAAAAACGCCGCTCCAAAGGGGGCGGCGTTTCTCGTTGCGTACCTCTCGGCCCCCAGTCCCGATTGACGGCCACATCCTGACCGGTCAATCAAGGTCACCAAGACCCGGGTTCTTTTCTTCCATCTCCCCTGCCGCGGCTTCGCGCCCCGGTGGGGCGGCGTGGCGGCGGCTGCCGCGCGCCGGCTCCAGAAAAGGACACGACCATGTCAGTTCGCCCTGAAAAACTCTCATCCCGTTGTTTTTGAGAGGTAATGGTGCGGTTTCCTTAGGTTTGGGATGCAGCATTTGATATTATAGCAGTAGGAACCCTGCAATTTCGAGCTGTGATATGAAGCCCAGAAAGCTGCCCCCGGAACAGGACGATCTGCTGCGCGCACGCCTGGTCGAGATGATCGACATGCGCCACGAACTGGTGAAGCTCGCCGCCCTGATCGACTGGGAGGTCTTCGAGCGGGAGTGGGCGGGTCTGTTCCCGTCGCCTGCCGGTCGCCCGGCCACGCCGACCCGCCTGGTCGCGGGGCTCTTCTATCTTCAGCATGCGTTTCGGCTGTCCGATGAAGCCGTCGTGGCGCGGTGGGCGGAGAACCCTTACTGGCAGCACTTCTGCAGCGAGACCTTCTTTCAGCATCGCCTGCCAATAGACCCTTCGTCGATGACCCGCTGGCGCAACCGGATCGGCGAGGAAGGTG